>OHAO01002774.1_pt1 | contig 10400 bp, 8 predicted proteins | sample 1577151 | NCBI WGS metagenome assembly OHAO01 (sample SAMEA3541585, study PRJEB24748) | human gut metagenome | biome: human gut; feature: human-associated habitat; material: faeces | place: China | collected 2012 | reverse complement strand
GCAAGGATGCTGATTTCTCATGGAAAATGGCATATGCTAAGCCTGATTTCTCAGGACGTCGTTTCTGCGATGCTCGTGCTTGGGCTCTTTTGAATCATTTTTATGATATGAGTCCTTATCTTGATTGGGCTTTGGGTAAGGATCCTAATGCGAAGGATATGCCTCTCTGGGTGGTTCCAAACAAGAAGGTGAGTGTTGCTGATGTTGAGGCTTGCATGCGTGACCATTATGAGGGTACACCTCTTTCTGTTGCTGATGGCACTGATATCGGAGGTGGTATCTGGCAGATGCCTTACAGGCCAACTCCATTGATGTTTAAGGTGGATGGAAAGCAGTGCTTCAACGAACGACCGGTCAGCACCCAGCAGAGTGGTTTTGTTTTTGTTAGCCAGATGCGTTCATGGATGCCTAGAGAGATTGGCGGTGTTCTTTGGTTTGGTAATGATGATGCCAATATGGTAGCGTTCACACCAATCTACTGTTCTTCTACAGTTCGTCCTGAGTGTTATAACACACCGGGAGCAGATGCAGTGAATTTCAGTTTCAAGAATGCTTACTGGGTGTGCAATATGACCAGCAATATGGTTTATCCTCGTTACAGCCAGATGTTCCCAACTTTAAAGGAGGTTCGTGACAGTCTGGATAACAGCTATTTTGCTGCACAGCCAGGTGTTGAGGCTAAGGCTCAGGAACTGTATGCACAGAATCCACAGGCTGCTGTCAAGTATCTCAATGATTATGGTATTGAGAAGGCACAGCAGATGTTGGCGCGTTGGCAACAGCTCTTCCAGTTTATGGTAGTGAAGTATAATGACATGATTATCAAGCCAACCAAAAAAGATGGCAGTTTCGAGAAGACTCCTTATGGATTAGGTGCAACCCCAGTTCGTCCTGGGTATCCTGAGAAATATGCCAAGGAACTTATTAAGCAAACAGGAGACAAGTTCCTGGTTCCTGAAACAAAGTAACAATATTTATCATTACATAAAGAAAGCCGATTCAAGTATATTACTATACAAGAATCGGCTTTCCTGTTTTCTTGACTTACAATACTAAATAGTATTATAATTTTTAAAGTTACGTCTTTTAAAATCTATTACTTGAAGTATCTCTTGTAGAGACCTGCAAAACCTGCACAGTGGCGGGCTTCATCCTTAGCCATCTCATGAACGGTATCGTGGATAGCATCTGAACCCTGCTCCTTAGCAAGCTTGGCAATGCGGAACTTATCCTCACAAGCACCCTTCTCTGCTGCAATACGAGCCTCGAGATTGCTCTTGGTATCACCCAAAACCTCACCGAGAAGTTCTGCAAAACGAGAAGCGTGATCAGCCTCCTCATAGGCATAACGTTTGTAAGCCTCTGCAATTTCAGGATAGCCTTCACGATCTGCCTGGCGTGCCATAGCAAGATACATACCTACCTCGCCACACTCACCATTGAAATGGTCCTTCAAACCCTTGATAACGTCTTCATTAACGCTATCCTTAAATGCCTGACCGAGAACGTGAACGGTAGCAAATGTCATATCGTCATCTACTGCATCTTCCATCTCTTTGAACTTGCTGGCTGGAGCCTTACAGATAGGGCACTTCTCAGGTGCTTCTGTACCTTCGTAAATGTAACCGCAAACGGTGCAAATAAACTTTTTCTTCATAATGCTTTTGTTTTAAATGTTGTTGTATAATTATTGTCTTTTGAATTAGTGAACAGTCTCTGTGAGAGGTGACTTTACGCCTTTTTTAGCGCATTCTGTACAGATTCCTCTGTAGTAGAGCTGTTCTTCCAATACGATGTTTCCTTCAATTTCCTTTCCTGGTTCCACTGTTGGAGCAGGTTCGCCGAAAAAGTCAATTACCTTGCCGCAATTTCTGCAATAGAAGTGAACGTGGCTTTTAATATTTCCATCATAACATACGCGATGTTCATCGATTGTGATCATCTGAGCCGCATTGTGCTCACTCAACATTCTGAGTGTATTGTAAACGGTTGTCTTGCTCAATGTTGGGATACTTTCAGCTAATCCTTTGTACACATCCTCGATAGTTGGATGAGTGGGATGATTGATAAGCCAATCCATGATGGCAATACGCTGGAGTGATGGTCGGATACCTTTCTCCACGAGTCTTTGATAGGCTTCTGTCTGCTTCATAATTACTTGTTTTTATAATTTGTTGTTGCAAAGATAAGCAATTCTTTTGTATCCGCCAAATATTTTTGCAAAAATTCCAAAGTATTTTTGAATGTTTTACAATTGCATAGTTGTTTTAAGATTTGTTGTGCAAAAAGGTAGAGCCTATGATTCGCTTTTGGAAATTATTGATACTAAAACCCTTTTGGAAAAAGTAATTCCCCGTCACGCTACCGGAGTGTTGTGGCGGGGAATCTTATTTGAAAATAAACTTTATACGATATTTCAGGCGATTATCTCAGGTCGATGACTTCAGCTCCTGGACATTCCTTGCTGTTGAAATTGAATGTGCTGTTAGAAACGCTCTTGGCTCTGAAGTTACTTACCGTGATGGTACTCCAGGTATTGCCCTGTCGCATCTTGACAACTGATGGAATATGTGTCTTTTTGTTGATGGTGATATACATTTCGGCTACAGAACGTTTCTGGTTATTGGCAACGAGATGTACTACATAGTTACTGCCTGCTGTCTTGAGCGTTGACTTATAACCAGTCTTATATATATTAATAAAGGTATAAGGGTTCATGGACATCTGCTGAGCCTGTGTAGGGTTGCTGACATTCACCTCGTTGGTTTTCTTTAGATAAGTCCACTGGGTCTTGCCGTTGAACCAGACGATGGCTTGCGGGGTATGGGCGTTAAACTTGTTGCCTTTGATGGCAATACTGCCGCTTGCTGATCCATACTTAGAACTGCTCATCTTGAAGTTGGCGCTAGCTCCACCTTTGTTGCCAATAACGGCAGCGGTCTTATCAAGTACCTGTTGCGCAGTCTGCGCCATGGCTCCGATGCTCATCATTGCAACGAAAGCCAATGCTAAAATCTTTTTCATTTTTATCTTTTCCTTTCTTTTAAAATTCTATGTTATATCTTCTATCTTCTAAAATTTCATACTCTATCATAAAGCCGTAAAAACGTCTTTTCTCTCTTAGACGTTTTCACGGCTTCAGGGTTTAATAATTTAACCTTTTCCAATATTATCTTCTTTCATACCCTTAGTTATTTACTAAAATTAAGAGTTTCGAAGTGCCATTAACAGATTATTAAGCTGGTTTTCATCCTGTATCAGTACCTCACGAGGCTTGCTGCCCTGTGCTGCACCTACGATGCCTGCAGCTTCCATCTGGTCCATTAATCGTCCTGCACGGTTATAGCCGATACTGAACCGGCGCTGGATCATGCTGGTAGAACCCTGCTGTGAAAGAACAATCGCATGGGCTGCCTCTTCGAAGAACGGATCCAGTTCGCGGGCACTGATGCTGCCGCTTCCACCTGCGCTTCCTTCATCATTAGCTGGTTCTGGCAACTCCATAGGTTCGATAGGGCCAGGCTGTTCGCAGATATACTCGTTGATGCGCTCGATTTCAGGTGTATCAACAAAGGCACACTGTACACGTACAGGTTCGTTGCCGCAGAGATAGAGCATATCACCACGACCAATCAGCTGGTTGGCTCCTGTACGGTCAAGAATGGTCTTTGAGTCGATGGCAGATGTAACCTTAAAGGCGATACGGCCAGGGAAGTTAGCCTTGATATTACCCGTGATGATGCTGGTTGTAGGACGCTGGGTGGCAATAATCATGTGGATACCCACGGCACGTGCCAGCTGGGCGATACGGGCAATAGGAAGTTCTACTTCTTTGCCGGCTGTCATGATCAGATCACCGAACTCATCTATAATCACCACGATGTATGGCATATACTCATGTCCATCTGTCAACTTCAACTTGTGGTTGATATACTTCTGGTTGTATTCTTTGATGTTACGTGCTCCTGCCTTTTTGAGCAAGTCGTAACGGCTATCCATCAGTACACACAGACTGTTCAGGGTTCTAACCACCTTGGTTACGTCGGTTATGATAGGTTCTTCCTCATCAGGAACCGCAGCCATAAACTTATTGGCAATACGGGAGTAGACGCTAAACTCCACCTTCTTAGGGTCGATGAGAACCAGTTTGAGTTCGTTTGGATGTTTCTTGTATAATAAAGAAGTGATGATGGCATTCAAACCTACAGATTTACCTTGTCCGGTAGCACCCGCAACAAGCAGGTGAGGAATCTTTGCCAAATCAACCATAAACACTTCGTTGGTAATGGTCTTACCCAAAGCGATAGGTAACTCCATCTTGGTTTCCTGGAATTTCTTTGAGTTTAAAGTACTTTCCATACTAACGATGTTCGCCTTTGCGTTAGGTACCTCAATACCGATGGTTCCCTTACCTGGGATAGGAGCGATGATACGGATGCCGAGAGCTGCCAGACTCAAGGCGATGTCATCTTCCAGATTCTTGATCTTAGAGATACGTACGCCTTCTGCAGGCTGGATTTCGTAGAGTGTGATGGTAGGACCAACCGTAGCACGGATGGTTTTGATCTGTACGCCAAAGTTGCCCAGCACCTCGATGATGCGGTTTTTGTTGGCGCGCTGCTCTTCCTCATCGATGGATACGCCGTCATCCTCATACTTCTTCAGAAGGTTGAGTACCGGATATTTATATCTGGTGAACGGCTCCTTCGGATTGATTGGAGTATTCAGTACTTCTGCATTGCTCAAGGTGTTGCCTGTAGCCTTCTCGTCGGCTGTGGCTACAGAGATGTCCATACCTATATGCTCAGAAGCTGCAGCAGCCTCGGCAGCTTGCTTTTCCAATGCTTCCTGTTCAGCCCGTTTTGTACGGAGTTCGCGCTGACGTGCAATGAGTGACATATTCTCGTTCTGCGTGCCGTTGGCTATAGCGATGGTTTCATCTTTGTCTGTATCACCTTCTGTTCCTGTAGCTTCCTGTCCGTCTGCCTCTGACTCAACAGACGTAGAAGGTGTGTCCGGGTTTGCGAAAGTCTGGTCCGGATCCAGATTCAGGTCGATGACTTTGGCAGGTTCTTCTTCCTTATATTCTTCTTTCTCATCCTCTGTGCCAGGACCATATGCTGCGTTGGCGTATACCTCGTCGATAGCTTCCGTATCTTTCCTGTTCTTTCCATGGTTAGTAATCTCAAATTTCACCTTATTTGATATATAATCGATAGGGTTGAGTGCTTTTCTGATAACCGTAATAGTTTCAGTGGTGAGATAGGTGAGGAATGCTACCGCAACGAAGAAAAGAATGGCAGTAAGTCCTGGAGGACCCATGATGTTCTCCAGATTCTGCACGACAAAGAGTCCGTGCTTTCCGCCCGGATTGAAGATGAGGCTTGGCATGATAGGTGCGATGAACTTGGCAAAGGTTACCGACATCCATAGTATGATCACAATCATGCAGAAGAACCATTTCCACAGGTTCAGCTTGTAGGCATGCATCATCTGCAATCCCACCATGATGACAAAGAATGGGAGCAAGAAGGCTGGAAATCCGAAATTGATGACAATGAGCCAATAGGATACAATGGCTCCCCAGGATCCGCAGTAATTCTGAAACTGTTTTTCCGTGTTGGTCCATTCGCCCGGCTTCAGATTTTCGAGCAAACTCTGGTCATTGGCTCCTGTGTTGAGAAAGGAGATCATAGCGATGATGATAACCACAGCAATAACTACCAAGGCTAATCCAATGAAAAAGTCGGTGATAGTATTGTTGAAAATATACTGTAAACCAATAGCTTCGCTAAAAGTTTTGGTCTTTTTTTCAGTTCTTTTTTTAGCCATTTTATATATTTTTGAATAATTTATCTGCAAAATTAGCGAAAATAATTGAGAAAACAATTCTTTTTCTCATCTTTTTTTTCTAATTTTGCAACTTGTAAAGAATAAAAAGTATAATGAAGATTATTTTCACTAGTTTCGACAAGGCGGCAATCACGAATTTGCCAAGAGCTTTGTTTCCTGGCAAAATCGTAGTCGTTGACAAGCCTGAAGATACAGAAGCGGCTGTTAATGACCTACTTAGCCATTATATACTGGGCGTGGATACTGAAACGCGCCCATCATTCAAGCGTGGTCAGGCTTACCATGTTTCGTTGTTGCAGGTGAGTACACATGATACATGTTATCTCTTCCGCCTGCATCATACGGGCATGACTCCTGCCATCATTCGCTTGCTCGAAGATACCACCGTGCCAAAAGTAGGACTTTCCTGGCACGATGACTTGCTGCAGCTCCATAAGCGAGCTGCTTTTAAGGCTGGTTACTTTATCGAGTTGCAGGATGTTGCAAAGAACTTTGGTATCGCAGACATGAGTCTGCAGAAACTGTATGCTAACCTGTTTCACCAGAAAATCAGCAAGGCGCAACGGTTGAGCAATTGGGAGGCTAGCGATTTGAAGGAATCGCAGGCTCTCTATGCAGCTACAGATGCCTGGTGCTGCATTAATCTGTATGAGGAATTTAAGCGTTTGTCTGCTACAGGCGATTACGAGCTCGATGAACTCAGGGTATGATATAAGGTGGTAAGGAATAGAAATTGATAATCGTAAGAAACTTCATATATAAATATGTATAAAAGCGTATATTTAAAGAAAGGTAAGGAAGAATCGCTCAAGCGTTTTCATCCATGGATCTTCTCGGGTGCTATCCAGACAATGGATGAGGGCATAGAGGAGGGCGACATTGTGAGAGTGTTTACCCGTAGTGGTGAATTCATTGCTATAGGTCATTATCAGATCGGTTCTATCGCTGTACGTGTTCTTTCTTTTAGAGATATTGAGATTGATGAGGAGTACTGGTGTGCCAGATTGGATTCGGCATATAAGATGAGACTCGCTTTGGGTATTGCCGGTAATTCATCCAATACTACTTATCGCTTGGTCCATGGTGAGGGCGATAACTTGCCGGGACTTGTTATCGACTGCTATGGTCCTACTGCTGTCATGCAGGCTCACAGTGTGGGTATGCATGTTTGCCGCATGGAGATAGCCAAAGCTTTGAAGAAGGTGATGGGCGAAGCTCTGGAGAATATCTACTATAAGAGTGAGACAACCTTACCGTATAAGGCTGACCTCAGACAGGAAAATGGCTTTATACTGGGAGGTGATGCTGACGATGTTGCTGTAGAGAATGGACTGAAATTCCATATCGACTGGTTGCGTGGTCAGAAAACGGGTTTCTTCGTAGATCAGCGTGAGAACCGTTCGCTGCTCGAGCATTATGCCAAGGGTAAGAGCGTGCTCAACATGTTCTGCTATACCGGCGGTTTTTCTGTTTATGCGATGAGAGGCGAGGCTAAGGCTGTTCACTCCGTAGACAGCAGTGCCAAGGCGATAGAATTGACCAATGAGAATATTGCGCTCAATTTCCCTGGAGATGCACGCCATGAAGCATTCTGCGAAGATGCCTTCAAGTATCTTGATGAACATGACCAGCAGTATGATCTGATTGTTCTTGATCCTCCAGCTTTTGCCAAGCACCGTGCGGCTTTGCGCAATGCGTTGAAGGGCTATACCCGCCTGAACGTAAAGGGCTTGCAGCGTATTAAGAAGGGCGGCATCCTTTTTACCTTCAGTTGCTCTCAGGTGGTTACGAAGGATCAGTTCCGCAATGCTGTGTTTACTGCAGCAGCGCAGGCAGGAAGAAAGGTTCGCATCTTGCACCAGTTGCACCAGCCTGCCGACCATCCTATCAATATTTATCATCCGGAAGGTGAATATTTGAAGGGATTGGTTCTCTATGTAGAATAACAAATGATTAAAGGATTGATAATGAATAAGTTCAAAACGTTTGCAGCCTTGATGCTCTTGCTGGCTATAGGATTTGCAGGATGTGGCAAGTCGGAAGCAGAACGTCATCGCTTGAGCAAGAAGGAAAAGGCTAGATTGGATAGCCTAGACCGTGCTGCGCTGAAGATAGCGGTGATGCCAACAATGGACTGCCTGCCAATCTTTCTGGCATGTGATGACAGTATCTTCCAGCAGCAAGGTGTAGACGTACATTTGCGTAGATATACTGCACAAATGGATTGTGATACTGCTATCGAGCGCAAGCGCGTAGAGGGAGCCGTGACCGATCTGATTCGTGCACATCATATAGAGAAACGGGGTACTGCTTTGGCGTACCCTATTTCTACCAATCTTTATTGGCAGTTTATCACCAATAAGCGTTCGCGTATAACCGAACTGAAACAACTTTCAGATAAGATGGTGGCAATGACCCGCTACTCTGCAACTGATTATCTGGCTACTTTAGCAATCGATAGCGGTAAGCCTAAATATGATGCTTATAAGGTTCAAATCAACGATTTGAACATCCGTCTGCGTATGTTGCTTAACAACGAGATGGATGCCATGTTGCTGCCAGAACCTCAAGCAACCAAAGCCCGACTTGAACAGCATGTAAAACTCTTTGACAGCAGAGATAAGAACTTGCAGTTAGGTGTTGTGGCTTTCCGCAAGAAAATACTTTCAGAGCCGCGCCGTAAAGACCAAGTTGCCAAGTTTATCAAGGCGTATAATATTGCTGTTGATAGCATAAACAGCCGTGGGGTACAGCATTATGCAAGTATCATCACAAAATATACGGGCGCCGATGCTAAAACCATCAGTAATCTTCCAAAACTTAAATATGAACACGCTATGGAACCAAGACGTCGTGATTTGGCTGTAGCACAAAAATAAACGGCTTATGAAAAGAGAAGATTTTTGCTGGACAAAGTTTTCGCATGAACATGTTACTACTATATCCAGAATTGAGGCTATTCGCAAGATAATTGACCAGGAAGTGGGGCTCGAATCGTGTCAGCCTGGAATTGCGGAAATTGAAAAAAGATATGATGATTTGTATCATGATTATATAGACGGCAAGCTTAAACACCGAGAGCTTTATAATCTTGCTCAAACTTTAGATCTTGATACTGATAATTTCTTTGGTAAAGTGCGTCACGCTTGGATTTTGGCAAATGAGCCTACGTTTGTTGCACTTAACAAAAGAGCCCTGAAACTGACAAGTTTTGATGAGGTACAGGAAACCTTTGAGAAATTTGCCACAGATGAAGCTATGCTTAATCTGAAAGTTGGCTTTTCTGAAGAACAGATAGACGAGGAAAGACAAAAGATACAAGAGCAGCTTAATGCTTATCGCAATATGGTGTTTTCTTATATTATGGTGACTGATGATTGGAATGAGGATTTCATTTTGGCGATTCGTAGTATCATTGATTCCGATTTGGTAGATCCATACACCATCAATATGATAGTTTCGGCAGTCTCCTTGTCTTGCTCTGTATTCATGGTTCCTGAAAAAATCGGACTCTTGCTTCGCTTGTTTAAGTCTGCCGGCAGTTGTAGTGTTCGTGAACGCGCCTTTGTGGGTTTTGTTTTCTCCGTGATAACCAATCCGGCTGAAAGTGATGCGTGTTGGCGAGCAGCTGCCGCCACGGTCACAGATGATGTTTTATTGGCCGCCTGCGTTGATCTCCAGCGTCAGATGCGTCTATGCCTTACTAGTAAAAAGGATAGCAAGGAGATGATGCATTCTGTAGTGAAGACCATGTTCTCCACTTTTACCCAAGATTTGGCAGAAAAACTGAAAGATAGGGGTAAGGTGGGACTTGATGAATTTACTGCAGATGGTGAAGATCCGGAAGAGGCTATTCAAGGAGCCTTTAACTATATGTTGAACTCAGAAGATATTGGAGTTGATGTGTATTATCATCAGTTTGCCAATCAGAAGTGTTTCGGTCATTTCCATTCACTCTATAACTGGTTTGTTCCTTTCTATGTACGTAATTCTACGCTCAAGAGTGTACGGGGGGTGATGAATCAGCATCGCAATTTCGTCAATAATCTCCTGAAAGGTGCATCTATGTGTGATACTGACCTGTATAGCGTCATTCTTTCATTGAATAATACATCTAAGGAATTTATTAAATCATTGGATGTTGCCCCGGAAAATATGGTGTCTGGTCCTGTTTTTTATGACGAAGAAGATGAGGTGGAAAAAGAGCAGAATACCGAAGAGTCAGTAGAGGATGAGACTGATTCTACAGAAGCAAAGGATTCAGAAAATGTCACACTGCTTGATTCGGTAATGGAACATGAAGAGAATCTCTCTGAAGAGAAAAAGAAGAAACGTGCCATTAGGGTTCGTCATCGCTATGTGCAGGACCTCTACCGATTCTATACTCTCTCTCCAATGAGGAAGGCATTTGATAATCCTTTCGAAGTGCAGAAGGAAATTCCATTCATGACAACGGGACTGTTTGCTAAACCGGAATATGACAAGTATCGCCTGTCGCTGGCCCGTTTCTCAGCCAAGAGAGGCGATTTTGCCTTTGTCAGCAGGAT
>OHAO01002763.1_pt1 | contig 10433 bp, 10 predicted proteins | sample 1577151 | NCBI WGS metagenome assembly OHAO01 (sample SAMEA3541585, study PRJEB24748) | human gut metagenome | biome: human gut; feature: human-associated habitat; material: faeces | place: China | collected 2012 | reverse complement strand
CCTCGAAGTATCCGTCTTTACGCGTTATAGCCCCGACCACCGCGGCAATAGCCTGCGCAACGGAGGGCTTTTCGGTTATTATGAGTGTTTTCAATATGTATTTCTCCTTTTCGTGCAAAATAAAAGAGGCCAGCTTTCGCTGGCCTCTCAGCTTGTCGAAAAAGGTCACCAACCGGCGGCCTTTTTCTCGCATAGAGAGAGGAAATGTGGTACAATGAGTGTGTGGTGAAAAACATGCTGGTAAAGAACGCAGAAAATCGCGGGCAGCTTGAATTTGTGAGTTTGGAAGAAATGGTCCCGAAGGATCACTTGCTGCGGAAGATCGACGCAGCCGTCAACTTCAAGAGAATCTACGAATTTGTAGAGGACCTGTACTGCGAGGACAACGGCAGACCCAGCGTCGACCCGGTGGTGCTGTTCAAGATCGTGCTGATCCAGCATATTTACGGAATCCCTTCGCTCCGCCGAACTCTGGAAGAGGTGAGCATGAACCTGGCATACCGGTGGTTCATCGGATATCCGCTGAATGAAGCGGTGCCGCATTTCTCCACGGTGAGCTACAACTTCAAGCACCGGTTCAATCACGGCACGGTGGAGTATGTGTTCCGGTGGGTGCTGAAAGCCGCCGCAGAGGAAGGCTATCTGGACACGGAAGCGATCTTCGTGGATGGGACCCATATCAAAGCAAGCGCCAATCTGAAAAAGCAGGCCAAAAAGGCGGTTCCCAAACAGGCAAAGCGGTATGCAAAAGAACTGTTCGATGAGGTGAACAGAGACCGGGAAGGACACGGAAAAAAGCCTTTCCCGGATGACAGCGATAAAAAGCCGCCAGAGGAGAAGGAAACGGTGACATCCACCACCGACCCGGAAAGCGGCGTGTTCCACAAGGGGGAACGCAAAAAATGCTTTGCCTACGAAGCGCATACCGCCTGTGACAAGCATAGTTTCGTACTTGGTGTTCACGTCACTCCCGGCAACGTCCACGACAGTGCAGCCTTTGACCCTTTGTATGATGAATTGTGCCAGTACTATCCCGAACACAAAACCGTGGTAGCGGACAGCGCCTACAAAACGCCCTGGATCTGCAAGAGGATCTTCGAGAGCGGCCGCGTTCTTTCCACCTGCTATACCCGCCCCAAGACCAGGGAGAACGTTCATCCCTGGTGGGCGTATGTGTATGACGAATACTTTGACGATGTGATCTGCCCGGAGTACCGCGCACTGCATTATTCCACCACGAACCGGGAGGGCTACCGGGAATACAAGAGCCGGGCGTATCTTTGCAAGACCTGCCCCACCAGAGGGATGTGTACCGAGAGCGCCAAGAGCGAGAAAACCGTCTTGCGCCATGTCTGGCAGGACTATGTGGAAATGGCAGAGCATGTCCGGCACATGGCGGTATACAAAGAGCTGTACCGGCTGCGAAAAGAGAAGATCGAGCGTGTGTTTGCCGATGCGAAGGAAAAGCACGGGATGCGTTACACGCAGTACAGAGGCTTGGCCCAGGTCACGAACTGGGTGAAGCTTAAGTTTGCTGCCATGAATCTGAAAAAGCTGGCCACCTGGAAATGGAAGACCAGTCATCCGGGACCGGATGGCGGCAAACGAACAAGATCGAGGGGAAACGCACAAGACTTTTCGGTTGTTTTCCCCGTCGTGATCTTGTTTACAAACCAAAAACCTGCTCTGGCCTGATCGCCAAAGCAGGTTTTTCTACAGGCTGAGGCTCACAGCTTTTGCTGTGAGCCTGGTTGTTGCACACTTTTTGGAGTGTACAAATTTATTCTGCACTTGTCTTTGCGTTGATGGTTTATGTCTGTGATACGGCTCTTGATACGAGGATTTGCACATTTGCCATGCGGGACGCCAATTGATTCAGCCACATAATATTGTATATTTCAGAAAAATCAGGAAACAGTCAATTGACTTCATGCGATTAACAATATATACTAATTCATATGAGCCATGTAGTAATTTAAATTACAGACTGGAAAAGTGAGGGGGAGCTTACATATGGATAGAGGTCGCAAACGGTTTTTCTCTTTCGTACTTGTCTTGGCGATGATACTTTCGATAATGCCAATTTCTGTAGCGGCTCAAGATCAGAGCCTCTCTGCTGTAATACCTATAAACGACGGCACTGCAGATTTGAGCGCAGTTCAGGCACTGTCTGAAGATGCCAGTCAGCAAGTCTATGTATCTGCCGGAGTTATTTCTGCGCAGCTTCCAGATATAGATTTTGCAGGTCTTTCTGCGACAAGCTACAACGCACGCATTCAGGCAGTAGACGATACAGGCAGTATCGTAGCACAGACAAGCAGCTTCCCTGTCTATTCAAGCACAACCACCATAATCTCAAAAAAGATTATGATGATGCAGGAGATGAGCGCTGGCGAATACGGGTTGCGCCTTGTGTACGGCAGCGTGGAAAGCTACGACTTGATTGAACTTAATTATTCTCTCTGTGTTGTTGATGCACCTGTCTTGACCAATGTCAATGTAGACCTAACTGCAGGCATGTCTCCTTCTGCTCTAACTTTGCAAGTGTCCGGTTACCGCGGCAACGCAAACCTCTATTCTTTCTCTTTGATGGATGAATCCGGTAATATCATTTTGTGTTCCGCCAAACACATTAAATCATCGAAAAGCGATGCCAACATTACCTCATTGTCCTATGAACTTGTTCCATCTGAACCGCTAACCACTGACTCAGAATACAGCCTGATAGTCAGCAGCGGCGAAGGCGTTTATATAAATGCAAGCGAGGACACTGATACTGCTGACAGCGGTGGCATCGTTATTGCAGAGATAGCTCAGGACCCTGTTTCTGCAAGCAGCCTGTCTGTAAAAGTCGTTGGACTGAACGAAGACTCCAATTTTAAAGTTTTCGCGGCTCTTGGTAGTTCCAGTTCGAGCACAGACTATTTATATACTGGTACACCCGAAGTCACACAGGAAGGGGAATTTTCTGTTATCAGCATTCCACTGAAGTGGAATGGCACTGTTTTGCCGCTTAGCGCATATTCTGGAAACTACATAACTGTAACAGTTGAGGACGGTGCCGGTGGCAGGGACTATAACTCATATTTTATTGAGAGAAGCAGCGGAGTTTACCAGAATGTCTCGCTGACTCTTAGTGAAGGAACAGGTGACAACCTCTATGATTTCACACTTGAATGTATAAATTGTTTTCTCAACATATATGAGGACCCCTCGCCTGTTTTTGAATTAAAAGATAGTAACAGCGAAAACATCTTGGCAAGCTGTTCGGCAGTTGAAAAGAGCACATATTACAGTAATGGTGAGACTTATTATGTGTTTTCAGGCACTTTTTCAACCCAATCTCCGCTTTCAGACGGCACGTACTACTCAATAATCTATAACAATGAGAAGCTGTGGTCTGCAAATGTTACATGCCCAAAATCAGACAAATTGAGCATCACTAGCCTGAGCATAGCGCAGATGAGTTACGGTGAAAAAACTGTTCATTTCAATTTTGACCAATTGATAGTTAATGCCTCGCTCCTTGGAGACGGAGAGACTGCAACCGCGCATCTTATTGATGCCGAAACAAAAGAAGTTCTGTCATCATCGGAACCAACAGAGAGAATACTGGCAGATACTTCTCACAAGTACGTTTTCAGTGTGCCAAAGCCTGATAACTTGGACGGAAAGACTTTGGCGCTCAAGTTCGAAAGCGACGGTAATGAAGTCTTTTCCAGCTCATACAGCTCCTCATATGCGGGGTTAACATCTTGGAAAACACTGTTCTCACTGACATGAACATCTCAGGTGATGTCGCCAACATCTCCGTTGACAGGGCGGCTCTTGAGAGCATGTCTGCCACTGCCGGCAGTTCTGATACGCTTAGCCTGTCCGCACGCCGTCTCGATGCTAACACAGTTAAAGATATGTTTGGCGTAGATAGTCCGACATATGAATTCCTCTGTGTTGTCGGCGACGACATTATTTCCAGTTTTAATGGAGGAACAGTAGACGTAGAAGTCCCTTATGAGCTCAGCCCCGGCGAGTCGGCTGCTGATATCGAGGTACACCGTGTTGCTGATGGCGGCTCTTACGAACTGGTGCCTAGTGAGTATGACTCTGCCGCCGGCCTTGTTCGCTTCACTACTGATCAGTTCTCATACTATCAGATTGTGTCGGACAGTCACCTTGAAGAAGCGCCGGAGGAAACGCCTGGAGAGGGTCCAAGCGAAGTGCCGACGGATCCGGATCTTCCGGAGAGCGGCAATGCCCCTGTAACCACCGTCAACCCTGACGGTTCAATAACCACCGTAATCGAAAGCAATCGAGCAACTACCACAACAACAGAGTACCCGGATGGCAGCATGATCATTGAAGAGCGACAGAACAATGGTTTAATCATCATTACGGAAGTCAGTCAAAACGGCGATACTGTTATTACGCGGTATGAGCCAAGCGGCGAAAAACAAATAGTGATCAAGAAAAGTGGCCTGCAAGCAAATGTCAATGTCACAGCCTCCGGAAAGATAACGGCAACGGTCAACATATCTGGCCTGGATGGGAATACGGTTGTTGAACTCCCCGTGGATTTGGGGGCAGCACCAGGAACAGTGAGTGTGAGGATTCAATATGTATCTGGTGGAGTTGAAGTTGTTCAGTTCAAATACTCCGATGGCACCATTTCCCTTGAGCTTGGAGGCTCTGCATTCATAGAAATACTTGACTTTACACCCGATCGCAACAACAATGTAGTTTTTGCGGATGTCCTGGGAGGTTCATATTTCTATGATGCGGTTTATTGGGCAGCCGAAAACGGTATAACTGACGGCGTGAGTTCCACCCTGTTCGATCCATATGGTTCTTGTACCAGAGCTCAGGTCGTGACATTTATATGGCGCGCTATGGGAAGCCCCGCTCCTCGCCTGACTGTCAACCCATTTATTGACGTCAGTAAAGACTCGTACTATTACGATGCGGTCCTTTGGGCATTTGAAAATGAAATCACAAATGGCACATCTGTTACGGAGTTTGACCCTGAGGGCATCATCAGCAGAGCGCAGGCCGTAACGTTCCTGTACAGAGCCTCCGGTTCCCCCGAATTTAGTAGTACAGGCTCTTTTGACGATGTCATAGCAGAAGCATTTTACTATAATGCTGTTCTCTGGGCAGCACAGAATGGGATCACTTCTGGAACAGGATACCGGGTGTTTTCTCCAAATGACACTTGCATTCGTGCCCAAATCGTTACCTTCCTGTATAGATGTTTTGAAGCATCCAAGACGGATTAAAAATCAAGATTCAAAATAAAGGGGACGTCACTGTTGTGACGTCCCCGCAGCTTGTCGAAGAAGGCCGTGCCTTCTTCGACAAAAGGGATTGCACTCCGCTCCGCGCCTCGTTTGTCCGCCAAAGGCGGACAATTCGACACTCCGCTCCGCGAGAAGTATTTTCGGCGACGTACACGCCGCCGCCGAAAATGATCTAATTCTATTTCGCGGCTGCGGCCGCGAAACTCTGCGAGGCTTTTTCGACAGACTGAGAGGCCAGCTTTCGCTGGCCTCTCGGCGTTGTTTTTGGTTAATATCATATTTCAATTTCTGGATCGACTTTTGCTGTATCTGTGTCGGAGTGGTTAGGCATGTTTTCTTTGCGCGTTTTCAGGCGCTCCAAAATACTGTTTACATTCTGAGCATTTGCTGCTCCGGGATAGTTTTGCTGGAAGTCTCTCAGCAAACCGGCCCGCTGTTTTTCTTCCATTGCAACTTGCGCATACTCATTCTCATAGTCTTGGACGACCGACAGCCTGTCAAGCAGCGCCTTTGAGCTTTCCGGCATGGAAGCCCCTTTGCCGTACAGGTTCTCATAGGCTATGCGGATTTGCTCAGGTGAGACAGGGTTCCCGCTGCGTTTGCACTCGGCAAGGATACCAATTACGTCTGACAGGTCGTATTTGTACTGCCTTCCGGCCCGCAGCTTCATGGCAATTAGATACTCGGCTTCTATCGTCCTCACCGTGACAACGTTTGCAAATGTCCTGTAATAGCATGAAAACTCTATTAGCTTCGGCGAGTACGAGTCGGTTTTTATGAAGTCTGAATTGAGCCATCCACTGGGGAGGTCATACCTGTCCCCAACGACGTTGATCGCATCCTTCATTGCAGATGCAGCGGTTATTATGGCGTCAATATCCTGCGTGGATTCCCGAAAACCGTAATTTGCAAGTATGGCCGCGCCGCCGACAAGCACGATCTCAGCGGGCATATTTTTTCCGACCATGCGCCGGTATTCCTTTGCCAGTTCCTTCAGATAGTTGTCCATGCCGGACTTGTTGAAATCAGACGACATTCCTCACATCAGCCTCCGCAATATTGAATCGCATGAACTCCGGGATGGCTTCTTTCCTGGCCTTCGCTTTCGGCTCCTCGCTTTTTGTCATCCTGCAAAGCATCAGGACGCTCGATGAGTATACGACCCTGTCCAGCTTGGTGGAGCGAATGTCGCTGTATTCACTGCAAAGAGGCACGTGGTTGACTCGACTCACATAGTCCAGCATGGCGAGAAGATATAAGCTCTCCTCATACCATCCCTTGCTGAACAGCTTGCGTATCTCACCGCTTTCAAGCGTGTTGATTATAAACTGTATATCTCCCTGCTCCTTGAGCGTGTGGCATACGTTGCCCTTGAAAATGCCGAAGGCCGGGCGCTCGAAGCTCGGCGCAATAAGCTCGTCAGCAGTTGTCCCAAGCGCCTTTGCAAGTCTGTATACTGTCCCGGCACTGGCATTCTCGATGCGGGACTTGCCGGTACATATGTCGTTGATGGTGGAGTAAGGGACTCCGCTGTCCTTGGCGAGCCTGTACATGGTCGTGTTATGATGGGCAATCTGTTCCTTCAGCGTCATGTTCCTCGCCTCCTTGCAATTATTATACCGGCGTACCGGTATAATGTCAACAGGAGGTTTTGTCGTATTTCTCCGCGTCCCTGTAGCACGGCCGCACGCAACCCAGGCCGTAGCGGGCGCAGCCGTAGCAGAAGTGGCCCTCGGGCGGTTTGGGCGGCGGGTCGGGTTTGGGCGCGGGCGGTATCTTTGTCATCAGGGCCTCAAAGGGGCTGTTAGTGAAGCGGTATTTCACTTGGCCTCGTCCTCCTCGTCGTCCTCGGGGAACTCGTAGTCGTCGAGGTCGGTGTCGCCGCTGGTGTCGGGTTTCTTCTTGCGGAACTTAAGGAAGGCTGCGGCAACGCCTGCGATGAGCAGCAGGATGAGTACGATGGGAAGAATGGCTGCCGCGTTGAAACCGCCGTCATTTTCCGGCTCGGATGTCGCGGCAGGGGTCGGCGTGGGCGTCGGCTCGGGTTCCTCGCCCTTGCAGCCCTTGAGGTCGGTTCGGCAGACGGGGCAGTCGGTGTCCACTTCGCCGGGCGCACAGCGCGTTTTGCAGTCGCACTCGACCTCGTAGCCCTCATCCTCCAGCAGTGCGAGCAGGTCGGACTCGTCCACGAGGTTCAGGAAGTACACGTCTCCGGTGCTGTGGTCGATGACGATGTAGAAGACATTGCCGCTTTTCGTCTCAACTGTCACGAACTGCATCTTGCCGCCCTCGCCAATCTCCTCGCTGGAGTAGTAGCTGCCGTCGAGGATGTCGTCGATGAGCGCGAGGTTGCCGTCCGGCGTCAGCCCGCCGAGGCTCGGAAGGGTCGGCTCCGCTACCGGCTCGGTGGTCACGCTGATGCTCGTCATGGGTCCGCCAGGCTCATTCGTGCCGTCCTCGTTGGAGGCATAGTACGCGCACGCAGGCATGGCGAGCGAGAACGTGAGCGCGGCGGCGCACAGAAGCGGTGCGAGCTTAATCTTCATCAGGCATACCTCCTTTGATGAGCGCAGTGAGCTGCTCGATGCTCATGTTCTCCGCGCGCACCAGGCCCACGATCTCGAGGTTCTCAAGCTCGGTTACTTTATCTATTGTCGCGTTGTAGCGTGCGGTGAGGTTTTCTATGCGCGTCTTGAGCCTTGCGGCCTCGGCGCGCAGCTTCGGTATTCTTGCGTCCAAAGTTTCTCCTTTCCGGCCTCAGACGGCGGGGAGCCGCCCGAAGCCTACGAAATTGTCTGAGTAATACGAATCCATAAACTTGATGCAGCCGATGGGGTCGCCGGCGTGGATCATCCAGCCGTCGCCGACGTAGATGCCGACGTGAGTTATCCACGGCCCCTCATAGGTGTACTCGAAGAACACGAGGTCCCCGGGCTTGGCCTCGGCCTCGCTTACAGGTGTGCAGATGTTGTAAAGCCCCTGCGCCGTCAAGCGGCCTATGCTCCAGCCGACGCCGCAGTTGTTGACGACCCACGAGACAAAACCGGAGCAGTCGAAGGACGTGGCCGGACTGCTGCCGCCCCAGACGTAGGGGTAGCCGAGGTACTTCTGCGCTTCCTCCATCATCGCGGCAAACTGCTCGTCCTCCAGGGCCTCGGGCGGTATCTCATACGAGGGCTGCGGGTCGGTGTACGCGCCGACATAGCCGGAGTCCGGGAACAGGTCGGGCCGGTTGCCCAGCGTGGCCATGTAGAGCGAGTAGAGCGAGAGCGCGTCCTCGGTCAAGAGGTACACGGGCAGGTGCGAGAGGTCGAAGTTTTCCAGCGTGACGGTGCAGACCGTGTACTCGTATGGCTCACCGTCCTCGTCGTAGCGGGTGTATGTGGTGACGTCCTCGGTCAGGATGTACTGGCGCTCGAACAGCATTTCAAGGTCAGATTGCACGTCGTCGAGCGTCCACTCGCCGCCTTTGATGGCTGTGAGCAGAGACATGAGCACATAGGGGTCGTGTGAGATCTCATCGAGGTCGAAGTGGTACTCGTCGTAGTTGTGCGTGGCCTCGTAGCTATCGAGATAGTCTTGCAGCTCAGCCTCCATCGCGGCATATGCCGCCTCTGCGCCGAGCATATCCTCGTCGGCGCTTGGGTAGGTAGTAAGTCCGACGCTGTTCAGCCCGCCTTGGAGGAACACGGAGCAGGACGTGAGCGCGTTCAAGATAAAGGCGACAACAAGGAAAAGGGCAACGGCTATGCCGATGCCCTTTCTGTGGCGGTAGATGAACTGCGCCGTCTTCTTTTCCTTTTCCGCTGCCTTCTTTGCGCTCTTGGCCGTAGCGGTGGTCGTGGATTTGCCCTGCCGCGCCTTGGCGTAGGCGTCCTTGATGCCGCGCTTTTGCTGCGCTTTCGCGCCCTGCGGTTCAGCCTTCGTTTTGCGAGTCGGGCGCTCCGAGAGCTTTGCAGCATAGTGGACGCCGCCCTCTGCCGCCTGCGTCGTGCGGTTCGCGGCCTCGACGCCGACGTTGTCGTCCTCGTACTGCGCTGCCTCATGGTGCGCGGCGGCACTCGGCAGTTCGGTTAGCTTCTCCGATGGGCGCGGCTTCTTCGGCTCAGGACGCAGCTTCCTGCTCACTGGCACATGAGAAGGTCACGCAGCATGGCCTTGCCCTTTGGTGTCACAAGCGTCTGACCATCCTTGACAGCAAAGCAGCCTTTGTTTTTCACTTCCGCATAGGGCAGCAAGTACCTGCCGCAGCGATACAGGAATCTGCCTTTTACGAGGAAGCGTATAAACCAGTGCTCCGGCACATTCAACTGCTTCGCTGCTACTCGCAGGCTGACGCCGCCGGCAGGGTCAACGAAATCTTTAATGTATCTGGCCTGCTGCACCACACGGTCGGTTTGTTCATAGAGCGCGTCCACGACGGCGTGAGCGAAGTCCGGGTCACGCGCGAACTGCTGGAGCAGCGGGTCGGTTATGTAGAAGCCGTTTTTGCGGATAGTGGGCAGGACTTCAGCGGTTATCCAGCGCTTGAAGCTCTTTCCCGACGCCAAGCGGCACGAAAGCATGAGGGAATATAGGCCGGATTCGTTAATAACTGTCAGCCCTCGCGGTGGAATGTTAAAGGTCGCGCCAGACGACCTTTGAATTATCCGCTTATCTTCATGGTCGACGTGCTTTGCGAGCGCGTCCTTCGTGTTGGCGTAGCCGAGCGCGGCGGCAACGTCGCGGCCTACAAACTATGGGTCATTGTCTATTACAACTACCCGGACACTGCCGAACTCCTCGTTCTTGAAAATTTCCACGCTAGTGTTTGTCATGCTGCATTTCCTCCTTGTATTTCGTTTGGTTTTGTGGTCATGAGCTTATACATTTCGGTGTCTTTGGGGAAGCGGTCAACGAAGGGGACAATGACGTTGCCGTAGAACAGCAGCCCCTCGCCCTCGTTGGCCTGAGTGACGTAGCTGAGCTGATGCGGCGAGATGTTGAGCTTTTGCGCAAGTATCTGCCGGTCTCCCGGAGCCTGGTTGAGCATACAGATGTAGTCCGAGTTTTCGAGTATGTTTTCAATTTCCGGAGAGGCCAAAAGGTCTTTCACGTTCTGCGTTATGCCCGTCGGCACGCCGCCCCATTTGCGAAAGC
>OHAO01002760.1_pt1 | contig 10441 bp, 8 predicted proteins | sample 1577151 | NCBI WGS metagenome assembly OHAO01 (sample SAMEA3541585, study PRJEB24748) | human gut metagenome | biome: human gut; feature: human-associated habitat; material: faeces | place: China | collected 2012 | reverse complement strand
TCACGCGCGCGAGTGAGCAGTTACGCGTTTTGGAGATGTCCGTGATGCATAGCTGCGAAGCATCCAGCTTGTTTCCCGTGCCCATGGCGGAAAGGATGGGAATGCCTCGAGCCTGCGCCGTCTGGATGAGGTCGAGCTTGCTCGACACCGTGTCGATCGCGTCGAGGATGTAATCATAGCGCGCGGTGAAGAAGTCCTCGCTGTGCGCGGCGTCGTAGCGCGCACAGATGAGGTGCAGCCTGACGTCGGGGCTGATATCGCGGCAACGCGCGGCGAGCGCGTCGGTCTTGTTTTGGCCGACGGTGGAGTGCAATGCCTCGAGCTGACGGTTCAAATTCGTGGGGCTGACAGTGTCATCGTCGATGAGCGTCAGCTCACCGACGCCCGAGCGCACCAGCGCCTCGACCGCGTAGCTGCCGACGCCGCCGAGGCCGAAAACGGCCACATGGCTTTTTTGCAGCCTTTCCATCGCGTTGGCGCCGAGAAGCATCTGTGTGCGTAAAAACTGATCGTCCATAGTTTCCCCCTGAAGGTAAGAGTAAAAGAAATAAGCTGCCGGTTTGTGACCGGCAGCTTATTCTGTCGTAAGAAGGGATTACCCGACGTACTTCATACCGCTGAGCTGCTCGGCCTCCACACCATCGGTGATGGCAGCGTACCACTCGTCGTAAGCGTCGTTCTTGAGATCAAGGTCAGCCTTGTAGTACCAGTAGGGCTGGGGATTGGTCTCGACGAAGTACATCACGTGATAGCCGTTGCTGGACTCGACGATGCCCGTGTCGCCGCTCTGGCGCGCGGGATCGAAGCACCAGTCCTCGAAAGAGGGGACCATTTCACCCTTGTAGATGTTGGAGTACAGGCCGCCGTTGCTGGCGCTGCCGGGGTCGGTGGAGTTGGCGACGGCCAGCGCGGCGAAGGCATCCTCGGTCTTCTCGCCGTCGTTGTACTGCTGCAGGAGCTCGTTGGCCTTGTCCTCGCTGTCAACAAGGATATGACGCACGGAAACCGTGTGATAGTCGTTGCGGCTGCGGGAGTGGAAGAGCACAGCGTAATAACCCTTCTCGCCATAGGCGGCGACGGTGGTGTCGCCCTCCTGACGGGCGTCGTCAAACGCCCAGGTCAGCATGTCGGAAGAGCCGTTCGCGGCATAGCCAATGTGCGCATAGGAGCCTTCCATATCCTCGCCGATGGCATCGAACGCCTCGCCCTGCGCGTAGCGGGAAAGGGCGGTCTCGGCCTTCTGCTTGGCCTCATCAAGAAGCTGGGCCTTCTCCTCGTCGGTCGCATCGCTGCCGGCGCCGGAGCTGAAGAGGATGTACTCGATGTCAACGCTCTGATAGCTCTTGGGGTCGGCGTCATAAGCGGCCTGCACCTCGTCGGAGGTGTAGGACAGGGAGTCAGAGTAGCTGTTGGAGTAAGCCTGCGCGAGCGCCATCATGCGGATGTTGCGCTCGAAGACCTTCTCGTTGACCAGCGGGCCGCACACGGCCTTGATGTACTGCGCGCGGGTGTAACCGGCGGAAGCTGCAGAAGCATCCAGATCGGAGAGCGTCTCCTGCACGGACTGCTCCACTTCCTCGCTGGCGTCAAAGCCTTCAGCCTCAGCCTTCTGCGCGAGCAGGGCGTAAGACTTGAGGCTCTCGAGCGCCTGATCGCGGAAATAGTCGTACCAGGTGCCGCCATCGGTCACGGGGCAGTCCTGCTCCTTGAGCGACTTGCTGGTGTCGAGACCGTAAACGCTCAGATAGTAGGAGTTCTTGGAAACAAAGCTATTGTAGATGGTGTTGTAGAAATAGCTCACATCAGCGGCCGTGTAGGTCTCGTTGCCGATGGTCACGGCGTCGGCGCTGCGTTCGATCACCTTGGAGTTGGCGACCGTGACGACGATACCGACGATCACGAAGATGACGGCGATGGCGATATACAGGGCATTGCTACGGCGATCCTTCGCCTGCTCGTCCTTTTCGCGCTTCGTCCGGGGATCGACATAACCGCCTGCCAGATTCTCCTGGCGGCTCTTCTTTTCTCTGGATGCACTCATTTGTTTGTTCAGTCCTCTCAATTATTGGGTTTTGCAGATTTGCAAAAGTGCTATTGAAAATGCCCAATCATTATAACGAATGGAACACAATAATGCAATGACAAAATTGTGAAGATTCTTCGTACCATTTTCCGCCCGCAGGCGGAAAACAATTAAAATCGTAATTCCTGACGACATGTGCGTCAGGAATTACTCTTTGCGCAAAGCGAGTGTCGCATTGTCTGCTTGTGCAGACAATGAGGCACAGAGCGACGCGAATCTTTCTCAATGAAAGCGACGTAAGTCGGTTTCATTGAAGTTACTTCGTGCCGAAAATGCGGTCGCCCGCGTCGCCGAGGCCGGGGACGATGTAGCCGTGCTCGTTGAGATGATCATCGAGTGCGCCGGCGTAAATGTTGACGTCGGGGTACTTCTCCTGAACGGCCTTGATGCCTTCGGGAGCGGCGACGAGCACCATGAGCGTGATGTGCTTGCAGCCGCGCTTGACCATCTCGCCGATGGCTTCGCAGGCAGAGCCGCCGGTGGCGAGCATCGGGTCGACGATCATCACGTCGCGCTCGGCCACGTCCTTGGGCATCTTGCAGAAGTAGGGGTGGGGCTCGAGCGTCTCTTCATCGCGGTACATGCCGATGTGGCCCACACGGGCGGAGGGCACCATGCGCAGCACGCCGTCGACCAGGCCGAGACCGGCGCGCAGGATGGGGACGACAACGAACTTCTTGCCTGCGAGCGTGGGGGCGTCCATCTCGCAGATGGGGGTCTTGATGTGCTTGGTGGTCAGCGGGAGGTCGCGCGTGGCCTCGTAGGTGATGAGCATACCGATCTCGGACACGAGCTCGCGGAAATCCTTGACGCTGGTGTTTTCATCGCGCATGATGGTGAGCTTGTGGGCGACGAGGGGGTGGTTCATGATGTGTACTTTCTCGTTGAATTTGGCTTCCATTGCTTTGACCTCCGAAAAAATATATTTTAATGTGTTTTTGCTTACTGGTTCAATTTGGAGCTTCTCAGGCGCTCTGCCTGCGCGGGGCGCAGATAAACGGGGAGAAGCTCCTGCGCGCTCACGGCCTCGCCGCGCGCATAGGCGCGCTCGGCCGCAAGGCCGACGCCCACGGCGCTCTGATAAAGGAGCATACTGGGCGCGAGTGAGCACTTGACGCCGTGCTCTTCTAAATAACGATAGCACAGCACGCCGCCGTCGCCAAGGACGGTGATAGGCTGCTGCTTGCCTTGAAGCTGCGCGCAGAGCTCTTCGAGCGAGATCGCGCGGTCCGGCGTCAGGCGCGTCAATTCGCCGCCCTTTGCCTCGAAAACGGCGTTATAGACCTGCGAGCGGCGCGCGTCCATCGCGCCGACGATAAGCCCGTCGATGTGCGCGGCATTCTGCGCCATGGCCTCGAGCGTCGAAACGCCGAGGCACGGCTTGTCTGCGGCCCAGGCAAGGCCTTTGACCGCCGCGATGCCGATGCGAAGGCCCGTGAACGAGCCCGGCCCCGCCGCGATGGCGATGGCATTGATATCATCGAGCGTCAGATCGGCGTTTTTGAGCATCGCATCCGCCATCGGCAGAAGCGTCCGGCTGTGCGTCAGCCCCGTGCACTGATAGGCGGAGGCGAGCGGCGCGCCGTCTTCGACGACGGCGCAGGAAACGCTCTTCGCCGATGTTTCCAGAGCGAGAATTTTCATGCGAATCTGCCTCCTGTGACCGTGATGGTGCGCCAGTCTTCGTGCTCGTCTGTGCGCGCAATATCGACGTAAATCGTGTCGTCCGGCAGCGCGTCGGAGACGCGCTCGCTCCACTCGACGGCGCAGACGCCGCCGCGGGCGAGATAATCGTCCCAGCCGATGTCGAACAGCTCGTCCGACGAGCTGAGGCGGTACATATCAAAATGGAAGAGCGGCGTTCTGCCCTCGTACTCGTTGACGATGGTGAACGTCGGGCTCGTGACGCGTCCGCGGCAGCCAAGGCCGCGCGCAAGACCGCGCGTGAAGGCGGTCTTTCCCATGCCGAGCGAGCCCGTGAAGGCGAGCACATCGCCGCCGCGGAGCTTTTGGGCAAGCTCTTCGCCGATCGCCTCGGTCTCCTGCGTGCTGTGCGACAGAAATTGCATGGTTTCGCCTCCTTGACCCCATTTTCACCCATATTACCAAATAGTATAGCACAGCGCGCCGGCCTTTACAATTCCTTTTCTGCGGAAAGAGGGAGAAATGTGCGTTTACAGGCGGGTAAAATTGTGCTAAAATACATCGAACACTTTGTGCGAAGGGAGCGTGAGGCTGTGAACAGATTCCGCGATTTTTTAAGTGACGTGGTGCGGCAGTCGGATATGGTGCTGCTGTCGCTGTGCACCGTTTCCACGCTCTACGGCATGGTGCTCATCGCGAGCGCCACGCATTTCCGCAATACCTTTAAATATGTTGCCATTCAGGGATTTGGCTTGCTGCTGGGCGTGCTGCTCTACTTCCTGCTCTCCAGCATCGACGTGTCGGAGGTCGGAAAAAAATGGAAGTGGCTGCTGGCGTTCAACTTCGGCTTCATTCTGCTGCTGCGCACGCCCTTTGGGCTGACGCGCAACGGCAACCGCGCATGGCTCGGCGTGAACGACATCGGCGAAAGGCTCGGCATAGCCGTTCTGAAGAATTTTCCCATCACCGTCCAGCCCGCCGAGATCGTGAAGATCACGTTCATTATCCTCTTGGCGCGCCAGCTTGCGCTGCTGCAGGAGAAAAAGGACCTCACGCGCTTTTCCAATGTCATCCAGCCCACGGCGCACGCGGGGATCATGTTCCTCTTTTATTATGTGATCTCCAAGGATGCGGGCAGCGGCCTTGTGTATCTGTTCGTCTTTGTGTGCATGGCGTTTGCGGGCGGCTTTGCGCTGCGCTGGATCTTCCTCGGCCTTGGCGGCGCGGTGGGCGGATTCCTTGCTGCGTGGAATTTCAATCTCCTGCGCGGCGACTGGTACGACCGCATCAAGGTCATTCTGGACCACAGCTACCAGCCCGAGGGCAAGGGCTGGCAGCAGACGCGCGGAATGCTCGCTCTCGGCTCGGGCAAGCTGACGGGGCAGGGCCTCTTCAACGGCACGCAGACGCAGTCGTCGTACCGGTCGAGTCTTCCCGAGCGGCAGACGGACTTCATCTTCTGCGTCTGCGGCGAGGAGCTGGGCTTTATCGGCTGCCTTCTCGTCATCGTGCTGCTGCTGGCCATCATTGTCCGCTGCCTGATCGTCGCGCGCGAAGCGCCGACACGCATGGAGAGCCTCGTGTGCGTCGGCATGGCGGGGATGCTCATCTTCCAGACCATTGCCAACATCGGCATGTGCTTGTTCCTTATGCCGGTCATCGGACTGACGCTGCCGTTTTTCAGCTACGGTGGCTCGTCGATCGTGACGCTGTTCGCTGCGATGGGGGTCGTGTCGGGCATCAAGAAGCGGTCAAGGCCGGAGTGGCTCATAAACTGACGTTTCAAAAGCGGGGATTCTCTTTGAGAGAATCCCCGCTTTTGAGATTATCGGAGAGATGGCGAAGCCGTCTCTCCGATAAAATTGCACTCCGCTTCGTGCCTTGCCGCCCGCAGGGCGGCTGCGACACGCGCGGAGTGAGAAGAGTAAATTCCGACGCACATGTCGTCGGAATTTACGATTAAGATCATTTCGCGCCTGCGGGCGCGAAAGCCTGCGGCGCATTTAATCCCGTTCGATTTTTTCGCTGCTGATGGTGTCTTCGGCGGTGCCGTAGGAGATGACGCCGCGGCCGAATTTTTTGCGCAGGGTGTCCATTGCGGATTCGACGGCCTCCTGCTTTTCCTGCTGCGTATCGTCTGTGCCGAGCAGGTCGAGCTGGCGGTAGGATTGCGCTTCTTCGGTCAGATGCAGTGCCGTGACGGAGAGGAGCCGGATAGGGTCGGGTGCTTTCCACAAGTCCTTTGCAAGGCGGAGCGCGGTATCGTTGATCTCGCGCATCAGGTGCGTGCTGTGGTCGAGCGTCGTCTGGCGCGAAAAGACCTGAAAGCGGCTGTTTTTGATGCCGACCTGTACGCCGCCGCAGTAGAGACCGTAGCGCCGCAGGCGCATCGCCACACTGTCAGAAAGCAGCGAGATGCCGCTTTGCACTTCGTCCCAGCGCGTCAGGTCGCGGCGGAACGTCGTCGAATTGCCAACGGATTTGATCGGCTCGCGGTCCGCCGCTCCGCGGACGGGGGAGTCGTCGAGGCCGTTGGCATAGCGGTAGAGCTGCGAGCCCATTTTGCCCATCAGGGTTTCGAGCATTTCCTCGCTGCATTTTGAGAGTTCGCCGATCGTGCGCACGCCGTAGCGGCCGAGCAGCTCCTGTGCGCTGCGGCCGACGAACAAAAGATCGCCAACGGGGAGGGGGAAGACGATGTCGCGCCAGTTGTCGCGTGCGATGACGGTCGTGGCGTCAGGCTTTTTATAGTCGCTGCCGAGCTTGGCAAACACCTTGTTGAACGACACGCCGACCGAGATCGTCAGCCCAAATTCGCGCTTGATGCGCTCGCGTAGCGTGTCGGCCAAAGCCTTGGCGTCCCCGCCGAAGAGGTGGAGGGAATTTGTCACATCCAGCCAGCTCTCGTCGATGCCGAACGGCTCGACTAAGTCAGTGTACTCGCCGTAGACGGCATTGATTTTTTTCGAGTATTCGGCGTAGAGCCGGTGGTGCGGCGGCAGCAGGATGAGGCCGGGACACTTCTGCTTGGCCTTCCAGATGGTCTCCGCCGTTTTGACGCCGCAGCGCTTCGCCGGTTCATTTTTTGCCAGGATGATGCCGTGGCGCTCCGTCGGATCGCCGCAGACCGCGACAGGAAGTTGGCGCAGGTCGGGATGACTCAAAAGCTCGCAGGAGGCGTAAAAGCAGTTGCAGTCGCAGTGCAGAATGATGCGGTCCATCGCGTTCACCTCGTTTCACAAACAGTGTAGCATAAAATACGAAATGGAACAAGCGTTTGAAAATAAAAAGTGCCCACCGAATGGCAGGCACTTTCTTGAATAGTTTGCGTCAATATTCTCTCACGCTGTACAGCGCTGCGCCGATGGCGGTAGCAAACGTCGCGTTTTCGGGAATAATAAAATTGACATGGTAGAGCTTTTTGAACAGCTCGAACGTCTCCTTTGCCGGCGGCAGCATCGTCAACGCACCCGTGAGGACGACCGTGTCCGTGCCGCAGCACTTGCACGCGAGCACCGACATCGTGCCGATGGACTGGAGCACCAGATTGACGATGCCGAGCATTTTGTCCGACGGCGTCGCGTCGTCGGCGACCTTGGCGAAATTTGCCGCCGTGGCCTCGGGCGGCAGATCGCCCACCTGTTCGCGCGAGAGGTCGGCCATCGTCAGGTCGATGTGGCTGAGGTCGCCGTCCTGACAGAGCTTGCGGATCAGCGCGTACTGATGCACGCCTGTTGTGAGCGAGCTAAGTCCCGCGAGCGTGCCGCCGCCCACGCCACTGCCGATGAGATGGCGAACCTCTTTCCCTTTATTGGCCCAAAGAAACGACGTGCCCGTGCCCATGCTGACAACGACCGCGTGCTCCTTGCCCGAGAGGGCGAGGCCGCCCACGCCGACGGAGGGGAATTCTTCGACCTTGATGGTCTTCACACCGTAGATATCGCCCTCGACATACGAAGAGCCTACGCCCGTGAGTGCGATGTGGCGGATGTCGGAGAGCTGCAGATGATGCGTGGAAAGGAAATTGCCCATCGCGCCGTAGAGCGAGGTGAGCGGATCGTCAGCCTTGACGCGCAGCATGTCGATGACCGAGAGGTCGGGGGCAAGACCGACGATCTTTGTGCTCGAACCGCCGATGTCAATGCCTAAAATAACACCCATTGTGATGCTCCGTTTCTTTAGAAAGTCCCTTTATCATAGGGGACAGAGTGCATAAAGTCAAGTAAAAAGCGGAAAAAGGGCGGAAAGCCTTGCTTTATTTTGGTATGCAGGATATAATGCACCTATTACAAGGCGCGGCACAGTCCGCGCCGTGACACTATGAGGTGACTATGAAAACCGATCAGAAGCTCAATATGACCATGCTCTGCGACTTTTACGAGTTGACCATGGGCAACGGTTACTTGAAAGCAGGGTTCCAGGATCGCATTACCTATTTCGACGTTTATTTCCGCTCGGTGCCGGACGGAGGCGGGTACGCCATTGCCGCCGGTCTTGACCAGCTGATCGACTATATCGAGGATCTGCACTTCGACCAACAGGACATCGACTACTTGCGCGGGAGAGGTATCTTCTGCGAGGAGTTCCTCGACTATCTTGCAAACTTCCACTTCAGCGGCGACATTTACGCCGTGCCCGAGGGCACGCCCGTCTTCCCGAAAGAGCCGATGGTCGTCGTGCGCGCGCCCGCGATCGAGGCGCAGCTGCTTGAAACGTTCGCGCTTTTGACCGTGAACCATCAGAGCTTGATCGCCACCAAGGCCAACCGCATCGTCCGCGCCGCCAAGGGCCACGCCGTGATGGAGTTCGGTTCCCGCCGCGCGCAGGGCTCCGCCGCCGCCATCGACGGCGCTCGTGCTGCCTATATTGCGGGCTGCTGCGGCACTGCCTGCACCATCTCCGACCAGCTCTACGGCACGCCCGCGCTCGGCACGATGGCCCACGCCTGGGTGCAGATGTTCGACACGGAGTATGACGCCTTTGCGACGTACTGCAAGCTCTACCCGCAGAACGCCGTCCTGCTCGTCGACACCTATAATACCTTAAAATCCGGCATTCCCAACGCCATCAAGGCGTTCAACGACGTGCTCAAGCCCATGGGCATCAAAAAGTGCGGCATCCGCCTGGACAGTGGCGACATCGCCTATCTTTCCCGCAAGGCACGCAAGATGCTCGACGAGGCGGGCTGGACGGAGTGCACCATCACCGTTTCGAACTCGCTCGACGAGTACCTCATTCAGGACCTCTGGATGCAGGATGCGAAGATCGACGCCTTCGGCGTCGGCGAGCGCCTCATCACCGCCAAGAGCGAGCCGGTCTTCGGCTGCGTCTATAAGCTCGTCGCGGTGGAGGACAAGGACGGCAATATCGTCCCCAAGATCAAGATCAGCGAGAATGTCGGCAAGATCACGACACCGCACTTCAAGAAGCTTTACCGCTTCTACGGCCGCGACACCGGCAAGGCCATCGCCGACTATCTGACGGTCTACGACGAGACTGTGGATGACAGCCAGAATCTTGAGATCTTCGACCCCGACGCCACGTGGAAGCGCAAGGAGGTCTACCACTTCGAAGCACGTGAGCTGCTCGTGCCCATCTACCAGAAGGGCAAGCTCGTCTACAAGCGTCCCGGCATCGAGGAGATCAAAAAATACTGCGCCGAGCAGGTCGATACCCTCTGGGACGAGGTCAAGCGCTTCGATAACCCGCATAACTATTATGTGGACCTCTCGCAGAAGCTCTACGACATCAAGACCGAGCTTTTGAACGAGAAGAACGAGCGCTACGAGAAGAACTGAGGAAAACAAAAAATCAAAAACAGGGAACAGCCAACAGGAGGGGACTGAGACTGCGATGAAGGGATTCCAGATTCAGCAAAAGGGCGAGCGGCGCATTTCTGCGGCGCTGCGGATCATGCTGGTCATCGTCCTGCTTGCGGTGCAGATCGGCTTTGTTGTCGCCATCTCCTACTTTATGCAGGAGTATCTGGCGCTGGCCTACGGCGTCGTACAGGTCGGCGCGCTGTTCCTTGCGGTGCATATCTACAATGAACCAGGTGAGCTTTCTTACAAGCTCATCTGGTTCATCCTGCTTTTGCTGGCCCCGCCGGTGGGTATGATTCTCTGGTTCCTCTGGGGCGGCGCGGCGCAGAAGCGCCATCTGCCGCAGAACACCAAGCGCTTTCCTGACGAGCCGGAGAGCGTGCGCATGCGCAGTGAGATCGCCGTCGACAAGCTCACGCGCCAGCTGCCCGCTTGGTCGCGCACGGCAAACTACCTCTGCCGCCGCGACTTCCAGCTCTATCAGAATACCTCTGTCACGTACCTGCCCGAGGGCGCGATTTTGCTGCGTAATCTCATCGACCGCGCAGCCAAGGCTGAGCGCTTCATCTTCCTTGAATACTTCATTCTGGCTGAGGGAAAGCTCTGGGATGAGCTTGAAAAGATCCTCTGCGCCAAGGCGCGCGAGGGGGTTGAGGTCAAGATCATCTTCGACGACTTCGGCAACATCAAGCGCTTTTCCGGCGAGACGATCGACCGTCTGCGCGAGGTGGGCGTCGAGGTATTTATCTTCAACCCCGTGCACGAGTATGTGAACCGCCTGCACTTCAACTACCGCGACCACCGCAAGATCGCCTGCATCGACGGTGACGTCGCCTACACCGGCGGCGTGAACATCGCCGACGAGTACGCCAATATCATCGAGCGCTTCGGC
>OHAO01002750.1_pt1 | contig 10472 bp, 7 predicted proteins | sample 1577151 | NCBI WGS metagenome assembly OHAO01 (sample SAMEA3541585, study PRJEB24748) | human gut metagenome | biome: human gut; feature: human-associated habitat; material: faeces | place: China | collected 2012 | reverse complement strand
TGCCTTAGTATCAAGTTTCTGTACGTCAGGTCAGTGCTTTGCCTAAGACTTCCTTCGGATTCCGCATCGCTACGGACACCCTTGCCGTTGGCTGTACGCTTGCCGCTATAAGGCTGCGTTGGGGACTTACACCCGTTAGATTATGCCCATGTCGGGCGAACATACAAAAGGGCGCAGCCTCACGGCTACGCCCTTTCCAAATATAATCTTTGATAATAACTAATGAAATGACCTATTTCAATTCAAACGGCACTATACCTTTTATATCTGCCGCCGAAGCAGCTATCACAGCCTCAAACTTACCCGGCTCGGCTACCCAAGCATGTTGGGCATCATCAAAGTAACTCAAAGCTTCCTTATCTACAGTAAATGTAACTTCTTTCTCTTCTCCCGGAGCCAGTTTCACTTTCTTGAAACCTTTCAGTTCCTTAACAGGACGAGGCAAAGAAGATTTCTTATCACTGATATATAACTGTACCACTTCCTGTCCTTCACGGTCACCCGTATTCTTCACAGTTACAGTAAAACTGATCTGATCATCGGCAGACATTACTTTCTTATCGGCAGCAGGCTTTCCATAAGCAAATGTCGTATAAGACAGTCCATGCCCGAAGGGGAACAACGGCTTCACTTTCTTCTGCATATCTGCCCAGCGATAGCCAACAAAGATTCCTTCATTGTACTTCATATCTACCACCTTCTTGCTACGCTCAGCAAAATACTCACCCACACTGTGAGCCGGAACATCTTCCAGACGTGCAGGGAAAGTGAAAGGCAGTTTACCGGAAGGATTGGCATCCCCCATCAGTACAGCAGCAATAGAATTTCCGGCTTCCGAACCCAGGAACCATGCTTGCATCACAGAAGGAACTTCCGCAATCCAAGGCATAGCTACAGCATTGCCGGAAATATTAATAACCACCAAGTTCTTATTTGCCTTTGCCAAAGCCGAGATAACGGCATCCTGTCCGTAAGGCAGACCAAGACCGGCACGATCCGTATCTTCACAATCCTGATTATTACTCTTATTCAATCCGCCGATAAAGATCACATAGTCCGCATCTGCGGCTACCTTTACAGCTTCGGCAATCAATTCTTCCGGTGTACGGTCGTCTTTCAAATTCTGACCGGTTACTACGCCATTATATTCACCACGAGCATCTCCTACGTAACCACGAGCATAAACTACTTCCGCTTTATCGCCTACACGCTTCTTAATGCCATCCAACGGAGATAACTCACGCTGCACTTTCAAAGAAGAACTGCCACCACCTACGGTCATCATCTTCACAGCATTCTCACCGATAACAGCAATTTTCTTTGCTTTATTCAAGTCGATGGGCAACAGAGATCCCTTGTTTTGCAACAGCACAATTCCCTCTTCACCAATGCGGCGGGCAGCCTCATAATGTTCAGGAGAAAGCATGGAACCCAAAGGACGGTTCACATCCATTGTTGTACGGAAGCTCAGGCGCAAAATGCGACGCACCTTATCATCCAGTTCCTTCGTACCCACTTTCCCGGATTTAATGCGTTCCAAATAAGGCATAGCCAGATAGTAGTTATCATAAGCATTACTGCTGCCATTGGCAAGACCATCCGTCCAACTACCGAATTCCATGTCAAGACCATTCGTAATAGACTGATCCGTATCATGCACACCACCCCAGTCAGAGACAACAACACCGTCGAAGTCCCATTCACCTTTCAGAATATCATTCAGTAAATACTGATTATGACAAGCATGCTGTCCTTTATAAAGATTGTATGCCCCCATGATGGCCCACGTCTTGCCTTCCTGAACTGCAGCCTTGAAAGCGGGCAGATAGATTTCATAAAGAGCACGGTCGTCCACAATAACATTGGTGGTGTGACGGTTGATTTCCTGATTATTCAGCGCATAGTGCTTTACACAGGCAGCTACACCATTTTGCTGCACACCCTGTACATAAGGAACCACCATGCGGGAAGCCAAATACGGGTCTTCGCCCATATACTCAAAGTTACGTCCATTCAGCGGAGTACGGTAAATGTTGACACCGGGACCCAGAAGGACATTCTTGTTGCGATAACGCGCCTCTTCACCGATACTTTTTCCATAAAGCAGGGACATATCAGGGTTCCATGTAGCAGCCAGACAAGTCAATGCCGGATAAGCCACACAAGAGTCATTGGTCCATCCCGCCTGATCCCACTCATCCCAAAGCACTTCGGGGCGGATACCATGAGGACCATCCGTCATCCAGTTTTCCGGAATGCCTAAGCGGGGCACTCCTGCACTGCTGAATTTACTTTGCGCATGTACCATAGCTACTTTTTCTTCCAAAGTCAGCCTCTTCAACGCATCTTCTACTCTTTCTTCAATAGGTTTGGTAGCATCCAGATATACAGGTTTCTGCTGCGCCAAGAGTGGAAGAGCAACAGTGAATGCCAAACCGAATAATACTTTTTTCATATGGATAAATAATTAGTTTATTAGTGATTATTTCATGCCCAACGACTGGATATATCCCTCCTGCACCACACAGTTCTTCAGCTTGCAAGCCTCAATGAAATCCATCATAGCCTTGCGTACCATCATCTGGTCGGGACGGGCATCCCGGATTTCTTTATAAGATGTGCGTGGAGATTCGGAGAAGTAAAGGATATTCGCCCAATTTTCCGGCGGAGTAATGCCTACAAAGCTGGAACCATCCATCTTCTTATACGGCCAGAAGGTATAACCGATATTATTCTCACGCATCGTCTGGCAAAAAGCAGCCTGCCATTCGTCCGTATTATGTCCAATCTCACCCATATACATCGGTAGGTTCACACTGTCGCGGAAGTTTATTATGGCTTGAATAGCATCTTTGGTAGGATCACCTCCATAGCGATGGCAAGTATACATTATCTTATCGTCAAACTTAGAATCCTTGAACGGCTTGAAGTTACCATTCCACTGAGCACCACCCAACAGAATAATATGATTATTATCCACTTCGCGGATAGCAGCTACCCCTTTCTTATATATATCTTCCAGTTTACCGTTCAATTCTTCCATATTCGGGAAATATGGAGCAATAGGTTCATTAAAAAGCTCATAACCGAGAATCACCGGCTCATTCTTATACCGGTCTGCAATCTGACGCCAAATATCACAGTACAATTGTTGGCTGGTTTCACTTTCAAACAACCAGGGATACCCGTAACTATCATCTATATTATCACCCGTTTGTCCCCCCGGAGCATCGTGCATATCGAGAATCAGATAAAGATCGGCTTCACGACACCATTCCACAACACTGTCTACACGGGCAAAACCATCCTGATCGGCAGTCAGCCCCATAAAGTCCTCATCCGTAAAAAGCTTATAATGGAATGGAAGACGGATGGTATTCGCACCTGTATTCTTAATAAACTGAATATCCTCACGAGTAATATAATTGTCTTTGAATGCTTTCCAGAACTCAGCAGTAAAGTCGGGTCCCACTAACTGACAGAACATCTCATTGATAAACCGGGGAGAGTTCGTTTTGCTAAACTTAAACATATAACCTTCCGGATTCAGCCAATTGCCCAGATTGGTACCCATGATAAAGAGTTTCGTACCATCAGGCTTTATCAGGTCTTGCCCCTGAATGGTTATAAACGCAGCAGAATCTTGTGTTTTTTCTGCCTTTTCACCGCAACTTCCCAACATCAGCGAAGCTACCAAGAGGGATGTACCCACTAAAATCGATTTCAACATGGTATTCTAATACTATAAGATTATTTCTTCCAGCGATAAGAGGCTACTGCTTTGGCAGGCACCACACAATCCACACAATTCTTTCCATCCGTTACAGTCAGGCGAGTTTCCTCATTTCCCTCATTCAAGAGTACAAAAGCAACGGTTCCATCGGGATTTTCAAATGCAGAGTACATTAATCCTTTCCCGTCAACACCTTTACTTTCCACACGAACCGCACCTGGTTTCACTACGGACGACAGATGCCCGATAATGTAATAATGAGAATTGTAAGTCATCGTCTTATAGTCCCCACGATTAATATCAACAGCTCCGTAGCAAGTTTTACAACCACCTTCACGCCAGGGGCCACGATCATCGTCCAGCATCAGATTCCAGACAATGACGCCTTTACACCAATTGTTTACCGTACCAAGAGCCACTTCGCGCATATCCTCCATCAAACGCCTTTCCAGGTTGCGTCCGTCATTCCACATACCGATAGAAGTTTCCGTAAAGATAAGTTCTTTATCGGGACGTTTCTGCTGAATGTTATTCAATTCCTCACGTCTGCCGCCATAGTTGTGGTAAGCAGCTCCGGTAAGGAAAGCAGCAGCCACTTCATCATCATACATTCTAACAGGATATTCCTGCTGATCGGCCATATTATCATAGTTGTAATTATGATCAAAAGCATAAATTTTCGTATCCAGTCCGGCAGCCTTGAAAGCAGGACCGAGGGCATCGCGTACAAAAGCCAGTTCTTCTTTCCAACCCATGAACAAAGAAGCAGAATTGCCCCTATTCAACGGTTCATTCTGTGGAGTGACGGAGTAGATTTCAATACCTTCTTCACGGAATGCCTGTATCCACTTCACAAAGTAAGTAGCATAATCAGAATAATAATCCGGATTCAGTTGTCCGCTTGTCCAGGAATCAAATGGCTTCCTTTCTTCCAGGTTATTCACCTTCATCCACTTGGGGCATGTCCACGGAGAGCCTAATATCTTGATGGTGGGATTAAGGGCAAGAATATCTTTTAAAATAGGTATTACATATTCTTTCTCTTCAGTTTGCAGAGCGAAATTCTCAATTCCTTTTGTATCGCAACAGGTATACTCGCTCAGTGAGAAGTCGGAACAACCAATAGAAATGCGGATATAACTAAATCCCAGCCCATTTTTATCAGAAAACGTTTCGGTCAGGAATTTCGCACGGTCGGCCGGTGTCATCTGCATCAGATTATAGCAGGTAGAGCCTGTAACAGCAGCTCCGAAACCGTCCATCTCCTGATACCGCACCGTAGGATTTATAGTGATTACGGACTCAGATGCAGGGACTTTGGAAAGCTTCTGAGTAGTGTGGTTAAAGCTTTGCTGCCGGTCGGCAGTCGTAATGTAAACTTCCGCTTTATTTTTTCCCGGAGCATCCTCACCCAATGAACCGGAAGTCCCGGCACAGGTGGTAGTAGCAACCAACAAACAGCATCCTAATAAAAGAGGTAATTTCAAATTCATGGTATGTTTTTCAAGGGTTAATTAATCTCCCCCAAAGGTAGGCAAGATAAAGGCACTACGTACCTCCGCATTATGAATATGTGGATAAGATGAAACACACAGCGAAGATAACTCTCTAAAAGACAAGCAGATAAAAATCAATAGAGAAAGTAAAAAAGTGGATAGGAAATAAAGTAATGACGTATGCTTAACGTATCTTCATAACGCATGTTTCAAAGTCATCGCGCGAAACACAAGCTTTGTTTTTCACTTTGGCGCGGTAATTATAGATTGTATTGACGGAGTAACGGAGAAATTCGGCAATCTGCGAACTATCATCAATGCCCAATCGGATTAAAGCAAAAATACGTAATTCCGTATTCAGAAGTTCGCCTTTGCGGAGCATGATCCGTTCTTCCGGTTGAAGCAGTTCATTGAATTTTCCTACAAAATCAGGGAAAAGGTGTAGAAAAGCCGTATCAAAGTTCTCATATAATTCTTTCAGATCCGTATCGAGCACATCTCGTGAACGTACCATTTTCAGAAGTTCTTCCATCTGCCCGCCGGTAAGCTTCTTATTCACCATGCGCCGGTAAGCATCCAGTCGATCGATGTAGGTAGAACAGAGTTTCAGGAAGCGCCCGATATATTCTTCTTTGATATGATTAGACATTTGCAACTGTTCATTCGCCTGCTCCAAATGGGCCCGGGCAACAGAGAGATGCTTCATCTGCCTGTAAATCCAGACAACAGCCACGACCAACAGCAGAGATAGAATACTAATCATCCAGAGATAAAAACGAAGACGTTCATTCTGTTTCTCCTGCATAGCCTGATAGGTAAGATCTATAAGCGACAGAATGCCGGCTGTCTGCAAACTGCGGCTACGGGCATTGTAATGATTGGTTTCATTCCACGAAAAACGGATATAGCGATAAGCACGTTCAATGTCTCCTTCCTCATAGAGCAATTGTGCCAAAGTCCACAGGGAGGCATGGTCTGTAATCGCAAGGCGGATATCCGTCAAAGCGGACAAAGCCAGATAATATTTTGCTTTCTCCAAGTCTCCCAGGCGATGATACAGCAAAGAACGGTGATACGTTACCAACGCATACTCCGGAGTATCGGGGCGCACACTTGCCAGGCGGTCATCGTTTATCTTCAAAGCTTCCTCCCACCTACCGTCAGCAGCTGCCTGCATCTCTCTGCGTTCCGGATAAAAGGCGGAGGCAGGGGAAAGTACCTGCATCAGTGAGTCCTCATAAGCGGCAGACAAACCATAATAGCGGTTACGACGGGAAGCATCTTGCGTATATGCCCCCAATTCACCGTATAAATGACGATAATCTTCGTAATAATCGGGCAACAGACGGGAAGAGAGTACGGAAGGATTTATCTGTTCCAAATCCTCAGAAGCTTCCTTGTACATACCTGCCGAAGCCATCAGGTGCGCCCGTCGGATGCGGGTTTCATCCGCTGCTTCCTGTTCGCCGTGGCACTGTGCCCAGTACAAGTTGTGGCCCAGATAAAGAAGGGCTGAATCGCATATATATGCCTTGTATTCCTGAAACATTTCTCCATTCAGACGGAAATACTCCTGCGTCTCCGTGTCTGTCTGCGATAATTGCCGCCTCAAAGCTTCAATGCGGGCTTCCCTCACTGCCACATATTCCTGATGTGCACCAATAGCCTCATCCAAGGCAGCAGGCCATCCATCCATTGCAGGGACATCAACCGGAGCAGACATTCCATGAATGCCCACTAAAGCCAGTCCGAGAAATATCAGCAGTTTTACCTTCATGGGGACAAATATAAAAAATTAGTTTCCTATATTTGCAGCATTAACCCCCAAATGTATTCTATAATGAAAAACTTAGCACCTCAACGAGTGGCCGCGGTTGATGTATTCCGCGCACTCACCATGTTTCTCATGCTCTTCGTGAATGACATCCCCGGTCTGAAGAACATCCCCCACTGGCTCGAACATGCCGACATCAACGAAGATATGATGGGATTCTCCGACACCATTTTTCCCGCATTCCTGTTTTGCATGGGCATGTCTGTCTCTTTTGCCATCCAGAACCGTTACCGGAAAGGAGATACTACGCTTCAGGTCATTGCCCATATCTTCTGGCGTACAGTGGCACTCATTGCCATGGGGCTATTTTCACTTAATTCGGGTGGCATAGCAGGTGGCATTTCCCACCAGTGGTTCTGCATCCTGATGGTTATCGGCTTTTTTCTGGTCTGGGCCGTTTATCCGAAGGCCGAAGGATCCAAAAAGTACCTATTCATCGCAATGAAGGTACTTGGCGTTGCTTTGTTGACATTCCTCGTTCTATATAAAGATTTAAACGGGAAACCTTTCCATCAAGGTTGGTGGGGCATTCTGGGACTTATCGGTTGGACGTATGTCGTATGTGCCGGTATCTACCTGTTCACCCGAGAAAGTTTGCGTAAGAATGTCATAGCATGGCTGGTTGTCATGCTCCTTGCAGTGATCAGTCACTCTAACCTAATCCCACAGGAATATGGTTTACGTATCATCCTTCTGCCTTTCATCCCCAGTGACTGGACGCTGCATGCATTCGGTATGTCGGGGGTACTCACTTCCCTGTTGATGCAGAAATATGCCGACCGGGAACATCCGCGTAAATTCATTGTTATTCTTTGTACCTTAGGTGTCATCATGCTCATCGCTGCACTTTGCTCGCACCCCCACTGGATTATCTCAAAGATACAGGCCACTCCGAGCTGGCTGTTCTATTGCCTTGCTGCATTCTTCCCATTGTTCGGCTTGTTCTATTGGCTGACGGATGTAAAAGGTAAAACACCCTGGTTCGATATTATCAAACCTGCCGGGACTGCCACGCTTACGTGTTATATCATTCCATATATATGGTACGCCGCACAGCAATTGTTGGGCTGGCACTACCCCGAACTCCTGAATGCAGGTGCCCCGGGCTTATTAAGATCGCTCATATTCTCCCTCATCATCGTCCAACTGACCGGACTGCTGGTGAAGGCTAAAATAAAACTGAAGGTATAAATACGTACCTAAAAAGACGAAAAGATGATGTTAAAGCTTCAAACTCCTAACCATGAAGACAAGGTGCTGCTCCACTCTTGTTGCGCACCTTGTTCTTCTGCCATTATCGAATGCCTGCTTGCCAACGGCATCCGCCCCACCGTGTTTTATTACAACCCCAATATCTACCCTCAGGCCGAATATGAAATCCGGAAAGCCGAGGCCATCCGTTATGTTCAGGGGTTAGGACTTGACTTTATAGATGGCGACTACAATTACTCATTCTGGCGCACCTCCATGCAAGGAATGGAGGATGAGCCCGAACGAGGTGGCCGTTGCCTGAAATGTTTCAACCTTCGTCTGGCAGAAACTGCCCGTTATGCCTCCGAGCACGGTTTCACCCTGTTCACCACTACCCTCGCCTCTTCCCGCTGGAAAAGCCTCGATCAGATCAACGAAGCGGGACGTAGAGCCGCCGCCCTTTACCCCGGAACCACTTTTTGGGAACAAAACTGGCGAAAAGGAGGATTACAAGATCGACGAAACCAGCTTCTCAAAGAGCATGATTTCTATAACCAGCAATATTGCGGTTGCGAATTCAGTATGCGAAGACTTGAAGAAAAAGATTCTTTATAGACAAGCAGAATGTTAAAACAGAAGGTTTCACGACAATTTTTTCAGAACTTCCGGCAATATCCCTACATAATAAAAAGGAAGATTCACCAGACGGAATATCTTACCTGAATTTGTCTTTACTTCATCCACAGAATAATTACCGGACCATACCCTGACCGCTATGTCGTGCGAAGCCTCTTCCATATATTGATGTAGCGAACGCAAATGAGCATTATGACCGGCCTTCACTTCAATCGGCACCACACGCGTTCCATATTGAAAAACAAAGTCAACTTCAGCAATCGAGCTGGGAGTATTCCGCACCCAGAAGTTACGCTTTGCATAACCTATATTCCCGGAAAAAGAAGCCAACTCTTGAGCTACCCATTGTTCGGCAATGTGCCCGCGCCAAGCGTCGAGCAAATCTTTTGCATCGAAAACCTCCTGCTGTATCTTTGCTGCATAATTCACCAATCCGCCATCCAGCCAAATCAATTTCGGCGCTCGTCGCAAAGCAGGTACTAGGGGAATTTCAGTACTTACTACCGGATAAACCAACTCAAGCAGAAAAGCCTTCTCCATAGCCTCAAAAGCCTCACCAATTTCACGCGCTTTATAGGAAGAAGCTCCAAATCCTCCCAGCTTTATAGTCTGTCCTGCCATTTGCCAGCCTCGCTCTAAAATTAAACGGATTACTTCTACTTGGGTGCGATTGACCGCATATTTCTCCACATCTTCATTGTAACCTGTCAGCAATGAATTATATATACTTTCCAGACGGACAATATCCCGATGTTCAGCATAGGCAGCCACCACTTCGGGCATCCCTCCAATAAGTGTATATTGGCGAAAAAGGCGCATCACTTCTTCATGAAGCAACGATGGCAAAGCACACTGGGACACGGCATCCCGTATCTGTCCTTCACCTATCGCCCCTAAAAACTCACCAAACGAGCAGGGACGCAACGACATATACTCGACACGACCTACCGGAAAAGAAATACGTTGCCTCAGAAGACTTTGCAGCACTGAACCCGCAGCTATCACATAGATTTCCGGCATATCTTCATAAAAGTAACGCAGCAATGCCACTGCCCGAGGCACACATTGTATTTCATCAATAAAAAGCAATGTACGTCCTTCACGCTTCTGTTTACGTTTCAAAAAATAAATGGCTTGCATAATATCTTGTACATCTCCCGTACCATCGAATATAGCCGCATCTTTCTCACGTTCCAAATTAAGATACAAATAATCATCAAATTCTTTTCCGAACTCATGTACCACAGTCGTTTTACCCACCTGGCGTGCACCACGAAGTATTAACGGTTTATGCTTCTCTCCCGAAGCCCACTCCCGTAACCGTATAAATATATCTCTTTCAAACATATACATAGGTAATTAGAACATCAAAGGTAGGAATTATGTTCCAAATCACAAGCAAATTCAATCTTTATTTGTTCCAAATCACAAGCAAATTCAAAAGATGATTGTTGCAAATCACAAGCAAAAAGAGAATTAAATAATAAAATTTGTAACAGTCTCCTTTTCCCCCTATCCGAACCACATCCGGGCTATACTTGCTCCGTACAATCTCCACTCAGAGGTACCTCTATGTGGAGAA
>OHAO01002743.1_pt1 | contig 10491 bp, 12 predicted proteins | sample 1577151 | NCBI WGS metagenome assembly OHAO01 (sample SAMEA3541585, study PRJEB24748) | human gut metagenome | biome: human gut; feature: human-associated habitat; material: faeces | place: China | collected 2012 | reverse complement strand
TATCTATGTTCATTTTCAGGATGAAAGATTGTAGATTTTCAGGAGGGTTGTCCTTTTCACCGGCAAAGTTATATATTCTTATAGTACTATGCAATACATAGTACTATGAATTAACAAAGTTTTGCAATTTGCCGCGTTTTGCAGCCTGGAAGAAATGCGCTATATTTGCACAGATATTGATTCTTGCCATGAAAAAAATTATTCTTTTAGTCCTCCTTGCCGCGGCGGTGCTTTGTTCCGCCTCGCAGCCCCGGCGTAGCCCGGAAGTGTATATCACCATTGGAGCCGATGCTAATTTTCTGCGCTTCAGCAGCCGCGACAGCATCTGCTGGTATCTCGACCGCTGCGTGGAGGCGGGTTTCAACCATGTTGTTCTCGATGTGAAGCCAAACTACGGCAAAGTGCTCTACCGCAGCGCTATCCTTCCGTATCTCGACTATATCGAGGGCATCACGCCGGAACCGCTCGGGCGACGGTGGGATTATCTTCAGACTTTTATCGACGAATGCCACCGGCGCGACATGCGTCTGTCGGCATCGTTCTCCATTCTTCCCGTAGGATCTCCTTACTGGAAGCGCGTAAAACGTGAAATATGATTAAAAATGTTAATATAGTTAACATTTCGCACCTTTAGAGGCAAAAAAAGGCCGACCCTGGTTCCGAGGTCGGCCCCTTAAGTAATTGCCTTTCTTTTATGGCTCTGGTATATCGTCGAAGCCTGGTACATAGGGATTAGCGCTGCTAGGCTTACCCTTGCCCTTTATGGCGTTACGGTATCTCTTACGCATCATCAGATACTTAAAGGCATCGGAGAAGTTTGTAGATAGCATAGGCAGCTTCTTTGGCGCTAATTTTTCGGACTTCTTTATCTTATACACTATCTTCTGCTGCCCCTTGTACCGGATGCCCGCCGGTGCCTTCTCGATACTAGATACAGCCTCTTTGCAATTCACTGCATCAATCAATAGAATAGGCAAAGCTTTATTATCTCCCGTCATAAATTCCAGCATAAAGTCGTATTCTTCATCCTGCCTTAAGTTTGCCTGTTTGCGGCTCATAAGGTTAACGATCCATCCTGTCCGGTCGCCGGATCCGTCTATCTCGATAGCCTCTTTTAATTTACGCGCATAGTCTTCTTTTTGTTTCTCAAAATTATTTCCGGCACGGTCATAATAAAGATTCAGTTCCTTTTCCTCATGGTTAAGGAAAAAGCCTATAAATTGGTCTGCTAATTGCCTAAACCATCCTGGCGGTAATTCAAAAAAGTTTTTGTGTACCCTGTAATATGCACCGTCTTCCTGTCCGATAATCAAAGACAACTGATTACCAAAATCGACACCGGCATCCAGTGCCCGGTCATGGTGCATAAATCGAAAATCCCTAGAATTAACGGCGGGATCTCCGTATCTAGTTCCATCCGTGTATTTATGTTTCTCCGAGAAAGCAACATAAAAGCGAATATCCCGGCGAAGCCCCGGCCGCATACCTACTACCGACTTCTTAAACTCATGCAGTTCTAGCGTACCGTTAAACAACTGCTTTATATAACCGATCGTAAGAATATCAATATTTGAAAAACTAGAAGCGTTCAAAAAATAAGTAGCTCCTTTCCGCATCTTAAGCAAAGCCGATTCGTAATAGGATAACTTATTATTTATCCGTCTCAATTTTTCCGGTGAAGGTTCTTTCTTATTTTCTTCCCGAACTAACTTTATGCGTAGCTCGTTCAACTCTCCGGCTGCTTGTACAATCCTTATAATTAACTCCGGGTTCATCAAACTAGCATAGCGGAAATACCAATCATATTCACCTTCCATCACGTCCGGCATATCGGTAGTAATTGTTAGCCCTAAGAAGTAATGGCTATGCCCGTACCGAATTGCATCACCGCGAAGAATAGGCATCGCCCGGTTTACTTTTTTATCCTGGTCGTATTTTGCTTCATCAAAGAATAAATGAACAACGGACTTACCGGCCAACAAAGACGGATGATCCAAAGATCCCAGAAAAATAATACTACCGTTCCAGAATGAAATCGTATTTTTATAGTCATCGACAATAATACTACATTTCTTTCGCCAGGATTCTGGCGGTCTTTTACCGGAAATATAGTGTATTCTTTCATAAATGCCCATTAGTTCCCATCCCGTCTTAACGGCTGGCATAATATTGTCATTGAGGTTATTATAGGTATTAGACGCAAAAGCGAGCGGAGCACCCGGCATGTCAAACACACAATCAGCGGAGCGTCTAGCCTGTATAACCGTACTCTTAGCCAAGCCACGACCACCAATCGCCACAAGATTGGTAGTATCTATCCAGTCGGTCAAAACCTTTATAACGTGCGAAAAGCGGACTTCTACATCATCCGTATTAACTCTCTGTTTCGTCCTCTCTGAACTCTTCGACATCTTGGATCATTCTTTTTTTAAGATTAAACTTCTTTATTTGTGCGTCTTCTTTCAGCCTATCTCGCACAATAACCGGTATATCCGGTATACCATCGATAAAAGCTTCCAGTTCCTTTTTATCAGTTTCCGGCACCCCCATATCTGAACGGTTCGTAGTATAAATAACGATCTGTTTTTTCCCCAGAAGTTCTTCCGGTATTTCTGTTTCAGTTGAAGCAAAACGCATCCTTAATTTTGCCGCACGTTCCAGGATCCGGGATGCTTCTTCCCCCTTTCCCATCAGAAACACTGCATCGGCCCATTTTTCCAACTTTTCAGCGTATAGGTTTGCAAATGCTTCCGGTCTTATATTCTCTTGTGCATAGAAAAAGTTAATAGAATCCGAATAAACTTGCCGGGCCATCCAGTCGGATAAGCCGTAAATTTCGGATTTTAGCAGCTTAATAATACCAGACTTTGTTATCACTTTACCGTTATACCTCATTCTGGCTCTTAGTCCCCTAACCATTTCCATAAGTTCATAATATGCCCGCTCTTCCGGCGGCAAAGCATCCAAATCACCGGTAGATAATATCTGGGTGATCTGGTTAATATCTATCTTTTCAAGGTCTAACCGCGTTGGCTTAGTTATATTCGTCTTCATCAATTTGCTCTACAATTATTTCAAAAGTACGTCGTCTATTAACTTTCTCTAGTTGCTGAATAGCAATTATATTCCCTTCTTCTGCCTGTTTGTGCAGTTGAATTTCTGGATTAGCTTTAGATACTAATATTCCCTGTCGAATTAGTCCGTTAATCGTTGTTCCCTCGATATAAGCATCCATCGTGAAAGACGCTGCATCTATACCGATATAGATAGCAATTTCTTTAGGACTATACCCTAAAGCGGCCATTCGTTGTATATCTTCCCTTTGTTCATCAGTCAAGAAGAAAGAATCTACTGGTAAATTATCCATTGTTGAGAATAGTTAGGCGTTTATAATAAGACTGAATTTCAATTCTTATCCCTTTTGCTTGCCCCCCGACTTCGGAACGGTCGCACGGGTGAGAAAAGCGGGCCGCCATTGTTAACCATGCGTCCCGCCTTATTTCTAGCTTGTGAAGGTCAAAACTTAGTTTTTTTTTCTGGATTCGATTTCTTTTTCCAGTATATCTTTTTTATTCGTCCACTTGTCGATCTTATCCTGGGCTTTGGCCTTCTTTTCGTCGGTATCGGCTTTCTCCAGGTCTTTTTTGCCTTTAGAAATATTCGACTTCGCATTACCCAATAACTTAACCAGTTCCATATCTGAAAGTGATTTCATTTCTGATTTTTCGGCAAGCTCCTGCATAATCTTTGCTTTACCTAAAATTTTATGATTATCCCGGTAATATTCCAGTTCTTCCCACATTTCCCGGTTATCTAAATAGTTTTCTACTGCTGTTTTAGCCCATCTGAACGTTTCTTCGGATGTCACATCGTCCGGTGCCTTAGCTAACATTTCGTGACTTTCACGATATAAATCATAGGCTGAAAACATATCCGAAACAAGTATCTTAAATTCGTCCGGACAATCTTTTTCGTTCAAAAAAGGAAATTCTTCTCGGAAACGAATTGTTTTTTTTACGGTTTCCGGTACCTCACAATATTTTGTTTTCGCCTCGTTTAGTTCCTCTTCCAGTTCCTCGATGCGATCCTGGTTTTCATCTGCGGCCAGGGCTTTTTCTATAAAATCATCGCTGGTAAGTTCTTCTACCGACACGCCAAAACGTTGAGCTAAAGAGATAAGAGTATCTTCTACATATATTTTAGGTAGAATAGGTTTTACGGATTCCGGTTTTATGTATGCTTTTCTGCGCATTGAAATAAAGTCCGTTTCTGATAAACCGGCTAATTTACGTAACTCTTCAAAAAGAGCTCCTTTTGTCATATCACACTCTCCAATCTGCCTAAATTTAGCCTTCAACATACGGTTAACTCCGAATATTTCATAAAGGGCCACACCTTCCGCAAAGTTTCTGGGCCCCTGCAAATAAGAAATAATTTGTTCTTTCATCTGATTATTTTTTTAATTGATGCACAAAGATTTAAAAAGGCAATTGCCAAACAAAGGACTAAAGAAAAGCCCCGAACATCACTGCCCAGGGCTAACAAGTAGTTACAAACAAAAAATTTAAGCCTCGTATCTTGACTGCTCAATAAATTTCATTGTCCCGCCTCCGGTATCGAAGGCTTTGAATGTAATCTGGCTTCCCGGTGATGCTGTAAACGACTTACCGGATTGTAGCAAGAAAGCGGATGAAGCACCCGCTTCAATAGTTGGTGCAACACCGGATACAACGCCCAACAAAGTTAACAGTTCCCCATGTGCAGCGCCGGTTACGGATGCAATTTTCGCCGCTCCTGCACTTAATTGATACTGTCCTGTACCTTTGAAAGTTATTTCAGTTGCGGCGGCTGCCACTACTGCCAGGGGCTCTTCGTGTGGGATTGTTCCTTCATAAATGCCAATATCATCACCCTTACTTATTTGAGTGAAGGTAAATTCCGAAGAATTGGCGTCTTTATTTCCGGTATAATTCACGGACATTTCGATCGGGTTGCAAGGTGATCCGATAATATCTGCGGGATCACCGTTGCAATATTGAAGAATGCCGATACAGTGACGACCTAGCCAGTTCGTCTTAAATTCGCGCACTTCGCGTTTGTTTCCTGGGTGCTTACCCTTAACAGAAGGGGTAAAACCTTTAGCGTCGGTATCACCTTCACCATTAGAGGCTAGTTCAACCGTACCAGGTGTTAAATACAAATCGGTGGAATAAGCCGAAGGTTTAACGATAATATCACCAACAAGCACAACACCGGCACCGTCACGCGGCGGGAAAGATACAAGATCGTCCACGTCGATCAATGTAAGAACATCTTTTGGGGTTATTCCTTTGCCCGGATTTCCCGTAGGTCTGGGCACGGATGTTTTAACGTAATTATTCATATAGCTATTTTTTGAGATTAATAAAAGGTAGGGGAAAACCCCTACCATTAATTACTAGTCGCGTGCAATTTCATAGAACTTACCATCGTCAGCCTTAACCAGCTTGATAAACTTACCTGCACTTAAAGTCACGGCTTCCGTTAGAATGAAATTTCCATTGGTGGCAATAGTAGAAGCGTTATCCTTACCATTACCGTAAACTGTGTACGTCTTACCGGCGATCGCATCTGTAAAATTCGTGATTGCCGTAGCCTTTGTATTTTCGCCAGTTACGAAAACGGATCCACCTTGCAAAGAAGGCGTTGTTTCATCGTCAGCAAATTGCAGAGCGTCAGTAGCTCCGGTTTCGCGTCCAATCTCTACAAATTTACCGTCTTCACGTTTCATTAAGCGGATCATATCACCTTTTCGCGGGTTCCAAGCTTCCGAAATAAGAGAGAAGTTAGCGGATTTTTCAATCTTCACCCCCTTGTTTACATTGCCACATTTCAAAGTAATTACCTGCCCGACTTCCGCATCTTCAATGTCTGTAATAGCCAATAAATTCGTATTAGCAACCGTTACTATTGAACTATGATATTTTGCCGACGGTTGTGCGTCTTTATCTGATTCAATAAAGTAAGATGCCGGGCGATCGTATTCATTACAGAAAATCATCTGGCGGGTAAAGTCCATATCTTCTTTTTTGGTGTACTTGAAACCAACGGCATAAGCCCAAACAGATTCTTTCCAGTTGCTCCAAACTTTTAAAGTCCAGTCCTGCTGCTCAATATTAAATTTCGTCATTTCTCCGGGCTGATCCTCGAATGTATGGATATTGCCTTCCAGCGTCCAGAAAATACGGTGGTGATTGTCGGCGTTCGGCACCGCAATAAGTTTTACTGAAGGATATTCCTTCACATACATAATATTAGCCTTATAGTCCTGGTTCTGCGCATAGTGCAGTTCGTTATACTTATGATACCAGACGATCATGTGCGAAGGCATATATAATGCCAGCGTTCCAGAATCACGAAGTACGGCCGGGATCATCGATGTAGCCTGGTAAACTTTCTCCCCGATGTTCTCCGGTGATAAAGTACCAAGTTCAAACGGTTTCACTTGATAAACCAATTTTCCGTTATTAATATCGATGTGCCCTACTACTTTTTTATTCAGAAATTCATAGATGCCATCAGCGGCCCCCATCGCACGGCCCGGCTTATTCAGATCCGGTTCTTTACGTACCCCGTTAATCCGTCGCTGCTCGCGTTCATTGTGCAGTTTCTTTGCTGTCTCTGCAAGAATGTACTCAATGAAAGACCATTTAATAACCTGGGATCCTTCTTTATTATAGCTTCCGATCCAGGATTTTTCAAGGGCTTTTAAATTTTTGAATTTGTGAGCAAACATAACGCTAAACATGCGTAGCGTTTCATTATCAAACTCATAATTTCCTTTAGTAACATTATCGAAATCGCTTTCGGTATTATCAGCCTGCGAAAATTCACCCAGCCAGATATTTGTTAAAACGGCTAAATCTTGATAGCCGGATTCAAGCGGGAAAATAGTTTCGATCGACGGCAATAGCATCAAGAAAGACTGCAAACGTTCCTGCCATGGAATGCGGTAGAAAGCGCCTAAATCTTCTTTCAATCTGGAATAATCGATAGAACTAGCCGTAGGTACTTGAATTGCAAAACCTTTACGATAAAGCATTTCAGCGCGCAAACGTTGATTATATGCTCTATCAAGTCCAAACATTTCGCCGGTAAGTCCGCCTAGTTGCTTTCCGTCGTCCCAGTTTAAAACGACGTCTTTAGCTTCCGGGTTAATAGCTGCATGTTGCGCCCCGGCTCCTTTGTCCTGTTCTCCCATGTTGGAAAGCGTCTTAATTTTTTCATTCAATCCGGTAATTTCGGTTCTCTTAGCTGCCACCTCCGTAGAAAGTTCCCCCTTCTCTTTTGTAAGAGCGACAATTTCTTCCTGTGCCGTTGCCAATTTTGCGGTAATGTCGGCTAGCAAACCTTGTATTACAGCATTTGACGCGCTCTCTTCGGATATGCCAGTTTCTTTTCCTGTATTTCCTTCCGGTTTATCATCCGGGAAGTCATTGCTTAACGCTTCGCAAAAGCCAGTGAGAAAGGTTTCATTAAAGCCCATATTTTTAAGCTTCTCTTTCTCTTCTGCCAGTAAAGCGTTTTTTTTGTCTGCGTCCTTATTCCAGTCTTTAATACCAAGAATAGCCATTACAGCCGGGACGAATTGTGCAAAACGATTTTTCATAAAACAAATTGATTAAAAGTGAATATTAAATTATCTCATTAGCCCGCTTTAATGCCGCCTGGGATAATACCCATACGATCGCATCTTCTAACGTGCCGTAACTATCTACATAATTATTAGCCAGCGCAACATCAGCGAAATAAGTTTGCCCACGGAAAAGAGGATCGGCCGGATTAAATTCTATATTTAGATTCCGGGCTACTGTTTGCGCAAAAATATTGTGGTAAAAAGAAAGATTCTCTTTGATTAGGCTATCGTCTTGCTTCTCTTCCATTTCGCGGATCATCTTATTTTTTAAATCCGCGCTATCCGGGTAAATGTCTTTAAGTTCGATGCCTAGTTCAGCGTAGTACTTTTTAAAACTTTGGTAAGTGTATATGATGCCACACGATCCGATTTCGTCCATCGGTGAAGAAACGAATTTACGTCCACATGCAGAAGCAAACCAAAAATGCGCGGATGCACACACCCCCGTAATATATGCTGCGATAGGTTTAGAAGATTCCCGTATCATTCGTTCCAGGAGATCAACACGGGTAATCATCCCCCCAGGGCCGTTTATAAATAAAACGATGCCGGCTATTTTAGGATTTGATAAGGCTTTTGCTATGAATTGTTCTAGTCGGTACGTCTCCCAGGAATACAGAACACCGTCACACGTAAGTATAACGACTGAATCTTCCGGTAATGAAGCGTCTTCCAGTTCCCACCGATCGGCGACGTAAGGCATAGTAGCGTAAGCCGTAACTTTATTTTTTGAAAGATGCTGTTCAATGGCTGTTAAGTTGCCGGCATTAATGGAAGGTAGAATAAGCGATAAAAGCTGGTGATAGTCTTTCGCTTCAATTGCCCATTTCCCATTAAAAATCTGCTGAATTTTATCCACGGTTTCTTTTTTCTGCAAAAGAAACCGTTTAAAAGCGGGCTAGAAAGGACTATAATAGGCTTCGGAATGCTCCATAATTCCGGTTAGTTGACATTGATATTTACCTGCTATAATAGAGTAAGTAAGTTTAAGTGGCGTTTGTGGAGTACCCGAAACAATTTCCTGCCCGGCCTCATTTATGTAAATAGCGATAAATTCCTGTTTACTTAATCCGGCCAGTAATTCTTCGTTCTCGATGTTTGTTAATGCAACATCGAACGTGTGCCCTACATTATATATAAGCCCTCCTTCTGATTCTTCCGGCTGAACGTCTGGCACAAATGATCCAGGCACTACCGGTATATCATAATAACCGGATTGGAAAGAAACAAAAGCGCGTGATAGGATTAACGCAAAACGGTTTATTTTATTGGCCGGTATAAGTCTTAACGAATAGGCCGCCGAATAAGGGATTTTCCTAGTTTTCATACTATATAACTATTTGATTTTCAATAACTCCGCATTTTTCCGGCATTTTTCCGGCATTTTTCCAGCAAAAAAAAGACAAAACGATACACTTTGTAGGTGAAATAAATTGTTATTTTTTGCGGTATGGACGTTTTTTCGTAGAACGTCTTACATCATCCCGCCAGCGCTGATAATCTTTCAAAAGCGCATCTTCGGTTATTGATTCAATGCAGTACTTTTTCATAAAGTAATGAACGGATTGAATCTGATCGATACCGAATTTATGTTTGTTCTCGTCTACCAAATCATGTAGTTCGGCGCGCATCATTAATTTTATCTTCTTATTAATAATCTTTTGGCTCCGCTCCCCTAGATAATTAAATCTTTCCGGCGATTTACCGCCGGCCATATCCCCGTCGCGACGGTCTGGCAAAATAATTTCTAAATTTCCCGTGTCCCTGGAACAATTAACGGGCCTCTTTTCCAGGAGGTCGTAAATTAAATGATAGATGTCTAGGTTATCGGCAAATTTCACCGGTGCCCCGTCTGGGTTTGCGGAAAATTTAGACCAGCAATATTCGGCCAGGTGCGATTCGATTATGATTTTTGTTGTTATCATGGTTAGAGTTTTGGCACAAAATTAATAATAAAACACTGATTAACAATGATATGAATGTAATTATTTAAACTTTTAATTCTACATTACAGATATTCAGATATAATTACACTCGAAATAAAGAGATAAATTCACCGCATCATGCGCTTTATCTTGCATCGTGCGTTTTTTTAAATTTCGCTCTAAAATTTTGTAATTTTGTAACCTGTAACTTTACTACTCCAACTTACTAAATATCAATGTCTTACTTTAGTTACAAAACTATGATACAAAAAAATAAGAGAAAAAACAGTTTGTAACCAGGCTAATTTCAACCGTTACAAAATGCAAGGTTACAAACGTAATATTTTTGTAACCAACTTTGTAACCAACTTTGCAACCGATTTTGAAACCTATTATCTTATTCATTATTAATTATTTATCTCTTTCAGCAAATAAAGGGTACAGAGTTACAAAGTTTTAGTAGTAAAAAGGGAAGGGGTAAGGGGAAACCGGCAACAGGGCCGGCGGCTGCCGGGCGCTTTTTAAGTAAAAAGGCCAGACACTTCGTATCTGACCTCTTTACTTTGCAACGTTCGTTATAGTCCTGGACGCAATGTAGGCGCCTGGTTAGCTGTTCCGTAACTTTTCGTAATATTCTTCTTTCCATTTTATTTCTATTGCTGTGAGGCGTTTACGCCTTATTTTGGTAAAATCATCGTTAAATTCATACTCAAAATGCCCGCATTCGATAAACAAACACGCCACTTTAATAAACCACTCCAGCTTTTGTTCGTCCTGGCATTTTGCGGCAAAATTAAAAATAGTGCCCTCTTCCATCACTTCCAGGAAGTCGTATGTAGTTGTCTACGCCGTCAACCGAGCCGTATGTAACTTCTACATATGGTTTCTGAC
>OHAO01002731.1_pt1 | contig 10525 bp, 7 predicted proteins | sample 1577151 | NCBI WGS metagenome assembly OHAO01 (sample SAMEA3541585, study PRJEB24748) | human gut metagenome | biome: human gut; feature: human-associated habitat; material: faeces | place: China | collected 2012 | reverse complement strand
ACAATCAAAGTTATGAAAAAAACTTATGACAGGAAAGTTTTTAAGCGAAAGTTACGGTCTCGAAAGATGGCGGTAATCGTGGTTATCCGATTATTTATGGTTTTGTTGCTGGGATTCCCGGTGTTGGTAAATGCCGGGACGAGGGATTCGACACGGTTGGAAGGTAGGCAGGTGGAGGGGAAGGTGACGGATGAGAAGAAGGTTCCTTTGCCGGGAGTCACGGTGCGGTGGGAGGGAACAACGGTGGGGACGGCCACGGATGCGGAGGGGAGATTCAAGGTGTTGATGCCTGCGGATTCGGCAACATTGGTGGTTTCTTTTATCGGGATGAAGACCGAGAGGGTGAAGATTCCGAAGTTGAAGGCCGGAGAGGTGCGGAAGGAGCTTTTCATCGTGTTGCGGGATGAGGACGTGAAGCTGGAAGACGTGGTAGTGACGGGTATTTTTACCCGTAAGAAGGAGAGTTTCACGGGATCGGCTTCCACGTATTCGGCCGCGGAGTTGAAAACGATGGGGACGCAGAATATCCTGCAAAGTCTGAAGACGTTGGATCCGGCTTTCGCTATTTTGGAGGATAATCAGTTCGGGTCAGACCCGAACAGGTTACCGAACATGGAGATTCGGGGAAAGTCGAGTATGTTGGGATTGAGGGATGAGCTGGATGCCGACCCGAATCAGCCGCTTTTTATACTGGACGGTTTCGAGTCGACTTTGGCGGCAATTAATGACTTGGATATTAACCGGGTGGCGTCAATCACGATTTTGAAGGATGCGGCTTCGACTGCCATTTACGGGTCGAAGGCGGCAAATGGGGTGATTGTGGTGGAGACCGTGAAACCGGAGGCGGGGAAATTGCAGGTGAGTTACACGGGAAACATGAATCTCTCGATGCCTGATTTGTCGAGTTATAACCTGATGAATGCGAGGGAGAAGTTGGAGTTCGAACGGTTGGCGGGGAGGTACGAGCCTGTGAATTGGTCGACGACGAACGAGGTGGTGTTGAATAAGTTGTATAACGAAAAGTTGAAAGTGATAGAGAGCGGGGTGGACACGTATTGGTTGGCAGAACCTTTGCGGGTGGGGGTGAACCAGAAGCATTCGCTGTACGTGCAAGGTGGCGAGGGGAATTTCCTGTTCGGTCTGGGAGCGGGATATAACGGGATTTCCGGGGTGATGGAGAAGTCGGAGCGGGACGTGATCAGCGGTAATATTGATTTGATTTACCGGATGCCGAAATTCCAGTTTTCGAATAAGTTCTCGTTGACATCGACTCATTTGAAGAACCCGATCGTGGCTTTTAGCGCGTATGCGGCGGCGAATCCTTATTATAAAAAGTATAACGAGGAGGGGACGGTTGACAAATGGTTGGAATATAATGATTACTTCAAGGCTTCGAATCCGCTATGGAACGCAAGCCAGAATAGCCGGGACGAGGGGAAGAATCTCTTGTTGAGTAATTATTTCATGGCGGAGTATTTCCCCACGACGGAGTGGCGGGTACGTGCCCGGTTGGGATTGACTTACGGGAATGATGACACCGAGAAGTTTTATTCCCGGAATGATACTCGTTACGAGAACGTGGAGACCACGAAAAAGGGTGAGTTTTATTCAAATAATGTCCGGACGAATCAGGTGGAGGCGGAGGTAAGTGTTACTTACGCGAAGATGTTGGGAAGGCACAGGATTAATTTGGTTGCCGGGGGAAATATATCCAGCAATAAATCGCTCACGCAAGGGTATTCGGCGGTGGGATTCCCGGACGGGGATTTTTCTTATCCTTCTTTCTCCAACGGGTACCCAGAGTACGGCACGCCCGCTTATTACGAGTCGGTGTCCCGCTCGGTGAACGGGTATTTTAACGCGGGGTATGCTTTTGATGACCGCTACCTGATGGATTTTAGCCTGCGCACGAGTGGATCGTCGGTTTTCGGTACTTCCCGGAAGTATAATACCACGTGGTCGGTGGGGCTGGGATGGAACCTGCACAAAGAGAAGTTTATCATGGATCACGTGGCTTGGATTAACGTGTTGAAGTTGCGGGCTTCTATCGGAAATCCGGGAAACCAGAGTTTTGATTCGGCACAGTCGTTATTGACTTACGCGTTCCAGTTCGGTTCGATGAACTACTTCGGGTTGGGGGCCGAGTTGTCACAGGTTGGTAATCCCGATCTGGAGTGGCAGATCACGGTGGACAAGAATATCGGGTTGGACGTGACGTTGTTCAACAAGCGGTTTTCGTTGACGGCGGATTATTATTACAAGGTGACCGATCCGTTGTTGATCAAAGTGAGTACCCCGTTGTCTTCCGGCACGGCGACTTACATGACGAATGCCGGGGAACAGGTGTCGCAAGGTTTCACGGCATCGGTGTCATATTATGTTTTCCAGAATTTCGAGAAGCGTTTTTCATGGATGGTACGGGCGAACGTGCGGACACAGAAGAACCGGATAGATAAAATCGGTAATAAGCTCTCGACGTTGAACGCCAACGGGAAAGGGGAGAATACCGTGAGGTATTACGACGGGGCAGACCCGGATGATATCTGGGCGGTGAAGTCGGCGGGGATTGATCCCTCGAACGGGAAGGAGTTGTTTTACGCGAAGGATGGAAGTTACACGTACGATTTTTCTTATGATGACGAGGTGGTTTGCGGGAATACCCGTCCCGACGTGGAGGGGGTGATCGGTTCGTCGTTGAACTGGAAAGGTTTTTCGGTGAGCCTGAATTTCCGCTACCAAATGGGGGCCGACGTGTTTAACGAGGCTCTCTATAACAAGGTGGAAAATATCTCGAAAAATGATTTGAACAAGAATCAAGATCGGAGGGCTTTGTACGAGCGTTGGCAGGAAGTGGGGGATATCGTGCATTTCAAGGATATTGCCAGTGCAGAGACCACCCCGATGTCTTCTCGTTTCGTGCAGGAAGAGAACGTGTTGACCTTGGAGTCGATTTACGTGGGATACGAGTTCTATGACGGGTGGATCAAAAAGTTAGGGTTGAGTAGTTTAAAGATTCAGGCTTCTATGCGTGACGTGTTCCGGGCATCGACGATCCGGTCGGAGAGAGGTATCGCGTATCCTTTTGCCCGAAGTATGGAAGCGGGGTTATCGTTTAATTTTTAATGATTGATGAATATGAGATTACGAAATATGATTTGGATCGGCTTGGTGTTGGCGTGTGGAGCCGGGTGTTCGGATTTTCTGGACGTGCAACCCAAGGATAAACAGTCGGAAAAGCAATTATTCTCGACGAGAGGCGGGTTTTACATGGCGGTAAACGGTATTTACAATAAGGTGGCCTCCACGGCTCTTTACGGGAAGAATCTTTCTTACGAGCTGGTGGACGTTATTTCGAAACGGTACTCGCCTTTACAAGCTAACACGTACTTGACGGCATTAAGTTCTTTCGACTATGCGGATAACTCGGTGCAGACGGGGGTGTCGAACACGTGGACGGCGGCTTATAACACGATTTTGAATTGTAACGTGGTGTTGGATAATCTTGAGGAGAGTGACGGGATTCTGTTGACACCTGAATACCGGATGTTGAAAGGGGAGATGCTGGCACTCCGTGCTTTCTTGCATTTCGATATGTTGCGGTTGTTCGGGCCGGTTTACAAGAATCACCCGGAAGCGGCGGCGATTCCTTACAACGAGTCGGCGAGGGTGTCGGCCTTGCCCTTGCTGGCTGCCGATTCGGTGATGCACGAGAAGATTCTGCGGGATTTGGACGAGGCCGAAAGTTTGTTGGCGGATAGTGACCCCGTGATCGAGGGAGGACCGATGGCTTCACTGGAGAATGATCAGGATGTTTACCTGCGTTATCGGCAGTTGCGGATGAATTATTATGCCGTGTTGGCGTTGAAGGCTAGGGTGTACTTGTACGCGGGAGAGCAGGCGAAGGCATTGGCCGCAGCTCGCAAGCTACTGACGGATGCGAGAGTGGACGAATATTTCCCGGCTGTCGATCCGAATAAACTTCTGGCTAATCAGGATAACCCGGATCGGGTGTTCTCGACGGAAGTACTGGCGGGAATTTACGTGAAGGATCGGGCTGATATTCATTCCAATTATTTCAGTTCGGAACAGGCGGGTAATAATTACCTGCATCCCCGGAAGAATTTCGTGAATATGAGTCTTTTCGCGGGGGAGACACAGGATTACCGGTTCCAAGCGTGGTGGCGCACGGCTTCCAACGAGAGTGAAGGCGGGTATGACTTTATCAAGTACGAGGAGATAGCCCAGCCCGCGGAGAAGGGGGAAACCGAGTATTTCTATGCCGTTTTCATGTCGTTGATCCGGTTGAGCGAGGTGTATTATATCGCGGCCGAGAGTGAACCCGTGCTGGCGGATAAATATGCGTGGTTGAATAAAATACGGGAACGCAGGGGTTTGGGAGCTTTAATCGTGATCTCGGAAGATGATTTTATGAAGCGCTTGCGTACGGAATATTTGCGTGAATTTATGGGAGAAGGACAAATTTTCTTCATGTATAAACGGTTGTATGCAGCTATTCCCAGTGATGAGAATGGGAATGATATGAATGCTTATGAAGCCCGGGAAGAGTATTACGTGTTGCCGTTGCCTTCCGGGGAAATCGCTAATCGTTAAATAGTAAGGTTATGAAATGGAAAGATATTTTATTTATACTGGGGCTAAGTGCAGTTCTGGGAGCTTGTGAAAAGAAGGATATCGAGGTTTTTACCACGGATGACGCAGGGATTTATTTTCAATTGATAAAGGGGTATTACGGGACAACCACGGAAATTTACACGGATTCACTTGATTATTCATTTGCATCACTTCCGGCCTCGATGAAAGATGTGATTCTTCCCGCTACCGTCCGGACGATGGGGAAGGTGGCGGATTATGATCGTCCTTTTAAAGTGGTCGTGGATAAAGAGGGAACGACTGCCATAGAGGGGGTGCATTACGAAATTGATTTGGATTCGGTGGTTGTACCTGCGGGAAAAAGTTCGGCGAATGTCAATGTGCGTTTTTTCAGGACGGATGATTTGATGGAGAAGTCGGTGCGGCTGGCTCTTCGTTTGGAGGATAACGAGCATTTCAAGTGTTATTTTCCGGAGTACAAGAACATGAATACTTATTCATCGACGGGAGTGCTGATTCATGGTGATTCATTCTCTTTCACGTTGAGCGAGATGTACACGATACCTTGGTATTGGAGGGTAATCATCGAGACCGATTATTTCGGGGTGTGGACGCCTAAAAAGTTCGTGGTTATCAATCTGGTTTGTGGTTTTACCATGGATGATTGGAATAACGCGGGAGGTACCGGGGCAAAAATAATATATCAAATAAAGCAACTCTCTCTAACAAGAAATCAAGCAGACACACCAGAAACTGATTCTTTATGTCAATCAATCGTTTTCATTCCAATAACTATTGTCCCTGACAAACTATCTGCACTATTACTGCTTAAGAAACTCTTGGAAACCTGCTCATATGTAATATGCTGATCATTCGTAAGCACTATAAATTGTGTACCATGCGCTGCGTTGGGATCCTTTCCTGTCAAGACAATGTAATACTCAAAAAACATATCACCATCGACAACATATCCTCCGTCAACTTCTTCATACACCACACCCAGATTTTCATCTTCTTTTGAAATTCCCGGAGCCATTCGACTTTGTGAATCTGTATTATTATGTTGCAAATCGTCTACAATACCACTGCTTTGTACAATTGTTATAGCACTGCCATTTGTTTCATATGATCGAATGATATTTATGTTCTCATCTGTCATCTCAGTCAATTCTACCTCCAATCTCAAGGGATTTTCCCTAATGGCGGAGGTAACTACAAATGGTAATTTCCCAGCAACCATATCTGCCGAAATTCTCTCCTGCAATGTTTCAACATATGCCCTTGATGGTGTTTCATTTGATTGTGTGAATTCCATGATAGTCTTCAATTCCATATACCCTGTATCGTAGCCACAATCAAGGATGCACTCCCGCCATAGAGGTGCATCATCATATGCATAAACATAGGTAAATAAAAACTTTCCATCCGATGTCGGTTCTAAAACAGGCTGTCCATCCGGTGCACCTGAATAAAACCAGGGAACATATGCAAAGTTCCAATGATCCTCTCCTTCTTTTTTATCATTCAGGAGTAAACCAAAAGCGCCATATTCTGCGCTCATAATGCCATAGACTTCATATTCATCAGTATCATCGTTTGCCATTTTTATTAATACATCCGCATCCTCCTTAAATTCCACAGTATTATTCCAGGAATATGCATTTTCCAAACCGACTCTGCTAACAACTTCTGATAAGACATTATGGTAAATCGAATTTGTTTCTTCAAATATTGTATGGTATGACGACTGAATATCCATCGCATATCCCAGTTCCCCAATTGTTGTATCGTTTACCAGACAATAAAACTTGATATCACCATCTTTTTCATATGGAGCACGCTTTCCGTCAAAAACAACTTGATCTGAATACTTATCCCTATATAAGTCATAACCATCCAAATTGTACGGTTCCCTCCACATCTGATTATCCGCCACAGAATAAACATACATCATATTACTAGATACCGGACTTAATAAAACCTTTGAGCCATCTTCTGTGGCAACTATTTCACATGCATTATCACCTTGCGTATCATTGCACCCTATAGGAGCCAAATCAACACTTCGAATGATTTGGCTTTTTGTTACATCATATACAAACAAACCATAGTAACCGCCAAAGATGAACATACTTTCATCTGCATAATACATAGTACTTCCATCTGCTCCGGTAGTAGCTGACAAATCGATGGTCGGTACACTTACCTCTATTATATCCTGCAAAGGCGCAATTTCCGCAGTAGTGTCCTTATCTGCTGCAATTCGAACCTCCACATCTTTTACAGTCACATGAACTGTTTTTTCTTCTGCTGTATCATTACTTGCATAAATACCTACTTGAAACCATGCTCCTTTCTCAACCTCCATTTTGGCAGGCATTCCCGGCGTCGCATACACAGGCTCATCATAGGCATTTTCTTCCTTTACCTCAACACCCTTCAGTTGGATTGCGGTATCTCCGACATCCTGTCCTACTAAAAAGGAAACAGTTTTCCCTTTCGGCGATATCTCCTCATCTGCAAAAACAAGTGCCCCTTCACACTCTGCCGGAATATGAAATGTTATTTCATATGTATTATTTTGAGGGTTTGTTAAAAATAATACAGAAGTCACCAAAATTGAAATGACCGCTACTGCAATAATCCAAAATGTAGGTTTTTTATAATTCAAAATAGATTTTATTCTTTCTTTTACTCCTACTTCACCAAAAGCAAGCGGACACGCCAATACATGTTTTTCTGATTCACTAAACGAAAGAAGAACTTTGGAATAAATCTTCTTCTGCTTTGCATCCATATCTTTAATCACTTTCTCATCACATGCCAGTTCTATATCTCTGCAAAAAAGAATATATGCCAACCAGCATAGCGGATTAAACCAGTACACTGAAAGTAAGCCAAAACCAAACGGCTTCCAAAAATGATCCAAGCGTTTTAAATGTGCTCGCTCATGGGCTATTACACTTTCCTTTTGTTCTTCATTCATTCGGGAAGGTAAATATATACGTGGCTTGATTATTCCAAAAATAAAAGGAGAATCTATCCGGTCACAGATATATATGTTTTCCGTTGTACGTATAGACAGTTTCACTCTTCTCCATATCTTCAAGCAGCTTCCCAAAGCGTATACCGCCAGGATAACAACGCCAACCAACCAAATGATTGAAAAAATATGGAGAGGATCCGTGTTTTTCTTTTCTACTGTTACCACTTCATGATCATAGCTTTCCGCATATCCCTTTACATAACGATCAGAACCCGTCGTTTTCGATAGAACATTTGGCATTCCTACATAGTTATCCATGCTCACAACTTCTGCATCCGGAGCCAGACTAAATTTGCTTTCAATAGAAAACGGACATACAAGCCTTATTGCTACCAACGCCCATAAGAGGCATTTGATCGACTTTGGAGATTTATTAAGTATAAAGCGAAGCAACAAAACTACAGTTATAAGAATTGATGCCTGAATACTTAAATTAAGCAATTTTATAAATATACCTTCCATACCTACTCCTCCTCAAAGGAATCTATCATCTGCCTGATTTCATCTATTTCAGCTTTGCTTAGTTTTTTACGTGTAGTAAACGCTGCTAAAAAGGCTGGCAAGGAACCCTCAAATGTGTCTTCCACAAATTTCTCACTTTGAGCGGCACCAAACTCAGCTTTTGTCATAAGTGATGATACGATTCCATTTTCATTCTTAAAGATTCCACGTTCACATAGACGCTTAAGCATTGTATACGTAGTTGATTTTTTCCACTCCAACTCTTTTTCACATATCTTAACAAGTTCGCCGGATGGAATGGGTTCATGGTTCCATATAATATCGGCAAACTGTGATTCAACATTTCCAAGCTTCAATTCTACCATAGCAACCTCCTTTGGTCTAACAGCATTAGACCCCTTATTGATGTAAGTCTAATATCGTTAGACCATATTGTCAAGTATAATTTCATCATTGTCTTATTTATAATCAAATTGTTCAAATCATATTTTTTAAAAACAGTTTACTCTATTCCTTTTTCTCCAATGATATGCTTCTCCATAATCTGCTCCTATCTGCCACCTCTGTCTTTTCTATAATAGTGGCTCTGTCTGTTGTTCTCTCGTTCCTTCACTTCCTGTTGCTTCCGCTGCAACTTCGCCTTTAAGCTATCCGACTCTGCCTTGTTTCCGGTCTGCTGTTTCCACCTTGCAACTGCCGACTGATAATCATTGTACTCTGCTTTAGAAGCTCTATATTCAGCCAAGAACTCCTTTACATTCTTATAGCCATAACCTTGCACAATATTTGATAAATACTGCTTCATACTGGCTATCTGCGATTGTAACTGCTCCGCCTGTTCCTGAAGCTCCTTGCGCTGTTTTCCCTTGAAGATACCCTTTGTTCCGGCAATCTCCTTCTCCACACTTGCAAGCTGTTGCTCCCTTTGATAAATGGCTTCATTCTGCTTCTCCAGCTTATTATAAATATCCGCAAGCCTTAGATACTTGGAAGCAAGTTTGGACTTCTTCGGCATTTCCGGTATCGGTTCACTTTTCGCCATCACAGGCTCATTGACTGCCCGAACTTTCGTCTGCTCCGGCTCTGACTTTGCAAACCCTTCCGTCACCTTATCAGCCTTTTCCAAAGCCATTTTAAATACTTTACTAATCAGAAGTTGCGTCTGTATGCTCCTTTACGAACTGGTTAAGCTGTTCGTCCAATCCCTCATTTAGAGTTTTGGACTGTGTGGCAAAGTAGAAATTTTCACTGCTTTCCATACCAAACATCCTTGATAAACGCTTCTGCAATCTTGCATAATCATCCTCTAATGCCAGATACAAAACCGTGCCCTTCCGCACCGGATAATCCCACAAATCAAGCCCCATGCTCACATGATAGCCAAGCTGTGCCATTAAGAAGGATTTACCTACCTTTGGTGCGCCTACAAAAAGATAAGTACCTGCATAAATCAGTCCATCCACAATCGGTATCTTGGGTGGATAAACAGTATCGTAAAGCTCTGTCATGGATACTGTCTCTAATCCATCAATCCTATCTCTGTTCTCTGCCGGAACTTCCGAACCACAACCACGATTATTTGTGGCTTGCAGATTGCCCTGTGTGGGCAAATCTGCTATAATCTCCTTGTTGTTATTTATGAGTGGCTGCTTCCCATCTGCGCCAACAGATGAAACCGGAGCAGTCGCTTTTTCTTTTACGCTCATTCTGTGTCCTCCTTGTTTTCCGAAGGAAAATGCAACTCAGCTCGCTGAGTTTGATGCCCATCAGCGAGCAGAGGACATTCTCCCTTCAATCCATTCATGGTTTCCGCTATCAGCTGGATTGTGTAAAGCAATTCATCATTTGCTTCACTGCAACTCTCCAGACGCTTCAATTCCTCATAAATATCTGCCATCTGATTCCTTAACGCCTTATACACTCTCGGATTGCCCTGCACTACCACATCACGACACTGCAACCGTCTGATAATATAGTCCTGCTTGGTAAGACCGGATAACGCCACTAGGTCGTCAATCAGCTTTGCTTCTTCCTCTGATACCCGAAATCCCACAAGTTTGTTTCTCCAACGTCCTTTGCTGTCTAAATTTTTCTGCATCAATCCATCTCTCCTTTTCCCATTCGCTCAATGTCCAATTTATCTGCCATCTCCGTCTGCTTCGTCGGGAATAAATGTGCGTACCGGTAAGTAATATCAATACTCTCATGTCCTACCCTTTCCGCAATCGCCAGAGCAGAAAATCCCATCTCAATCAAAAGTGAAATTGCACTGTGACGAAGATCATGGATACGGATACGCTTTACTCCTGCAGCCTTTGCCCCTCTGTCCATCTCATGGTGCAGATACGACTTGGTAATCTGGAACAACCTTTCATCCTCACCAATCTCATACAGCATACCGATATA
>OHAO01002723.1_pt1 | contig 10555 bp, 1 predicted proteins | sample 1577151 | NCBI WGS metagenome assembly OHAO01 (sample SAMEA3541585, study PRJEB24748) | human gut metagenome | biome: human gut; feature: human-associated habitat; material: faeces | place: China | collected 2012 | reverse complement strand
TGATGGTTCCAAGACGGAGAAGTCCGAAGAGAATCAGGAACAGACCAGCCATCAGAGCGGGGCAACACCTACACCATCCGCCAGCGGCAGGTGGAGCAGCCCGGCATGTCCTCCGTGACCCTGGACGAAAACGCCGCGCTGGCCGGAGGGTACACCATTTCGGATGAGGCTGTGGCCGCCGGCGTGGGCGTGAGCGTGGGCGACAGCGTGCCCGCCTTTACCCAGTCCAGCGGCTCCGGTGACGGCGGTTTCCGCCCCTTCACCGCCGCGCTTTCGCTGGACGGAGAGTCCCGTGCGGGCGCCAGCCTCTGGCTGGGTCTGGAGTACTACGACACCACGGAAAACGCCTGGAAGAGCGTCAATGACCGCCTCTACCTGCCCCGAAGCGACGGTACCTACGGCGACGCCGGTTCTGTGACCCTTCGGAAATACGACGGCGGGGACAGTGAGGCGGGCTACCTGATGTCACCGGGCACGGCCGCCCCCGCCCTCTATGACGGTGGTTCCACGGGCGAGGACGGAGTGTACCACTACCACTACAACGACAGCGACGATGCCCTCATCCTCCGCCTGACCCTGACCGCCCTGTACGGCGACGGCGACGCGTATTACGACTATTACACTGCAAGCGCCTCCGGCGTGGTGTACAGCCAGCCCTTTGCCCTGGTGCGTGTGTCGGGCGACCCGGTGAACGCCGAGGAGCCGGTGTATCAAGGCAGCGCTGACAGCTACTATGGCTTCACCTGGAACCGGGACGACAGCACCGTCACCAGCCACAGCTTCGGCGAGGACAACTGGTTCAGCACCGACGGGGGCGTCCTCTCCTACCAGTGGCAGCGGTACAGCAAGGACGCCGACAGCTATGTAAACATCACCGATAACGCCACCGCCAACACGCCGGTGCTCACCGCCAGTAAAGAGGAAATGGCAGCCTGGGCGGCGGACACCCCTTATGAGTCAAACGGCAGACCCGTTGTATATCTCTGGCTGCGGGTCACCAACACCAACAACGACCCCTCCATCACCGGCAGCCGGACGGCAACGGCATCCAAGTCCACGCAGTGCGTCTTCGCCTCCACCGCCGCCACCCCGGCGGCCACCGCCACCGTGGACAAAGCCACCGCCACGGCGGGCGACGCCGACCTCACCGCCGCCGTCACCGTGAAAGGACAGGGCGGCGACGACCTGAACCTGAGCAACGTCACCTACCAGTGGCAGTACCGGGTGGTTTCCGCCACCCCCCTGGGAGGAACCGCCATCGGGAACCCTGACGCCGACTGGAGAAGCGACGACAGCAGCGCCACAAGCAGCACCTACAGCATCCCCACCTCCAATTCCGACATCTACCTCTGGGTGCCCTATGACAACGACGGAACGCCGGATACGAGATGGAGGCAGGTGAACGGCAGCGGCCTGTGGGCGGGCTACGAAAGCGTGACAGTGGAGTACCGCTGCGCGGTGACCAACACCGAAGGCACCGAGTCCGTCACCGGCTGGTCCAACGCCCTCACGGTCACCCTGAACGCCCCGTCCTTTGACCTGACTGTCAGCGGCATAGACAGCGATGGCGGCACCACGCCCCTGCGGGTGACGGAGGACCGTACCGTGACCCTCTCCGTGACGGAGCAGGCGGGCTGCACCTACAAGTGGGTGCGCTATGCCACCATGGAGACCGAGTACTATGGTGATTTGCCGGGCACTGTGACCGCCAACGAGGCTGGCCTGACCATCACCGCAGGCGATTACAGTACATCCTACCCCTACTACGTCTGCCGGATCACCCACACCGCCTCCGGCATCACACGGGAGACCGAGCGCGTCTATGTGGGTCAGGAGAACGCCGACGGCTCGGCCATGAAGCCCGTCGTGACCACCGGCTCCAACAACCTGCCCTGCGACGTGGGCGGCGCGACAGCGAAAAGCTTCTCCGTCACGGCCACCGCCCCCGACGGCGGCGCCCTCTCCTACCAGTGGCAGGAGAATCAGAATGGCACATGGACTGACCTTCCCGGGCAAACGGCCGCCTCTCTGGCGCTGGCCGGCCTTGATTCCGCCCCCTGCTACCGGACCTTCCGGTGCGTTGTCACCAACACGAAGGACGAAAGCACCGCCAAAGATGACTCCACCAGGTTCTACCTGACGGTGCGGGGCGTCGTGCTGGAGGATGTGAACTTCGCGCCCGTAGCGGGCCAGACCTTTGCCACCACCCTCACCGCCACGGTCTACGGCCTGTACGGCGAGGGCATCGCGTGGGCGATCACCAGTTCCGACTTTGGCTACACCGTCACGGCGGTCGAGACCACAGTTCCCACCGGATCGAGCGTCGCCACCGTGACCGCCACACTGCACTCGGATGACCCGAAGACGGCCACACTGTCTGTCACAGCCACCGTGGGCGGCACCTATGACGATACATGTTTCGTGACCCTGAATGTCACCGACTTCACCATCGACACCGACAAGGTCACCTGCACTCTGGGCGAGGCAATGACGCCGTTCACCATCGAGACCACCGGTACCCGGCCCACCGGCTGGAGCTGGACGGGTGACATCCCCAACGGACTGAGCATTGACCCCTCCACCGGCGTCATCTCCGGCACGCCCACCATCCCCGGCGCCTATCAGGTGACCCTGAAAGCCGGCACCGCCGAAAAGGCCTGCACCGTCATCGTGCGCAGCCCCGCCGCGGACAAAATCGCAGAAGATAGCGGCTCTCTGACCATCGGCGACAAGGTCACCGGCCTGAAGAGCGACCTCTCCGGCACGGACTGGAGCTGGAGCAGCGAAGCCGGCGTCCTGACGCTGGACAGCAGCTACACCGGCGGGAAGATCGACTTCTACAGCAACAACGCCACGCCCCTCTGTATCCGCATGAAGGGCGACGTCACCGTGGAGGGCACGATTAAATGCGGCAACAGCTCTGCCGGCCTGTATCTCTACGGCAGCGGCAGCCTCACCGTCACCAGCCCGGCTGATACGTCTTATGCCATCTACCTGGGCCCCGGCGGCACCCTGTACGACAAGCGCACCGCCGGCGACCTGACCGTCACCAACAGCTACACCGGCTCCTCCAACAGCCACGCCGTATATGGTAACATCGACGGCGCCGGCTCGGCCGGAACTGTGAAGATTCAAAACACGGCCTACGGCAGCGCAGAGCGGTCCTACGGCGTGTACGGCAATGTGACCTGCGCCGGCAGCAACCCGGTCAGCATCACAGCCACCATTACCGACAGCGGCAGTGCCGCCTGCGGCGTGCAGGGCGATCTGACCCAGAAGGGCAGCGGCGCGGTCACCGTCACCGTGAACAGCACCGCCAACTCTGCAGGTGCCGCCTCTGCCTACAGCCGCGGCGTGACCAACACCCTGACCCAGAAGGGCAGCGGCGCGGTCACCGTCACCGTGAACCAGAACGCGGGTCAGGCGCAAGGCGTGTACGGCGCAGAGTATGTTGTGCTGAACAGCGCCGGCCCGGTGACCATCACCGCCGACGGCAACGGCTGTGCCACCTATGTCGGCGGAACAAGAAATCTGACCACCGGCGGCTCGGTCAGCGCCGAGATCACCGGTCAGAACGGCACCGGTAGCACCGTTGGCGCCGACTACATCACCCTGGGCCACACGGGCGGCAGCGTCACGCTGAACGCGGCCGGCTCCGCCGACATCGTCCGGGCCGTCTATAATGCGCCCACGGACGCCACCGGCTACATCGTCTCCGGCGCGCCCCTGTCCGGCACCGTCACCTATGAAGCCGCCACCAACCCCAGCCCGGTCTTCACTGTCAACGGCGTGCCCCTCACCCCGGACGCCAGCGGCAACGCGTCCTATGTGCTGCCGCTGCAGCAGGGCGAGACCATGACACCGCTGGCCGTCACGGCCTACTGCGCCGGCGGCTGCACGCTGGAATACGACAGCAATTATCCCAACGGGCTGACTGCGGAAAGGGCGAAGAACATCATCACCTACAGCGGCACCCCCGGCAGCAGCGAGACAAATACCGGCAGCTTCCAGATCACAGCCATCACCACCGGTGAAACACCGCAGACCGCCACCCTGACCGTCAACTGGACCATGTCCGACCTCAAGCTCCTCAGCGGACCGTACCTGTACCGGTTCGACACGACCGGGAACTGCCAGGTGCGCGCCGGGGAGAAGAATCAGTCGATCTACTTCTACGCCGTGGGCGAACAGCCTGCCAAGCTGCAGGTGTTCGACGGAGAGACGATGCTGTACGAACAGACCGGTACTTACAGCAGTCAGATCTATTCCGTGGACAACGGCGCGACGTGGTACCCCCCCGATAATGTGTACTGCTATCATTATGAGGGATTTAACGCCAGCGGCATGGCCAAGGGCGCTTCCAAAACGCTGACCGTCAAGGCCCTTGACGGCAGCGACCATGTGCTGCAATCCCTGAGCGTCATCGTCACCGCGGTGGACCCCGCCTGCCCGGACTATGTGACCGTCGGCAGCGGCCGCGGCTACTACAACCTGGGCCTGTATAACTATGAGGGCGCCGGCTGGAAGTGGAAGAAAGATTCCCTCCAGCTGAACCTGAACGGCTACAACGGCAGCGAATATAGCGCCATCTACAGCGACGGCGCCCCGCTGAAGCTGTTTGTCCAGCAGAGTAGCAGCGTTGCCGCCATCTACGCCTACGCAGGCCTGAACATCACCGGCAACTCCGGCTACAAGCTGACCGTCAACAACACCGACACGTACAGAGCAGCGCTGACGCTGAATGGCAAGGCCCTGACCGTGGACACCAACGGCAGCGTTTCCATCACCAGCGCGGGCAAGGTGCTGGACGGCGACTCCACCGTCAAGCTGGGCACGGGCGTGCAGGCGCTCCGCATGGAGGGCACCTTCGCCAACGCGCTGACCACGGACTGGCTGACCACCGCGCCCAGCAGCTACTACCTCTATAACGGCAGCACAGGCGCAACGGAAGAGAGCCCGGTGAACGGGGTGTTCCTCTATGGCACCGGAAGCAATGTCCCGGACTTTGCCGTCACGGTCACCGGCGATACCTCCGCCACCGTGGACGGCAGCGCCGCGCTGACCGCCCAGATCCCCGCGGAGATCGCCGGGGCGCACAAGTACAGCACCACCGGCGAAGATCGCGGCCTGGCGTTCGAGATCGCCTACAAGTGGGAGCGCTACAACGACAGCACCGCCGCGTGGGAGGCCATGGCCGGTGAGACCACCGACACCCTGACGCCCAACACGTCGGCGGCCGGCACCACCCAGTACCGCTGCACCGCCAAGGTGAACGGCGCCAAATCCCAAACCAGCGACGCCATTACCCTCACCGTGAAGCCCGCGGGCGTGACCGTGAGCGGAACGGTCACCAGCTACGGCAGTGCCGAGAATACCGTGACCGTGAATCTGATGCAGGGCAGCACCGTCATCAAAACCTGGTCGGGAACAGGTCTCAGCGCAGCCTATTCCTTCGATACTCTCCCCGCCGGAGATTATACATTGGAGGTGAGCAAGGCTAACCATGTCACACGCACTTATGACATCTCTGTAAACAGTGAAGCAGTACAGCAGGATGTGAAAATCTGTTTGTTGGGTGATGTGGACGGCAATGGAAGTGTCAATATGGTCGACTATATCAGAGTGCGGCAACATGCACAGTCGGTCAGTTTCCTGACGGATTACGCGCTGGCTTGTGCCGATGTCAATGATGACGGTAAAGTGAACATGGTAGATTATATTAAAGTACGGCAGCATGCCCAAAGCATTGCAATGCTCTGGTAATTGTTCTGAAAAAATGCAGTAAAGGAGAATCTGTATGAAAAAAAGAATATTATCCCTATTCCTAGCGGTTATCATGTGCTTAGGGATGATAACAACAGCATATGCTGAAGAACCTACCGTGAAACTAACGGTAACTGCAGACAAAACATCGGCAAAAGTGGGAGAAGTTGTCACTTTTACAGTGACATGTACCTCCACAAAGAAACTGTATGGCTTGGAAGCAAAGCTGGATATTCCGTCTGCGTTCACCTATGTTGAAAACAGTGGCGCACTGGCAGACGGCGTGGTTGAGGCAATAGGTGGAACCAGCGATTCCAAGTATATCGAAGCGAACAAACACATCTGGCTGGAAAACACCTCTACGCCCATGACAATCACAGGGACAGTGACCCTTGCAACATTCCAGTGCACAGCAAGCGCAAGCGGCACGTCGACTGTGAATTTAACCGGTGTTGCTGGTTTGGATGAGGACTTTAACAGCTTCACCTATTCAGTCGCACCTGCCAATGTAACGGTCAATGCCGAGCTCACTAGCGTGGACGTCGCCATCACCGCGCCTGTCAAGAGTGCGACGCCGCAGGATACCATCACGGCTGGCACCGGCTACACCGGCGCCATTGCGTGGGAAGGCTCTCCTGCTAAATTTGCCCCGAACACGGTCTACTCTGCAAACGTCACCCTGACCGCTGCGACCGGCTACAAGTTCGCGTCTGACGCGACTGTCGCCGTCACCGGTTCTACCGGCATCACCGAGACGACCGTTGCCGCTGACGGCAGCACGCTGTCGTTCAAGGCAACCTTCCCCAAGACCGCCGATAAGGATCCTCTTGAGGGCAGTGTGTCCATTACCGGTACGCCCAAGATCGGTGTTGAGCTGACTGCCAACACCGCCGGTATCACCTCCGCTGACCCCGGCACCCTCACCTACAAGTGGTACCGCGGCGATGCACTGATCAGCGGCGCAACCACTGACAAGTACACCCCCAACTCCGCCGAGGATGTGGGCAAGACCATTAAGGTTGAGGTCTCCGCCGCCAACTACTCCGGCAGCCTGAACTACACGACCACCGCCGTCGCCAAAGCGGATGGCCCTGCCGCTCCTGCTGCTCCGACCGCGACCAAGACGGCAAACAGCATTACTATCACCAGTCCGGACTCTGCGTACCAGTACGCCTGTGTCGCAAATGATACCGCGCTTACAGAGGCTGACTGGACGGATAACACCAGCTTCAACGGACTGAGCGCCAACACCGAGTACGATGTTTATGCCCGTGTGAAAGCCACCGCTACCCATAACGCGTCTGCCGCCAGTGAGAAAGCCGACGTCACCACAGACAAGGCTCCCGCCGGCGATCCGGTTGTTCCCGAGGTGGCGAGCAAGAACGATACGAGCATTACTGTCACGGCGGTCAGCGGCCAGAAATATTGCATCAAGCTGTTTGGCGAGCCGGCTCCCACTGCCGGAGACAGCAGTTGGGGTGATACCGTTTCCTTTACCGGCCTGACCCCCAACACCAAGTATGTCATTTACACCTATATCCCGGAAAGCGGCAGCACACTTGCTTCTACCGTTGTTTACACCGAGGCAACCACCGACAAGACCGTTATCACCGACACTTTGGTGCCTGTGAACGACCTGACCGGCAAAATCTACAACGCCGAGGCCCAGGAGCCCACCTTTGGCGGCTCTCTGACCAAGGATACTGACTACACCGTGTCCTACTCGGTCAAAAACGCCGGGGAAGGCCAGCTGCAGGACGGTAAGCCTTGCGGCGCTGGCACCTATGTGGTCACCGTGGCAGGAATGGGCAACTACGGCAACTCCTTCACCAAGTACTTCACCATCGGCAAGAAGGTAGTCACCGTTACGCCCGACGCGGACCAGACCAAGACCTACGGCGATACTGACCCCGCGCTGACCTATACCACCGGCCTGACCGGCGAGCTGGCGACTGCTTTCAACGCAGCCAAGACCGGCGCTCTGGCCCGTGTTGAGGGCGAGAATGTGGGCAACTACGCCATCAACCTCGGTAACCTGGCCGCTGGGGACAACTTCGATGTCAAGCTGTCCACCACCACGGTCAACTTCTCCATCACCGCCAAGAATGTGAGCGCGACCCGCACTGCCGAGGAGCAGAATGTCGTGAAGGGTGTGGGCGACTTCACTGAGCCCACCTTCGGCTCCGTCACCGGTACGCTGGCTTACAGCTATGACAGTGCGACCACCTATGCGGGTGTCAAGGCCAAGCTGGCCGCACTGGCTACCGATGACACCGGCATCATCAACTACACCTACACCGCCAGCGGAAACTACACCGGTACCATCACCGGCTCCATCAACTTCACTGTGGTGGACGTGACCTTTGACATTCAGGCTGGCGCCATCACCGTGACCTCGAATCCTACTTACGGCGACAAATGGAGCGATATCGTGAGCTACGATTCCTCCAAGATCACCGCTAAGGTGGGCACCAACGTCTGCGAGAACCCCACTTTCACACTGCAGAACGACAGTGAGTATCCCAACTACGGCAGCCAGACCTACACCATTACCTTCTCCGGCACCATCGGCGGTGTGGACTATGCTAACGTGACGGTCAAGAGCGATAGCGTAAGCATCGGCAAGGCCACTGTGACTGTCACTGCCGGCACTTATCAGGTGAGCAAGACCTATGATGGTACCACCGCAGCCGGCACCGCCACCGGTGAGTTGAGCGTCAGCGGCATTCTTTCCAAGGATACCAGCGTGACCGTGATTCCCACCATCGGTGCTTACAGCAACGCCAATGTGGGCGGCCAGGATGAAGTGAATGTCAGCCTTGCCATCAGCGGCGACACCAACAACAACTATCAGCTTGAATCTACCACCGTCTCCGTTCCCTGTGAGATCACCAAGGCAACGCTGACCGTGGAGGGCACTGCCAGCGCTGCCGCCGATTACGGCACTGCGCTGAAGGATATCCCCATCACCGGCCTGACCGTGAAGCTGAACGGCGCTGATGTGGACGGCACCTGGGCCTTCTCCGGCGAGACCATTTTGGATGCGGACAATTCCTCTGATTACACCGCGACCTTTACCCCCACCACCGGCGCAGGCAACTACAATACGCTGACCAAGGGCATCACCCCGACCATCAACAAGGTCGCCTACAGCGGCGCTGCCATCGCCACCACCAAGAACGTCCTGACCAACACGGCTCAGGCCAGCGTTGAGGTGGATATGACCAGCCTCCTGACCGCTATCAAGGGCGCGGCGGTCTCTGCGGCGTCCGAGAGCAGCGACACCTACAACATCATTAGCAGTGTATCCACGGACGGCAACAAGGTGAAGTTTGATGTGGCCAGCATTGCCGGCAAGGACAAGAGCGCCACCATCAATGTCACCATCTCCAGCACCAACTATAATCCCATCACCGCCACCATCACTGTGACCACGGTGGATAAGGCCGAGGCCGACGTGAGCATCTCCGGTGCTCCCACCAGCAAGACCTACGGCGATGCGGACTTCACCCTCACCGCCAGTGTGGCCAATGCCGGCACCGGCACGGGCACCTGGGCCTGGATCAGCAGCGATCCCACCGTGCTGCAGGTCACCGGCAGCGGTGCTACCGCCACTGTGAAGGTGCTGAAGGTCGGCAGTGCCACCATCACCGCCAAGTACGAGTCCGACACCACCATGGGTGAGCAGCCCACGGCTGCCATCACTGTGGATAAGGCCAACATCACCATCACCGCCAAGAACAAGACCGCCTATGTGGGCGACGCCGTTCCCGCACTGAGCGAGAGCGACTACACTGTGGAAGGTCTGGCCGAGGGCGAGTCCCTGAAGACTGCTCCCACCATCGCCTATACCTCCACTCCCGACATGACCAAGTCCGGTTCTGTTGTCATCAAGGTCTCCGACGCCGAGGCTCCCGTTGGCGGCAACTACGAAGAAATTGCCTATGTGAACGGCACGCTGACCATCATCACCAAGTCCTCCGGCGGTTCTTCCGGCGGCAGTGTCAGCACCTACGCCATCACCATCAGCAGCGCCAAGAACGGCGATGTGACCTCCAGCCACAAGAGCGCGGCCAAGGGCGAGACCGTCACTCTGACCGTGAAGCCAGACACCGGCTATGCCCTGGAGACCCTGACTGCCACCGACGGCAGCGGCAAGGCTGTTGCTCTCACCGAGAAGAACGGCAAGTACACCTTCACCATGCCCACCTCCAAGGTCACGGTCAAGGCCACCTTCGCTGAGGTCGTGGCCGAGCCTGAGAATCCCTTCGTGGACGTCCCCGCCAATGCCTACTACTACGACGCGGTCCTGTGGGCTGCTGAGAACGGCATCACCGACGGCACCAGCGCCACCACCTTCAGCCCCGACGCCGGCTGCACCCGCGCCCAGATCGTCACCTTCCTGTGGCGCGCCGCCGGTTCTCCCGCGCCCGAGAGCAGCGCCAACCCCTTCACCGATGTGGAGGCCGGAAGCTACTACTATGATGCGGTTCTTTGGGCGGTCGAGCAGGGAATCACCAAGGGCACCAGTGCCACTGCGTTCAGCCCTGATACCGTCTGCACCCGCAGCCAGACCGTCACCTTCCTGTACCGCTCCGCCGGGTCTCCCGCGGTTTCCGGCAGCGCTGCGTTCAGCGATGTGGAGGCCGGCAGCTACTATACCGACGCTGTGGTGTGGGCTGGCCAGAACAGCATTACCGGCGGCATCGGCGGCGGCCTCTTCGGACCTGCCAATGATTGCTCCCGTGCCCAGATCGTGACCTTCCTGTGGCGCGCCGCCGGTTCTCCGGAG
>OHAO01002718.1_pt1 | contig 10579 bp, 8 predicted proteins | sample 1577151 | NCBI WGS metagenome assembly OHAO01 (sample SAMEA3541585, study PRJEB24748) | human gut metagenome | biome: human gut; feature: human-associated habitat; material: faeces | place: China | collected 2012 | reverse complement strand
TGGGAGGCGTCCCCGCCGCTGAAACCGCCGAAAGCACTGGGGTCAAAGCCTCCGAAGTCAAATGAAAATGGCATAAAAACCCAATTCCTCCTTTTTCAGATGGGCCGAATTGAAACCCATGATACAGGAAAAGTGTGAACAAATCAAGGTTTCCCGTCAGAACACCATTCCGATTCCGAAAAGATTATGGTAAAATCAAAACAACATGTAAGCTCTGTGCGGAAACTGCGTGTAGAGAAGTGGAGAGGAGGGACGGCATTGGAGGATGCCCGGATCGTGGAGCTGTACTGGGAGCGGGACGAGGCGGCCATTGCGGAGAGCAGCGCCAAGTACGGCGGCTACTGCTACCAGATCGCCTTCCGCATCCTGGCCCTGCGGGAGGACGCGGAGGAGTGCGTCAACGACGCTTACTTAGGTGCGTGGAACGCCATTCCCCCCACAAGGCCAAATCCGCTGTTGTCCTACATCGTGAAAATTGTTCGGAACATTTCCCTCAAAATCTATTGGAGAAAGGAGGCCGCCAAACGAAGCGGACACTATACGATTGCTTTACAGGAAATTGAGAGCTGTATTGCAGATCAGAAAACCGTGGAAGATGAAATCGAAGCCAGAGAGTTAGCCCGTATCATTGAAGAGTTTTTGGACACGCTGACCGTCGAAAACCGCGTCATTTTCATGCGCCGCTATTGGTTTGCCGACAGCTACAAGGACATAGCCGAGTTTGTAGGGCTTTCGGAGAAAAACATCTCCGTCCGGTTGACCCGTATCCGCGAGAAGATGAAACAATATTTAATAGAAAGAGAGGTGTTCGTATGAACGCAAAGAAGTTTTCCGACGCTATGAGCGAGCTTGATACGAAATATGTTGATGAAGCTCTCAACTATAAAAAGAAAGCAAAAAGATATGGTTGGATTAAGTGGGGAGCTATGGCAGCGTGTGTGGCCGCAGCGATTTTGGTACGCGTAAGAATGGTTGCCCCGGAGAAAAATGGGCTTTCAATGCTAACAATTCCAGATATGGAAAGTAGCGGAATGGGATTTGAAGGTTGGTTGGGTTACGATATTACACAGTGGGACAATGGGAATCCATGGTCTGAATCCATGGAATTTTCTGTGCTGCCTGTCTATCAGAACGGGTCATACGATGCCGCAGGGAAACCTGTTGGTTTGTCACGGGACGACATGATACAGAGATTGGAAACCACGATAGCTGCTTTGAACTTGGACAGCTATGATATTGAAACAGAGCAGGAATGCCTTACGGCGAACGCAGATGGATTGCAGATTTGTGTTTATGCCGACGGGATGATCGAGGTTTGGTTCGAGGATGGACAGACACTGCCGGAGGGATACAGCTTTACTTTTTTTGACACAACGGATGCCGAGGCAGAACAGGCGTTGGACTATCTGTCACAAGAGTATTCCGAGCTGATTGGTTTCTCCGAACCGGAAAAAGTGTTGTCTGGTTCCTATATTATCTGGAATGACTACGATGGAGCCGGAAATTATGTCACAGAGCCGCGCTTTGAACGAGAGTATGCTTTATATGATTCCTCTGGAGATGATTTGGAAGATATTTTGAACTATAAGTACAACTGTGTCAGGTTTTATCCTGATGATAATGGAAAACTCTCTTTAATCCGAATCTATAATGGTCTTTCCTGTGCAGAAAATCTGGGAGATTATCCCATTATTTTAACGGATGAGGCATATGAGCTTCTATTGAAAGGGCATTATATTACTTCCGTTCCTTATGCGATTACGGATGCTGAATTGATTTGCAAGGTAGAACTTGTTTATAGGAACAGCAGAACTGAGAAAACATTCCTCCCATATTACCGATTCTATGTTGAACTTCCAGAGATGCGGCGAGAAAATGGGTTGACAGACTATGGTGCTTATTATGTGCCAGCAATTCAAGAAGAATACATTAGAAATATGCCATTATGGGATGGCAATATAAATTAACACATTAATCCATTCTACCGTGGGCAGCCGTTTTATTTAGGACGGCTGCTCCTTTTCTATGTCCACAGGCAGAAAGGAGCGACCACCCATAACAAAACCAAGGGAAAAAACCGCGAGGAATTGACCGCCGAGATTGAGGACGGCAGGCCCTCGGAGAGGGGTTGGTAGCTAGCGCCGCAACAAAGACGGCATGACCCAAGCCCTGCCGTCCCTGCAAAACAATATTCTGCTGTTTATGACCCGCACTCATCACAGGCTACCCTTCCTCTCTGCCTTTTATTCCATGTCCGCCTGCACAGCAGCCTGCTTCCATCCTGCGGGATACGCCTCCAGGGTCCATGCTGACAATAGGTGGCCCAAACGTTGACCAGGATCAGGTCATAGTCGGACAGAAGGGACTGGTCCACTGCGCGGAGCATATTCCTGGTGCATGGTATCTCCTCCAATGTCACAGGTTGGTCTCTGCTCCCACTATATATGGCATATGGCGTCCGGCCCTCTCGTCAAGGAAATTTGCCGTACCGGTCAAAAACTGCCTCCCCTCTTGCCGCCCGGCGGAAACCGCGGTATGATACTGCTATCCGGTCCCGGCGGGCATCTTTTGCGGTCCGCCCGGCCCACAGGGGGGATCACACCGTGGACAGCCGCGACTGCCAGTTTCTCATTGACCTATACGAAATGAAGAGTATCACCAAGGTAGCTCAGAAATACTACTTGTCCCAGCCCGCCATGACCAAACGTCTACAGCGGCTGGAGGAAGAGTTCGGCTGCACGATCCTACTGCGCCGCAAAAAGGGGGTCTCCTTCACCGCCGTCGGGGAGCAGGTGCTGCCCTACTGCCGCAGTATGCTGCGGCTCAACCAGGAGATGATGGGAACCATCAACCGCCACCAGGGCATCGTGGGCGGCTCCCTGTCCATCCTGTGCTCTCTTTCCTACTCCTATTACCGGCTTCCTTGGGCGTTGAAACTCTACTGCCAGCGCTATCCCATGGTGGGAGTCACCGTCCAGGCTGGGCAGAGCGGCCCCCTCTACTACCAGTTCCTGAAAAATGAGAGTTGCATTGCCATCCTGCGAGGGGAGCGGGCCTGGGGCGACGGCCGAATCCGCCTGGACTCTGAACCACTCTGCCTGGTGTGCAGTCACGAGAACGCCAGCCGCGCCCTGAAAGATTACAGCTATATCGCCAGCCACACCGACCAGGCTGTAGTCTCCCAGATTGAGCGCTGGGCCTTGGAGCAGAACCTGCCCCTATACAACACCAAGCTCTCGGTTAATAACATCAACTGCTGCAAGGAGATGGCCCGGTTGGGGCTGGGTTGGTCCGTCCTGCCTCGCACCTGCCTGGATGACTTTGATGGCACCGTGCGGCCCCTCTGCTTCCAAGACGGCTCTCCTCTGAAGCGGGATACCTATGTGCTCTATCATAGCTCCTATCATGAACTGCAACAGGTGCGGCTTTTTCTGGACACCTTGGTGGAAAGTGAGCGTCTCCACCATCATCCCTGAAGCGAACCATCTCAGCATGGTTTCTTTTTATCTATATCCATAACTATTTTTCATGAAAAATTATTTTATCAATAATCTTCAGTTCTTATTTCCTTTTCCTACTTTTTGAGCATTTTTTACCGCCATCCATCCACGCCCTGCCAAAAACCGTCCCGCTTGTCAACTTTGGAGACTTCTTGTACACTGTGGGCGACGGGGATTTTTCCCCGCGGTTCTTTTGCAGAGGTGAACAACGATGTCTCATCTTCTCCTGACGTTGGGGGCGGGGGCTGTCCTGGGCTTGGCCTTTCTTCGTCTCAAGGTACCCGGCGGTATGATGGTGGGGGCCATGGTGGGCGTGGCAGCCTTCAACATCGGTACCGGGCTGGCCTATATGCCCGCCACCGCCCGTCTGGCAGCGCAGATCACCGCCGGTGCCTTTATCGGCGCCTCTGTGGAAAAGCGTGATCTACGGCGTATGCCTAAGCTGATCAAGCCTGCCCTGATTTTGCTGGGCGGCATGCTGATCCTAAACCTGGCCATGGGGCCTGTGATCCATGCACTCAGCGGACTGGATTGGATGACCTCCTTTTTTTGCGCCGTGCCAGGCGGAATAAGCGACACCCCCATCATTGCCGCCGATATGGGGGCCGATGCGGGCGATGTGGCCCTGGCCCAATTTTCCCGTCTGGTGGCAGGCATCGGCATCTTTCCATCCCTCATCCTAGCCATGACACGGCACGATCCACAGGGGGAAGAGGGCGCGCATCAGGCCGGGGCGGCTGACCGGCAGAAGGACCCCGCCTCGGTGGCGCTGACCATCGTGGTGGCGGCTGTCTGTGGCTTCATCGGCAAGCGCTCCGGCGTACCGGTGGGCGCCCTGCTCTTTGCCATGCTGGGTGTTATCGCCCTCAAGCTGCTGACCGACCGTGCCGCCGTCCCCCTATGGCTCAAGCGGCTGGCCCAACTTCTCTCCGGAGCTTATATTGGCTCCAGCATGGGTCTGGCCGACCTGCTGGAGATGCAGGTACTGCTTCTGCCCATCGTCCTGCTGGTGCTGGCTTATCTGCTCAACTGCTTGGTGATCAGTACCTTGCTTCATCGCTTCTGCGGAATCCGCCGCCGGGAGGCCATGCTGGCCGCCACCCCCGCCGGGGCCAATGACATGGCACTGATCTCAGGAGACCTAGGGGTCCATAGCCAAGACCTGAACGTCCTACAGATCATTCGCATGATCGTCGTCGTATCGGTCTTTCCCCAGATCGTCCGTCTGGTAGTCTCTCTGTTGGAGGGCCCCTGTCCGTAATGTACCTCAGCCACAACCAAAACCACCGCGGTCATTCAGACCGCGGTGGTTTTTTGTCACAGCGCTGCGGAAAAATCAATGTCGTGGCGCACCTGAAACCGGGGGATGTGGGTATCCACAAACTTGGGAATCTCACGCTGGGCCATCTCAATGAATCTCAGCGCCGCTGGGGAGAGCTTCCGGTTTTTCTTATATAGCATTCCCATAGAGCGCACGGTGGGCTTCTCCTCGATGGAGCAGAACAGGGGGGCGGGGTCGAACTGCTCCTCAAAAGTGACCGAGACTGGGGCAATGGCGAAGCCTTTTCCCCGGGAGGCCAGGCGGTAAGCGGTTGTGGTATTGATAATCTCCATCACCACCTCAGGCTGGAGTCGGTACTGCTCGAACAGGCGGTGGGCCAGGTAGTAGGTTCCCTGAGAGGGGGTAGCCGAAAAGAAGGGCAGCCGATCCAGGAGTTTGGGCGGCAGGTACTGGAGCACATTAGGCTGGTTGGCTGGCAGCTTCAACCCAGCCAAAACGGGGTGCAGACGGCTGACTACCTCGGTCATCTCCTCGTCGCACAGGTGAATGAAGCCCACCCCCTCGGTCAGCACCGGTTGGGTTCCAATGAAAAAAATGTCGATGGTCTCTTTGGTTAGCATCTGCTCCAAGGTCAGGCTGTTGCCCTCTACGAGCTGGACCTCTACCCCTGGATTCTCCGCTTTGAACGCGGGTAGGATACGTGGCAGCCAGGTGTGGCAGCGGGTGGAGGCCATACCCAGGACGAGCCGGTCCTTTTTGGCGGCGGCAATCTCGGCCATTTCCTGGTCCAGCCGCCCCTTCATGGCCAAGATCTCCCGCATACCGGCCAAATAGCGCTCCCCGGCATAAGTCAGCCGAATGGGGGAACACGAGCGGTCAAACAGCTTAACCCCCAACTCTTCCTCCATGTTCTTGATACAGCGGGTCAGCGCCGGCTGAGAGATAAAACACTTCTCCGCAGCTTTGGAAAAACTCTTGAGCTCAGCTACCGCGATCATGTAATGCACCTTGTTAAAATCCATGGTCATCCACTCTCCTGCAATCGGTTGCGGGTCGTCGCAGCTCCGGCGGCCATTTTCATATTTTTCTTCTTTTATCTCAACGAGATTATAACTCTTATGTGGAAAAGGTATTGGACGAATTGCCCTCTTTTCAGTATCATGTGACCATAAACATTATAGATAATATCCAAACAAGTTGTCAATCATGAAATGCAGGCGCATAATTATTTAGTATTTATGAATAATTTCCTATTTTTATGAATAGAGGGAGGAACCTTGATGCGAAAACCTGATGTGGCCTATGTGAACGGGAAGGTCTATACCGTCGATCCAAATTTCTCTGTTGCTACCGCCTTCTGCCTCTCGGACGACCGCTTTGTGGCCGTGGGTACCGACGAAGAGATCCGGGCGCTGTGCACTCCTGAAACCCGGGTGGTGGACCTGCACGGCCAGGTGGTCCTGCCCGGTCTGATCGACTCCCACCTCCACATCAACAACACCGGCGCCATGAAGCTGGAGCTGAACGTGGTGGCCAAGCAGCGGCGGGAGATCGTGGACATGGTAGCTCAGGCCTACCAGACCATCAGGCCCGGGGAGTGGATCGTGGGCCGGGGCTGGCTGAACGACGAGTGGCCGGACTCTTCCTTCCCCACCAAGGAGGAGTTGGACGCCGTGGCTCCGGACGTACCCGTCTACCTGAAGCGGGCCTGCGGCCACGCCGCCTGGGTGAACAGCAAGGCCTTCGAGGCGGTGGGCGTCACCGACGCCACCCCCGACCCGGTGGGCGGCGAATACCTGCGCAAGCCGGACGGGACCCTGCTGGGTGTGGTCACCGACCAGGCTCAGGACCCCTTCAACAAGGCCATCCCCCCCTACAACAAAGAGCAGCTCCAGAAGATCGTGCTACTGGCCCAGGAGAGCTTCTTCGCCGCCGGTCTGACCACCGTCCACGACGCCGGTACCGCCGAGGAGTGGATCCAGGCCTGGGAAGAGCTCTACCAGCGCCGGGAACTCAAGTTGCGCATCTATGCCAGCATGCGGGTCATCGGCCGGCCCAGCTACGAGGAGCTCCTCCACGGCTCCATGGAGTATTTCAAAAAGGGCCTGCGCATTGGGATGTACGGCAACCGGCTCACCGCCCGGGCCTACAAGATTTCAGGCGACGGCTCTCTGGGTGCCCGCAGCGCCTGGATGTTGGACGACTACGACGACCGGCCCGGCCACAAGGGCAACGGCAAGTGGACCGACGAGCAGCTCTACAACGTGCTCTATCAGGCTCGCCGGGCCGGCTTCCAGATTTGGTATCACGCCATTGGCGATGCGGCCAACCGCCAGTGCCTGAACACCTACGAGCGGCTGCTGCGGGAGCTGCCCGACCCAGACGCCCGCCTGCGCATCGAGCACGCCCAGATTATTGCGCCCCAGGACATCCCCCGGTTCAAGAAGCTGGGCGTCATCCCCACGCACCAGACCGTGTTCCTGCGCACCGACAAAAAGGTGGCGGATACCCGCCTGGGCCCCCAGCGCATCAAGGGCGCCTATGCTTGGCGGACCCTGATCGATCAGGGTAACGTGGTGCCCAACGGCACCGATTCCCCGGTGGAAAGCTATAACCCCTTTCTGAGCATGTACTGCGCCGTCACCCGCATGGATGAGCGCGGGCAGCCGGAGGGCGGCTGGTACCCCCAGGAGGCTATGACCCGTGAGGAGGCCCTGCGCTCCTACACTGTATGGGGTGCTTACGCCGGCTTTGAAGAGCATCTGAAGGGCAGCATCGAGGCCGGAAAGCTAGCGGACTTTGTGGTCATCGACCGGGACTACCTGGCCTGTCCTGCCGAGGAAATCAAGGATATTCAGGTCTTGCAGACTGTTGTGGGTGGTGAGACTGTGTATCAGCGGGGATAAAGGGAGAGTCCCCGACCGAGTTGAAAGGAGATTGGAAAATGGAAACAGCCAAGCAAGAAAGAAAAGAAAAGAAAAGTCTGTTTTACCGCTTTATCCACGGCGTGGAAGTGGTAGGCAACAAGTTGCCCCACCCCTTTTACCTGTTCAGCATCCTGATCGTCGTCGCCATCATCCTGTCCGTCATCTTTGCCGGCACCTCCGTCACCTATGAGAAGGCCTCCAGCTCCGGCGCCGCCGCCGAGATGGTCACCGCCACCGTCAAAAACCTGCTAAACAAAGAGACCATCACCTACGTCACCCAGAACATGTACAGCATCTACTACAACTTCTCTCCCATGATGATGATGGGTCTGCTGATGCTGTCTATCGGCCTGGCCGAGCAGGTCGGCCTCTTTGGTGCCGTCATCAAGCGGACCATCGCCGGGGCCAAGCCCGCCTTCGTCTTCGCCATCGTGTCCTTCATCGCCATCAATGCCAACACCGCCTCCAACGCCGGTATCCTGGGCTGCACCGCGGTGTCCGCGGCGGTCTTCGCCTCCATGGGGTATAACCCCTGGTTGGGCATCCTGCTGGCCTACGCCGCCGGCAACGCGGGCATGTCGGCCAACGTCTTTGTGGGCAACCTGGACGTGCTCCTGTCCGGCATCAACGAGTCGGTGTGCAGCACCCTGGGCATCGACACCTCCACTGTCCACGTGCTCCAGAACTGGTACTTCATGGCGGCTTGCGCCATCGTCCTCACCGTGGTCTTTACCTTCGTTACCACCAAGTTTGTCCGCGGCTTCATCGGCGAGCCCAAGGACCTGAGCCTGGTCCAGGCCGACGACGCCAACCGGGAGCTGACCCCCCTGGAGCACAAGGCCCTGCGCAACGCCGGTATCGCCGCCATCGTCTACATCGCCGTCGTGGTGGCCGTGTGTATCCCCAAGAACTCCTTTTTCCGGGCCGACGACGGCAGCATCGTGCCCAACTCCCCCTTGCTCAAGAGCGTGCTGACCCTGCTGTTCCTGTTCTTCCTGGTCACCGCCATTGCCTACGGCCGCACCACCGGCAAGCTGGCCGATTGGAACGATCTGCCCAAAATGCTGGCTGGCAGCATCAACTCCATGGTCAACTTCATGGTCATCGCCCTGCCCGCCTCCGTGTTCATCTACCTGTTCAATGCCTCCAACATCCCCACCGTCCTCGGCGCCGCCGGCGCCGAGTGGATCAAGGCCTCCGGCATCAACGGCTTCGGACTGATGGTGTGCATCGTCTTCTTCTCCACCTTCCTGAACCTGTTTATGACCTCCGGCTCCTCCAAGTGGATGATCCTGGCCCCCATCCTGATCCCTATGTTCTACGCCATCGGCTTCAGTCCCGCGCTGACCACCGTGGCCTACCGCATCGGCGACTCCGCCACCAACGCTATCGCCCCCATCTCCTCCGACGTGGCCCTTATCGTGGGCCTGCTGGGCAAGTACAACACCGACAAGTCCAAAACCCCCGGCATGGGCACCGTGTTCGCCGGCTGTATGCCCTACGCCATCGCCACCATGATCGCCGAGCTGGCCATTCTGGCCGTGTGGTGGGCCCTCAAGCTGCCCTTGGGCCCCGGCGTAGGGATGTTCATCCACTAAACCCCACATTTGCCTGAGAGGAAATTGCCATGACTAATATGCCACTCTTCACCGTCCGCGGCGCCACCCACCGGGAGCGGGGCGCAGACTACGGCCGCCAGTGCCGGGACCTGATCCACGGCGTTCTGGAGCGCTACATCGCCTTCTTCAACGTCGGCCACGCCGCCGTGAGCTGGGACGACGCCCGGGAGATCTCCAAACAGTTCCTTCCCTTCCTGCAGCGCTATTCTCCCGAGCTTTTGGAGGAGCTGGAGGGCATCGCCGAGGGCTCCGGCGCCAGCTTCGACGACCTGCTGACCCTCAACTCCCGCTCGGAGGCCATGACCCTCATCAAACGCCCCGCCTCCGACGAGGAGGAGCTGGACGGCTGCTCCAGCGTGGCGGTGCTGCCCGAGGCCATGGGCGATGGGCACACCCTGCTGGCCCAGAACTGGGACACCTACTCCTGGCAGGAGTACGGCACCATCATTCTACAGGTCCTGCGGGACGACGGCCCCGACCTCATGCTCGTCACCGAGGCCGGTCAGCTTGCCCGCTACGGCATGAACCAGGCCGGCATCGCCCTGGGCGTCAACAGCCTGCACAAAACCTTCAACACCAAGGTCTTCGGCATTCCGTCGGTCTTCGTCCGCCGTAAGTTTCTGGAGCAGGACCGCTATGTGGACGCCGTCAACAAGATCTTCGGGGCCGAGTCCATGCTTCCCATGTACTATGCGGCGGCCTATGCCGGCGGCGATGCCATGGGCTTTGAGAAGCTGGCGCGAGGCCATCTGGTCCTCTATCCGGAAAACGGCCTCATTGCCCACTCCAACCACCTGAAGCACCCCAAATACGCCTATCAGGTGGACGCCCTGGGCGGCACGCTGTATCGGGACCGCCGCATCCTCAAGCACCTGACGCCCAAGGTGGGGCAGATCACCCGCGAGGATGTGATCACCGCCTTCCAGGATCACTTTGGTTACCCCTTCTGCGTCTGCCGCCACGGCGATGAGCGCAAGAAGGAGCTGGACAAGATCAGCACCCTGGGCTGCATCCTGATGGACACCACGGACAAGCGCATGTGGGTGTGCAAGGGCACCCCGTGTTGCAGTCCCTTCCGGGAATACACCTGGCAGCGGCCCGACAAGCTTGCCCAATGGAAGGACATCGTCCTGTGGTGACGCCTCCCTCCTGCTTCCCTGTGATGCAAACCAATTCCCACCACTCCTCCCACAAGCCGAAAAGGCCGTGCCCCAAAGCTTAGACAGATGAGCGTTTTTTTTAATCGGTAAC
>OHAO01002711.1_pt1 | contig 10600 bp, 4 predicted proteins | sample 1577151 | NCBI WGS metagenome assembly OHAO01 (sample SAMEA3541585, study PRJEB24748) | human gut metagenome | biome: human gut; feature: human-associated habitat; material: faeces | place: China | collected 2012 | reverse complement strand
AGCCTTTCCGGTCCTGACCATAACCTTGTAATCCTCCGATAAACAGTAAAATAAGGCTCCAATTGATAAAGACTTTTCCTCGAAAAAGTGTAGCCCTGTGGCAAAGAAGAAGACAATACACTATCGAATACTGCACATCCGAAAGGTTGCTCATCATGATGTCCGAAAGTGGGCTTCCACACAAAATTCTTCGGCAAATGACATTCTATTGCAAACATGATGAATAGAAAAGCGACAATAAAGACAATGAACCAGCGACTTCCTTTCATGAGACGCCTCCTTTCTCTATTTCTTCCTGCAAGGTCTGCATTATCCGGAAGAGTTCTTCCGTCGCCTCAAAGTTGCCATAACGTACCCGCAGGAAATGATTGGTCAGTTGCCTGAAAGCCGGTAGCCGGACTTCATTGATATACTGGGTAGGCGTTTTATAAAGTTGCCAGTCAATACGTTCTGCGTCACTAAGTTGTTTCAAAGTTTGCAGATAGAGCAAACGTACTGCTTCCCGGTAATTCTGACGGGAAAGCGCTTCCGCAATCCCTCCCGGAAAATCTACTCCGTAAATGGTGTCTTCTTCAACTGTATAACGGTCTTTCAGCAACTCGATGGCCGCTTTGAAAGCAATGAATTCACTCATCTTTGCCATGTCGATGCCGTAATAATCAGGATAACGTACCTGCGGGGAAGAAGAAACAATCACAATCTTCTTGGGGCCCAGACGGTCGAGAATACCGATGATACTCTGTTTCAGAGTGGTTCCGCGCACAATGGAGTCGTCGATAATGACAAGATTGTCCACACCCGGCACCAGACTACCATAGGTGATATCATACACGTGCGCAGCCAAGTCATTGCGGCTGTTTCCTTCTGCAATAAACGTGCGCAGTTTGATGTCCTTGATGGCTACCTTTTCGCTGCGGATACGGCGGGAAAGTATCTGTTCCAGCTCCTCCAGACTGGGACTATGTCCCAAGGAAGCGATCTGTTGCACTTTCTCTTCATTCAGATAATCATCCAATCCCTGCAACATGCCGTAGAAAGCAACTTCCGCTGTATTCGGAATAAAGGAAAACACAGTATGGTCAAGGTCTTTATTGATGGCTTTCAAGATGTTAGGTATCAGTTTCTCACCCAATAGTTTACGTTCTCTGTAAATATCCACATCACTGCCTCGTGAGAAATAAATACGTTCGAAAGAACAGGGTTTCACCTCGCGTACTTTATTGATTTGGGTGGTGCGCAGCTTGCCTGTCTTGTTAATCAGCAAGGCTTGTCCGGGCATCAATTCCTTAATGCTGGCTGCCGGCACATTGAAAGCGGTTTGTATCACAGGACGTTCGCTGGCAAGCACTGCCACTTCATCATCCTGATACCAGAATGCGGGGCGGATTCCCCACGGATCGCGCACGGCAAACGATTCACCGCTTCCCGTCAGTCCGCATATCACATAGCCCCCGTCCCACTCCTTGCTCGAAGTACGCAGCACGTTTGCCAGGTCCATATGATCTTCTATATAGTGAGTCACGCCCATGCCTGTCAATCCTTCCGCTTCGGCAAGATTGAAGAGGCGCTCCACTTCACGGTCGAGACGGTGTCCCACTTGTTCCAGCATGATGTACGTATCGGCATACTTCCGTGGATGCTGGCCGATAGCAGTGATACGTGCAAAGATCTCATCCACGTTCGTCATGTTGAAATTGCCGCAAAGAGCGAGATTCTTAGCCCGCCAGTTGTTACGCCTCAGGAAAGGGTGCACATAGGAAATGCCGCTCTTTCCAGTAGTGGAATAGCGCAAGTGCCCCATGTAAGCCTCGCCCGCAAAAGGAAGGTACTTCTTAGCATAATCCGCATCATGAAGCTGCTCTTTTGTCAGATCCTTAAAGTTACTCTGCACCGTACCGAATATCTCGGTAATGGCACCCGAACCGAGTGCACGCTCACGGAACATATACTCTTCACCGGGATTTGCTTCCAGCTTTACACAAGCCATACCGGCGCCCTCTTGTCCGCGGTTGTGCTGTTTCTCCATCAGAAGATAGAGTTTGTTCAAACCGTACATCCATGTGCCGTACTTCTGTTCATAGTATTCCAGAGGTTTCAGCAGGCGTATCATGGCAACGCCACATTCATGCTTCAGTTCTTCCATCAGTTCATTTACAATTTACAATGTACAAAGTACAATTTATCGTTTACTATTTATTTCGTATTACCCTCTTTATTCCACTGTGACGCTCTTCGCCAAGTTTCTCGGCTGATCCACATCCATCCCTTTGCATACTGCGATATGATAGGCCAGTAACTGCAACGGTACTGTAGTAATTAACGGGTCGAGGCACTCGATTGTTTCCGGCAACTCGATACAAGTATCGGCAATCTTGCTGATAACCGTATCCCCTTTTGTCACCAGGGCAATCACTTTGCCCTTACGCGCCTTGATTTCCTGTATATTGCTCAATACTTTCTCATAAAGCCCGTTCTGTGTAGCAATCACTACCACCGGCATTTCAGCATCTACCAGTGCGATAGGCCCGTGCTTCATTTCAGCAGCCGGATAACCTTCGGCATGGATATAAGAGATTTCTTTCAGCTTCAACGCACCTTCCAGGGCTACGGGATACGAATATCCGCGTCCCAGATAGATAAAGTTATGCGCATACGTGAAGATCTTGGAAAGCTCTGCAATGCTGCCATTCAGCTTCAGCACTTCTTTCATCTTATCAGGAATACGGTTCAGCTCCTGCACGATGGCAAGGAATTGCTCCTCATCTATCGTATTCTTCTCCTTGGCAAGCGTCAGCGCCAGCATGGTGAGCACTGTCACCTGTCCCGTAAACGCTTTGGTGGAAGCTACTCCGATTTCGGGACCTACGTGGATATAAGAACCCGTATGCGTAGCCCTCGGAATAGACGAACCAATCGCATTACAGATGCCATAGATAAATGCCCCACGACTCCGCGCCAGTTCCACAGCTGCCAGTGTATCCGCCGTCTCACCACTTTGCGAAATCGCAATCACCACATCCTTACTGTCTATCACCGGATCACGGTAACGGAATTCCGAAGCATACTCCACTTCCACCGGAATGCGGCAAAGACTTTCTATCAGATGCTTTCCGATAAGCGCCGCATGCCAGGAAGTACCGCACGCCACGATGATGAAACGTTTGGCTGCCAGCAGGCGGTCTTTGTTATCAATCACTGCGGAAAGCACCACATTTGTACTTTCTACATTGATACGTCCGCGCATACAGTCGTGAATGCAATCGGGCTGTTCAAAAATCTCTTTCAGCATGAAGTGCGGATAACCACCCTTTTCCAACTGTCCCAGATTCAGTGCCACCGTCTTCACTTCGTGCGGACATTCCACATTTTTCAGGTTCACCACCTTCAGTTTCTCTCCGCGGCGGATGACGGCGATCTCTTCATCTTCCAAATATACGACTTTATCTGTATATTCCACAATCGGCGTAGCATCCGAAGCCAGGAAAAACTCATCTTCACCGATACCTACCACCAACGGACTACTCTTGCGGGCTGCTATAATCTCATCCGGATTGTCCTTATCCAGCACGGCAATGGCATAAGCGCCGATTACTTCACGCAACGCTAATTGCACAGCAGTCAGCAAATCTGTATTTTTGGATTTCTGGATGAATTCTATCAGTTGCACCAGTACTTCGGTATCCGTACTGCTTTTGAATGAATAGCCTTTGGCCTGGAGTTTTTCTTTAAGGACGGCGTAGTTTTCGATGATGCCGTTGTGGATGAGAGCGAGATGTTCGGAAGAGGAATAATGAGGATGGGCGTTAGCGGAGCAAGGTTCCCCGTGCGTAGCCCAACGAGTATGGGCAATTCCGATGTTACCGGAAATATCTTTTTGAGTAACGAAAGTTTCTAAATCCGAAACCTTTCCTTTCGTCTTGTACACGTTCAGTTGTCGGTCATCACTGATTAATGCTACCCCTGCACTATCGTATCCGCGGTACTCCAACCGCTTCAAACCTTTGATAAGAATGGGGTAGGCTTTTCTTTGACCTATATAGCCTACTATTCCACACATAATATATCAGTATTTGATTTGCGCTGCAAAGATATATATTCTTTAGAACATAAAGTTAGCCTTTTCACTATTTATTTGTCAAAAGAGTAGAAAAAAGTTATTTTATTATCAAAAAGACAAGGAAAATAATATTTTAAAAGCAAAAGGTCTAATTTATAATCTTAAAGCAAACAGACGAAATCTGATTTAAGATTAGAAGAAAACAAAGGGTATTTTCTATCAGATTATAACTTCATCCCCCGGTGTAAGTATTTAGCAAGGCACAAATCGAGGAATATTGTTATCAATTTGAAACTAAATATATATATTTGCAAAACATTTTGATACAACAAATAGGTATTACATAAATTAGAGTAAACCAAAAATGGAAAACAAAGAGCTTTTTAACAACAAAACAAAGGAACAACCCGCACAACGACAGCCCATGCAGTTGGGCCTGTACGATGCCACCAATGAACACGACGCTTGCGGTGTGGGAATGTTAGTGAACATTCACGGCAGCAAATCACATGAATTGGTTGAATCCGCATTGAAAGTATTGGAGAATATGCGTCATCGCGGAGCGGAAGGTGCCGACAACAAGACCGGAGACGGCGCCGGCATCATGTTGCAAATACCGCACGAATTCATCCTGCTGCAAGGCATCCCCGTTCCCGAAAAAGGGAAATACGGAACAGGACTGCTTTTTCTTCCGAAAGATGAGAAAGACCGGGCAGCCATCCTGAGTATCATCATTGAAGAAATAGAGAAAGAAGGATTGACGCTGATGCACCTGCGCAATGTACCTACCTGCCCCGAAATACTGGGTGAGGCCGCACTTGCCAACGAACCCGACATCAAACAAATCTTCATCACCGGATTTACGGACAGTGAAACCGCCGACCGCCGTCTCTATATAATAAGGAAAAGAATAGAAAACAAAGTACGCAGGTCGGATATAGCCGCACGAGAGGATTTCTATATCGTGTCGCTGTCTACGAAGAACATCATCTATAAAGGTATGCTCTCTTCCCTACAGTTACGTAACTACTTCCCCGACCTGACAAACAACTACTTCACCAGCGGACTGGCTCTGGTGCACTCCCGTTTCAGCACCAACACCTTCCCTACATGGGGACTGGCACAGCCGTTCCGTCTCTTGGCGCACAACGGTGAAATCAATACCATACGCGGTAACCGCGGCTGGATGGAAGCGCGTGAAAGCGTCCTGTCCTCTCCCGCCCTTGGCGACATCAAAGAACTGCGTCCCATCATCCAGCCGAACATGAGCGACAGCGCCTCGCTGGACAACGTACTGGAGTTCCTTGTCATGTCCGGCCTCAGCCTACCGCATGCCATGGCAATGCTCGTACCGGAATCCTTCAACGAAAAGAACCCCATCAGCGAAGACCTCAAGGCCTTCTACGAATACCACTCTATCCTCATGGAACCTTGGGACGGACCTGCCGCACTACTCTTCAGCGACGGACGCTATGCGGGTGGTATGTTGGATCGCAACGGTCTGCGTCCCGCACGCTACCTTATTACGCACAACGACATCATGGTAGTGGCAAGTGAAGTCGGCGTAATGGATTTCGAACCGGGCGACATCAAAGAGAAAGGTCGTCTGCAACCCGGCAAGATACTTTTGATAGATACCGAGAAAGGCGAGATTTACTACGACGGCGAACAGAAAAAGCAACTTGCCGAAGCCAAGCCCTACCGCACTTGGCTCGCCAGCAACCGCATCGAACTGAACGAACTGAAAAGCGGGCGCAAAGTGCCCCACAACGTGGACAACTATAACAGTATGCTACGTACGTTCGGCTTCTCCAAAGAAGATGTCGAGAAAATCATCCTACCCATGGCATCCAACGGCGCCGAGCCTGTCAGCGCAATGGGTAACGACACCCCGCTTGCCGTACTTTCCGACAAGCCGCAGCTACTATACAATTACTTCCGCCAACAGTTTGCGCAAGTCACCAATCCGCCTATCGACCCTATCCGCGAAGAGTTGGTAATGTCTCTCACCGAGTACATCGGCGCAGTGGGCATGAACATACTGACACCCAACGAAAGCCATTGCAAAATGGTACGGCTGAACCACCCCATCCTGACGAATGCGCAATTGGATATTCTCTGCAACATCCGCTACAAAGGCTTCAAGACCGTAAAGCTGCCGATACTGTTTGAAGTCTCCAAAGGACGTGCAGGACTGCAGGAAGCGCTTGACCGCCTGTGCAAGGAAGCCGAAGAGTCCGTCACCGAAGGCGTGAACTACATTGTACTGACCGACCGCAACGTAGATACCGTCCATGCCGCCATCCCCTCATTGCTTGCCGTATCGGCAGTGCACCACCACCTCATTTCGGTAGGAAAGCGCGTACAGACCGCATTGGTCGTGGAAAGCGGCGAGATACGCGAAGTGATGCACGCCGCACTGCTCCTCGGATTCGGTGCAAGCGCACTGAACCCCTATATGGCATTTGCCGTACTGAACGAACTCGTTGCCAAGAAAGAGGTACAGTTGGACTATGCCACCGCAGAGAAGAATTACATCAAAGCCATTTGCAAAGGTCTGTTCAAGATTATGAGCAAAATGGGTATCAGCACCATCCGCTCCTACCGGGGCGCAAAGATATTCGAGGCTGTCGGGCTGAGCAAAGAATTGAGCAACGCTTACTTCGGCGGATTAAAATCGGCTATCGGCGGCATCCGTTTGGATGAGGTGGCACGTGACGCCATCACTTTTCACGACGAAGGAGAAGCGATGAAAAAGGAAGAAATGCGCATGAAGAATGATGGTGGTGAAGCTCCCCTATTGCCGAACAAAGGACTGTACGCATACCGTAAGGACGGAGAAAAGCACGCTTGGAATCCGGAAACTATCAGTACCCTGCAAATAGCCACCCGTCTGGGCAGTTACAAGAAATTCAAAGAGTTTACCCGCTTGGTCGATGAGAAAGAAAAGCCTATCTTCCTGCGCGACTTCCTCGACTTCCGTCACAACCCCATTTCCATAGACAGGGTGGAACCGGTGGAAAGCATTCTGAAACGTTTCGTTACGGGCGCCATGTCTTTCGGAGCCATCAGTCAGGAAGCGCATGAGGCAATGGCGGTTGCCATGAACAAACTGCACGGGCGAAGCAATACGGGTGAAGGCGGTGAAGATGCCGCACGCTTCGGAACGGAAATGCGCAGTGCCATCAAACAGATAGCATCCGGACGCTTCGGGGTCACTACGGAATATCTGGTGAATGCCGACGAAATACAGATAAAAGTGGCACAAGGCGCCAAGCCGGGTGAAGGCGGCCAGTTGCCGGGATTCAAAGTAGACCAAGTGATTGCCCGCACGCGCCACTCCATTCCAGGTATTTCATTGATTTCTCCCCCGCCCCATCACGACATCTATTCCATCGAAGACCTGGCACAGCTTATCTTCGACTTGAAGAACGTCAATCCGAAAGCCAAAATCAGCGTGAAGCTGGTAGCCGAAAGCGGTGTGGGAACTATCGCCGCAGGTGTGGCGAAAGCCAAAGCCGACCTCATCGTCATCTCCGGCGCCGAAGGCGGTACAGGCGCATCACCCGCAAGCTCCATCCGATATGCCGGCATCTCGCCCGAACTCGGACTGAGTGAGACGCAACAGACACTGGTACTGAACGGGCTGCGCGGACAAGTGCTGCTGCAAGTGGACGGACAACTGAAAACCGGACGCGACGTAGTACTCATGGCCATGCTCGGTGCGGAAGAATACGGTTTCGCCACCGCTGCCCTCATCGTATTGGGATGCGTGATGATGCGCAAGTGTAACCAAAACACATGTCCCGTAGGTGTAGCCACCCAGAACCCGGAACTGCGCAAACGTTTCATCGGCCGTAGCGAATACCTTGTGAACTACTTTACCTTCCTTGCCCGCGAAGTACGCGAGTATCTGGCAGAGATTGGAGTGGAAAAACTGGATGATATCATCGGGCGTACCGACCTCATCATCCGCAGACCGGATGACAGCATCAAGAAACATCAACTCATCAACTTCGACAAAGTACTGGCGCGTGTGGACAACGGAGCCGCCATCCGCCACATCATAAACCAGCAACACGGCATCGACCGCGTAAAAGACGTGGAAATACTGAATGCCGCCGCCAATGCCGTAGACGAACAGAAAGAAGTTTCTCTCGAATATACCATCGCCAACACCGACCGCGCCTGCGGTGCGATGCTCTCCGGCGCTATCGCCGCCAAGTACGGCGCAAAAGGCCTGCCCGAACATACACTGAACGTCAAGTTCAAAGGCTCGGCCGGACAGAGTTTCGGAGCATTCCTCGTACCGGGTATCAACTTCAAGCTGGAAGGTGAGGCCAATGACTATCTGGGCAAAGGGCTGAGTGGCGGACGTATCGCCGTACTACCCCCTGTACGCAGCAACTTCGAGGCCGAGAAGAACACAATTGCCGGAAACACCCTTCTGTATGGTGCAACCAGCGGCGAAGTATATATCAACGGTCGCGTAGGTGAACGCTTTGCCGTCCGCAACTCCGGTGCAATAGCCGTTGTAGAGGGTGTGGGTGACCATTGCTGCGAATACATGACCGGCGGACGTGTAGTGGTGCTCGGACAGACGGGACGTAACTTTGCCGCAGGTATGTCCGGTGGTGTGGCCTACGTCTGGAACAAAGACGGAAACTTCGACTACTTCTGTAACATGGAAATGGTGGAACTAAGCCTCATTGAAGAAACCTCATACCGCAAGGAGTTGCACGAACTCATCCGCCAGCATTATCTCTACACCGGTTCCAAACTGGCACGCATCCTACTCGATGACTGGACGCACTACGTAGACGAGTTTATCCAAGTAGTCCCTATCGAGTACAAGAAAGTGCTGCAAGAAGAACAGATGAAGAAGCTGCAACAGAAGATTGCGGATATGCAAAGAGACTATTAAATTAAAAATTGAGAATTGAGAATTAAAAAATACAGAATAGTGCGTACTTACAAATTCCACGTTCTTTTTAATTTTCGATTCTCTGAGTATTATTTCTTAATTTTCAATTTTTAATTCTCAATTTATCAATCATGGGCGATTCAAAAGCATTCTTAAATATCCCCCGCCAAGAAGCGGGCTACCGTCCGATACACGAACGTATCACAGATTTCAGCCAGGTGGAACAGACGCTGAACAGTCACGACCGCAAGCTCCAAGCCTCACGCTGTATGGAGTGCGGTGTACCTTTTTGCCATTGGGCATGTCCGTTGGGCAACAAGCAACCGGAGTTTCAAGACGCACTCTGCAAAGGAAAATGGCGCGAAGCCTATCAAGTACTGAACGAGACGAATGATTTCCCCGAATTTACGGGACGTATCTGCCCCGCACTTTGTGAGAAGTCATGTGTGCTGAAACTCTCCTGCGATGCTCCCGTAACCATCCGCGAGAATGAGGCAGCCATTGCCGAAGCCGCTTTTCGTGAAGGATATATCGTGCCTGTCCGCCCCGAACGCAATGGCTGGAAAATAGCTGTCATCGGTGCAGGGCCTGCCGGGCTGAGCGTTGCCGCACGGCTGAATGCCCGTGGCTACGAAGTCACGATATTCGATTCCAAACCGATGCCGGGCGGACTGCTTCGCTACGGTATTCCCAATTTCAAACTACCCAAAGAAGTGATAGACCGTCGCATGAATGTACTGAAAGCCGAAGGTATCCGGTTTGAAATGGGTGTCTGCATCGATATGCAGAAGCTGCCCGCAGGTTTCGATGCTTACGCCGTCTGCGCAGGCACTCCCACTGCCCGTGACCTTACCATCCCCGGCCGTGAACTGAAAGGTATCTACTTTGCCCTCGATATGCTGGCTCAACAGAACCGTATCCTCGACGGAGAGACATTCCCGAAAGAGCAGCTTGTCAATGCCCGTGGCAAACGGGTGCTTGTCATTGGCGGTGGCGACACAGGCTCGGACTGCATCGGCACGAGCATCCGCCAAGGAGCTACGAGCGTGACACAAATAGAAATCATGCCACAACCACCCGTAGGCCACAATGACGCTACGCCCTGGCCGCAATGGCCCGTTGTCCTGAAAACCACTTCCAGTCACGAAGAAGGATGCACACGCCGCTGGTCACTGGCATCCAACAGATTCATCGGTAAGAACGGAAAGGTTTGCGGCGTGGAAGTGGAAGAAGTGGAATGGCTTCCGGCAAAAGACGGTGGCCGCCCCACCATGAAACCTACGGGTAAGAAAGAAGTCATTGAAGCCGATATGGTGCTGTTGGCTATGGGCTTCCTCAAACCGGAACAGCCAACATTTGCAGAGAATGTATTCGTGGCGGGAGATGCCGCCAATGGTGCAAGTCTCGTAGTACGTGCACTGGCTGACGGTCGCAAAGTAGCCCGGCGGATTGACCAATACTTCAACCGGTAGTTTTGCGGCAACGAAAAAAGTTTCAAAGAGGGATACCAAGAGTTTCAACGCATGAAACTTTCTGTCCCCCGGTGTGAGACGACTCGTTTCAACCTGTACTTTGGTTTCGATCGGCATCGAAACGATTCCTGCGGGTAACGACGAATA
>OHAO01002705.1_pt1 | contig 10612 bp, 9 predicted proteins | sample 1577151 | NCBI WGS metagenome assembly OHAO01 (sample SAMEA3541585, study PRJEB24748) | human gut metagenome | biome: human gut; feature: human-associated habitat; material: faeces | place: China | collected 2012 | reverse complement strand
AGTAAACTGATGAGCGAGGTATTGCAGAAGACAGGATTGGTGGAGCGTTCCGGTCAAGGAGTGGAAAAAATGTCTTCTATAGGTATAGGTTGGTACTGGTAAATCGTCCCGTAAGCTAAGAAAATCTGTTCCACGAGATAAAATAATCCGTCCCTTGAGATGAAAAAATTCATTTCAGGGGACGGATTATTTCATTTCAGGAGATGATTTTAGTTGTCTCCTGTAATCAGATTCACAATCTTGGAGAATATAAAAAACATTGTTATCTTTGTCAGTAACATTAAAAATAATCATTTCATTATGACCAAAGAAGAATTAATGAGAAAAGCGATCGAACTCTCTACGGAGAATGTCGCTAATGGTGGCGGCCCTTTTGGTGCTGTCATTGCCAAAGATGGAGAAATTATAGCTACCGGAACGAACCGCGTAACAGCCTCATGTGACCCTACGGCACATGCTGAAGTCAGTGCTATTCGTGCAGCAGCCACAAAGTTGGGTACTTTCAACCTCAGCGGATGCGAAATCTATACTTCCTGCGAACCCTGTCCCATGTGTCTCGGCGCTATCTACTGGGCACGACTGGAGAGAATGTATTACGGAAACAATAAGACTGATGCCAAAAATATAGGTTTCGACGACTCTTTCATTTATGATGAGATCGCTCTAAAGCCCGCTGACCGGAAACTTCCATCGGAAGTATTATTACACAACGAGGCCATCAAAGCTTTTGAAGCATGGGCTGATAAGGAAGATAAAATAGCCTATTAAGAGCCTGTCGACAAGGAGTTAACTTCTTGCAAAACACTATTTTCAATCACTAAAAAAATAAGTCCCCGGAGCGCTGCAATCGTTTCCGGGGACTTGGGTTTAATACACAAGGTATTTGCAATGAAAGGTTATTTGCTTTATATTGTTGTTCGTTTAGAAACGCATACCTAAAGTAAATAGCACCTGACTACGAGAGTTTGTTACTTTCGTTACTGCCGGTACATCATAATTACCATTATTACCCGGCAAAGCAAATGGATAGAAATCAGCTTTCTGAGTAGAGAATTTATAGGCCAAATCAGCATAGAATGAAGAACCTCTATAACCAATACCCAACGTATAATTACTCAGTGACTTCGTATTTGCAAAGTCAGTATCCACATTCAGCGAATTAGAAGGAAGTGTCTTAACTGCATCATTCTTAAATGCAGCAGAGCTATAGTTGTAACCCAAACGAAGAGCAAATTCCGGGATTACCTTATATTCAGCGCCAATACGGAAAGTACTCACTCCTTTATTATTAATTTTTGCTTCTTCACTCTCATACTCCATTTTATCACCTTCCGGATAATAGAAAGCCATTTTCGAATAATCCTGATATTCATATTCGGCGCCTAAAGCCAAATTACTTCCCACTGTATAACCTATACTTAAATTATATGTCCACGGAGTACGCAATTCAAACTCGCTCTTCATATCTTTATCATTCAATTCATAATAAGTATCATATGAGAGATGTTCCTGAAACTCTTCACCTGTTTCATTATTCACATACCAAATATTCGATTGTATAGCTGCTCTGGTAGTATAAGTCAGTTTATAAAAGGTTGGCGTATGGATGGCTAATCCAAGGCGCAAAGGAGAGTCTTCCATAGGACGAAGAATAAAACCGAACTTAGCATCCCAACCTGCACCATTGATACGATTTTCACTGCTTATACTATAGTCATTACCTTCTTTCATATCTTCGCCATAGAAATAAGACTTACGATAATTTACATCGTATGCTCCGATGGTAACACCAAAATAAAAGCGATCATTAAAGTTAAAAGCAATATTAAAATCATATTGATCCACTCCACCTCTTTCTACAGACTTATAAGTAGCATAAGGGCTAATACCTAAGCTATAATAAGGATTATTAGGATCGTCATCTGTTTCAAATAAACGGGCATCCCATCCTAAAGCACCTAACCAGCCAACTCTATCTTGATCATACGGAAGAATATTGTTTTCTGTCAACTGGTGAAGATCCATTCCCGCACCATACATCTGATTCGCCTGACTTGCCATCAAGTCTGTCTGCGACAAACCATATTGCCCTCCCATCGTCATTGTCCGATTGAATGATTTTGCTTTATGATAGTTAAATCCAAAGTTGACATAACGCAAGGTCGTTACATTCCCGAGCTTCGTAGAGAACACAAAACCTGCATTGTCAAAATTCCAACGGTTTTTATCACTATTAAATGTATTACTTCCTAGCTTACTCTCGACTCCCATACTGGAAAAGCCAAATGAAACCATTGCATCATTACTGCGATAGATACCAATACCGGCAGGATTTGTTCCAATAGTAGAAATATCACCACCCAAAGCTCCCATCGCACCACCCATACCTACAAAGCGGGCGGTTCCGTTCAAATCTTTACTTATTATATTTGCTGCATCATATACAGTCTGTGCGCTCACACTTGTTGCTACGAGCACAGCCAAAGCTATTATCGTTGATTTCTTTTTCATACTCATTTCTTTTTTATGGTAAACACTCCATATAGTTATCTTCTTCTACTGGAACCTCCACCACCGCCACCACTTGAGCGACTGGAAGAACCTCCACCACTACTACCGGATGAATAGCTGCTCGAACGTGAGCTACTACCGGAAGAGTAACTACTGTTTGAAGAAGGACGACTACTGTTATAAGAACGAGTAGTACTACTATTGTTGTTAGAACGTCTGCTATTATCATTAGAGTAGCTTCTGGTAGGATTAGTCGAACTACCTCTATTATAAGTCGATGTAGAAGTGCTACTACGACGTGTAGTTCCTACAGAAGAAGAACGGGTAGAAGTTCCTCCACTATTACGAACACTTTCCACATTACTACTATTATATGAATTATTGCGCGTACTGCTGGGACGAGTATAAGTCGATCTCCGTGAAGAAGCAGCATCTCTTCGGGTATTCATTCCCGGACGGTCACTTCCTGAACGAGTACCTACCACCCTACGAGTTGTACTACCTGAAGTACCGGTACTGCGTCTTACGGAAGTAGCATCCGAAGAACGACGTACGGTTTGTCCACCATTCGTTACAGAACCCCGACGTGTAGTTCCTTGTGTAGTAGAGATACGATTTCCGTTGGAATAACGTGTTCCATCATGACGTCTATTCGTATATACGCTACCGCTATTCCAATGACCACCTCCCCAGTGTCCACCGCCACCGGGATACCAGCCACCGCCAGGATAGTGATGATGGTGATGGTGGCCCCATCCCCAGCCACCGTAGAAGCCGCCCCAACCATAGGACCAGCCACCGTAGCTGTAATAAGGCGAGTAACCTCCCCAACCATAATAAGGATAGCCACCCCATCCGTAGGAGTTATAACGCCAATCCCACCACAAACGGTTAGAGAAAGTAGGGAAAGCATAAGCATACATTCCATCAGTATATACGTTCCAGTTCCATGTATCCAGACCGTAAACGACATCCCAATAGTATGGACTACTGATACTTATTGCATAACGAGGGTTACGGAAACGTACGATACGCATAGCATATTCATAATCTTCTTCCGAACCATCGAAACCGTTTACCCATTCCCCCTCCGGATCAGGCACAGCTTTTTCTTTAATATATAAGGTATCGTCTTCCATTACGAAGTCATTCTCACGTGAATCATAGCGACGATTATACTCGTCTACATCACGTGCATTTCCTTTACGATCCTGAACTACAACAGTAGTATTCCCCGGCGACGTATAAACCGTAGTCGGTGCATTCGACTTTACTACAATTTCTTCAGCCGGAGCAGATGTTCTCTTCTTCTCCTGCTTCTTTTCCTTCTTATCCTTAGAAGGAGTGTAGTAAAGGTCGTCATCTATGCTCTGCGCCGAAACCATCCAAGGGAGGCACAAGGCAAAAAGCGATAAAAAAACAATCTTTTTCATATGGGTGTGGTTTATAGGTTTACATTTATCTATTTTATCACGTCACAAAGATAGCGATGGGAATTACCGTATACAGGAGAATTTCCCCAAATGATTATAGGGATTTCCCTAAATACCCTATCTTTAAAAAGGATAAGCTGCATCTCAACATAACTTTTTCATGCAAGCATGAAAGTTCTGCATTCGATTTGCATTATCTTTGCAACTAATAAACAAATATACAAAGAAACCGGTTCACTTCATCGGGACCCTCTTTGCATTTAACAATATATTGTATTCCAATGAAATATTTAGAATTTACTTTCCGCACTTCCCCCTGCACTGAAACAGTGAACGATGTGCTTGCCGCCGTTCTGGGTGATGCAGGTTTTGAGAGTTTTGTAGAACAAGAAGACGGTATTGCTGCCTACATACAAAAGGATTTGTATGATGAGACAACTGTAAAAACAGTTATAGCCGAATTCCCCCTACCGGATACAAAAATAGAATATACTTTTGCAGAAGCTGAAGACAAAGATTGGAACGAGGAATGGGAAAAGAATTTCTTCCAACCGATCGTTATTGGTGATCGTTGCGTCATTCACAGCACTTTCCATCACGATGTTCCCCAAACTGAATACGACATCGTAATCAATCCGCAAATGGCTTTCGGTACGGGCCACCACGAAACTACCAGCCTCATCATCGGTGAACTGCTGGACAGTGACCTGCAAGGAAAGTCTTTACTCGATATGGGGTGCGGTACTTCTATCCTCGCCATTCTTGCCCGTATGCGTGGTGCTGCACCTTGCACCGCTATTGATATTGATGAATGGTGTGTACGCAATTCCCTTGAAAACATAGAGCTGAACCATGTAGACAATATCGCCGTGTCACAAGGTGATGCATCTTCCCTGAAAGATTTAGGTCCGTTTGATGTGATTATTGCCAACATCAATCGTAATATTCTGCTGAATGACATGAAACAATATGTGCGTTGCATGCATCCGGGATCAGAACTGTATATGAGCGGTTTTTATGTAGACGACATTCCACTGATTCAGGCAGAGGCTGAACGTAATGGATTGCAATTTGTGCACCATCAGGAGAAAAATCGTTGGGCAGCAGTAAAGTTTAGATTTTAATTCTCCGAAAGCATACGATCCTTAACACACATTAACGATAGGTCTATAGGGAGAATATAAATTCTCCCTGTCTTTATTTGTGCAAAAACAAATTAGACTTTACTATAACTATCAAATCACAAACAAAATGGAAAAGGATCAAAAAGATATGATCGGTGAGATCATAAATGCTTTTGAGAAGTATGCGGAACATCAGGCATTTGTTATTAACGACATCGCCTATACTTATCGGCAATTATCTGAAACCGTATACAAAATATCGACCTTGATTAATGAAAGGAAAGACAAAATCATTGGCATCATAGCCGAAGACAAATTAGAAACCTATGCCTCCATACTGGCAGTATTAATCAGTGGAAAAACGTACGTTATCCTGCACCCTGCCTATCCTAAGCATAGAAACAAGAAGATAGCCGAGCTTGCCGATATTCATTTAATCTTATATACAAAAGATATTCGTATTTTGAATCTGGATACCCAGCATATAGACTTTATATGTACTTCGGAAATACAAGAAACACCTCCCTCCTCCTCTGGCAGCCATGCGGAAAAGAATGAAAACGCTTATATCATCTTCACCTCCGGCAGTACGGGAGAACCCAAAGGAGTTCCTATCTCCCGCAATAATCTGAATGCTTTCTATGATGCATACAGTCATCTGGACTGGCAATTGGATGAAAACGACCGGATGCTGCAAATGTTTGAGTTGACCTTTGATGTATCCATCGTATCTTTCTTATACCCACTGACTATAGGAGCATGTGTATATACAGTTTCTCCGGAAGGTGTAAAGTATATCAATGTCATTGAAACCCTGGAGAAATACCACCTTACATTTGCTGCCGTAGCTCCTTCGCTACTCCAGTTACTATTGCCGTATTTTTCAGAGATACAGCTTCCTAAACTGAAGTATCTGGTTGTTACCGCAGAAGCATCGGATGTAGAATTACTGTCTGCTTTCAGAAGCTGTGCACCTAATGCCTCTTTTGTAAACTTGTACGGTCCTACAGAAGGAACAATCTATTGTACAGCTTATCAGATACCAACCACTTCGTGCAAACACCATAACGGGATGATTGCCATAGGAAAACCATTCAATGGAACCGACATTCTGATTATGGACAGCAATGAAACTACCGTATCTACAGGAGAGACCGGAGAACTCTGGATCAGTGGCAAACAAATCATGAACGGCTACTGGAATTCCCCGGAAAAGACTCAGGAATGCCTCATCAAAGGAATAGATGGAAAGATTTACTACAAAACCGGTGACCTTTGTCAGTTAGATGCCGATGGTGATATTATATACTGTGGTCGGAAAGACTCACAGATAAAGCTACAGGGATTCCGCATTGAATTAAGCGAAATAGAACACGTCGTAAAAAACTACTTCAACAATGAATGCAAAGCGGTTGTCATTCCCAAATATGGAGAAAACAACCAATGCGAACTGCATCTGGTCGTCGAAAAAGTTCATCTCGATAGACAACAGATAGAAGAACACATGAATAGCCGATTACCGTTCTACATGGTTCCCAAACATATACACTGCATGGAGCATTTTCCTCTGAACACCAGCAGTAAAACAGATAGAAAGAAAATCTTGGAATTAATATAAAACTAAACTAACATGGATACTCAGATGATTTTAACCAAACTAAGCCTGATTTTTCAGGAAATCCTAAAGAAAGATAACATCGTTCTTACCAATGCAACCACTGCACAAGACGTAGAGGGGTGGAATTCATTAACCAACATGATACTAATAAGTAGAATTGAAAAAGATTTTAATGTTCATTTTACGTTCAGGGATATTGTACGGTTTAAGAATGTAGGAGATATTTGTAATGCGATTCTGACTAAAACAAAGTAGAACATGTCATTCATATCCCTGAATTTTGTCACACTGTTTGTGTGTACTTTCCTTTTATACTACACACTCCCCACGAAATATAAGAAAGCGGTGCTCTTGTTATCGAGTTGTGTTTTTATAGGATACTATCATATAGCCTTTCTGGTGATAGCCCTCCTCATTTCACTGGCAACTTTCTTTCTCGGCAAATGGGTAGGGCAAACAAAACGTGAAAAGGATGCAAAAAGAATCTATATTTCAGGCTTATGTCTTCTGATAGTAGGCTGGTTAACATTCCGATACGCCAACCTACTGCCCGGCGTACACTTACTATTTCCTTTAGGTATTTCCTTTTATACCTTCCAGGCTCTTTCGTATCTGACTGAAATCTATTGGAAAGAAGAAGAGCCGGAAGAGAGCCTTACCGACTTCATGATATATATGCTCTTCTTCATGAAATTCCTGTCAGGTCCTATAGAGAGAGCAAGAGATATGCTTCCCCAATTGAAGTCAGGGAAACCGGTAGCCTACCAATCCATTGTCTATGGAATGAAACTGATAGTAGTGGGATTGGTAAAAAAGCTGATACTTGCCGACTATATTTCTCCCCATATAGATGGAATTTTCAATTCTGTGCATGCAGCATCCGGCGTCCAGTTACTCATGGCATGCCTTTTATATCCGATAGAATTGTATGGTGACTTTTCTGGTTACACGGATATTGCTCTTGGAGGTGCCTGTATGTTGGGATTTAAACTCAGCCCTAACTTTAACCGACCCTTCATAGCACAAACTACTGCCGAATTCTGGAGAAGATGGCACATGTCCCTTTCATTCTGGGTTAGAGATTACTTATACCTTCCCCTGTCTTCCGGTATGCGTCGTTGGGGGCAGTGGGGTGTATTCCTGAGCCTGAGCCTTACATTTGCCGGACTGGGTGCCTGGCATGGTGCAGGTTGGAACTTTATCATCTACGGACTCATCCAGGGGCTTCTCATTTTTTATGAAATGAAAACCGCTATCTTCCGCAACAAATTGAAGACTTGGTTAGGCAATCCATTGTTTAGCGCCTTATCTATTATCCGTACTTATCTTCTTTTTGCCTTTTCCCTGATTTTCTTCCGCCTGGATTCGGTTACCGATGCGTTTTATTATATCAGACACATTTCGTTCAGCACCCATGCCAGTTGGAAAGAGATGAGCATCGGGATGTCGGATCATAACTGCATCGTCGCAGGCAGTGCCCTTGTACTGATTCTAACCTACGAATATTTCATGTCTAAACGAGATCTTCTGGAAGCATTGGCAAAACAGCCTGCACTTATCAGATGGAGCATCTATTATTTGCTGGCTATAATGTTCTTTACATTGGGACAGTTCAATTCCGACAGTTTTATCTATCTGCAATTTTAATATAAATAAAGACAGCATAATGAAGAAAAAGAATGAACGAAGTGCAGCCATGCGTTTCATCCTAAAATTATTTATATTCCTAATACCTTTTATCAGTCTGTTGGCGGTCTATTTTCTGAATGACCCTTTTATGGTCTTAAAACATTACGACCGCTATGACAACTCTCCTGTTATGTTGAACGAAAGCTATATCGGTTGGCAAATGTACATGAACAACCGGGACTCCATTGCTTTTGACTCCTTCATTATGGGAAATTCCTGTACGATGGCCTATCCATGCCGCGAGTGGGAAAAATATCTGAATGGAGGCAGGGCAATACGCCTGTTTGGTAATGCCGAGAGTATAGCTGCCATTTGCAAAAAATTACAAGCTTTGGAAGAAAACGGCGCAGAAATTAAAAACCTGCTTCTGATTCTGGATAAAGAGTCGTTAGGAAAAGACCAGCTTTTAAACGGCCATAATTATGTACTGCCTCCTGCTCTGTCAGGAATCAGTAACTTTAGTTTCCAGGAAAAATTCTGCCAAGCCTTTTTCTTTCCCAATTTCTTGCTTCCTTATCTCGATTATAAAATATTCCATCAATACCGCCCCTATATGAAAGGGGTGATTAATCCTTACGGTGTCGTCAGAGACCCTGTGACCAATGACGCCATCAATCCCCGGGAAGAAATGATCCAACGTGAAGGAGAAGCATATTGGGAAAGTCATAAAAAAGAATTCCAGAAAACAAGGGATCCCAATTATAGAAATGGAAAATATCGGAAAGGTGAACCGTTTCTTTGGCAAGCACAAATCGAATTATTAGAGGAAATAAGCCAAATCTGCCGGAAACATAACACTTCAGTCAAGATTATTATCAGTCCTGATTACAGTCAGATAAGCATAAATCCTGCAGACGTGGAGATCTTAAAAAGATTTTTCGGTGATACCAACGTATTTGATTTCAGTGGTATTAATGAATACACGAACGATATTCATAACTACTACGAAAGAGGACATTACAGACCGATACTCGGAACACGTTTATTGCAAAAAATATATTGTAAACAAGAGCAGATTGAAAACATATAAAAAGAGAGAACTTTCAACTAAATTATTTTTGTAAAGTAAGAGCCTGCAATTGTTCCAATGAGCCATTAAACACGTTCAAGTCAACTTCTTCCTTAATGCCCGGAACATTGCCTACATCCGTATGTTGCCAGAAGTGCCAAGGACCCTCGTACTTGACGGAATCTACGTAATAATGAGCAATCCAGTAGGGATACGTATTGAATACCGAATCATTAAGATAGCGGCTTTTAAATTTATAGGAAGTATAAAGAATAGGTTTCACGCCATAATGTGACTCTACACGGTCGAGCCAGGTTTTAACGGCAATCTTCAGATCATGAGGCGTACTTTTACCAATAGTTTCGACATCAAGTACGGGAGGCAGGTCGCCGGGAATAAGCTGAACCGTACGGATAAAGAAATCAGCTTGCTTATGCGGATCTGTTTTGGGAGAAAAGAAATGGTAAGCCCCACGGATAAAACCATAACGATGTGCCTGATCAAAATTGAACGGGAAAGTGTCATCAGCATGGTCACCACCCTCAGTGGCTTTCATAAAGACAAAATGGATAGGAAATTTGGTTGTTTTATTAGATGTCAGTTGTACCCAATCTATACTGCCTTGATAATGGGAGATATCAATGCCATGCACTTCATAGTCACAGGGCATACAGACACCATATCCTTTCTGACCATAACAAGGCTTCCAGCGATAAGCATACGGGCGAATGAAAAACCAATAAAACCCGGCAGAAAACACAGCAATAATCCCAACAGCAAGTATAGTACGCAACCATGTGGGCATGATACGTTCTTTGCTCTTTTTCTTACCGCGGCGTGCAGCAGGTGCAGCAGAACGGGAAGTTGGTTTTCGACGAGGTGTAGAATTAGTTTTAGTTGCCATGCATTAGTTAAAATAGAACGCAAATCACACAAATTACGCAAATAGATTATTCAAATTTGTGTAATTCATGTAATTTGCGTTCTTCTTATTCACTTTTCGTTAGCTTGCTGATTTATTTAGCTTGCTCTAACTGCAAAGTCTTTGTCGGCTGGTCACAAACTTCTGTAGGTCCGAAGTACTGAATCGGTCCCGGATATACATAGTCTGTAGTGATAGCCCACTGGTCGCGCTGAGCAGCAAATGCTTTGAATGGAGCACCATCCAGTTTCACCAGAGCTTTCTGGATAACCGGTTTCATTTCACCGTGACGACGTTCCATGTTCA
>OHAO01002696.1_pt1 | contig 10634 bp, 9 predicted proteins | sample 1577151 | NCBI WGS metagenome assembly OHAO01 (sample SAMEA3541585, study PRJEB24748) | human gut metagenome | biome: human gut; feature: human-associated habitat; material: faeces | place: China | collected 2012 | reverse complement strand
GGTTCAAGCTTAAGCTCTGTTATGGCCGGTTCCGGAGTTTTTCCTACGGTTACTGTACAGGAAGCCGGCTCACAGTGATCTGCTGAAACAGTGATCGTTGCAGTTCCCTCTGCCACAGCAGTCACATTACCAGACTGATCAACCGTTGCCACAGACTCTTTATCAGAAGACCAGTTGAGGATTGTTCCTGTCGGAACCTTTGTTGTTAATGGAAGTTTCTGCTGCTTAGATACTTCTAATGATAAGCTGCTGGTTTCTAATTCAAGCTTGAGTTTATTTACAATTACCTTCAGAACGTCCTCTGCAGATTCCATGTTCTCATAGGCGGGGTTATTGATCTTAACATAGATCTCACTGGATCCTGCTCCAACCGCCTTATACGTCATCTCCCCATGGCTTACCTGTGGATCAAAATTCTCCACCGGGTCTGCAAAGACAATAACATCCTCGTTTTCATACCCCCACTTTACCTCAGCATTCGCAGGGCTTGTTACGACCCGCACGGTAAATTCGTCTCCAAATGTTACTGTCTTTGATTCTTCGGTAAAGTTAACGCTTACATTGCTGGGCGTCGCATCACCCGGAGTCGCTTCCGAACCGGAAGCTGCCATGATCCTGCTGTCCCGCTCCGGAGCCTTCACATCCGCATAGGTCAGTCCGGACCCGGCAACTGCCGGTGCGAATGCCATGCCGATGCTGAGGGCCGCAGCGGTCAGGCGCTTCAGCCACTTTGTTTTCATGTGCATTTTACATCCCTGCCTTTCTTTACTTTTTTCACTCCCTTCCCAGCATATTCCGGCATTTTCCTGTATTACCGGATCTGCCAGTTTCAGAGATCATTCCCTGCATACACCCGGTCCGTTCTCCGCAGAATGTACACATTACATGCAGTTCCCAGGTTCTGATGTATACGTTCTCATCTTATCATACCCCCCCCGGGTGTCAATGGATGCCGTAAAGTTTTCCAGGATTTCCGCACATTTTCCAGATCGTTTTCCCCTGCTTTATGCGTCCCCCATAACTCCCCGGATATAAGAGATCACATGGCTCTTTTCCAGCACTCCCACAAAGGCCGCAGCCATGATGGTCCCGCAGCAGGTGCTCATAAGGAAGGGCATCACATACGTAAAAAGCGCCGCCTCTTTTCCCATGAGGACCACTGCCACCGGGTAACAGAGCATCCCGCCCAGGACTCCCGTTCCAATTACCTCTCCCAGGTATGTGGGCAGCAGCTTTCCCGTTTTCTCATACAGGATGCCGCAGAGCAGCGCCCCCACCATGCTCCCCGGAAAAGCCAGGAGACTTCCGGTCCCCATGAGGTTCCGGATCAGGGAGGTACAGAAGGCCGCCATGACTCCGTAGCCGGGGCCTAAAAATACAGCGCATAAAACGTTCACCATATGCTGGATGGGATAGCATTTGGATACCCCGATGGGGATATAAAAGCCCGATAACGCCACGGTCAGCGCCGCCAGCATGGCCGCTGTTACTGTTTTTTTCAAAGAAATCTTCATGATCCTCTCCCCCTACTCTTCAAAAATATTTACGATCTCTCCGTCCAGGATCCGGTTCATATTCTTTACCGCGCAGAAATTCCCGCACATGGAGCATGTATCTTCCTTCTCCGGCTTTGCCTCTGCCCGGTATCGTCTGGCCTTTTCCGGATCAATGGCCAGGGAAAACATCTTCTCCCAGTCCAGATTTTTTCTTGCCCGACTCATTTCATTGTCCCAGTCCATGGCCGACGGGATCCCCTTGGCGATATCCGCCGCATGAGCAGCGATCCGGGACGCGATGATCCCCTCCTTTACATCCTCCACATTAGGAAGTCTTAAATGCTCCGCCGGAGTCACATAGCAGAGGAAGGACGCGCCTGCCGCTGCTGCCAGGGCTCCTCCAATGGCTGCCGTAATATGGTCATATCCTGGGGCCACGTCGGTCACCAGCGGTCCCAGAACATAAAACGGGGCTCCCTTGCAGATCTCCTGCTGGATCCGCATATTGGCCTCGATCTGGTTTAAGGGCATATGGCCCGGCCCCTCGATGATCACCTGGACATCCTTTTCCCAGGCCCTCCTCGTAAGCTCTCCCAGGGTCACCAGCTCCTCGATCTGGGAAATATCGCTGGCATCCTTAAGACAGCCCGGACGGCAGGCGTCTCCCAGGCTTAAGGTCACGTCGTACTCCCGGCAGATCTCCAGGATGTCGTCAAAATGCTCATAAAACGGGTTTTCCTTCCCCGTCATCTCCATCCACGCAAAGATAATGGAGCCGCCCCGGGAAACGATATTGGTGAGACGCCGGTTTTCTTTAAAGCGCTTTGCCGTTGACCGGTTGATGCCGCAGTGGATGGTCATAAAGTCCACTCCGTCCTCCGCGTGCATCCGGACGATATCCAGCCACTCCTCGGTGGTGATCTCCTTTAAGGCCTTGTGATAATATACCACTGCATCGTAAATGGGCACAGTACCAATGATGGCAGGACATTCCGCTGTAAGCCGTCTCCGGAACACACGGGTATCCCCAAAGGAGCTGAGATCCATGATCGACTCTGCGCCCATGGCCACGGCCCGGTTCACCTTCTCCACCTCCGTGTCCAGATCCATGCAGTCTCTGGAGGTCCCAAGGTTCACATTGATCTTCGTCTTCAGCATGGAGCCGATGCCGTTGGGATCCAGGGCCTTATGGACCCGGTTGCAGGGAATGGCCGCCCGGCCCTCTGCCACCCACTGACGGATCTCCTCCGCCGTCCTCTTCTCTTTTCTGGCCACCAGCTCCATTTCCCGGGTAATGATCCCCTTTCTGGCCGCGTCCATCTGTGTTGTGTAATCCATATCCGCTCTCCTTCCATGATTTTTGAAAAAGAGGAAAGAAACATGAAAAAAAGGAACCTATCCCAAACGGATAAGTTCCTCCAATGACTCGCTTCATTCCTACGCCGGCATTATCCGTATCAGGTTCAACAGGTCGGAATCGTTCCTTCATTCCCTCTCAGCCTGCCGCGGCAAGCTCCCTCTTTTTCCATATTCAATTTACAGTTCCGCCCTTCTGTGCGGCCCCGGCACATCTGATGTGCATGGTATTATCATACCACGATTTTTCCAGATTGCAAGAAAAACCTGATATTTACCCGATGGGCTCAAAATCCGCCGCTCCATGCTTGCATAAGGGACAAATATAGTCGTCGGGAAGGGTATCTCCCTCATAAATGTATCCGCAGATCTTGCAGACAAAGCCCTTTTTGCCGTCTGTTTCCGGCTTCGGCTTCACATTCTTCTGGTAATACGTATAGGTCATGGTCTCCTTATCGCTCATGACACGGGCCTCTGTAACGGTACAGATGAACATACCATGGGTATCCAGATCCACGTACTGCTCCACCTTTAAGGACATGAAGGCGTTGATGTACTTGGGAAGGAACACCAGGCCGTTATCGGACCGGCATGTCTCCCAGCTTTCAAATTTATCCACGTTCCGTCCGCTCTGGAAGCCGAAATTCTGGAATACCTCAAAGGGCGCTTCCACAGACAGGCAGTTGACGTTTAAGATCCCTGTCTTTTTGATCACATGATGGGAATAATTGGCCTTATTGATGTTCACCGCCACCCGGAACGGATTATCCGTCAGCTGGCTCACCGTATTGACGATCAGGCCATTATCCCTGGTCCCGTCGTTGGAGGTGACCACATAAAGACCGTAGCCGATCTTAAATAAAGCGGTCATGTCGTGCTTATTGGCCTTTTCATCGGATCTGGCGATGTACTCCCGGCACAGCTCCTCGGCCATGGTGTCGATCTCCTTTAAATTATCCTCGCTTAAGGAGGAGGTGATCTTTACAGTCGTATTGAGCCAGGTGATGTCCTTGGAGCCCTCCAGCATTCCCTTCATGATCTTTGCTGCCATGGGAGCCCAGGAGCCGTTTTCCATCAGTCCCACCGTGCGCTTTTTAAAGCCCCGCTCCGTCAGATGGTCGATGAATTCCCGCATGAAGGGGAAAATATCGGCATTATAGGTGGTGGTGGCCAGTACCAGCTTGCCGTAACGGAAGGCGTTTTCCACAGCCTTTGACATATCCATCCGGGCCAGATCGCATAAGACCACTCTGGGGCATCCCTTTTCCGTCAGCTTCGCTGCCAGCGTCTCAGCCGCCTTTTTCGTATTTCCATATACGGATGTATAAGCAATGACCACGCCGTCGTCCTCCACCCCGTAGGAAGACCAGGTATGGTATTTTTCCAGATAGTGGCCCAGATTTTCCTTTAACACCGGTCCGTGCAGGGGGCAGATGGTCTGGATATCCAGCGCGGAGGCCGCCTTTAACAGGTTCTGCACCTGTGCCCCATACTTGCCCACGATCCCGATATAATACCGTCTCGCCTCGTCATCCCAGTCCTCTTCCACATCCAGAGCCCCGAATTTTCCGAAGCCGTCGGCAGAAAACAGGACCTTATCCGTGCTGTCATAGGTCACCATGACCTCCGGCCAGTGGACCATGGGAGCAAATACAAAATTTAACACATGTTTTCCCAGGGAAAGGCTGTCCCCGTTTTTCACCTCCAGGGTCCGGCTCTCTAAATCCATGGAGCGGAAGAAATTCCCAACCATACAGAAGGTCTTTGCATTGGCCACGATCACTGCCTCTGGATAGGCCTTCATAAAATTCTGGATATTGGCCGAGTGGTCCGGCTCCATATGCTGGACCACCAGATAATCCGGCTTTCTTCCTGCCAGGGCCTTCTCCACATTGTCCAGCCATTCATGGGTGAACTTTCCATCCACCGTATCCATAACGGCAATTTTTTCATCTTTTATCACATAGGAATTGTAGGCCATTCCATTTGGGACCTGATACTGTCCCTCAAACAGATCCAGCTGATGGTCGTTGACGCCTGCATAAATGATATCGTCGGTAATATACACAGATCTCATTCTCCTTTTCTTATTGAATCCATTGTCTGTCCCTGCGCGTTCCGCGCCGCTGCATACAATGTTAATTTTACTACAATCCCGCCGGATTTTCAAGACTGGCGGGACCATGTTTCCAGCCTGATACAAAACATTCCGAATCGTTTGTGGTTTTTGTGTAACGCCTCCATGTTTTCAATATAATATGCTAATTATCTGCTAAATATCGGAAATTTCCCTGGTTTTTTTGTACAATATATGATATCATGGTATAGTATTCAACACACTTTTTCCAAATATTTACTAAAGGGGGAAATGCCATGAAAGAAAAGACCGTAGAGAAGAAACCGTTGCTGGCCCGTTTCATGGACGGAGTTGAGACTGTCTGCAATAAGCTGCCGCCGCCGACCATGCTGTTCGTGTTCCTGTTCTTTATTGTGGCCATCCTGGGAACGATCTTCACTTTCCTGGGAACCAGTCTCACCAATCCGGCCACCGGAGAGATCGTCATGTCAAAGAACTTCTTTTCAAAAGAAGGCCTTCTCTGGTTCCTGGACAATATGGTGAAAAACTTCACCGGCTTCGCCCCCCTTGGTCTTGTGCTTACCATGACCATCGGCACCGGTATCTGTGAGGAAGCCGGGATGCTCAATTCTCTTTTAAGAAGCTCCATGAAAAATGTTCCCGCTGCCCTGGTCCCCTATGTATGCGTGCTCATCGGCATCATCGGAAACCTGGCCTCCGACGCCGCCAGCGTTATGGTACCGCCCCTGGCTGCCATGGCCTTCATGGGTGTTGGAAAGCATCCGGTGGCCGGTATGATCTGCGGCTATATCGGAGCCCAGGTGGGCTACGCCGCCAATCCGGTCATCTCCGGTACAGATACGCTCCTTATGGGGATCACCAACGATACCCTGGCCTCCTTTATGGGCGATTCCGCTTTCACCGTGGACGTGACCTGCAACTGGATCTTTAAGATCGCTTCCACTGTTCTCTGTGTAGTCGTTATCGGAATCCTTGTACAGAAGATCGTGGAGCCCAGATTCGGCGTTTACCACGGCGAACTGGAAAAAATGGAAGACCTGACTCCGTCTGAGAAAAAGGGGCTCCGGGCCTCCGGGATCTCGACCCTGGTCTATGTGGCCTGTCTGCTGGTCCTGTTCTTCACAGGAGTCATTGCAGCCGAGGACGGCGGCCTCATCGGTTCTCCGTTCTTAAAGGGCCTGATCCCCATTATCTTCCTTCTGTTCGTCATCGCAGGCGTTTCCTACGGCTATGCCTCCGGAAACTTTAAGGGACTGGTGGATATCCATAAGGCCATTGTGAAGCAGATGGCTGCCATGGGTACCTACGTGGGCTTCTGTTTCTTCTGCGGACAGTTCCAGGGCCTGTTCTCCTGGACCAACCTGGGAGCCATGTCCGCCATTGCAGGCGCAGATTTCCTGGAAAGCATCGGCTTTACGGGGATCCCCATGTGCATCGGCTTCATTATCCTCGTAACCCTGGTGGACGTATTCTTCAGCTCCGGCTCTGCAAAATGGGCGATCTTCGCTCCCATCTTCGTTCCCATGTTCCTGCTGCTGGACTACCATCCCGGCTTTACCCAGATCATTTACCGTCTGGGCGACTCCGCTGGAAACCTCTTCGGCCCCACCTCCGCTTATCTCTGGATGCTTTTAAGCGTGGCCCAGGCCAAGTACGATAAGAACTTAAAGATCGGCCAGATCATCTCCTGCAACCTGATGGTAGCCGTGATCCTGGAGGTCTTCTGGATCCTCTTACTGGTTGCCTGGATGCTTTTAGACCTTCCCATCGGCCCCGGCATCAATGTATTCATGCCCGCAGCCATGTAGCTTCTGCATGGCGGGATCCTGCCAAATATAAAAAGCCGTCCGGCTTCCACCTCCGGAATACGTGTAAAAACGTACTCCGGCCGGAAGCCGGACGGCTTTTTCCGTTCCAGTCTGATCACAGGATGACCACCTCTGCCCCAAAGGGCAGGAGAGCCAGCTTTGCCAGCTTAAACTGCTGGAGACCGAAGGGGATCCCCAGAATGGTCACACAGAGGAGCAGGCCCATGGCCACATGCTCCAGGGCCAGGGGAAGCCCCGATACCAGAAGCCAGATCACGTTCAGAAGAAAGGAGCCTGCGCCTCCGCCGTACCGTACCTCCTTCCCAAAAGGGAAAAAGCTTAAGGACGCCAGCTTAAAACATTGGAGCCCCACCGGGATCCCAATGACAGTGATGCACCAGAGGCAGCCCGTCAGGCACCAGCTCAAGCCCCCGATGGCCCCTCCAAAAATAAACCATAAAACATTTCCTAGAATTCCCATTTTCCTTCCTCCTCCCTCCGTTTATCCCCAGTCCTTAAACGCCTCCTCATAAGCGGCCCTGGTCCGGCCGTCAAAGCAGACCATCTGCACCTCCATATCCTGGTGGTCCTCCAAAAACCGGAGAATGGTCCCCACGGCGATGGGAGCGGCCTTCTCCAGGGGAAATCCATAGATCCCCGTACTGATGGACGGAAAGGCCACGGTTTTGCATCCATTCTCTGCCGCCAGCTTAAGGCAGCTTTCGTAACAGCTTTTTAACAGAGCTTCCTCTCCGTCTCCTCCGCCGTTCCAGACAGGCCTCGGCGTATGGAGCACGAAACGGGCTGGAAGCCGGTAACCGCCAGTGAGCTTTGCCTGGCCGGTGGCACAGCCGCCCAGGGTCCGGCATTCTGCCAAAAGCTCCGGACCTGCCGCCCGGTGGATGGCGCCGTCCACTCCGCCTCCGCCCAGAAGGCTGGTATTGGCCGCGTTGGCAATGGCGTCCACAGCAAGCGTTGTGATATCTCCCTGGACGATGGAGAAGCGGGAAGCAGCCGCTTTCTGTCTTTGGTTCTCATTGTTTTCCATAAATTCCATAGTCTCTCCTCTCACTGGTCCGCAGACTGCTGTTCCTTTGCCTGGAATGCCAGGTCATAAAATTTCTCTGGAAACGAATAGAAGGGTCCCTCCCCGATGACATCCAGCTCCGTGCCGATATATCCATAATTCGCATCCTGGTACAGACCGATAACCACCCCGTTATCGAATCTCACCCAGAGGTCCATGGTCCCCTCCAGCCATTCCTTTTCCGGCAGCAGCCGGTATCCCTCTGTCTCCAGCGCTGCCTCCACCAGCTCCTCAAGTCCGTTTTCTCCACTTATGGTTCCCGTGGGCGGGACGGCGCAGCCGCCTCCGTAGATCTCAGCCTTTTCCACTGCATCCCAGGAAACGCTTCCATCGCTGATATATGGGATTTCTTGTTTCCCACCCTGGCAGCCCGTCAGAAAAACTGCCAGGAGGCAGGGCAGGATCCATTTCTTCTTCCATGTCACCTGTTCCTCCCTCCTTTCTCAGCAGCTTTCATTTGTTTCTTTTATTATACCAGAATTCCCCCTTCCATATTTTAACGTTTGCTTACGGACTCCTTACATTTCTCCACTATCCCCGGAAAACTCCGGCCACGGCCTCTGCGATCCGCACCAGGATGCTCCAGAGACGCTGGAAAATGTTTCCCTCAGCCTGGAAATCCTCACTCATGGCCGGTACACTGTCTTCCTCTGTTTCCTTTGTGCCCTCCGTCCGCAGGATGATCTGGAGGCTCTGGGGCTCCGGATTCTCCCCGGAGGTAAAGGAAACCTTTTCTGCATGGATATCGGCATTGAGAATGGTCATATCCTCTCCCGTATATTCCTCCCATTTTTCATCAGCCAGATCCTCCACGGTATTTTTCGCATCCCGGATCACTCCGGTCTCAGAAAGCCCGGAAAGAGCTGCGGAAAGGGCGGAGCTTAAGCCCTCAATGGTCTTTTTCGTTCCTGCATCCAGGGGCTCTCCGGCTTTTTTAAGGCTTTCCTCCACGTTGGAAAGCAGGGTGTGCATGGCATCTGTCCCCCGCACAGCGCTGTCGATCAGAAGCCCCGTATCCTTAAGGGACGAAGAGGCTGTGCCGTGATACGTATTTAAGATCCCGGTGAGCCGGTCCACATGCTCCACCAGACTCTGGCCCGTGGCTGCTGTATGCCTCAGGGTATCGGCCACATCGCCCGTATCGCTTAGGACATTTTCCAGGGATTCCCCGTCCCGGTGTACCCGGTAAATGATATGCTCCAGGGTGGAAATGGACTGGGTCACAGATCCGATCATGGATTCCAGCCTGGATGGCTTTTCAGCCGCTCCCACCAGGGCCTCCAGGGCCCCGATCAGCCTGGAAAGCCCTTTTCCGGCGATGCCACGGCCTCGCGGCTGCGGTGCCGGAGCGTGTCGAGCGAGCGGATGCTCCAGCCCACGCAGCGGCTTCGCGTCCGTTTCACGGCGCGTGCCACCATCGGGTTCGTGACCCCGTAGGGGGGCCGGAAAAGGTCGGTTTCCACGCCGGTTATCTCGCGCAGCGACTCCCTGCACCGCAGGATGTCGGCCGCCATCGCCCCGCTTCGCCGCATCGGGAAGCCGGGGCTGTGGCTCCACGTGTGAATGCCGATTGCGTGCCCCTCGGCGGCCATGCGGCGTACGATCTCCGGGTGCAGCTCTGCCTTGCTGCCGATCAGGAAGAAGGTCGCCCGTACGCCGTGTTCCCTCAGCGTGTCCAATACGCGCGGCGTCTGCTCGGGGTCGGGCCCGTCGTCGAACGTCAGCGCCACGACGTGCCCCGCCGCCCGGTTGCGGCACAGGCTGCGGACATACGCCCCCAGCCTGATCTGGTAGGAGCAGTAGAAAAGGGCGAACCCCGCGGCGATTATGGCGATAATTACATACATGTCAATTCGATGGCGGATACGGTGCTGCCCGGGAAATCGTTGTAAAGCACGATCCTCTGCCCGGTGTTCCCCGCGTTCCCGATGTCCCCGGTGTCCTCGATGCTCCCGGCGTTCCCGATATTTCCGGCCTTACCCGTATTCCCGGCCTCCCCGGCGACCACGCGGCGGAACACCTCGGCGATGGCCGTGAAATGGGGCGTCACGCCGCTCATCGACGCACGTACCGTCCGGCACTCGCCGCTATGCATCGCATTCCCCGGTTCCTCCCCGTTCCCGGCGGCCGTCCCCGTGCCGGGACTTCCCCCGGCCGGGATTTCACTCCCGGCGTTGTCCCCGGCCGATGTCCTTGTGCCGGCGTCTTCCCGGGTCTGTAATCTTCCCGTGCCGGCGCTTTCCCCGTCCGGGAATTCACTGCCGGCGCTTTCCCCGATGGCCGTGCCGTCCGGGAACCGGATCCCCGTGATCGCCGCGACCGAGGTGTCGAACGCATCGGCAGTCAGCACGAAGAATACCGACGATTCGCCCCAGCCGCCCTGCTGTGCCATCCCGAGGCGTTGCAGGATTATCCCGGCCGACGGCGTCGTCTCGTCGAACGCCCCGACCAGCACCGCCCGCGACAGCCCCGCGCCGATGCGCAGTGCGGCATCCGTCAGGGCGTTCTCGAAGCTCGTCCAGCGGTTGGTGTAGGTCGTATTATAGCAGTGCAGCCCGCGCAGCAGGGCAATCTGCGCCCCGACCGTGTTGAACGTCGACTGGATGAACGGCGTCGGGTTGAGCATCCGCTCTTCGTTGGCGATCAGCGAGTCGAGGAATTTCTCGCTGTCGGCGATGCACCCCAGCCCCGTGGCCGTGACCACGGCCTCGACCGCCGTCCGGTCGCCGAATTCCAGCAGCGACTGGAGCTTCGGCGGATTCATGACCATCTCACTGATGACCAACCAC
>OHAO01002685.1_pt1 | contig 10656 bp, 10 predicted proteins | sample 1577151 | NCBI WGS metagenome assembly OHAO01 (sample SAMEA3541585, study PRJEB24748) | human gut metagenome | biome: human gut; feature: human-associated habitat; material: faeces | place: China | collected 2012 | reverse complement strand
AAAAAAAAAAAAAAAAATAATAAAAAATATTAAACTTATTATAAATGACGAATGATTAAAAATTTTTATATGTTCACAAACTGTTCAAATTCTTGCCCTTTTTATGTCAAATATATTTTGTATAATAAAGCCATAGCAAGTGAGAACTTGCTAAACCCTTCCCATCAAATTCATCATAAACAGCTTTCCTAGAGAGCGGCGCTTGCACTAATCCCCTGCAAGCGCTGTTTCTCTTTACGTTAAAATGCCGCCGGAGCGCGGCTTTTTTTATTATGCCGCAGCATTTTACCACAGCCGTTTAAAAATGCCGGTACGCAAAAACCTCCGCAGAAAATTTTTGCGGAGGTTTTCTTTTGCCGTTATTCAATTATCTGCCCAAGCGGCTTTTAAAATCGTTGTAGTTAAATTTTTTAATCAGCTTAAGCTGCCCTGATGCCGTATATGAATAAATGGCAGGCAGCGGCATGCCGTTAAAGGTATTGTTTTTGCAGGTAGTGTAAATTGCCATATCGCCAAACAAAAGCATATCGCCTTCGCCAAGCGGCGCGTCAAAGCTGTAATCGCCGATAACATCTCCCGCAAGGCAGGTTTGGCTGCCCAAACGGCAGGTATAACTTTTTTCTGCGGCGTCGCCTGCGCCGTACAGCGGCGGACGGTAGGGCATTTCTAAAACATCGGGCATGTGGCAGGCAGCACTGGTATCAAGTATCGCGATATTGGTGCTGCCGTTTTTGATTATATCCAGCACGCGCGTTGCCAAGTAACCGGCGTTTAAAGCGCAGGCTTCGCCAGGTTCCAAGTACACGGTTACGCCCCATTTTTGCTGCGCATAATTAATGCATCGTTCCAGCAGGCTGATGTTATAACCGGGGCGGGTAATATGGTGCCCGCCGCCAAAATTAAGCCACTGCATTTTGGGCAGCACATCGCCGAAACGCTTTTCAACGGCTTGTAAAGTTATTTCCAAGTCACTGGCATCCTGCTCGCACAGCGTGTGGAAATGCAAGCCATCCAGCATCGCCGCAAGCTCCGGCGTCATTTGCTCATCCCACTGCGCGCGGGTGGTGCCCATGCGGCTGCTGGGAGCGCAGGGGTCGTAAATGGCGTGCCCTTCCTGCGTAGAACATTCCGGGTTAATGCGCAGGCCCACGCTTTTGCCCGCCTGTTTGGCAGCGGCGCCGTATTTTGCCAGCTGGCGCGGAGAATTAAACACTATATGCCCCGCGTATTTTAGCAATTCGGCAAACTCGTCCTCACGGTAAGCGGCGCAAAAAACGTGTACTTCCTTGCCGGGCATTTCTTCCGCGCCAAGGCGTGCCTCGTACAAACCACTGGCTTCCGTACCAGCAAGGTAAGACGCAAGCACCGGGTATAAATCGTAGTTGCTGAACGCCTTCTGCGCCAGCAAAATTTTACAGCCTGTACGCTCTGCCACGCCCGCCAAAATTTCGCCGTTGTGCTTCAGCATCACTTCGTCCAAAATATAACAGGGCGTGGGCAGGCTGCCAAAAACTTCCTGCGGCAGCTTACCGCGCAGCCCGGCAAACTGCGGGCGGCTGTCTTTAGTTAAAACGCCCATCAGTCTACCAGCACCGGGGCATAGCTTTCGCTTCTGGGCAGGCCGTATTTATCCAGCGCGTCCAGGAACGGGTCCGGGTCAAACTCTTCCACGGTGTACACGCCGGGTTTGTTCCATTTGCCGGTCAGCAGCATCATTGCGCCGCACATAGCAGGTACGCCGGTGGTGTAGCTTACTGCCTGGCTGCCGACTTCTTTGTAGCATTCTTCGTGGTCGCACACGTTGTAAATATAATAGGTTTTATCTTTGCCGTCTTTTTTGCCGGTAAAAATGCAGCCGATATTGGTTTTGCCCTTAGTACGCGGGCCAAGGCTTGCCGGGTCGGGCAGCAGGGCTTTCAAAAATTTAATCGGCACAATTTCGTGCCCTTCAAACATTACCGGCGTGGTAGAAAGCATGCCTACGTTTTCCAGGCAGCGCATATGGTCAAGGTAGCTCTGCCCAAAGGTCATAAAGAAGCGGATGCGTTTTACTTCGGGAATGTTCAGCGCCAGGCTTTCAATTTCTTCGTGGTGCAGAAGGTACATATCCTTATGCCCAACCTGGTCAAAATCATATTCGCGCTTAATGCTCATAGCAGGAATTTCTACCCATTTGCCGTTTTCCCAATAGCTGCCGGGGGCAGATACTTCGCGCAGGTTAACCTCGGGGTTGAAGTTGGTGGCAAAGGCATAACCGTGGTCGCCGCCGTTGCAGTCCAAAATATCAATAGTATCGATGGTGTCGAACTCGTGTTTTTTGGCATAAGCGCAGTAAGCCTGCGTTACGCCCGGGTCAAAGCCGCAGCCCAACAGCGCGGTAAGGCCCGCTTCTTCAAATTTTTTGCGGTATGCCCATTGCCAGCTGTAATCAAAATAAGCGCTGAAGCCTGCTTCTTTGCAGCGTTTTTCGTAAACGGCGCGCCATTCGGGGTCGTCGGTGTTTTCCGGTTCGTAGTTGGCGGTATCCATATAATTTACGCCGCAGGCTAGGCATGCATCCATAACCGTTAAATCCTGGTACGGCAAGGCAATGTTCATTACAAGGTCGGGTTTGTATTCATTAATCAGCGCTTTCAGCTGTTCAACATCGTCAGCATCCACCTGCGCTGTGGTAATTTTGGTGGCGGTTTTGCCTTGCAGTTCTGCCGCGAGCTTATCGCATTTGGCTTTGGTACGGCTGGCAATGCACAGCTCCGTAAAAATTTCGCTCACCTGGCAGCATTTGTGGATGGCAACGGTAGCAACGCCGCCGCAACCGATAACAAGAACTTTACTCATTTTACAACTCTCCTTTAAATTTTATTTATGCAATGCTAAAAGCAATTCCCTCAAAACTTTGCAGGCCGTAGCGGTCGATACGCCGCTGGCGTCCAGCATCGGTGCCAGCTCGTTTACGTCCGCGCCGATTACGTTGGTCGTACACACGCAGCGCAGTGCAGCCAACAGCTGTACAAAACTTACGCCGCCAGCTTCCGGCGTGCCGGTGCCCGCAAAAACGGCAGGGTCAAGGCAATCCAAATCTATCGTAAAATACACGGGCGTGCCGTCAGCCTTAAGCTGCGCCACGGTTTCTTCCAGCCCGTCAAAAGTAAATTTCTGCATTTGGGTATGTTCTTTGGCAAAGGCAAATTCTTCGCGTTCGCCGCTGCGGATGCAGAACTGATGGATGCGCCCATCACCCACAAGCTCGTGGCAGCGGCGGATAACACAGGCATGGCTTAATTTTGCGCCGAGGTAATCGTCGCGCAAATCGGCATGCGCATCAAAATGGATGATATGCAGGTTAGGATATTTTTTTACGGCGGCACGCACAGCGCCCAGCGTTACAAGGTGCTCGCCGCCCAACAGCAGCGGCAGCTTTCCGTCCGCCAAAATCTCTGCCGCGCGCGCTTCAATATCCGCCAAAGCGGCTTCCGAACTGCCGAAGCACAGCTCCATATCGCCGCTGTCAAACACGGCGCAGTCCGTTAAATCGGCATCCTGGTAAGGGCTGTAAGTTTCCAGCCCAAAGCTTTCGTGCCGCATCGACGCCGGGCCAAAGCGCGCCCCGGGGCGGAAGCTGGTGGTAGAATCGAAAGGTGCGCCGTACAGCACTATTTTCGCAGCGGCATAATCGCTGTCACAGCCGATAAAATTTTCCACATTAGGCTTCATGGCTCAGTCCTCCACTTCTTTCAGCATTTCTTCCAAAAATGCGGGCAGGCAAAACGCCCCTTTATGCAGCCGCGTAGTGTAGTAACGGGTGTGCATATTCAAAGCGTTCCACGCCTCGCTGTCCAAATCGTCCATGGGGTGGTATTTTTTGCTGGCAAAGCCAAACAGCCAGTAACCGGCGGCATAAGTAGGGATATGCGCCTGGTACACCTTGCTGATGGGGAAGGTGCTGGCAATGCGTTTATGGCTGCGCTGCATAGCCGCAGCGTCCTCCGCATAAAACGGACTGCCCTGCTGGTTCACCATAATGCCGTCCTCGCGCAGCGCGTTAAAGCAACTGCCGTAAAACTCACGCGTAAACAGCCCTTCCGAAGGCCCGAACGGGTCGGTGGAATCCACAATAATCAAATCGTATTCTTCCTCGCAGCGGCGGATAAATTTCAGCGCGTTGCCGAAATAAATATGCACGCGGCGGTCATCCATGCGGCAGGCATTGCTGGGAAGATAGGTACGGCAGGCTTCCACCACCTGCGGGTCCATCTCCACCAAGTCAATGCGGCGCACACGGTCGTAGCGCGTCAGCTCGCGCACAACGCCGCCGTCGCCCGCGCCGATAACCAAAATATCTTTAATGCCCTGATGCACCGCCATCGGCACATGGGTAATCATCTCATCGTAAATAAATTCGTCCCTTTCAGTCAGCATCACGTTGCCGTCAAGGGTCAGCACGCGCCCAAACTCCGGCGTTTCAAAAATGTCTATGCGCTGGTAATCGCTCTGTTTGGAATATAAATGCCTGTTAACCCTAATACTGTGCTTTACGTCCGGGGTATGAAACTCACTGAACCACATTTCCATTTTTTGCCGCCTCCTTTATTCCAGCACGTTAATCCGTGTTAAATCCGGGTCTTCCGAACCAGTCATGCTGCAGCCTTTTTCCTTGGCATAGCCGATATGTTCCAAAATTTCGCCGGTAATGCGCTCGCCCGGCGCCAAAATAGGTATACCCGGCGGATAGCACATTACAAATTCGCTGCACACGCGCCCTTCGCTTTCTGCCAGCGGCACGCTGATTTTCGGCGCGTAAAACGCTTCCTGCGGGCTGGTAACAACCTCCGGCTCAATGTATTCCTGCGTCAGCATGCCGGTGCCGTCCTTTTGGTAGCGGCGGCGTATCTCCGCCAGCGCGCTCACCAGGCGTTCCAGCTCCTGCGGCCTGTCACCCATGGAAAGATAAGCCAAAATGTTGCCGATGTCGCCGAACTCAATTTGTATGTCATACTCGTCGCGCAGAATGTCATACACTTCAATGCCCGCCAGCCCAATATCCAGCGTATGCACGCTCAGCTTGGTGGTGTCAAAATCAAATACGGAATTGCCGTTCATCAGCTCGCGCCCAAAAGCATAATAGCCGCCCACGGCGTTAATCTCGCGGCGGGCGTATTCCGCCATATCCGCCACCTGGTGAAACACCTTGCGTCCGCGCAAAGCTAAGTTGCGGCGGCTGATGTCAAGGCTGGACATTAAAAGGTAGCTGCCCGAAGTGGTCTGTGTAAGGTTAATAATCTGCCGTACATAACCGGCGTGAATGTTCGGCCCCGTCAGCAGCAGGCTAGACTGCGTAAGGCTGCCGCCGCTTTTGTGCATGGATACCGACGCCATATCCGCACCGGCTTCCATGGCCGATACCGGCAGGCCGCTGCCGAAATAAAAATGCGTGCCGTGCGCTTCATCCACCAAACACAGCATACCGGCGTCGTGCGCCATTTTTACAATAGCGCGCAAATCGCTGCAAATGCCGTAATAAGTTGGGTTGTTCACCAAAACCGCAACGGCTTTGGGGTGTTCGGCAATCGCTTTGGCTACCTGTTCGCGCTTCATGCCGAGCGATATGCCCAAGCGCTGGTCTACCTCCGGGTTAACATACACCGGCACCGCGCCGCACAGCACCAGCGCGTTAATAACGCTTTTATGCACGTTGCGCGGCAAAATAATTTCATCCCCGCGTTTGCAGGAAGAGAGTACCATGCTCTGCACCGAGCTTGTAGTGCCGCCTACCATTAAAAAGGCGTGCGCTGCGCCAAAAGCATCCGCCGCCAGCTCCTCCGCCTCGCGGATAACAGAAACCGGATGGCACAGGTTATCCAGCGGCTTCATGCTGTTCACGTCCACGCCCACGCAGGCCTGCCCCAAAAACGCCGTCAGCTCCGGGTTGCCGCGCCCACGCTTATGCCCCGGCACATCAAAGGGCACCACCCTCATCCGGCGGAAGTTCTCCAGCGCTTCGTAAATCGGCGCGCGGCTCTGGTCTAAACCGGTACGTTTATTCCTCAATCTTTTCACCCTCCCGGCGGTTACGCAAAACAAAAAACGCAAGCCGTACTAATGCACAACTTGCGTTCTCAGCCAAAATTCAAGCCCTTCTGCCAACAAGTATAAAGGCAAAAAAGGCGTATATGCTTTCGGATTAAGTCAGAGTCTATATAGCAATTATACTTTTACTACTCGTATTGACCGTTTCACAAGTTTGCGCACTGGCGCATTTCAGTTATGGATAACCAACTTATAAAATTCGAGCTTTTAACTCAATCAATAGGACTGCCCAAAGCAGTCAATCGGCAGTGGACCCGGCTGTCCGTATGGCCTTAACTCTTAAAGAGTGGTCCGTAATAATCGCTTTGAAAAGACTCTTTTAACTTTCCTTTCAAATTGTAAGAATTGTAGCATATTAATATTAACTTGTCAATTAAAACAAGAAAATTATTGCCTGTAATTGCTAAGCTACCTGTATCTCTGCACGGGCGTTAAAACTTCGGCGTGCAGCCCGTCATCATCTTTAAGCATAACGGTAACGGCCCAAATGCCGCGCCCCTTGCCGTCCTTCATGCGCCCTGCCTGCAAATAAGGCCCGTCCTTAAACTGCAAAACGCCTTCCAGCTCCAAAAGCAGCGCAAAATCAAGGCGCTTCCAAGCCGTTAAATAACGCTCGTCAAAAAAAACACTTGCCATAATAAGCTCGTCCATGCACCAGCATTCCAGCCTGTACGGCCTGCCGTCCAAAAACGTGCCCTTAACAAAGCCTATGTCGCGCACGCCTTCGTCGTTGGGCTTATGCGCCGATACAATATAATTACTGCGGTCCGGTTCAATAAATTCCATTTTTCACTCTCCGTTATTTATATTGGCTGATGATTTTTTTGCAGTATTTTTTAAATTCTTTGCGGCGTTCCGAAGGCTCGCTTAATTTTACGCCTCCCCATTTAATAAGCTGCGCATAAAAATCTTCGTTAACTACGGTTTTTGCTTTTATAACAACGCCGCTGCTTTTTACTTTTACAATTTTAGCACTTGCGCCAAGGTAGGCCAACACAGCGTCCTGCAATTCCGCAGCACATTTCAGCTCAATAGTTTCGGCGGCGCTGGCGTCTTTAGCGGCAGCTGCTTTTTCCGCTTCCGGTGCGGATTTTTCTTCCGTCTCGTCAGTTTCTGGCTGCGCAGTTTCTTTTACGCACTCTGCCTGCGCTGCTTCGGGTACAGTTTCGGGCAGAATTTCTGCCGGTGTTTCCTGCGCTTCCTGTGCCTCTGTGCTATGAGCGTTATCCTGCTGCGGCATAACGGCAGCGGCAAGTTCGTTTTTAACGCTTTCTGCGTCATATTTGCTCAGCAAGCCGCACAAACTATCAATAATTGCTTCGGCGCCTTCCACGCCCGCGGTTTTTAATGCCAAACCGGTTTTAACAACATCCTGCGCCTGTAATACGCGGCCGGTTAATTTATAACTGTTGGCACGCCCGCGCACGGTTTCAATTTGCAGGCCGAATGCGCGCAGCACCTCAATATCGTCATAAAGGCTTTTGCGCTCTGCGGCAATGCCTGCTTCTGCCAGCCTGTCAACAAGCCCGGCAATGGTAATGCCGTGCTGTGCATCCGTTTCTTCTGTTAAAAATTTTTGTAAATATAATAATTTTGCTTTCTGGTTACTTTGTTTGGCCATTTCAAACACCTGCCAATGCAATATAATGTACTTATTTATTTAGGCAAAAATTTGCTATTACCTGCCTGGCGGCGAAAATTTTACGTTTCTCTTTTAATTTTGTTTTTTATTTATGTTACAGCTTTGTAGTTAGGTTATTAATTTTTTATTTACATTTTATGTCATATTACTTTTTGTAGGCCAAAAAGTAACCAAAAAGCCTTCGCTCCTCAAAAAACTTAACGGCTCAGTATCAAATCAGTTTGCCACTTGCAGCGCCTGCGGAACTCGTTTGCTGCGCAAACTCAAACATCCTCGGCTATTGCTGCAAGTGCCTTTTTATTTAAAGTTTTCGCCTGTTTTTTGAAAGTCGCGCTCAGCCAAAATTCGTACTTTTGGCAAATTGTTATGAACAATAGCAATGTTTCCGCAGGCTTTAATAAGCAAAATACCATAATTTTCATATATGTTGGATAATAATTATTTAATCAGTACAATACAAAGGCAAAATATACAAAATCAAGCAGTAAAAAAGTACGGTTTACTCCAGAGCGCGGCATTAAAAATTTAGCGGTATTTACTGAAAAGCAATAAAATTTTCCCGGTGTTTGAGCGAAGCGAGTTCCGTGGAAAATTTTATTGCTTTCTGCGTGCCGCGTTTAAATTTTTTCAGCCGCGTGAGTTTTCTTGCTTCGTTCTTTTGCTCAGTCAAAAGAATGAAGATGAATAATAAAAAAATAAAAAATAATCAAGTATAATCAAAAGACGAAAACAAAATTAAAAGTTACATGAATAAAACCGTAAATAAAAATATAATAACCTAAATTCAAAACCCCAAAACCATCTAAACAAACCAAACATAATCTCTTGACTTAATCGTTAACCTGTTTTATATTATAGTTAACCATAATAAGAAAGAAGGTTAACCATGCGTTTTTCCGTCAGTGATATGTGCCAGACTGCTTTGCTCGCCGCTTTTATAGCCGTCAGCGGCAGTTTTAAAATTCCTTCATTAATTCCCGGCAGCGAATTTCAGCTTTCAGCGCCTGTTGCAGTTGCGGCCTGCGGTATTTTCGGCATTAAAAAATACCTTACGGCAGGTATCGCGGCTTCTGCCATCTGCCTTATTCTCGGCACGCAAAATGTTTTTAATGTGCTGATTGCGCTTTCTTTCCGCGCTGTAATTGCCGTAATGTTTGCTTTTATGGGCAGCAGCAAAGCCTTTTATATAATTGCCGGGCCTGTTGCCAGCGCTTTAAGCCGCCTTGTGCTGGCTTTTTTTGTCGATAAGGCCGTTTATGCCCTTATCGCCGCCGCGGTGCCGGGCATGATTTTTACCGCCTTTGCCTCGCCGCTTATTGCCGGTATTTTAACCCGCCTGCCTGTTTTAAAACGCACACGTATGCCAAAGCAAACTTAAAAGCCGCGGCAGAATATTATTACTTGCCCCGCTTGGCCTATAATGTTAAAATATTAGATAGAATATTTTAACTGCAGCACGGAGGTCTTGATTATGATTTTGCAGGAATCAGGCGAAATGTATTTGGAAACGATTCTGCAATTACAGCAGAAACAGGGTAAAGTGCGTGCCATTGATGTGGCAGAACAGATGAATTTTACTAAAGCCAGCGTCAGCCGTGCCATGAGTATTTTAAAACGTGAAAACTTTATTCTTGTGGAAGCAGGCGGCAATATTGTGCTTACCGATGCCGGCCTTGCCAAAGCACAGGAAGTGCTTGAACGCCATAAAGTGCTTACCCGTTTCTTTGCCGAACATATCGGCGTACCTGCTGATATTGCCGAACATGATGCCTGCCGCATTGAACATGTAATCAGCCCGGAAACTTTTGAAGGCATAAAAAAACATCTGGCTGAATGCAGCATTAAAACCAAATAAAAAACACCATCAGGCGGATATCAGAACCTTTCTGTCGCGGCAGAAAGGTTTTTTTATAAAATTTAAAGGAGTGAATCTTTTGCAGAAAACATTTAACCCCCTTTTTGCTGCCGATACTGGAGCAGGCTACAAATTAAGCAATGAAGTAAAAACGGCAACCCCTTCCCTTCTTGACGCCGCACAAATTGGCGTATGCGTTTACGAAAACCCCGAACTTTCAGCTTTACCGGATAAAGACGCCATTCTTGTTACAAGCTTTGGCACTACTTATAAAGAAACGCGCCGCCGCACCATTGATGCGGTTTTTGAAGAAATAAAAGCTGCCTGCCCGGGCGTAAAAGCCGAACTTGCCTTTACCTCCCATATTGTTATTGAACGCATTAAAAAGAATGAAGGCATAACTTACCCGACACCGGAAGAAGCGCTTGAAGCGCTGCATAAGGAAGGCTATACCCGAGTTGCCATCTGCTCGCTGGATATTATTCCCGGCATTGAATACGCTTATAAAACTTTTGTTTTTAACCGCTATAAAACCCTGTTTAAAAAAATGTCGCTCGGCACGCCGCTGATGTACTGGATGGGCCAGGAAGACCAGCGTGACGATATTAAAGACACCATGCAGGCTTTAAGCACGCAGTTTCCGCAGCCTGCACCCGGCAGCGCCGTTCTTCTTCTGGCGCACGGCACGCCGCACCCGGCCAATGCCTATTATTCGGTAATGCAGAACCGCCTCAACGAGCTCGGTTTTGACAACGCCTATATTTATTCTGTAGAAGGCTGGCCGCACCTTGATACCGTTATTCCGCTTTTAAAAGCGAAAGATATTAAGGAAATTACCATTATGCCCGCCATGATGGTTGCAGGTGACCATGCCAATAACGATATGGCCGGTGACGATGAAGATTCGCATAAAACCATTTTGGAAAGCTGCGGCTTTAAAGTAACGCCTTATCTGCACGGCATGGGCGAAAACGAAAATATCCGCCGCCTGTTTGTTGCCCGCGCATTGGAAGCCTGGCAGAAATTAACTGCGGAATAAAGTTTTTGTTTTCAGCGTTTAATATATAAGCTG
>OHAO01002681.1_pt1 | contig 10665 bp, 9 predicted proteins | sample 1577151 | NCBI WGS metagenome assembly OHAO01 (sample SAMEA3541585, study PRJEB24748) | human gut metagenome | biome: human gut; feature: human-associated habitat; material: faeces | place: China | collected 2012 | reverse complement strand
ATGGAGATTTGCGGTGGGTCCATACGCTGATTTCCAACGTGAAGTCGTTCGTCCTAGGCACCTATCATGGCCTGGGCAAGAAGCATCTGCAGGCGTACTTCGATGAGTTTGCTTTCCGCTTTAACCGCCGCTTCTGGCAGGATCAACTTTTCTCCAGACTTGCCTACGCAGTGATGGATTCCCATATCTTGGGGTATGTTGATTTAACGCGATAATCACATTGAAAAATGCTGAGGCAACTACTCGATGTTGCCTCAGCCCGCCTCTGGTACGGCCGACCGCCTTATCCCCCGTTTTTTTCGCCATTTGGAGAATCAGGCGCACACAGACCGCCAGGGGCCATCGGCCTCCGGCAGCTCACGCCGCGGAGCGCCGCTCCGGACGATCCAGAGCCCCCGTTCAACACTCTCCGGTTATCCTCCCGGGAACGGCCCTGCTTCCCTGTTTTTTCGGCGGCAGCAGCGGCTTGATCTGACCCATTATTCTGCTGTTAATTCGCATCGGTTGATACCCCTCGTTTTGCATAGCTTGGATCATTGAGCAACCCTTATTATTCAAACAAGGCCCAACTTTCCACGTCCCAACATCTGTACTACCAACTTTTTCATTTTATCCTATACAAGCGAAAAAGCACAGCTGATCATGGACTTTTTCGACAGGCTGAGCCATCCTAGTTATCTGGATGGCTTTTGCTGTGCTGCCGTGTTTCCGCGCAACATCACTCGCGTTAATCAGTGTGTCCCTAATTCAAAGCTCCCTCGTGCGCCGCGCGGGGTGTGGGCAGGTGGGTGTGGGCCTTGTTTCCCGGCTTGCAGGAGGACAGTGGGTTTGCCTCTGTATCTTACCTCAGAGGAGCGGAGAGCTTTCCCGCGGCGTGAAAATTCCCATCGCTTTCGTTGTAGCCGGGGATGGTGGGTGCCCGGAAGACTGGCGACACGTGGAAGCCGCCGCAGATTCTGTAGGACTGGATGTCGCACACCGTGGCTGTTACCCGATAGTCGATGGAAAGACTCTCTTGGAGTTCCTCCGCGTGTATTTCTTTATTGCATCTCCCGCTGCATCACAATTTCGTAATAGCGCATGATCTGGCAGGAGAGGAGCAGCCGCTGGCTCAGTCTGGGCTCGTCCAGATTCAGCTGGATGAGCTTCTTGATCTGGTTGACTTTGTTGTTGATGGTGTTGCGGTGCATGTACATGGCGTTGGCCGTGGCGGTCAGATTGCGGTTGTTGAGGAGATAGTGGAAGAGCACGTCCCGCAGGTCGGTGTTGTGCTCCCGGTCGTACCGGGTGAGGGCAGTCACCGCAGGGTGGGTCAGGTAGAGAATGTCATCGTTGGACTCAGCCTCCAAATACCGCTGGACGCACAGGTCAATGATGCTGTAGATGAGATAGTTCTCACTGAAAAAGATTCTCTGGCCCGTGTTTTCCCGCAGCAGGTAAGCCAGTTCAATGGTCCGCTTGCACAGCAGGTATATAGATCCCAGACCTTCATCATTTTTGGTGCCGTTACCTACCATCATGATGGCGTTGTACCGCGCCAAAAAGGTGGAGAGAGGCTGGTCCTCCTCCAGAGCGGGGAGGACGAAGGTCCGTTCCGCATAGCTGAGGAGCAAGACGATATCCTTTTCGTAGACGGCCATATTGGTTTCGGGGAAAAAATCCCTCAATCGGTTGAGAACGTAGTGATAGGGCACACTGGCGCACTCCCCCCGAAAGGAGATAATGATGACCTGGTTGTACTTCCGTACTGGAAAGGGAAGCTGGGATAGGGCGGCACGGATTTCACCACGGTTGATGAGCCGCCGTTCCATGATATCCTCCCAACAGCGCTGAAACTCCTTGGTGGCGGCCCCCCACTGAACCGGTCCCTGGGACAGCAGGCGCTGGCGCAGACACTCGGCGGTGCAGTCGCACAGGCTGCGCACATCCCTCTGAATCTGCCGATGGCGTTCCTCTACCAGCAGCATACACAGCACTTCACCGTCATGGGCGATCCGCCGGATGTAGAGGGCTAGATCTGTGCCGGGAATATCCTGCTGCCGGTGGCAGTCGGGAGGCAACGAAGAAGAGAAGATCTTCCGCAGTGTCTCCTGGGGCAGAGCCCCTGTCAGAGCCAATTGATTTCCCAGGTAGGAGCCCTCCTCAATGCCGATGGTTTCGATGATCCGACCCTTGGGGTCTAGCAGGGCTGCGCCCCCTTCTGCGGACCGAGCTGCGAAAGTCAGCAGTTCACGAATATCGCACCCTTTCTCCGAAAGAACCTGATAGTGCAGCTGCCACTCCTCGGCCTGGACAATACTTGCAGCTACCGTGTTGTACAGCTTCACCAAGGAGCAGGAGAAGAGGAGAATAACGCACCCCGGCAGAGGCACAGGGCGGTCCGCAGAATCCATCCCGGCCAGCAGGGCGACTGTTCCCCGCTCGATCCGGGCGGTTTCCAGCACCTTTCGCGCCTCGGGACCGCCTAGATACAGCCGGTCGGCCCGCAGGGTCTCCTGCTCCTCCAGCAATTCCATGTGGTGGGAGCAGGCATCTTCGCTGGTGGCGGGTGGCCCCTGAATCACAAAGGGCTCCAATTGGCGGCACAGAAAGCGCAGGCTCAACATGGTTCTCACTCCCCAGGTTTTGGCCGCCCTTATCCGGGCGGCATTTTAATTGCTATTATACACGCTGCATCTATTATTTGCATATATATTTTTCGTTTTACATGAGATCAATTGTAGAAATAGACGGAATGCACATTGAGATTTAGGATCCGTGTGCATTCCACACAAGATTTTCTGGGACCTTCTTTCTCCACTTGCGGCAGCGCGGCAAGGTGTGCTATTTTGAACAAGAAATGAGCCCTGGGTTCTACGTGTCCATAGGATGTACCGAATTGGAAAGGAGGAAATCTACGCCAGAGTAAAGCTATGCCGGTGTCCAGCCGCATCGGGGCACCACGCGTTCCTAGAGACGAGGTTGATAAAACAGAGAAGAGAGGAGATCTTTATGCAAGTTCAAACATTACTTTGGGTCGTCCTGCTGGCGGTGGCCGCGTCCATCGTGATTAGCTACTTCTGTAAGGTGAACCTGGGCATCCCTGCCCTGATTTTCGCTTACATCATCGGTGTGTTTATCCAAGGAATGAAGGTCAAGGAAGTAGTGGCCCAATGGCCTACAGGCGTGGTATTCCAGCTGATGACGATCACCATGTTCTTTTCCTTTGCCATCTTTAACGGTACCTTGCCCAAGGTGGCAGACAATATCATCTATCGCTTCCGCAACAACGCCAAGCTGATCCCCTTCGCCCTGCTGCTGATCGGCGCCGTCATCGGGGCCCTGGGTGCTCCTCCCCCGGCCTGCAATACCATCTTGGCCGTACTTACCTTTTCCATCGCCATCCCCGCTGGGCTGAGTCCATGGCTGTGCGCCGTCATCGTTGCCTTCGGCGGCTCGGTCGGCACTTTCTTCCCCTGGGCGGTCCAAGGCGCGGTGGTCAAGTCCCGCACCGACGATATGCTGGCTGATACAGCCTTCGCCGGAATGGGTGAGATCGCCGCCTACAAGACGTGCCTGCAGTGGTTTATCTTTACTCTGATGCTCTTCCTGATCTTCTTCTTTGTTACCAAGGCCTTCAAGATTGGAAAGGTGGAGGTGAAGAAGCCCGAGCCTTTCACCGATGCGCAGAAGAAGAACCTCGTCATCATCATTGTCGTGGCCATTCTGGTCATTGCACCCAACCTGCTCAAGATTTGCATCAAGGGCAATGCTGCCCTGAATCTGTTGGCCTCCGCTTTTGATATTCAGATGCTGGCCATCATCGGCACTTTGGTGTGTACCCTGATGAAGCTGGGCAGCGAGCGGGATGCTATCGTCAAGGGTGTGCCTTGGAACACGATCATAATGGTGGGCGGTGTGTGCACCCTGATGGGCGTGGCCTCCGCCGCCGGTGTTACCCAGTACATCGGCGACCTGCTGGCCGCCAGCACGTTCTCCCCAACCGTCGTCGGCGCCATTCTGGCCCTTCTGGGCGCCTTCCTCAGCCTGTTCTCCGGGGCTATCAACGCCGTGTTCCCCATGCTGGGCGCTATTGCTGTGCCCTATGCCACCACCATGGGAATTGATCCCATTCCGCTGCTCATCGCCATTGCCGTAGGCGCCTCCGCCACGGCTATCTCCCCCTTCTCCACTGGCGGCGCTATCATGATTGCCAACGTGCCTGACCAAAAGGTGGCCGATGGACTTTTCATCAAGACCATTGTTTTGGCCGCCTTCGGCGCGGCTCTGTCCGCACTTATGGCTGTCAGCGGCATTTTCTCCATCTGAGAGAAAGAGAAATTTTCTATCCAACCATCAGGCATCAGACGGCAGGCCGCACTGCGGCAACTGCAGCCTGACCCTGTAACAGGAAAGGGGGTCATTCCCATAGGTGACAAGTTGCTGATCGCCACCGGCGATGTGGGTCCCAACCGGCAAAACCCAGACGAGATTTTTGATGGCGTTCGCTCTGTGCTTGCGGAGGGCGACCTGGTCTTCGGCCAGCTGGAGCCTTGCATCGCCCACACGGGCACCCCGGCGGCTCAATGCCGCCTGCCCATGCGCTGCAAACCCGAGAGCGCCGACGCCATACGACGAGCAGGGTATGGTGTCATCTCCTTTGCTACCAACCACTGCATGGACTGGGGTCGTCCAGCCTTTTTCGAGACACTGGAACTGCTCCATGCTCAGGGAATCCAAACCATCGGTGCCGGCGGGGACATTTCCGAGGCCCGCAAGCCGGCAATTATAGACCTTGAGGGTACCAAGGTTGGCTTCCTGGGCTATAATTCCATCCTACCCCAGGATTACTGGGCCAACGAGGAACGGCCCGGCTGTACCCCCCTCCGGGGGATTACCGCCGCCGTCCCCAGGGAGCACGACCAGCCTGAGACCCCGGTGCGGCTTTTCTCCTGGCCCCACCCAGACGACCTGGACGCCATGCTGGCGGACATTGAAGCTCTGCGGCCCCAGGTAGATGTCCTCATCGTCTCTTTCCACTGGGGCATTCATTTCGTTCCCGCCGTGCTGGCCCAGTACCAGCGCTACGCGGCCCACTTCGCCATCGATGCCGGAGCCGACTTAATCCTGGGCCACCACACCCACATTTTAAAGCCTATGGAGATTTACCATGGTAAAGCCATCGTCTACTCTATGGCTAATTTTGCTCTGGAAGAGCCCGGCCGCTTTTTCGAGGGAGAGGGAAATCTGACAGAATCCAAGTCTCACCAAGACATTGCCGCACTAAACACAGACATGAAGAAGTCTAAGCGGCAAATGCCGACAGACTCCTACAAGAGTCTCTATGTCAAGGTAGTCATCGGAGACAAACGGATTAAGAAAGTTTCCTTTGTGCCTGTCCAATTGGACCAGGGGGCGGTCCCCCATGTCCTGACCCCGGAGGATTCCCGGTTTGGAGAGATCGTAGAATACATGCGCTCGATCACAGTGGACCAGAGTTTGAAGACCGCCTATACCGTGGAGGGAGGAGAAGTCCTCCTCCTGAAGGACGAGATTGGCTGACCCAACCGCTATGTGGGCCGCGCCGAGCTCCCCAACAGCTTCGACCTGATGCTCAACGCCTACGAGGTTGCTCTGAGCAGGGGGTGCAATATTGAGCAGTTCCTGGTGGTGGGCGGCGCCGGTCATGGTCGGAAATGGTCCCAACGGCTGGAGGAGACCTGTGGATTCTTTGAATCTTGCCTGACCATTGCCGAGGCAGAGGCCATCGACGGGAAATCCGCCACCACGACTGCACATTGAAAGGATGTATCGCATTGTACGAGCGTATCGAACGAATCAAAAAGCGCGTGATCGTAGATCACTACCCCATTTGCATTGAGAAATATCGCATCACCGCCGATGTGCTGGAGCACTCCAAGCATGAGCCGGCGGTAGTCCAGCGGGGCAAGATGCTCAAAGCCTACGCCGAGCGAATGCCCATCGCCATCGCCGCCGACGAACTCATCGTAGGCATGGGGGCCTCCAAACCTATGGGACTGGAAATTGATCCTAACTATGGAATATGGACCCAAGACGAGATTGACAGTCTCATTGAGGACGGCTACATCATGTCTGAGCAGGACCAGCGGGACCTCCAAGAACTCAACAAGTATCACGACCCCGCCACTCAGATCGGTATGCAGGGTGACATTTTCTACGAAAAGGAAAGCGAGCGTATCCTCAAGCTACTGAAAGCCGGCCTGGTCCTGCCACCCTGGAAGGAAAAGTCCGACGGCGGCGGCGTGGGAGGAGGCTACGCCCAGAGCGGCTTAGGCCTGGGCCCCAGCTTAGTGCTTCTTTTGGTAGATTACACCAAAATTCTTCATTACGGTACCAACGCCCTCATTGCCCAAGCCCGTATCTGCCAGGAGGCCCTTCGATTCACCGACGCTGAGAGCATCGACCGTTTCCGTACTTATCAGGCCATGATCATGGCCTTCGAGGCGATGAATACCCTGGCTGGGCGCTACTCCAAACTTGCCGCCGACATGGCGAAGGAAGAGAAGGACCCGGTCCGCAAGGCCGAACTGGGATCCATCAGCCAAATCTGCGCCCGGGTACCTATGAATCCCGCCCAGACCTTCCGGGAGGCCGTCCAGTGCTTCTGGTTCCAGTTCCTGATGCTCAGTCCCAGTACCACCCTCCCCGGCGGCCGCTTCGACCAGTACATGTATCCTTACTACGAAGCCGACCTGAAGGCAGGCCGCATCACCAGGGAAGAGGCGGTGGAGCTGTTGTGCTGCATGCGGCTGAAGGACATGGAGCTCAACCGCACCTCCGGCAAGAATAACCGCAAAAAGAACGCAGGCTTCGCCAAGTGGCACAACTTTATCATCGGCGGCGTGAAGCCCGACGGCAGCGATGCCACCAATGACCTGAGCTACATGCTGCTGGACGCTGCCCTGATTACCCGGACCCCTCACCACACCATTACTCTACGGGTTGCCCCCTCCACCCCCCTGGACCTGATCCTTAAGGGCGTGGAGTGTGTCAAGGTCGGCCTGAGCATGCCCGCCTTTGTCAGTGACAAGAGCTACATTGAATTCTTCTCCATGCACGGGGTTGACCTGGAGGATGCACGGGACTACGCCATTACCGGCTGCCTGGACGCCAACCTGGCGGGCAAGAGCCGGACCGGCCCGGTACCCATGACCATCATGACCGTGATTTTCGACCTCTTTCGGCACAACGGCGTCAACGTAAAAAATGGTGAGTTGGCGGGCATCCCCACTGGAGACTTCACCAAGTTCAAGGACTTCGAGGAGATGTTTGCCGCTTGGGAGAAGCAATTCAAGTATTGCCTGAGCGTGGTAGGCGAGCGGAACAACGTGGAGCTGAAGGTGACCCAGGAGGTCCTTCCTGACCCTCTGCGCAGCGCCCTGATGTACAAGGGGATTGAGTCCGGCCGTGACATCTGGTGCCGCCACGATATTCCCTTCGACAACACCGCCTCAATCTGCACCATTGGCATGGTTAATGTGGGTGATTCCTTTGCCGCCATCAAGAAGCTATGCTTCGACGAGAAGAAGTACACCCTTGAGCAACTTTACGATGCTCTAGAGGCTGATTGGGTGGGCTATGAAGAGATGCAGCGGGACTTTAAGAACGCCCCCAAGTTTGGCAACAATGATCCCTACGTGGACACAATCGTGGCCCGGTGCTACAAGCTCTTCACCGACTTTGTACCCACCCTGCCCACCATCACCGGCGGCACCACGGTGCCCTGTGGCATCTCCATTACCAGCCACCAGCCCGGCGGCCTCCTCACCGGAGCCACTCCGGACGGGAGGAAGGCGGGGGAGATCCTGGCCGATGGCACCATGAGCCCCATGCAGGGGGTGGACACTCGTGGCCCACTGGCGGTGATGCAGTCCGCCATGCGGATTGAACAGGACCCCTTCCAGGCCACCCTGCTGAATATGAAGTTCTCCCCCGGCACTCTGAAGACCGAAGCGGACATGGAAAAGCTGGCCAGCCTTATCCGCACCTATCTCACGAACGGCGGCAAGCACGTGCAGTTCAACGTTGTAGACAGGGAGACCCTGGAGGCTGCCCGCCAAAACCCCGCTGCGCACCGGGACCTGGTGGTCCGCATCGCGGGCTACAGCGCCTACTTCGTCCAGCTCAACGACTCCATGCAACAAGAGGTCATTGCCCGAACCGAGCATAATCTATAAGGCCAGGCGCCATGTGCAAATTGCAAACGCCCCCGGAGCTCAGCGGGCTCCGGGGGCGTTTGCATCGGGCACGGGATTGTGGTAAAATGACGGGACTGCTCAATGAAAGGAGATACACAGAGAGATGGAACTCTTGCTCATGCGCCACAGCATCACCCCAGGCAACCTGGCCCGTCGCTTTGTGGGCTCCTCCGACCAGCCTCTGGCCCCCGAGGGAGAGGCGCTGGCCCGGAAGACGGCTCCCCTGCTGGAGCCGGTGGAGCACCTGTACCGCAGTCCCATGCTCCGGTGCAGACAGACCGCAGAGCTGCTGTGGCCGGGGGTGGAGACCACGGTGATTGGCGACCTGCGGGAGACCGATTTCGGCCCCCTGGAGGGCATGGATAACACCCAGGCAAAACAGACGGAGCTCTACCGCCGGTGGACCAGAGGCGAGATCGGCCCCGGCGAGGCGGTGGAAGACAGCCGCCCCCGGGCAGTCCGGGCCATTCGGACCATCGGGCGGGACGCGGCGGAGCAGGGCTGGCGGAAGGTGGCGGTGGTGGCCCACGGCGGCCTGTTCATGGGGCTGTTGGCCCAATACGGCCGGCCGGACCGGTCGTATTACGACTGGCTTTTGCCCAACTGCGGCGGCTACCGGATCACGCTGGAGACGGACCCTCTGGAGCTGCTGGTCACCGGCACGGTGGGCCAGGTCCGTGAGGAAAACAGGCCCATCATTTGAGACGGAGGGATCTTGGATGGAAAAGGAGCTGTGGCTGCCCACTCTGAGCCACTTTCAAAACGACAACGGCTGGAGCGGCAGCTCCGGCGTCCTGTGCTATGAGATCGAAAAGCCCAAAGAGGAGACCATGACCGTGGTGCTCTGGTACGGCCCCTTCTGCCGACAATATGCCGAGGAGATGGAGCGGCGGCAGTTTCCCGTCACTGAGGATGGCATCGAGGCCATGCGGGCTTGGCTGATGGAGCGGGCAGCGGCCATGAACGCCGCGCCGGAGCGCACGCCGGCGGACACGCTGGCCTGGTATCAAAAGACCGCGGCGGAAAAGCGGGCGGAGAAAAAGTGAGAGGCCCATTGGGCCTCTCACTTTTTCAGTCCACGTAGATGACGCTGACGGGGCAGTTCTCGGCGGCCTCTCTGGCACCGTCCTCCAGCCCGCTGTCGGGCTGCTGGTGGACCTCGGCCAAACCGTCGTCGCCGATGCGGAACACCTCGGGGCAGGTGGAGGCGCACAGGCCGCAGCTGATGCAGCCCGAGCGCTCAATGCTGACATGCATGGGAAACCCTCCTTTCGGAAGCTATCTTGCCCAGAAGGATGAGGCTTCACACGCTGGGACCGGCTTTTTTACCCGTCTTGACGCTCCGGAAGCAGACGGATATAATGGACGGACAGGACGAAGGAGGCGGACGCCCGTGGACAAGCGCTATGCCCGGCTGAAACGGAAAATGCTCCTGCTGGTGGTGGCAGGTACCCTGGCGGCACTGGCGGTGGGGATGCTCCTGCTGTACGCGGTGGTGGACGGGGTCCTGCAGGACCCCTTTGCCCGGGCCTTCCTGTGGGTGGCCCAGAACCTGTTCGGGCAGGATGAGGCCGCCGCCCTGGAGCTGTATCATCAGACGGTCCGCAACCAGAAGCCCGGCCTGTTGGCGCTGGGGACCATCGTGCTCATGCTCGTCGCCTTCTATCTGGCCCTGGGCCGCTTTACCACCTGGCTGGACCAGATCGGCGCGGCGGTGCGCCAGGTGGTCAGCGAGAGCGGGCAACCAGTGGTACTGCCCAAGGAGCTGGCTCCGGTGGCGGAGGACCTGAACGCCATCGAGCGGGCCCTCAAGGAACGGGAGGAAGCCGCCCGGGAGAGCGAGCAGCGGCGCGGCGATCTGGTGGCCTTCCTGGCCCACGACCTCAAAACGCCCCTGACCTCGGTGCTGGGCTACCTCAACCTGCTCCACGACGAGCCGGGGCTCACCCCGGAGCAGCGGGCCAAATACACCGGCATCGCCCTGGACAAGGCCCGGCGGCTGGAGGAGCTCATCAGTGAGTTTTTCGACATCACCCGCATGGACCTTCAGGGCGCGGGGCAGGAGCGCTGCGTCATCCATCTGTCCATCCTGCTGGAGCAGCTGGCCGACGAGTTTTACCCCCTGTTTGCGGAAAAGGGACTGACCTGCCGCACCGACATCACCCCTCAGCTCACCACCCGGGGGGACCCGGACAAGCTGGCCCGGGTCTTTGACAACGTGCTGCGCAACGCCGTCAGCTACTCCACGGTGGGCGGCCAGGTGGACATCGAGGCCCGCCGGGAGGGAGAAGAGGTGGAGATCGCCATCCGCAACGAGGGGCTGGAGATCCCTGAGCAGGAGCTGACCAATATCTTTCGTAAGTTTTACCGGCTGGATCAGGCCCGCTCCACCCGCACCGGCGGGGCCGGGCTGGGCCTGGCCATCGCCCGGGAGATCGTGGAGCGC
>OHAO01002659.1_pt1 | contig 10716 bp, 8 predicted proteins | sample 1577151 | NCBI WGS metagenome assembly OHAO01 (sample SAMEA3541585, study PRJEB24748) | human gut metagenome | biome: human gut; feature: human-associated habitat; material: faeces | place: China | collected 2012 | reverse complement strand
ACCGTTCCAGCTGTCATTGTGGCCGCAGCCCCAAATGTTAGCCATCTCCACACGGGACTCCGTCTCAGTGGGCTCGGCCATGAGGGCCTCCTCCACGATGAGGGGGAAGTACATGGTGGGCGGATGGATGCCGCCGTCCAGCAGGGCCTTGGCCACGTCCATGGCGGAGATCCCCTTCTCCCTCTTGAGCCCGGCCAGGGTGAGGACAAACTCGTGCATGCAGGGCCCGTCGCCGTAAGCGACGTCGTAGCTGTCCCGCAGCATCTCCCGCATATAGTTGGCGTTGAGCACCGCGCCCTGGGCGGCCTCGGTGATTCCCTCGCTCCCCAGGGTCAGGAGATACGCCAGGGCCTTCACCACCACGGCGAAGTTGCCGTAGAAGCTCTTCACGCTGCCAATGGACTTGGCCGGGTGCTGGAACTCCAGCCCATCCTCCCCCTCCGCCGCGTGATACAGCGGCAGGAAGGGGGCCAGGAAATCCTTGCAGCCCACGGGGCCGGAGCCGGGCCCGCCGCCGCCGTGGGGGGTGGAGAAGGTCTTGTGCAGATTCAGGTGGACCAAATCAAAGCCCATGTCGCCGGGCCGGGCCACCCCCATGACGGCGTTGAGGTTGGCTCCGTCGTAGTAGCACAGGCCCCCCGCGTCGTGGACGATCCGGGTGATCTCCAGAATATTGGGATCGAACAGGCCCAGGGTGTTGGGGTTGGTGAGCATGAGCCCGGCGGTGTCCGGCCCGGCGGCCGCGCGCAGGGCCTCCAGGTCCACGCCGCCCTGGGAATTGGAGGGCACGTTGACCACAGTGAAGCCGCACATGGCGGCGGAGGCCGGGTTGGTGCCGTGGGCGGAATCGGGGACCAGGATCTTGGTCCGGGCTGGGTCCCCCCGGTCCAGGTGGTATTTTTTTACCATCAGTAGGGCGGTGAACTCCCCGTGGGCCCCGGCGGCGGGCTGGAAAGTCATCTGGTCCATGCCGGTGACCTCGCACAGGAGCTCCTCCGCCCATCCCAGTACCTCCAGGCAGCCCTGGACCGTATCGGCGCTCTGGAGGGGGTGGACTCCGGCAAAGCCGGGCAGAGCGGCCAGCTCCTCGTTGATCTTGGGATTATACTTCATGGTGCAGGAGCCCAGGGGATAAAACCCGTTGTTGACCCCGTGGGTCCGGCGGCACAGGGCGGAGTAGTGCCGGGACAGGTCCACCTCGGCCATCTCCGGCAGGCGGAGGGGCGTTTTCCGCTCCAGACCCTCCAGCAGATGGGCGGGCGGCACGTCCAGCGGCGGCAGCAGGTCGCAGCCGCGGCCGGGAACACTCTTTTCAAACAGCAATTCCATCTCAGCACACCTCCCGAATGGCCGCTTCCAGGGCGTCGATCTCATCCTTGGTGTTCATCTCGGTGGCGCACCAGAGGATGCCCTGCTCGATGGGCAGGCCGCCCAGAATACCCCGGGCCTCCAGCCCCGCCGTCAGCTTCTCCGGCTTCACGGGACAGGTGGTGACGAACTCATGGAAATAGGGGCCGGGGTAGACCACGTCGAAGCCAGGCACCGAGCAAATGCGCTCGGCGGCGTACCGGGCGTGGGCCATACAGCTCTCCGCAGCCCGGCGCAGGCCGTCCGGACCCATGGCCGCCAGATACACCGAGGCGGTCATGGCGCACAGGGCCTGGTTGGAGCACACGTTGGAAGAGGCTTTCTCCCGGCGGATGTGCTGCTCCCGGGCCTGGAGGGTGAGGACGTAGGCCCGCCGTCCGTCGTGGTCGGCGGTCTGCCCCACGATGCGCCCGGGGAGCTTGCGGGTCAGTGCCTTGGTGCAGGCCATGAAACCCAGGTACGGCCCGCCAAAGCTGAGGGGCAGGCCCAGACTCTGGCCCTCTCCCACAGCAATGTCGGCCCCGCATTCGCCGGGAGTCCGGAGCACCGCCATGGCGATGGGGTTGACCCCCATGATACACTTGGCCCCGGCGGCGTGGGCAGCACGGACCGCGGCCTCGGCGGACTCGATGCGGCCAAAGTAGTTGGGCTGCTGGAGGTAGACGCAGGCCACCGTGTCGTCCAGCAGCCCCTCCAGCGCCTCGATGTCGGTAAAGCCGTTCTTCATGGGGACGGTCCGGACCTCCATGCCGCTGCCGAAGCAGTAGGTGCCGATGGTCTGGAGTACCATGGGGTGGGCAGCGGCGGAGACCAGGACGGCATTCCGCTTCTTCTCCCGGCACATGGCCACGGCCTCGGCGGCGGCGGACGCCCCGTCGTACACCGAGGCGTTGGCCACATCCATGCCGGTGAGCTCACAGATCATGGTCTGGTATTCGAAGATGGACTGGAGCACCCCCTGGGAAATCTCCGCCTGATAGGGGGTGTAGGCGGTGATGAACTCCTCCTTGGAGGTAACGGACTTGACGATGGCGGGGATATAGTGGCGGTAGGCCCCGGCCCCCCGGAACACCGAGGAGAACACCCGGTTCTTCCCCGCCATGCCCTCCAGCACCCGGCGGACCTCCAGCTCGGACTTGCCCGCAGGCAGGTGCAGCCGGTCCACCTTCATCTCCGGCGGCACCTGGACGAACAGATCGTCCATGCTGCGGCAGCCGATGGCCTCCAGCATAGCCTGGCGCTCCGCCGCCGTGGACGGAATATAGCTTCCCATGCCCCTCACCCCTCGGCCGCGCAGTGGGCCTCATAGGCGGCGGCATCCAGCAGCTCCTCCTGCCCGGTGATGGCCTCCACCTCCACCAGCCAGGCCCCGTAGGGGTCGGCATTGATGGCCTCGGGGGCGTCCAGCAGGGCCTCGTTGGCCGCGCGCACGGTGCCGGTGACGGGGCAGAAGATGTCGGACACCGCCTTGACGGACTCCACGTCCCCCAGGGCCTCCCCGGCGGTGACGGCGTCCCCCGCCTCGGGCAGGTTGACAAAGACCAGATCGCCCAGGGCATCCTGGGCGTGATCGGTGAGCCCCACCCGGGCGGCACCGTCGGGCAGGAACTCCACCCACTCGTGGGACTTGGTGTACTTCAGGTTTTCAGGAATATTCATGACGTTTTCCTCCTTATAAATTCAAACCGTGTGGTTTTGCTCAGCGCTTGTAAAAGGGCAGCTCCACCACCTGGGCGGCCACGCGGCGGCCGCGCACGTCCACCTCAACCCGGGTGCCGGGGACGGCGTCGGCGCTCGACAGATAGGCCATGGCAACCGCCTTGCCCAGAAAGGGGCAGTGGGTGCCGGAGGTAGTCTGTCCCGCCAGCCGGTCTCCGATATAGATGTCCTGGTGCTCCCGGGCGATACCCCGACCGGTGATCTCCAGCCCCACCCGGGTCTGCCGGACGGGCAGCCTGGCGGCGATGGCATCCTTTCCGATAAAGTCCTCCTTGCCCATCTTCACCGCAAAATCCAGCCCCGCCTCCAGAGGGGTGATAACGTCGTTGAGCTCGTGGCCGTAGAGGGGCATGGCGGCCTCCAGGCGCAGGGTGTCCCTGGCCCCCAGGCCGCAGGGGATGAGCCCCAGGTCGGCCCCCGCCTCCAGCAGCAGATCCCACAGCCCCTCCGCGTCGGCACTGACACAGTAGAGCTCATAGCCGAATTCCCCGGTGTAGCCGGTGCGGGAGATGAGGCAGCGGATCCCCCTCAGGTCCACATCCCGGACAAAGCTGTAGTACTTTTGGGGCAGGACGGACTCGTCCAGCAGCCGGAGCAGGATCTGCTTGGACTTCGGCCCCTGGAGGGCCACCTGGGCCACCCGTCCGGAGATGTCCTCCATTTCGCACGCGCCGAACAGATGCTCCCGCATCCAGCCGGCGTCCTTATCCTTGTTTGCGGCGTTGACCACCACCAGATAGGCGGTGTCGTGCACCTTATAGACGATCAGATCGTCCACACACCCCCCCTGGTCGTTGCACATGGGGGAATAGCGCACCTGTCCGTCGTACATGCCGGTAAAATCATTGGTAAGCAGGTGGTTGAGGTTGCGGAGCGCGTCCGGCCCGGTGAATACGAGCTCCCCCATGTGGCTGACGTCGAAGAGCCCGGCAGCCGTGCGCACCGCCATATGCTCGGCGATCACGCCCGTAGGGTACTGGACGGGCAGCAGGTAGCCGGCAAAGGGGACGATCTTGCCGCCCGCCGCGGCGTGCTTTGCGTAGAGCGGGGTTTTTTGTTCCATCTCTATCATCATCCTTTCTGAATCATCGGTGCAACAAAAAAAGACGGAGGCATGCCAAAAAAAAGCATGCCTCCGTCTCGTTACCTGAAAGATTCTCCGCCCCCCGGGGGACGGGTTGCTTCTTCGGTCCGGCCGCAGGGCCGGTTTTCGGAGTTCCGTCCGGCGTCGGTACTTTTGCCTGAGAGTTTGCTGCCCGCTTCCCCTTCGGCGCCCCTCTTGCAGAGGAGTCTCTCCCGACGCCATCATCCGCCTGTTTGATTGTCACCCTCAGTATAGCCGACGGCAATGGATTTGGCAAGTCTTTTCTGTCGCCGCCCGGCTGGTTTTACTAGCCCGGCTCCGCCTCCTCCCGCAGCTCCAGATCCCGGAAGATGGACGCCACCTGGGCCTCATACACTCTGGGATCCGCCGCCTTGCGGAGCTGTCTGGCGTGGCGCTCCCCGCCACGGAAGCGGTGGATGAGGTAGAACCAGACCTCCTTCATGCGCAGCATGGCGTTGCGCTCGCTGCCGAAGGCGGCGCAGTAGCCGTGGTAGAGCTGGTCATGAAAGGTCCGCAGAGACTCCTTGTCCAAAGCCGGGCCCCCCTTCTGCCGGGCGATGAGGTCCGGAGAGGCCACCAGCCCCCGGCCCAGCATAACCGCCTCCAGACCGGGGGCCCGGGACTCCAGGGACCGGCAGTCCGCCGCCGTCAGCAGGTCGCCGTTGTAGCACAGGGGATTTTTGCTCGCCCCCAGGGCCAGTTCAAACCACTCCCACCGGGCGGCGCCGCGGTAAAAGTCCTTCTGCACCCTCGGGTGGACCGTGAGCTCCAGGATGGGGTACCGGTTGTAGATCTCCAGAATGCGGAGGAACTCCTCCGGCTCCCGGACGCCCAGCCGGGTCTTGACGGAGACCGCCACAGGGGCACGGGAGAAGATCTCCTCCAGGAACCGGTCCAGCTCCTCTGGAAAGGCCAGGAAGCCGGAGCCCTTCCCCTTGGCCGTCACCGTGCCTGAGGGACACCCCAGGTTCAGGTTGACCTCCCGGTAGCCCATGGCGGCCAGCTTCCCCGCCGCCCAAAGGAAATCTTCCGCCCGCCGGGTCAGGAGCTGAGGCACCGCCGGGACCCCCTCGTTGTGGGCGGGCAAGATGTCCTGGAGCTCCCGCCGGGGAAAGACGTGGTCCTGGCTCACCGAGAGGAAGGGCATAAAATACTTGTCAACGCCGGGAAAGCAGCGGTGGTGGACGTCGCGGTAGAGCCAGCCGGTGATGCCCTCCATGGGGGCAGAATAAAAGCGCATGTCGATCCATCCTTGCCGTCGGCGGAGTCCGCCGGATCTCCAGAGGATTTTACCATCTTTTCGCCCCGCTGGCAAACCCTCGTTGCGGGGGCGGGTCTTGTTGGTGTATAATGGAAGGAGACCGGAAAGGAGAACGCGGTATGAAGCATGAGTGGATTCCCACCGAAACGGGCTGGAGCGTGCCCTGTCTGCACCGGATCGGCGGCGGCGAGGCGCTGGCCTGCGTATCGCCCCCGGCTTCGGCAGCAGCAAGTCCAGCCCCACCAACCAGCTCCTGCTCCAGGGGCTCCCCGCCTCGGGCGTTGGCGTGCTGGCATTCGACTTTCCCCTCCATGGGGAGAGCCCCGACGGCACCCCTCCCCTGTGGCTGGAGACCTGCTTCGACGCCCTGGCGGCCGCGGAGGCCCGGCTCCAGGCCGACGGCTCTGTGGTCCTGGGGGAGGAATACGGCTATGTTCGCCCGCTGAAGTTGACCCGCGGCTTTTTCGAGGATCTGGACCGGCACGATCTGTTTCCCCTGTGGCGGCCGGAGGAGGCCGAGGTACGCATGGTCCATGTCGAGCTGGACGAGACCATCCCCGTGGAGGAGGCCCGCCGCTTTGCCGTGCGCTTCCAGATTCCTCTGACGGTGATCCCCGGAGGAGACCACCGTCTGTCCATTCCCGGCGCGCCGGAGTTGGTGCTGGAGCGGGCCCCCGCCTTCTTCCTGGGCCGGAGCTGACCCGGTCAGGGCCCATTTCACCGTCCCTCTCCGCTTTCGAACCTACCCAAAGATTGCGCATCCTTCTCTCCCATGTTAAAATGGAATATCCACTGGGAAAAACAGGTGTCCTCCCGCCACACCCCACCGCCCGGGCGGGCTCGGCCTGATACAGTGCAGGCGCAGCCTGCGGAAAGGGGAATGCCATGCCATTGCAGCGGACTGCGGAGGAGACTCTCCGCTTGTTTTGTCAGAGCTGGTTCGAGCAGCGGGATGCAGGGGGCGCGCTGGCGCTGCTCTCGCCCGACCTCACCTTTGTCGGCGCCATAGGGACGGACCCGGCCCTCAATCTGGCCCAGACAGCCGACTACATCCGGAAGAGCATCCAGGAGGCCCCCGAGCCCTGTGCCTGTACACTCTCTATTGTAGACGAGCAGCCGATCACCCCCTGCGTGTGCAACCTCTTTACCGAGCTGACCCTGCAAAGTCCCTATACCGTCCGACGGCTACAGGGCTGCGCGACTCTGGAGCGGCAGCCGGACAGGCCCTGGCTGATCCGCTCTCTCCACGTGACGGACAGACGGGCCACCCTTCTCTCCACCTGCATCGACATCACGGCCCGGAAGCGGGCCCAGGACGAGGTGCAGCTCCTCTACAACAACATCCCCGGCGCGGTCTTCCGCTGCCGGTTCGACGATGATTTCACCGTCATCGACGCCAATGACGGCCTGTTTGACTTTCTGGGCTACACCCGTGCAGAATTCGCCGCACTGGGCAGCCGCATGTCCGCCGTGATCCACCCGGAGGACCTGTCCAACCTGCGGGAAAAGCTGCTGGCACAGTTGGAGTACGGGCACACCATCCGCCATGAAAACCGCCTGGTCTGTAAGGACGGCAGCGTCAAATGGATCTCCATCAAGGCCCAATTGCTTCAGGGCTCCGAACCATACTTTTACTGCATTTTTGTGGATATCACCGACGAAAAACGGCTCCGGGTGCGTATCCGGGAGCTGTATGAGCAGGAGCTGGCCTATTTCTCCGAGCTGACCTCTGAGGACGGCAGCATCCAGGGCCGCTTCAATGTCACCCGCAACCGGCTGGAAAGCTCTCTTACCACCTCCGATATCGCACTGGCCAAAGACGGCGACTCCTACGATCAGGCCATCGCCGCGTTTGCCTCCTCGGCCGCGGACCCGCAGTGCCGGGACGCGATCCTCCGCGGCCTCGCCCGGGAGAATGTCCTGACCGACTACGCTGCTGGGAAAGTCAACTACCGCTTCGATTTTTTGCGCCGGCGCAGCGACGGCCGCGAATTCTGGGGGAGCACCAGCTTCCGCTCCTGCCGCAATCCCGAGACCGGCGACGTGATGCTGTTTTTCCGCACCACCGACATCACGGAAAAGAAGCTGCAGGAGGAACTGCTCAACCAGTTGGCCGTATTGAATTACGACGTCATTATGGAGATCAGCATCCCTCTGGATACCCATCGGATCATCTCCTTTGACCGGCGCCAGCGGGAGACCATCCCCCGCCAGGGGAAGTTTCAGGAGGGGATTCGGGACATCGCCGACCGCTTTATGGACGCGGCGGCCAAAAAGGAGTATCTGAGCAAGCTGGACTACGCCTACATGGAGCGGCAGCTCGCCCAGCGCCCGGCCTACTCCTTTGTCCTGGAGGTGCAGGACCGGTGGGGCGACCGGCGGGTCAAGCGGTTCCAGGTCTTTTCCATCAGCAAGGAGCTGGGCCGCGTGTGTCTGGCGCGCTCCGACGTGACCGACGTGGTCCGGCAGGAGCAGCGGCAAAAGGAGGAGCTGGCCTCCGCCCTGGTGGCTGCGGAGCAGGCCAACGCCGCCAAGTCCGACTTCCTCTCCCGCATGAGCCATGAGATCCGCACCCCCATGAACGCCATCATCGGCATGAGCGCCATCGCGGCCCAGTCGGTGGGGCGCGACGAGCTGGTGGCCGACTGCATCGCCAAGATCGGCATTTCCTCCCGCTTCCTGCTCTCTCTCATCAACGACATTCTGGACATGAGCCGGATCGAAAGCGGCAAGATGCTGCTGAAGAGCGAACCCATCCCCACCGAGGAGTTTCTCAACGGGATCAACTCCATCTGCTATTCCCAGGCGGTGGCCAAGGGTGTGGACTATGAGTGCATCCTCGACCCGGTGCTGAACGATTGCTACATTGGCGACGCCATGAAGCTCCAGCAGGTGCTCATCAATATCCTGAGCAACGCCGTCAAATTTACCCAGGAGGGCGGTAAGGTCACCTTTTCCGTCTCCCAACACCGGAGGACCAAGAACGGCGCCCTGCTGCGCTTTATCGTCAACGACACCGGCCGGGGCATCAGCGACGACTTCCTGCCCCATATCTTCGAGCCCTTCTCCCAGGAGTCCACAGGCACCACCGCCCTGTACGGCGGCACCGGGCTGGGCCTGGCCATCTCCAAAAGCATTGTGGATATGATGGGCGGAAAGATCACCGTGCGCTCCATCAAGGGCATCGGCACGGAGTTTACCGTAGATGTCAAGCTGGGCGTCACAGAGGAGGACCGGCTCCGCCACCGCCCCAAAAAGCAGGACTACAACTTCTCCCATCTGAAAACCCTGGTGGTGGATGACGACGTGGCCGTGTGTGAAAGCGCCATACTCACCCTGCGGGAGATGGGCATCCAGGCCGAGTGGGTGGACAGCGGGCGCAAGGCCGTGGACCAGGTCCACGGCCTCTGGGATCGGGGCCGGTATTACGATCTGATCCTGATCGACTGGAAGATGCCGGAGATGGACGGGCTGGAGACGGCCCGGCGCATCCGCGCCATCGTGGGACCGGAGGTCACCATCATCATCATGACCGCCTATGATTGGACCGCCATCGAGCACGAAGCCAAGCTGGCCGGGGTTAATCTGCTGATGAGCAAGCCCATGTTCAAATCCTCCCTGATCTCTGCCTTCTCCAAGGCGCTGGGGGAGAAGGAGGAGCACACGCAGCCGGTGCAGGAGCCCGACTACGACTTCACGGGCAGGCGGGTGCTGCTGGCGGAGGACAATGCAATCAGCACCGAGGTGGCGGTGCTGCTGCTGGAGAGCAAGGGCTTTCAGGTGGATACGGCGGAAAACGGCCTGCGCGCCCTGGAGATGTTCAGCAAGACGGAGCAGGGCTACTACAGCGCCATCCTGATGGACATCCGCATGCCCCTGATGGACGGCCTGACCGCCGCCGCCAACATCCGCCACCTCAGCAACGCCGACGCCCGCACCATCCCCATCATCGCCATGACCGCCAACGCCTTCGACGACGACATAGAAAAGAGCCGTGCCTCCGGCATGAACGCCCATCTGGCCAAGCCTGTCGATCCGGCGCTGCTGTACCAGACGCTTTACGACTTCATTTTCCGGGAGGGGGAGTGATCCATGCCGGGTTTTCCGGAGTGCTTTGCCGCCTACGGCGCAGACCACCGCGACACCATGGCCCGCTTTCTGGGCAGCGAGAGTCTGTATCTGCGCTTTCTGGACATGCTGCCTCAGGACGATAATCTACGCAAGCTGGGGGCCGCGCTGGCCGACGGCGACCTGGAGCGCGCCTTCCTGGCCGCCCACACGCTGAAGGGCGTGGCGGGCAATCTGGGCCTGCTGCCTCTTTCCCGGGCAGTCTGCGCCATCGTGGAGCCCCTCCGGGCCAGGGAAGCCCGGGACTACGGGGCACTCTACCAGGCCGTCCTGGAGGAGTTCCGGCGCGTGGATGCTTTTCGGGAATGCCTGCGGCGGAACTACCAGGGAGAATGAATCCCACGGGGCCGGCATTTTCTCCAGTTTTGCGGCATACTACTGGGGGAACCACCATCTTTGTGAAAGGAGAGGAACCGATGGAGCATCTGAAAAACCTGCCGTCCGACCAGGTCGCGGCCTTGGCCCAGATGGTCACGATCCAGCCTGGCCGGGTGGTCAGCATGGCCCTTTCCCGAAATGAGCACTGTCAGATGACCCTGCTGGCCTTTGCGGACGGCGAGAGCGTCAGCGAGGAGTGCTATTTCGGCGACACCCTCTACTACGTTCTGGAGGGGGAAATGCCCCTTCAAATGGGGGACCGGGTGTACCCTCTGCGGGCGGGAGACTGCATGGCAGTGCCCGCCCAAACCCTGCATGCGGTGGGCAGCAGCCTGCCGTTTAAACTGCTGCAGATCACACTGCAATGATCGGGAGGACCACATCATGGAAAAGCTGATTAAAAATCTGGAACATGTCAAGCCGCTGCCGCTGAAAGAGCAGGTGGCCTACGAGCCCGGCCAGGTGGTCAGCCTGACCCTGGCCCAGCAGCCTGGCGTGGGTATGACGCTCTTTGCCTTTGACGCCGGCGAAGGCGTCAGCACCCACGCCGCCCCGGGCGACGCCATGGTCTATGTTCTGGAGGGCGAAGCCCAGATCACCATTGACGGCGCGCCCCACTCCGTCACCGGCGGAAACGCTATTATTCTGCCCGCCGGCATCCCCCACGCGGTGGCGGCCGTCACCCCCTTCAAAATGCTCCTTATGGTAGTCAAAGACCTGAAATTTGCCGATTCCGGAAAAAGAGGTCTGCTGACCT
>OHAO01002657.1_pt1 | contig 10730 bp, 10 predicted proteins | sample 1577151 | NCBI WGS metagenome assembly OHAO01 (sample SAMEA3541585, study PRJEB24748) | human gut metagenome | biome: human gut; feature: human-associated habitat; material: faeces | place: China | collected 2012 | reverse complement strand
GGGCGGATGCCGCCATCATCGGCGCCCGTGCCGCCTACATCGGCGGTGTCGCCGGTACGGCCTGCACCATCTCTGACCAGATCTACGGCGTTCCCGCCGGCGGCACCATGGCCCATGCGTGGGTGCAGATGTTCGATTCGGAGTATGACGCCTTCAAGACCTACTGCCAGATCTATCCCCACAACGCCACGCTGCTGGTGGATACCTACAATACCCTGAAGTCCGGTGTCCCCAACGCCATCCGGGCCTTTAACGAGGTGCTTAAGCCCATGGGCATCACCAAGTGCGGCATCCGACTGGATTCCGGCGACATGGCCTATCTGACCCGGAAGGCTCGGAAGATGCTGGACGAGGCGGGCTGGACGGAATGCCAGATCTCCGTATCCAACTCTCTGGATGAGTACCTGATCCAGGATCTGCTGCTGCAGGATGCCAAGATCGACCTCTTCGGCGTGGGCGAGCGGATGATTACCGCCAAGTCCGAGCCGGTGTTCGGCGGCGTGTATAAGCTGGCGGCCGTGGAGGATCAACAGGGGAACATCACCCCCAAGATCAAGATCAGCGAGAACGTGGAGAAGATCACCATTCCCCACTTCAAGAAGGTCTACCGGTTCTACGGCAACGACACCGGCAAGGCCATCGCCGACTACATCACCGTCTATGACGAGACGTTGGACGACACCAAGGATCTGGAGATCTTCGACCCCAGCGCCACCTGGAAGAAAAAGACGGTGTATAACTTCACCGCCCGGCCTCTGCTGGTGCCGGTGTTTCTGGGGGGCAAGCGGGTGTACGACAGCCCCAGCCTGCCGGAAATTCAGGCCTACTGCCGCCAGCAGGTGGACACCCTGTGGGACGAGGTGAAGCGCTTCGACAATCCTCACAGCTACTATGTGGACCTGTCCGACAGGCTGTGGAACATCCAGCAGGATCTGCTCCGCAATCGAAAATAAGCAAAAAAGCAGAGCTGTCCACTTTGGCGGACAGCTCTGCGTGGTATCCCAAAGGGAACAGGAGGTGACCCGTTGAAAACGCATCAGGTACAACAGAAAACGGAACGTCGTATCTCGGCGGCGCTGCGGCTGGTTTTCGTGGCGGCGCTGCTGCTGGGGCAGATCGCTTTGGCATTCTTTCTCAGCACGGAGCTGCGCCAGCGGGCTGCCATCATCTACACGGTGCTGGAGCTGGCGGCCTTCGGCTACGCCGTGCGGATCTATAACCGCACCGACGGCGCCAGCTATAAGTTCGGCTGGATCTTCCTCGTTCTGACGGTGCCGGTGGTGGGACTCATTCTATACTTTCTCTGGAACGGTGACCGGCAGCAAAAGCGGCTGGACCTGAAAAAGCTGCCCATGCCGGAGGAGCCGGAAGCCCAACAGGCCGCCCACCGCATCCAGATGGAGAAGCTGCGGCGAAAATTCCCCCAGTGGGAGCGGCTCAGTGTTTATCTGAGCCGTCAAGGATATCTCCTTTACGGTGATACGGAGACAACGTATCTGCCCACCGGCGAGGCATTTTTACAGGATATGCTGGAGAAGCTGGAGCAGGCGGAGCACTTCATCTTTCTGGAGTTCTTCATCATTGCGCAGGGACAGATATGGGACCGCATGGCGGAGATCTTCCGCCGGAAGGCGGCGGAAGGTGTGGAGGTCAAGATTATCTTCGATGACTTCGGCAGCATGATGCGCTTTCCCGCCGGACAGATCGAGGCCCTGCGGGAGAGCGGGGTAGAGGTACAGGTCTTTAACCCGGTCCACCACTACGTCAACCGCCTGTACTTCAACTATCGGGATCATCGGAAGATCGTCTGCATCGACGGCAGCACGGCCTACACCGGCGGAGCCAACGTGGCAGACGAATACGCCAACCTTACCGTCCGTTTCGGCTATTGGAAGGACTGCGGCATCCGGCTGGACGGCCCCGGCGCATGGGGCCTGACACGGGAGTTCCTCCATATGTGGCAGCGCAACGGCGGACAGCTGATGCAGGAGCGGGACTACTACCGCCCCCACGACCACCGGGAGGCGGCGGGCTTCTGCCAGCCCTTTGTGGACGGGCCGGACAACAATCCCATCTCCACGGCGGAGGACGTGTTCCTGCACCTCATCAACAACGCCCGCCGCTCCGTCCATATCACCACGCCGTATCTGGCCATTGATGAGCCCATGCGGCAGGCCCTGTGCTCTGCCGGGGACAGCGGCGTGGATGTGCGGCTGCTGCTGCCGGGAATACCGGACCACAAGTTCGCCTATCTGGCGGCCCAGAGCCACTACGGTGAGCTGCTGGTGCATCATGTGAAAATTTATATCTACGAGCCGGGTCTGCTCCACGGCAAGACCGTGCTGTCAGACGGCGAGGCGGCCTTTGTGGGGTCTGTGAACATGGACTACCGCAGCTTTCAGCTGCACTTTGAGTGCGGCACGGTGCTCTACGGCGTACCGGCCATTGAGGGGCTGGCGGAGGATATCCAGCGTATCACGGACCGTTCCCGCCGGGTGACGTATCAGGAGTGGAAGAGCCGCCCGTGGTACCGCAAGCTTTTGAGTACCCTGCTGCGGCTGTTTGAGATGTGGATGTGAGTAACATACAGCCCCGGACGCTTCGGCGTCCGGGGCTGTGTTTCTTCTGGTTGCCGTGCGGGACAGGGGATGCTTACAAATTAGGCAAAAGTCCGGCATCATGGAGCTTTTGCAGGCTCATGAGGACCCCCAGCTTGGCGTGATACCACGTCAGGCCACCCTGAAAATACACAGCGTAGGGGGGACGGATGGGGCCGTCGGCGGAGAGCTCGATGGAGGCCCCCTGCACGAAGGCTCCGGCGGCCATGATAACGTCGCTGTCGTAGCCGGGCATGGCCCACGGCTCCGGGGTGCCGGGGTATTCGTTCCAAACATCTTCCAGCGCGGTGGTCACATAACTGTCCACCGGTGCAGCGGCCTGGATGCCCTTGCAGAAGGCACACATGGCCTCCCGGCTGCCCAGCTCCACCGCCTGAATGATATCCCGGCGCACCTCCCGGCTGCCGGGGACCACACGGAAGCCCAGCGCTTCATAGCATCCAGCTGTAAAGATGGCACCCTTTACAGCGGAGGCCACCACCGTGGGAGCCAGAAACAGCCCCTGATAGAAACTGGTGAGCAGACCCAGATTGGCGCCCACCTCCTTGCCGAGGCCCGGTGCGCTGAGCCGGTAGGCGCAGCGATCGATGAGATCCTGCCGGCCGCAGACATAGCCGCCGGTGGGAGCCAGACCGCCGCCCAGATTTTTGATGAGGCTTCCCACCACCATATCGGCCCCCACATCTGTGGGTTCCTGCCGCTCCACCAGTTCGCCGTAGCAGTTATCCACCATGCAGATGATGTCGGGCTTGCAGTTTTTGCAGAAGGCGATCAGCTTCCCGATCTCCTCCACGGAGAAGGAGGGGCGGGTGGCGTAGCCCTTGGAGCGCTGGATGGTCACCAGCTTGGTTTTTTCGTGGATGGCGGCCCGGATGCCGTCGTAGTCAAAGCTGCCGTCCGGAAGCAGGTCTACCTGACGGTAGCTGACACCGTATTCCCGCAGGGAGCCGGGAGAGGGGCGGATGCCGATGACCTCCTCCAGGGTGTCATAGGGCGCCCCGACGGGGCTCAGCAGCTCGTCGCCCGGCAGGAGGTTGGCCCCCAGCGCCAGTGCCAGCGCATGGGTGCCGCAGGTGATCTGGGGACGGACCAGCGCCGCCTCTGTGTGAAACACATCGGCATAGACGCGCTCCAGATTGTCCCGTCCTTCATCGTCGTAGCCGTAGCCGGAGGAGAGGTTAAAGTGGGTGGCATTGAGACGATTCTTGTGCATGGCGGAGAGAACTTTGGCCTGATTATACTCGGCAATGTCGTCCACACGGGACATTTCTTTGTCCAGTCCGTCCAGAACTCGCTGTCCAAAATCCAGCACCTCCGGACTGATGCCCAGCTGCTGATACATTTCATTGGTGGTCATGGGATCGTTGCTCCTTACTTAGATTCATTTCCTGGGATATGCTCCGGGAACCGGATGCCCCGGCACTTCATCAGCATCCGGATGGGGTAGTCCCGATCCAAATAGTTCTTGCTGTACCACTCATAGGTGGCGGCGGGCAGATGCTGCAGCTCCGGGGCCTGACACCGGAACAGCTCGAAGGTCCGGCGGTCACCGGAGAGCAGTGCCGCCATCAGCTCCAGCTGTTTCTCCTGCCGCAGTCGCTCCAGACAGGCGTCCATAATGACGGCGCAGGAGCGTTCCTCCTCGTCGACGTAGAGCTCCTTGTTGCCCAGCCAATAGAGAAATTCCTCCGGGTCCAGATCCAGCTTGGTGGTGATCTGACTGAGCTTGTAAAATTCCTTCCAGTCCCGTTTTTGCAGTACCTCCATCAGGTACTGCACCAGACCGTCATCCAGCGCTACGCAGTCCAGAAACACCTCGAAGGCGTGCTTGCCTGCATCGGGGTCCGGGGCCGCCTCGGAGGGCTCCTCCACCGGGGAAGCCTCCTGTATGGGGGCCGGCTGTACGGCGCTTTGCAGCAGCTGCTGAAGGCTTGTGGTATCGTCCGCCTGCCGGTAAATTTCCTCCGGCAGCGTAACGCCGTCCTGATGGGCGCAGGCACGGACAAAGGCGGTGGCCCCCATCTGCTGAAGCTGGCGGCTCAGGGAAGCGGCCTTCTCCGTCACGTCCCCCTCCGGCAGAGTGATGCCCTCCGGCGGTGAGCGGCGTCCTTCCAGCAGCTGGGTCATGTATTCCAAATAGTGGTCAAAAAGAGTCATACATTCTCCTCACTTTCACCAAAACTCTATCACATGGCGGTTGTAATTGCAAGGGTATCCGTGCTATACTGAGGAAAAAGGAGGCGGGAACGTGTATTTCGTATACATGGTGTACTGCGAAGGAGATACCCTTTACACCGGAGTTGCACAGGACATTTGCCGCCGGATGCGGCAGCACAACGGTCGAGGAACGGCCTGCGCCCGGTACACACGGACCCACCCGGTACAGGCATTGGCGGCACTGTGGGAGGCGGAGGACAAGGGAGCGGCCCTGCGGCTGGAATACCGCATCAAGCAGCTGACCCGGACGGAGAAGGAACGCCTCATCCATGAGGATACCGCATTTTCACAGCTGCTGCCGCAGATGGAGGTGTCCCGCTACCGGCGCAGACCGGGCATAACGCTGGAGATGTGTTTGGAGGGGAAAATCGATGCATGAGTGGTATGCAGCCCCTATGGAGGGCCTTACCGGCTGGCGCTGGCGGCAGGTGCAGCATGAGATGTTCGGCGGGGCAGCGCTGTATGTGACGCCCTTCGTGTCCCCCAACGGGAATTTCAGTTTCCAGCGCAAGGAGCTGGAGGAGCTGGACCCGGAGCGAAACCGGGGTATCCCAGTGGTGCCGCAGATCCTCACCAACCGGGCGGAGTACTTCGTCTGGGCTGCCAAGGAGTGCCGCAGCCGTGGCTGGACGCAGGTGGATCTGAACTTGGGCTGCCCCTCCGGTACCGTGACGGGAAAGAAAAAGGGGGCGGGACTGCTGCGCCAGCCGGAGCTGCTGAGACAGCTGCTGGACGGCATTTTCGATGCCCTGCCGGATATGAAGATTTCCGTCAAGACCCGTATCGGATGGGAGAGGGCGGAGGAGTGGCCGGCGCTGCTGGCTCTGTTGGAGACATACCCTATCTGCCGCCTGACGGTGCATCCACGGGTGCGGACGCAGTTCTACAAGGGGACGGCAGACCGGGAGGTGTTCCGCTGGACGGCAGAGCACACGGCGCTGCCTCTGTGCTACAACGGGGACGTCACCACCGTCCGTGACCTGCGGGAGATGGGGGAGACCTTTCCCGACGACGCCGTCATGGTAGGCCGTGGACTGGTGGCGGACCCGTCCCTGCTGCGGCAGGCGACGGGAGGCCCGGCAGCGTCTCTGGAGGAGCTGCGGGAGTTTCACGACCGGCTGTACGGCCTGTACTGCCGGGATTTTTCCGGCGACGTGCCGGTGCTGCACCATATGCGGGAGCTGTGGAACTATTTTTCCCGGTCCTTCCGGGAGACGGACACCCTGCTGCGGCAGGTGCGTAAGGCTGGGGACTGCCGGGCATATGAGACGGCGGTGCGGCAGTTTTTCTATGACGCAGAGCTGTCCCATTGATGATATCTGTAAAGGAATCATGCTTTACACAAAGAACCCCCGCTTTCCATAGAGGAAGCGGGGGTCTTTTTTGCAGAGCTTCAGTTGAGAACATAGACGGTGCAATAGCGCCGACCGAAGGAACAGGCATCGTCGTAGGAGTCAAACCACAGATCCAGCTTTGTTCCCTTGATGGCACTGCCGGTATCGGAGGCCACGGCCATGCCGTACTCCAGATAACCGTCGTTGGTCAGAATATAGAACCGTGTGCCGAAGGGGAACACCGAGGTGTCCACGGCGATGTTGCCGTAGGCGGTGGGCCGCCCGGAGGCCGTCCAGCCGTGGATGGAGTAGGCGGTGGATTCGCAGGAGCCGTACACGGAGGAGAAGGCCATGGTGTCGCCGGAGGCGAACAGCAGATAGCCGGTGCCGTCATCAAAGGTCGTCACGTCCACCATGTAGTCAGATCGCTCCACGGAGGAGACCATGGTGCCATACTCGACGATCTCGGTGACGGCGTTGTCCTCGGTGGTGCTGACCAGCTCGGTGGAGACCAGCTTGCCGTCCCGGTAGGTGTCCTTGTAGGTCTCGATGACGGTGCCGGGAACGCCCTCCTGCACCACCTCTTCCGTTCCCTTGGCCAGCATATGGTTCACCACACGCTCTGTTTTGTAAGGGGTGGTGACGGTGACGTCACGGGTCTGGGAATACTCTGCCATAACGGAGACGGTAGGCGTCTCGCCGGTGGTGTCCACCACGACCATCTCGCCGTCGCCCACGGTGACGTCGGACCGGCGCAGCAGGTTATCCACCGTTTCCCGCCGGGTGGTCACCAGATAGGTGGCGCCCTGAGCGTCGGCTACCTGCACCTGCTGGCCCTTTACCAGCAGCAGCTGGGCGTCCCGGCTGCTGTTGTCGGCCCGAATGTCCAGCAGACCCGTGGTACGGTCACCGTCGGGCCGGCCGTCGATGATCTGCATTCCGGTCTCGTCCAGGATCATGTATACATAGCTGGGGTTTTCGATATCCTGCTGACAGAGGATCACGGTGGTGGCCAGCAGAGCCACCAGAGTAATTGCCAGCAGCAACCCCTTCAAGAGTCGGGGAGATGCGGATCGGTCCGTTGTTGGCCGGGCCGCCGTCTCCATTCTGATTACTGCTTCTTTCATAAAAAACCTCCCAATTCCGCCCTTCATTTCCAGGGTCCGGGGCGGTGGAAAATCACCTCGCAATGCATTTGTAACTTTTGTTACTTTTTTGAAATATGGGAGGAGTATATCACTTCCACCCACTTTTGTCAAGTTTTTTGGATTTTTCATGGGGTTACACACCACTTTTCACGGTTTTGTGCGGGTATCTGACAGGTAAAAAACGGCAGCTGCCGAGGCATTGGTTACAGAAAGGTTACCGACGGTGACAACGGTTGTAAATAAAGATTGAAGAATGGGGCAGGGCGTGGTATAATAAAGAAAACTATCACAGCGGAGGGGTTCTATGCGGCCTGAATTTATCCCCGTGGGGCAGATCGTCAACGCCCACGGTATCCGGGGCGAGGTAAAGCTGAATCCGGCCGGGTTCGATCCGGCCTTTCTTGCGGCGTTTGACACGCTGTATATCGGCGGAAAAGAGACAAAGGTGAAGAGCGCACGGGTCCACAAGTCCACGGTACTGCTGGTGCTGCCGGGAGTGGAGGATATGGATGCTGCGCTGGCCCTGAAGGGAAAGCCCGTCTTCATCCGCCGGACGGATGCCCACCTGCCGGAGGGCGAATATTTCGATACCGAGCTGGAGGGACTGACGGTGCTGGATGACGAGAACGGGGAGGAGTTGGGAAGGCTCACCCGTGTGCTGAACTATCCGGCCCACAAGGTCTACGAGGTCCGGGGGAAGCGGGAGTATCTGATCCCGGCGGTGCGGGAGGTGTTCATCCGTGGGGTGGACATGGAGACCGGCACCATGCGGGTGCGGAACATGAAAGGACTGGCCACGGATGAGGATTGACATCATGACCCTGTTCCCGGACGCCATCGACGCCATGATGGGGCAGTCCATTATCGGGCGGGCGCAGGCCAGAGGATTGGTGACCATTACCGCTCACCAGATCCGGGAGTACACCACCAACAAGCAGATGCAGGTGGACGACTACCCCTACGGCGGAGGCCGGGGAGCCGTCATGCAGGCGGACCCGCTGTACCGCTGCTGGGACCATATCTGTCAGGAGGCGGGGGAGCGGGTACACACCATCTATCTTTCCCCCTGCGGGCGGGTGTTTGATCAGCAGGTGGCCAAGGAACTGAAGGCAGCCTATGAGCGGTTGATTCTGGTGTGCGGCCATTATGAAGGAATAGACCAGCGGTTCATCGACGAGTGCGTGGACGAGGAGATCTCCATGGGGGATTTCGTGCTGACCGGCGGCGAAATACCGGCCATGGCGCTGGCGGACTGCCTGTGCCGGATGGTGCCTGGGGTGCTGCCGGAGGAGAGCTGCTACACCGACGAGTCCCACTGGGACGGTCTGCTGGAGTACCCGCAGTACTCACGGCCGGAGGAGTGGCATGGTCGAAAGGTGCCGGAGGTGTTGCTATCGGGACATCATGGGAAGGTGGACGACTGGCGGAAAAAAGAGAGCTATAAACGCACTATGACCCGGCGGCCGGACCTCTTTGCCCGGTTCGATGAAGCTAGTCTTACCACCAAGCATGATCGGAAGGTGCTGGCGGAGGCCAAGACGGAGTGGGCGACGGAACAGGAGCCTCCGACTATGGAATAAGACACAAAAACCGCTGCGTGGCGCTCACGCAGCGGTTTTTTCGGTTATTCGACATCATCCTCCCGGAACAGCAGGGTGATGCACCACAGTCCGGCGATGCCCACCAGTGTATAGATGATACGGCTCCATACTGCCAGCTGTCCACCGAATATGGCGGCCACGCAGTCAAAGCGGAACAGGCCGATGCTGCCCCAGTTCAAAGCGCCGATGATGACGAGGATCAGGGCGATGCGATCTACGATCTTCACGGTCAAACCTCCCATCTGTGAGATTGCTCCGTCAGTTTGCCCATTTGGCGGCGGATTATTCAGAAAATTCGTCAGCACGACAAAAATATTTTCAGATTCTGCGGAATTGACGTTGAAAAAGCCGGGGGGACTATTGTATAATACAGGAAGAACAGGAACGAATCAACGGGCGGCCGGCGGCACAGCTCCGGCGGCGTCCACACACAAGGAGGAACAACATGAACAAGACCTTTGAAAAGCTGGGCTTTTACCCGGCGGATATCCTGCTGCCCAAGGATCAGGACATGACCAAGTGGGCCGTGGTGGCCTGCGACCAGTTCACCTCCGAGCCGGAGTACTGGCAGGCGGTGGAGGAGAAGGTGGGCAAGGCACCGTCTACCCTGCGGCTGATCCTGCCGGAGGCCAACCTCAAGGCCCCTAATGTGGACGAGTACATCTCCGGCATCAACGCTGCCATGGAGCAGTATCTGAAAGACGGCGTATTCCAGACGCTGGAGGACTCCCTGATCTATGTGGAGCGCCAGCAGTCCGACGGACGCATCCGCCATGGCCTCATCGGCATGGTGGATCTGGACGCCTACGACTTCACCCCCGGCTCCGGCGCCCTGATTCGTGCCACCGAGGGGACAGTGCTGGATCGCATCCCGCCCCGTGCCAAGGTGCGCCGTCATGCCCCCATCGAGCTGCCCCATGTGATGCTGCTGGTAGACGATCCCGATAAGACCGTCATCGAGCCGCTGACGGCGGCAGCCGATACCATGGAGAAGCTGTATGACTTCGACCTGATGCAAAACGGCGGCCATATCCGGGGCTACAAGCTGTCCGACAAGCAGGTGGATGCCGTAGCCGAGGCACTGGAGGGCCTTGCCTCCGACGAGGCCATGCAGAAGAAGTACGGCGTTTCCGGCGTGGCGCCCCTGCTGTTCGCCGTGGGCGACGGCAACCACTCTTTGGCCACCGCCAAGGCCTGCTATGAGGAGCAGAAGAAGGGCAAGACTCCGGAGGAGTATCTGGCGCTGCCCTCCCGGTTTGCGCTGGTGGAGGTGGTGAACAACCACGACGACGCCCTGCAGTTCGAGCCTATTCACCGGGTGCTGTTCGGCGTGGATCACGAGAAGTTTATGAAGGCATTTCAGGCTGCCTACCCCAACGCCTACGAGGGCCGGGGCGAGGGCCACACCATCGAGTTTGTGTGGAACGGTGAGAGTCATTTCATCACCGTCCCTGATCCTAAGGTACAGCTGGCGGTGGGTACCCTGCAGGGGGTCATCGATCCGTACCTGAAGGAGAACGGCGGCGAGGTGGACTATATCCACGGCGACGACGTGACCCGTGAACTGGGCTCCAAGCCCGGCAACATGGGCTTCCTGCTGCCGGCCATGGGGAAGGAACAGCTCTTTAAGACCGTCATGGCTGACGGCGTGCTGCCCCGCAAGACCTTCTCCATGGGCCACGCTCAGGATAAGCGCTACTACATCGAAGCCCGCCGTATCACCAAGTAAACAGAAACGAAAAAATCTCCCTTCTATCGACGGGTGTCCGTAAAACAGTTAATCCTCCGTATGGCTTAGACCATGCGGAGGAT
>OHAO01002655.1_pt1 | contig 10741 bp, 8 predicted proteins | sample 1577151 | NCBI WGS metagenome assembly OHAO01 (sample SAMEA3541585, study PRJEB24748) | human gut metagenome | biome: human gut; feature: human-associated habitat; material: faeces | place: China | collected 2012 | reverse complement strand
GCGAATAATTTCCCGAACACATTATCACTCAATCTGTTAAAGACATCTGTATTCCTATCGTCAACATTCGCTTTCGTAAGCATAAAGTTAAGCAGTTCACCTCTCTCATTGCATATCAGGTGTAACTTGAAACCGAAATACCATCCCATTGTGCTTTTGCCTCTTTCTGCATAACCACGGAACACCTTATTCCTTGTTATACGCTTGTTGTGGCATACAGGAATGCATGTGCTGTCAATGAAACTTATACCCGTGCATCTGCCAAAGCAAAACAGTTGGAGGAACAGCATCATCTCAACCGCGACTCTGGACTCGAGTTCAACAAAGCGGTTATATGAAAGCTGCTTGGGGAACAGGTCGTGCAGGTGAACCTTGACATAATAAAGGTAATAATGCTTGAAGTTGCGGAAAGTGTTGAAATGAAAGTAGATGAGTATCGTCATGATTTCCGACCGACTCATAGTCCATTTCCGATTGCGGTGCTTACGCCCGTCTGGCTCACAAATGGACATGCGTGCAATTTCCTTATCATATTCTTGGCAAAAATCATCGATAATACAGAAAATTTCCGTAATTTTGTTCTTGGTAATCTCCATAACTATAGTATCCTTTAATTTTATAATTAATTGATTCTCAATCACAAAGGTACTAAAAATTATTGAGATTACCAACTTTTACAAAGACTTTCTTATCCCGAACTCGGGTTGATAATATTGTCTTTTTCATAATCTGTTTCTGCTTAAGTGTTAGAGACGTGTAACATTGCCTTCGTAGTGACCCTTCAGCGCACCCTTGTACTTCTTGATGCTGAACACCGTGAAGTCGACATCAGCCTTGCCGTCGGCGAACGTGAGCTTGGCGTTGCCACCGAGAGCGATAGAATTTGTACCGTTGACGGTAGCCTGCGAGTAGGTGTCGCCTGCGTACTTGATGGAAATCTTAGCGACTGTCCCTCCGCCTTCACCACGTACACGCCGGCAGCGAGCTGTGTGGCGTCTATCTTCGCCTTGCCGCCGCGAGCCGTAGCCTGCGCAGCGAGAGAGCCGTTGGCAGCGTACACTTCGAGCAGTTTGCCGTCGGTCATGCCCTCAGCCGTGATGGTGTATCCGTTGGAGCGCAGGGTGATGGGCGACTGCTTCGTGAGCTGCACCATGCCGGCAGTAGAGCCCTTCAGCTCAATCTTGTCCACATTCTTCACTGCGTGCGTTGCCACCGTTGCGCCGCTCTTCGAGAGCAGTTTCACGTTGCCGTCTGCCACTGTGAGCTTCGCCACCTGCGACATCTGCACCTCGTGCGCAGTTCCGTCGAGATAGAGCACATTCACCTTGCCGCCCTGCGCCATCATCGGGCAGGAAACAGCACAAAAGAGAAGGGCTGCTAAGAAACAACGTCTAATCATAAATCAGATTTTTAAAGTTTAATTGACTTATAATTGCTTATCTGTTACAAACAGTAGTCAATAATGTTATACAAACCAACTTCTAACCGATTTTTTGCAACAATTTCATACAAAAAAAGCCCAGAGCTGTGCGCCCTGGGCTTATATTTTCTAATGTTGTACGATGCCGAATTAGAGGTTCGGGTTCATCTTTGTCCACTCTGCTACTGGAGGAACGATGCCGAGCTCTACAATCTCGTCGCGCATCTTGCAGAGGTGCTCGTAAGACTTAGCGAGAGAAGCAAGCTCCTCTTCTGTGCCTGTAGGCTGTGTGAAGTGAACGCCAGTCTTGTCGATTGTAGAAGGCATAGCCATCATAACGTTCTTGAAGCCACACTTCTCGCAGTTTACGTAGCAGCCTGCTGGCAATGTGAACTCCTCGCCACCCATAGCAGCCTCGATCATCTTAACTGCGTTGTATGCCGGGCTCTGGAATGAAGAACGACCGCGGAGCTTGATGATGTTAGAACCACCCTGAACGGTGTGGTGCTTGATCTCTTCCCAACGCTCTGCTGAGAGGCCCATCTCTGAGAGAGGCTTGCCGTCTACCTTAACCTGAGAAGCGAATACAGCCATCTGCTCGCCGTGGCCACCGTATGTGTGAGCGCCAGTCACCTTGTCCTGCTGTACGCCGAACTCGAGTGCGAGAGCCTGCTGCAGACGTGTAGAGTCGAGAGCAGCGAGTGATGTGAGCTGGTTTGGCTTCAAACCTGAGTGGATGAGAGCTGTGAGGGCTGTAACGTCAGCCGGGTTGAAGATAACAACAACGTGCTCTACCTCCGGGCAGTACTTCTTGATGTTGTCGCCGAACTCTGCAGCGATCTGGCAGTTGCCCTTCAAGAGATCCTCGCGGGTCATGCCGTCCTTACGCGGAGCACCACCTGAAGAGATGATGTACTTAGCGCCTGTGAATGCTTCCTTCGGGTCTACTGTGTAAGTTACGTTAGCGCCCTTGAAAGCGCACTGCTGAATCTCGTCGAACACACCGTGTACACCCGGCTCGTAGATGTCGTAGAGACAGATGTTAGGAGTAAGACCGAGCATAAGAGCGCTCTGTACCATGTTTGAACCAATCATACCGCCGGCACCGACGATCAAAAGCTTTTCGTTAGATAAGAATGCCATAATAAATAGTGTTTATTATATTAATAACTGTATTTCGTTTACTAACTGCAAAGATACAACTTTTTTGAAATATACAAACGATTATCGAAAATTATAGTGTTGTTTAATCTTAAAATCTGTATATTTGCAGCACCTAATAATTATAATATGACAGATACAAAGTTTACTATAGCCGATCGACTCGCCGCATTGCGCGAGGAGATGCGGCGCGAAAGGCTCTCGGCGTTCATTTTCCCGAGTGCCGACCCGCACATGAGTGAGTATGTTCCCGAACGTTGGGAGGGACGCAAGTGGATATCGGGCTTCGACGGCTCGGCTGGCACGGCTGTGGTTACGCTCCATTCGGCTGCGCTCTGGACCGACTCGCGCTACTTCCTTGCTGCCGAGCAGCAGCTCGAGGGCACCGAGTTCCAGCTGATGCGCGAGCGCATGGAGAGCACACCCAGCATTGCCGACTGGCTGGCGCGCGAAGTGCACGACGGCGAGCCTACCGAGGTGGGCATCGACGGCATGTGCATCTCGAAGAGCGAGGCTGAAGGGCTGAAGGCTGAGCTGAGACATGCCGGCGGACTGACGCTGCGCACCAATCTCGACATACTCAACCGCGTGTGGGCAGACCGTCCGCCGGTGCCGCTTAACAAGGTGGAGATTCACCCGCTGGAATATGCGGGCGAGTCGGTGGCTGAAAAGCTCAGCCGCATACGCACCGAGATGCGCCGCGCGGGAGCAAGCTGCATGCTCGTTACGCAGCTCGACGACATAGCGTGGACGCTCAACCTGCGCGGCTCCGACGTTCATTGCACGCCGGTGTTCGTGGCATGGCTCATTATCTGCGAGGAGAGCGCTACATTATATATAAAGGAGGAGAAGCTAACGGCGGAGGTGAAAGACTATCTGCGCGCTGAAGGCGTAGCCATCGACGACTACAGCAATATCATTGCGGCGCTCAACGACTGCGATGCGCCGACGATGCTCATCGACCCTTCAACCGTGAATAGCACACTGGCGCAGCCGCGCGGCAACTTCACCGTGCTCTCTGCGCCGTCGCCCATACCTGCTATGAAGGCGGTGAAGAATCACACGGAGTGCGAGGGCTTCCGCCGTGCTATGGAGCGCGACGGCGTGGCTATGGTGCAGTTTCTGAAGTGGCTGGAAGAGGCTATGCCGAAGGGCTATCAGACGGAGCTAACGGCGAGCGCCAAGCTGTACGAGCTGCGCGCCAAGCAACCGCTCTTCCGCGACATCTCGTTCGACACCATCGCCGCTTACGCCGACCATGCGGCTATCGTTCACTACGAACCGACGCCGCTCAGCGACGTCAAGCTCGAACCGAAGGGCTTGCTGCTGCTCGACAGTGGCGCACAGTACAGCGACGGCACAACGGATATCACCCGTACAATAGCTCTTGGCGACGTCAGCGACCGCGAACGCCACGTCTACACGCTGGTGCTGAAGGGTCACTTGGCGCTGCAGAACCTCTGCTTCCCACGTTCGGCGTCGGGCACGCAGCTCGATGCGGTGGCACGTACGGCGATGTGGCGCGAGGGCATGAACTTCATGCACGGCACGGGACACGGCGTAGGCTCTTATCTCAGCGTGCACGAGGGTCCTCACCAGATTCGCCAGGAGTATCGCGGGGCGCCGATGGTGGAGGGAATGACCGTTACCGACGAGCCGGGGCTGTATCTCGACGGACGTTTCGGCGTGCGCATCGAGAACACGCTGCTCACCGTGCCTTACGTGACGACCGAGTTCGGACGTTTCCTGCGCTTCGAGCCGCTCACGCTCTGCCCTATCGACACTAAGCCGATAATGACAAACATGCTCAGCGACGAGGAACGCCAGTGCCTCAACGCCTACCACGCTATGGTGTACGAGCGTTTGGCGCCGATGCTCGATGAAGAGCATCGCGAGTGGTTGAAGAAGAAAACGGAAGCGATTTAGTTGAATCAGTTGATTCAGTTGAGAGTTGAGAGTTGAGAGTTGAGAGTTATGATTAGCTGTGCTACGATTCGATAGCTCTTGATTTAAACATAGGAGGAGGGTGTGTCAAAACTCATAAATAGCACGCCCCGAAGGGGCAGAAGCACATAGCCCAGGGCAGCGCCCTGGGTAAAAGGAACCCACACGCCCCCTACGCCCTGTAAGGGCAAAAGCCTAATTATTAAGGTGTTGCCCTTCTTGCTCTGGCAAGCGGCAAAGCCGAGCGCAGCCCGCATAGTATACAGGCAAGCCCTTTAGTAAATATTGCTATAAAACACTGAACAACAAAACAATATAAGGGTGAATAATTGTTTACCGGACAGCAATAATTTTATGTATATAATGGTCGTGACGCACGCCCTATCTCTTAACATTAACCGGCGGACGGCGGACGCAATCTGATTGGACGGCGGACGCAATCTGATCGGACGGCGGACGGAATCTGATTGGACGGCGGACGGAATCTGATCGGGCGGCGGACAGAATCCGATCGGACGGCGTTCGGAGCACGATGACAAAACGCAACAATCGTAGCAAAAAAAGTAGCGGAGGTCTCCGGCCTCCGCAGCACCAAGTCGAACACAAACTATATATCGGCATCATTGGTTGCTGCGGAGGCCGGAGACCTCCGCTACTAACATTTTACTTAAGAATATCTTTAAACGCGAAGTTCGCGAGTATAGATGTCGACTGACTCAGCATACGGATGAACTCCTGTGCTGAGTTTTTCATATACGAGTCTTTAAGAATATGTATGCAACCGTCCATCTCGTTGTCGGCTGCATCAAGCGAAAGCGCCTTCATGTCAGGCTGCAGAATGGTTGTCGACTCGGAGAGTATCGTAACAAGATTGCTGCGGCGCAGAAGGTCGAATATGATGTTCACGCTGTTCACCTCAACCATGATGCGATAGTTCAGCTCCTTGCCCTCTACAAGATGGTCGAAGGCGTTGCGCGCCTGCAAACCCTTGCTCGGCAGTATGAGGTCGTAGCGCTCAAGGTCGGAAAGTCGCAGCGACGATTGGCGCGCAAGCGGATGGTTCTCGTTGACGATAGCCGCCAGGCGGTTGCTGAATATGGCTCGGCTGTCGATAGCCTTGTCCTTGTTGAGCGGCTTGAAGGCAAGCACGAGGTCGAGCTCGCGCTTCTTCAGTCCGTCCATCAGTTCCTGCATCGAGCGGTAGATGATGTTCAGCTTCACGTGCGGATAGGCTCGCAGAAAAGCCACCAATGTCTCAGCCATTATGTTGCTGAACGAGTAGGTGACGCCGATATTCAGTTCGCCGCCGAGCATCTCCTTCAGGTCGTTCATGTGGTCGATGCACGCATCTGCCGAGTTCACGGCGTTCTGCGCGTAGGGTCGAAGCTCCTTTCCAGCCTCGGTGAGGTACACCTCATGCGAGTTTCGCTCGAAGAGTGGCAGACCTATCTCCTGCTCCAGATGCGATATCTGCTGCGAGAGCGTGCTCTGCGTGATGAAGAGCTTGCGCGCAGCCTCGGAGAAGTTGAGCGTCTCTGCCACCTTCAGAAAGTATCTAAGTTGTCTTATCTCCATTTCAATGATTGTCTTGATGCAAAAGTACAACTTTTATTTTATTTCCACAGCACTAAGGTCTACGAACTCGCCGTTCTTGCGCTTGCGCTCAACGAGCATGTTGAAGAGCTTGCGCTTGCGATTGCCTTCTACGAAGCGGCGGAAGAAGATGTTAGGTATAGCCACGCCGAGCGCGATGCAGATGATGGCGAGCGACGCCTTGATAGCGTTGTTCATGCCGACAGTCACCTCGCCTACCACGCCGTGCATCTCGATGAAGGCGAAGAGAGCGCGATACATGAGCACACCGGGCACCATCGGGATTACGCTCGGGATGGTGATGCACTGATGGGGAACGTGGAACCAGTGGCGAGCCTTGATAACGATGACGCTGATGAGCGCTGAGCCTGCGAGCGAACCGATGCTCAAGCCCATATCGAGACCTATATTGCCGTTGCTCGGACCGAGATTGACGAAGTTGCGGAAGCACACGGCGATGATGCCGCCGAGGGCTACTGCAGGCAGGATTCTACGCGGAATGCTAAAGATTGTAGAGAAGCCCATAGCCGAGACGGCTGCAGCGATAGCAAACTCCCAGTATTCGTGATGCGGAATCATCGTAAGGTCTTTCACGAAGTTGTCGATGCCGCACACCTTAATGGCGAAAGCGATGCCGAACGCCATAGCCAGAACCATCAACAGCGTGTTGAGCGCGCGCACCATGCCCACTTCTATATATCCGTCGAGCATGTCGCTCACGAAGTTGATGAGCGGAACGCCGGGCACGATGAACAAGGCGCAAGCCATGAGCGGATGCCAAGGTGTGTCGGAGTGCATGATGGCTGGCAGGAAGTCGGCAAGAGCCGGCGAGAGTGAGAGGAATGTGGTAGCCCATGCGATGAGTGTGGCTACGAAAGCCGCGATGCCGATGGCTACATAGTTGTTGCAGCCGCGTGTGGGCAGGAACATGCGCAGACGGAAACCGAGGATGGCTGCCAAAGAGCAATAGAAGAACGCAGGCCAGTCGCAACCGAACTGTATGCAGAAGCCGCCGCAGGCAAAGCCGCCGCCGACAGCTACCTGCCACGGAGTGAAGCTGCGCGGCGTAGAGCGTATCTCCTCCAGCGCCGACTCGTACTGTTCGAGCGAATAGTCGTTGCTGATGGCGCTCCATGTGAGCTTGCTTATCTTCGTGATAGAGGTCATGTTGATGCCATGCTTCTCACAGCGCTGGAACTTTGTGAACGAGTGCTCAGCGTCGCTGTAGTTCACCATGAGCACGTTCCAGTTGATGTAGAAGTGCAGGTAGCGTTCGTCGAGACTAAGGAAGGCTGCGGCGCGTTTCATCGTACGGCGGATGCGCGAGGTGTCGGCTGCACTCTCCATAAGTATGCTTCCGGTGCGCAGAAGCAGGTCGAGCTTGTGCTGCAGCTCGGCTGCCGCCACTTTAGACTGGTTGTTTGAATTGCCACACTGGCAGGTTGCTTGCATTGTTTCTATTGTATTGTTATCCATATTCGTTGTTTACAAGGCTTGCGTGAAGAGTAACATATTAACTACTATTAAAACTATAAAAAACATTATCTTATTATCTGAATCGGCGTGCGCGGCTTAACCGAACACGAAGATGAGTATCTGTATCGTAACGATGCGCAGGAACATTGCGAACGGATAGACGTTGGCGTAGCCCACGTTAGGCGCGTCTACCGATGTCTGGTCGCGAACGTATGCCAGCGCCGACGGGTTGGTGTTTGAGCCAGCAAGCACACCGAGCAGCGTGTACCAGTTGATGTGGAAGAGATACTTGCCGATGATGCCGCCCAGGATGACCGGTATCATTGTGATGGCTATGCCGTATCCTATCCAGGTCATGCCGCTCTCCGACATTACGGTCTGCATAAACTGCTCGCCGGTGCCGAGACCTACGCACGCAAGGAAGATACAGATGCCCACTTCGCGTAGCATGAGGTTGGCTGAGATGGTGTTGTATGTCACGAGGTTGTACTTCGGACCGAAGTAGCCTACGAGGATAGCCACGATGAGCGGACCGCCGGTGAGTCCGAGTCGCAAGCTCTCGTTGATGCCGGGGATGAAGAACGGGATGTTGGCGAAGATACAGCCGAGCACGATGCCGAGGAACACCGGTATAAGGTTCGGGTTGTTAAGACGCTTCATCTGGTTGCCGAGCATCTTCTCTGTGTGAGCGATAGCAAGTTCGGTACCTACGACGGTGAGTCGGTCGCCGAGCTGCAGCTTCAGCGAACCGGTAGCGATAAGATCCACACCGTTGCGGTTGATGCGCGTCACGTTAGTGCCCAAGTTCTCGCGAATGTGCAGATGAGAGAGCGACTTGCCGTTGATGTCGGGCTTAGTAACGAGTATTCGGCGTGTGACAAGTTCTTTGCCGAACTTGTCTTCTGGCACGTCTATCTTCTCGCCGAGCAGCGCAATGACGGGGTCTTCTACGGTAGGATGAGCTACGACGCGCAGTATGTCGCCCTCGCCTATCACGGTATGTCCGTTCACCACCTCGTCGTGTTCGTCCGATCCGTTGCGAATGATGCGCGACACCATGAAGTCGCGCTTCAGCAACTCGCGTATCTGCTGTATGTTGTCGCCGAAGATCATCGAGTTGGTCACCTTCACCGAGAATGTGTTGAGCGTCATCTTCTCCAGATGGCCCATACCACGCTTGGCTTCAGCCTCCTCAGCCTCCTTGTTGATGCGCAGAACGTAGCGCAGGATGGCGAACGAGATGATTACACCAAGCGCACCCATCGGATATGCAATGGCATAGCCGGTAGCGATGCTCGGTGCGTCGATATGGCGCAGGTCGCTGTACGCCTGCTGCGCAGCACCGAGTCCAGGAGTGTTGGTTACTGCACCCGAGAGGATGCCCGCCATTGTGGTGAATGGTGTGCCGGTGAAGCTGTATATGACGAGTGTTGTGACGATGCTGAGCGCCACGATAATAGCCGTGAGCGAATTGAGGCTCTTGCCGCCGTCCTTGAACGATGAGAAGAAGCCGGGGCCTACCTCAAGACCGATAGAGTAAACGAAAAGAATCAAGCCGAACTCCTTAAGGAAGTGGAGCAGATGGGCGTCGAGATTGAGCGAGTAGTGGCCGAAGATGAGACCGATGAACAGTATCCAGGCGAGTCCGAGCGACACGCCCTTCACCTTCAGCTTGCCAAGGCTCAGGCCTAACGTGATAACAAGGGCGAGAATCATCACCGAGTGTGCCACGCCTCCACCCCATAGGTCGGGGAAACCATAAAACAGATTTCTTAAAATTTCCATTTCTCTTATGCTATTTATTTATTTTCTGTGTTATATATAATAATGTATATTCACGCGGTTTACAGTAGTATGTTGTTATTTCTGTTTTGCGATTGCAAAGGTATTGAGAATACCGAAAGCAAAAAAGCATTTACGTTTAATTTTTGCGAACGCGGCTAAAGGTTTTTTCAATCACAAAACCATGATTTCACTTTTAAAACCCCTTCACTTTACCTCTTTTTACTCTTTTACCTTTCTACTTTTAAACGCCCTTTTTACTTTTTTACTCTTTTACTTTTCTACTTTTATTTGTACCTTTGCTTAAAAATCAAAACACACAGTATGAACGTAAAACTTCGCGGCACTCTATGTGGCGTCGGCGCAGCCGTGTTCTACGGCACTAATCCGCTCGGCGCCATGAACTTGTACCATGACGGTATCAGTGCCAACTCTACACTTTTCTATCGTTTCGGACTCGCTATCGTGATGCTCGGCGTGATGATGCTCGTGCAGCGCAAGAAGTTCGGCGTAACGCGCAGCGAACTGATGTTGCTCGCCATGCTCGGCGTGTTCATGGGCTCGTCGTCGTCATCGCTCTTCATCAGCTTCAACTACATGGACGTGGGCATCGCCTCCACGCTGCTATTCGTCTATCCGGTTATGGTGGCGGTGATTATGGCGCTGCTGTTCAAAGAGAAAGTTACAGCAGCCACGGTCATCTCCATCGCGCTCGCATTGGGCGGAATAGCTCTTCTGAACCAGACTTCCGATGGATCGGCGCTCAGCACGCTCGGCGTTTTGCTCGTCATGGTGTCGTCGCTCACGTACGCCGTGTATATCGTTGTGGTGAACAAGTCGCGCCTGAGGATGTCGTCGGTGAAGCTCACGTTCTACGTGCTTATCTTCGGTCTGCTCACCATCCTCGGCTACACGTTCGCAATGGGCGAGACGGTGCAGTTGCTCACCACGCCGCACCAGTGGCTCTTCGCTGCTCAACTCGCGCTGATGCCTACCGTGCTATCGTTAGTGCTTATGGCGATAGCCGTTAAAGACATTGGCTCTACTCCTACCGCAATTCTTGGTGCGCTCGAACCGATAACGGCTGTAGCCATAGGCTGCGTCTGCTTCAGCGAGTCGTTCACTATGCGCCTTGCCGTGGGCATCGCGCTCATCCTCACCGCCGTGCTGCTCATCATCGGCGGCAAGCAGGTTTCGCCGCAGCGCGTCACGGTGGCGTTCACGCGCCTGGGGCGCATGATCGTGAAGACATGGCGCTGGAAGCAGTAGGCTTGCAGGAGACATTGAGTACCATAAAAATGGAAAATATAACCTGTTGGCGGAATTAATTTAGTGCATACTTAATTCTGCCAATGGGCTTGTCGT
>OHAO01002644.1_pt1 | contig 10768 bp, 9 predicted proteins | sample 1577151 | NCBI WGS metagenome assembly OHAO01 (sample SAMEA3541585, study PRJEB24748) | human gut metagenome | biome: human gut; feature: human-associated habitat; material: faeces | place: China | collected 2012 | reverse complement strand
ATGATTTGTCTAATGAAATAGTAAAAGGAACAAATAGTCCCTGGCTGACAGAATGCTTGATGCTGTCCGGATCGTTAAACTGAGCGACAATTTTCAGCTCACCCAGGTCAATGCCGGCTTTGTTTAAAAAGTGTTCCATCTCCTTGCGGGTACCGGAACCTTCTTCACGGACGATGATCGGCTCTTTTTTCAGAAAATCCGCCTTCATGCCGCCGCCGGACTGAATCTGACGGAAACGTTCATTGTTTGGTGTGATGATAACCAGATGATCTTCGGTGAAGCTTTCGAAGACACATTCTGGACTGTGGGTATCGGTTCCGCAGAAACCGATGTCCGCAAGACCTTTGGAAATACTCTCCACAACCTGTTCACTGTCCTGACGCTGAATATTGAAGGTAACGTTAGGATATTCTTCCCGAAAAGCAGAGATGATCTTCGGAAGAATGTACTGAGAAGGAACGGTGGAAGCACAGATGGTCAGACTTCCTTTCAGTTCCTTGTTGTAATTTTTTACCGAGCAGCAGGCATCGTCCCTGAGATTGAGCATCTTTACCGCATACTGATAAAGGATGCTTCCAGGTTTTGTCGGATAGACATATTTAGTACCGCGCTCAATCAGCTTAGTGTCCAACTCTTTTTCCAGGGAGTTGATGTGGGCACTGATGGTCGGCTGTGTGAGATAGATCCGCTGAGCAGCTTTGGAAAAACTTTTGAGCTTCACAACATAAACAAAAGCTTCCAGTTGTTTAAAATCCATAATGAACCTCATTTCCTGAAAGGGATAGGAATGATAGATAAATTAAATAAGAATACCTTCATTATAACAGATTTCGATAGGAAATGAAACAGAATTGACACGATTCACTATTGTTTTTGAATATAAATAGAGGTAAAATATATACAGATTATCTATAAGAATACGATAACACAGATGGACAGGCAATGTTTTAATAGATTAGATGGAGGAGTATCATGGCAACGACCAAACGTCTTACCGAAATGACAAAAGGGGCTGGCTGAGGTGCAAAGATAGGCCCAGATGCCCTGGCGCAGGTTCTGCACCAGTTACCGAAATTTACTGATGAAAAACTGATTGTTGGATTTGACACCAGCGATGATGCGCTGGTCTACAAGGTAAGGGATGACCTTGCAGTTGTACAGACTGTAGACTTTTTCCCACCGATTGTAGATGATCCATACACCTTTGGTCAGATTGCTGCTGCAAACTCCCTGAGCGATATCTATGCGATGGGCGGCGATCCAAGCATCTCGATGAATCTGATCTGCTTCCCAACCTGTCTGCCAATGGACGTCATGGCAAAAATCATGCAGGGCGGTGCGGACAAAGTAAAGGAAGCAGGTGCCATTATTGCGGGCGGCCACACCATTGAGGACTCTGAACCTAAGTATGGGCTGTGTGTTACCGGTTTTATGCACCCGGACAAAGTAATGCAGAATAGCAACTGCAAGGAAGGCGACCTGCTTGTTCTGACCAAGCCTCTGGGAATCGGCGTACTGACCACAGCAAACAAGGCACAGCTTCTGGATCAGAACACTTACGACCAGATGGTGGAAGCAATGGCAACCCTTAATAAATATGGAAAAGAAGTCATGATGGAGGTAGGTGCAAATGCCTGCACCGATGTCACCGGTTTTGGTCTGGTCGGTCATGCTTCCGAGATGGCAAAGGGAAGCGGCCTAACCATCGAACTGTGGAGCAAAGAAGTGCCGATCATTGAAGCGGCAATCGACTTTGCAAAGATGGGAATTATTCCATCTGGAGCATACAGCAACATGGCATTTGTAAAAGATGATGTTTCTTTTGCAGAGGATGTTCCACAGCACATGCAGGATTTGTTGGTTGACCCAATCACTTCGGGTGGCCTGCTGATTTCTCTGCCGGAAGAAAAAGCACATGAGCTGGTAAAGAAACTGGAAGGGGTTACCATCTGCAACAAAATTATCGGACGGGTTACCGCAAAACAGGACAAAGCAATTGTCGTTTTATAAAAGTAAAAAAAGATATTTTTTCAAACAGGGGATTGTTCTACTAGGACAATCCCCTGTTTTATTACTCAAACATCTGAATAAATATGAACATATAGTGAACACTGCAATAAAATTGTTGAAATTTATTGTGATAATTCACAATGATAGTTAGCATAAACAGATATAATCCGATTGTTTTAAAGGATTTACAACAAAATATATGTTAAAATTACTAAATAAGGGAATATTTTTATGTAATTTATGTAGATGAACAAATTCCACAATAAACATTGTACAAAAAAACAACATAAAAAAATTAAAAAAAGTTCATAAAGTACTTGCAAAAATGTTTAAAAAACCTTATACTTTAGGTGAGTTTAATTCCCCAAAGAATTGTTTTGTTGAAAATTACAACAAGAAAGGGAGATCTACTATGAAGAAGAAATTATCTTTTCTGTTGGCTGTAGTGATGGCATTTACTTTTGCTGCATGCAGCTCGGGCGGAAGTGGTAATGAGAGTACCACAAATACCGAAACTCCAACAGAGACAACTCAGGAAGAAACAAAAGAAGAAGCATCCGCAGAAACCTCCACCGCAAAATCCCCAGACAATGATCTGGTTGTTGCAATGCAGGCAGACGCAACTCATCTGGACCCACATGTATCCGGCAACGGTGTTTCCAATACCGTAACCAACGCAATGTATGAGTCTCTGGTTACTTTTGATGCAGACTCCAACATCGTTCCAATGCTGGCAAAAGAGTGGACAATGTCTGAAGATGGTAAGAGCTACACCTTCATTCTGAATGAAGGAATCACCTTCCATGATGGTGAACCATTCAACGCTGAAGCAGTTATTGCAAACTGGGAACGCGGTAAGGCAGACGAATCCCTGAGAGTTTATTCTCAGACAAAATCCTGGGTAAGCGCAGTAGCAGACAGCGAATATCAGCTGACCATTACCCTGGACGAGCCAAACAACACCTTCCTCAACAAACTGACTCAGGTTCGAATCATCAGCCCAAAAGCAATCAAAGAGCTTGGTAAAGACGGTCTGGCAAAACAGTCCGCAGGTACCGGTCCATACATCCTCTCTGAGCGTGTAGACGGCGGTTACACCAAGATGGTTCGCAACGAAAACTACTGGAGAGAAGGTCCAAAGGTTGATACCCTGACCTTTAAAGTAGTTCCAGAAGATGGCGCTCGTATCGCTATGCTGCAGACTGGTGAAGCAGACGTTATCAACCCTGTTCCACCAATCCAGGTAGAAAAAATCGAAGGCGATCCTAACATTCAGGTTATGAATGAAAAAGGTATTACATATCGTTACGTTACCCTGAACAAGAACTACACACTGGAAGATGGCAGAAAACCATTTGACGATGTAAGAGTTCGTCAGGCTATGAACTATGCATTCGACAGCGAAGCATTCTGCCAGGTAGTATTCAAGGGTTACGCAGTAAAACCAACCTCCATCTTCTCCGATTCGATCATGTACTATGCAGAACAGACTCCATACGATCTTGACCTGGAAAAGGCAAAAGCTCTGATGGAAGAAGCTGGCTATGCAGATGGTTTCCCAGTTAATATCTGGGTAGATAACACCACCATCGAAATGCAGGGTGCAGAATTTGTAAAACAGCAGATGGCACAGATCAACATTGACGTTAACGTTATGCCAATGGAATCCACAACAATCGCTGATATGACCGCTCTGCCAGAAGATGAAACAGAAGTTCAGATGTGGTATGTAAACTGGAGCTCCGGTTCCTACGAAGCAGATGGTTCTATGAGAAACATCCTGCACGGTGACAAATATCCACCATCCGGTTACAACACCGCATTCTGGAACAATGCTGAATTCAACAAACTGTTGGATGACGCTCTGCTGGCAACCGATGAAGCAACCATTGCAGATCTGTACGCACAGGCACAGGCAATTGCTTGGGAAGAATGCCCATGGATCTTCCTTGCAAATGATAACTCCATCATGGCACAGAGAAGCTATGTAAAAGGTCTGACCTACAAACCAGGCGGCGACGTTGTTCTGACAACAGCTGAACTGGAACAGTAAGTTTTACAGCAGATACCCATATTTGATAATTAGGAGAAAGGAGTAGTGATTTGCTACTCCTTTCTTTGCAGAAGGGGGCAAATTTTCTTATGAGTCGTTATTTTATCAGACGTATACTGGAAACAATTCCGTTGATGCTGATTATTTCGATTTTTGTATTTATGTTTATCCATTTAATTCCAGGTGACCCGGCAAGAAGTATTGCTGGTCTGGATGCAGAAGAGTGGGAAGTAGAAGCAATTCGTGAAGAATATGGCCTGAATAAGCCAATTATCGTACAGTATGTCGATTATATGGTAAAACTGTTCAAAGGCGATATGGGTCGCAGCATGAAATCGGATACACCGGTTACCGAACTGATCGCAGACAGAATGCCGCAGACACTGAAACTGGTATTTGCAGGTGTTTTGTGGGCGCCGGTACTGGGTATTTTTATCGGTGTTATCTCGGCAATTAAACACGGAAAGATGCTGGACCACGTCAGCATGCTGATTGCGATTACCGGTCTGTCGGCTCCAGGTTTCTGGCTCGGTCTGATGGGTATTCAGATCTTCTCGGTACAGCTGGGCTGGCTGCCTTCCGGTGGTTTGGACAGCTGGAAAGGATTTATCCTTCCTTCGTTTACTATGGGATGTGGTATCATGGCAGTACTTGCAAGATATTCCCGTTCCTCCATGCTGGAAACTCTGCGTGAAGACTATGTTCGTACCGCAAGAGCAAAAGGTCAGAAAGAGTCGATGGTTATGTTTGCACATGCCTTCCGCAACTCTCTGATTCAGGTTGTAACCATTTTGGGTCTGCAGATTGGTGGTTTGCTGTCCGGTTCCGTTCTGACCGAGACGGTATTCTCCATCGCTGGTATGGGCCGTCTGCTGACAGACTCGATTTCGTTCCGTGACTATGCAGTTGTACAGGGTCTGTTGATGCTGTTTGCTCTTCAGTATGTACTGATCAACCTGGTTGTTGACCTGTTATACGGTGTAATCAATCCGAAGATCAGGCTCGATTAACAATCAAGAAGGAGGAGTAATCGTTTATGGCTGAAATTGAGAAAAAAGAACAGCAGAACGCATCTTTTGCTGCAAACTATATTGATGAAACCATCAAGGCTGACAGCGACAGCAGAGTAAAAGCGTTTGTTAAAAAATTTTTGAAAAGAAAAACAGCAGTTTTGGGATTAATCATCATTCTTTTGCTGGTTGTTATCGCAATTATTGGACCATCCATTGCACCGTATGATTACAACGAATATGACTATATGAATGTTCTGACCGGACCAACCCCAGAGCATATTTTTGGAACCGACCACTATGGCCGAGACATCTTCAGCCGTATGCTGGTAGGTGCCAGACTGACACTGGGTGTTTCCCTGTCGGCAGTAGTAATCGGTGCTGCACTGGGTACCGTTCTGGGTCTGATGGCAGGTTACTACGGCGGCGTCATTGAAATGCTGGTTATGCGTGGTTCCGACGTTCTGTTCAGCTTCCCGGACATCCTGCTTGCAATCGCAATCGTAGCGATCCTTGGCCCTGGTATCATCAACGTACTGATCGCGGTAATGGTCTTTACTGTTCCAAGCTTTGCCCGAATCATGCGAAGCGCGACACTGGCGGTAAAGAGCTCGCTGTATGTTGAGGTTGCAAAGAGCCTTGGCTGTAAGGACAGCAGACTCTTGTTTGTACATATTTTCCCTGGAACCATCCAGTCTTTGATCGTAAACTTCACAATGAGAATTGGTTCCGCTATTATGGCAGCAGCTTCTCTGAGCTTCCTTGGTTTCGGCGCAAATGTTACCGAACCAGAATGGGGCGCAATGCTTTCTCAGGGAAGAAGCTATATCGGTATTGCTTCGCACATGGTGTACTTCCCAGGTCTGGCTATCTTTGTAACAGTACTTGCATTCAACCTGTTTGGCGATGGCTTGAGAGATACTCTTGACCCAAAGATTAAGTAACGAGCGAAACAAGGAAAGGAGTACACTATGGTACAGGAAAAGCTACTTACAGTTAACAAGCTGCGTACAGAATTTTTCCAGAACAAAAAGACAAGTGTAACAGCGATCAATGAGATCAGCTTTGATATTGGCAAAGGTGAAATTTTGGGCCTGGCCAAACGCGCTGCACAATGCTATAATACTAAAGCGTTAGTGCCGCCGAGCCATCGGCGGGATAATGACACATCATTATACAGGCGGTCCTCTGACGAACAATCGTGTATGAACGTCGCAATAAAATGGAGGAATTCAAACCATGGACGCAATGAAGCATTTTACCGAGGGTATGATCAAAGAGAACAAGCCCCAGTTCGAAGTCGGCGACACCGTTCGCGTCTCCGTCCGCATCAAGGAAGGCGACAAGGAGCGTATCCAGGCTTTCGAGGGTACCGTCATTGCTAAGAAGCACGGCGGCGTCGCAGAGACCTTTACCGTTCGCCGCGTTTCCTACGGCGTCGGCATCGAGCGTGTCTTCCCCATCAACAGCCCCTTCGTCGAGAAGGTCACTGTTGTCCGTAAGGGCAAGGTTCGCCGCGCAAAGCTGTTCTACCTGCGTGGTCGTACCGGCAAGGCTGCCAAGGTCAAGAGCGATATTTGATGATTCCCCGTTTCAAAGCGGGAGAAAAGGGGACAACTCGTTTGTCCCCTTTTTTCTGTTATACGGCGCTTTTGGCGCAGAGACAGAGAAAATAAAAACGGGCAGAAGCCCGGATAAAGAGGTGCATCGGATATGGAACAGTCACAGCCTGCTGTCCGTGGTCAGGGCCTGCTGGAATGGTACGAAGCGCTTATTTCGGCGGCGCTGGTGCTGGTGCTGGTGTTTTCCTTTTTCTTCCGTATCATTCAGGTGGACGGCGAGTCGATGGTGCCTACGCTGGAAAACGGCGATAAACTCGTCGTCTGGGGCGCAGGCTATGAGCCTCAGCGGGGCGATGTGGTCATCGTGGACAGCTACACAGCCTACGGTAAGCCGCTGGTCAAGCGTGTCATTGCCAGGGGCGGCGATGTGGTGAACATTGATTATCAGGCTGGCACGGTCTCGGTGAACGGGGAAGTGCTGCAGGAAGCCTATATCGCTGAACCGACCTATCTTGGCTATGACGTAACATTCCCGTACACGGTGCCGGAGGGCACGGTGTTTGTGATGGGCGATAACCGCAACGCCTCGCTGGACAGCCGCTCGTCCTATGTGGGTTGCATTGATGAACGCGATATTCTGGGCAAAGTGCTGCTCTGCTTTTTGCCCTTTTCGGATTTTGGGGTGGTAAAATGAACAACGATACCCGCTTTGCAAATCAATATAACATCCAGTGGTTCCCAGGTCACATGACCAAGACCCTGCGGATGATGGAGACGGAGATCCAGCATGTGGATGCCAGTCTGGTGCTGCTGGATGCCCGCATCCCGCTTTCCAGCCTGAACCCCGAGGTGGAGCGTATTACGGCCCGCAAGCCCAAGCTCTATGTGCTGAACAAGGCAGATCTGGCCGATCCTGCCGTGACAGAGGAGTGGATCAGATACTTCCGCGCCGCCGATGCAGGCTGCGTGGCCATCAGCGCCAAGCAGAAGGGCGGTACCAAGGCGGTGCAGACCGCCATTGAAAAGGAACTGGCTTCGCTGCTGGAGCGCCGCCAGAACCGTGGTATGGGTGGTGCCAAAACTCAGGTGATGCTCTGCGGCATCCCCAACGTGGGCAAATCTACCTTCATCAACACCTTTGCAGGCTCTGCCCGTGCCAAGGCGGCAGACCGCCCCGGCGTGACCAAGGGCAAGCAGTGGGTCAGCACCGAAAAGTTCGACCTGCTGGATATGCCCGGTGTGCTCTGGAAGAAGTTTGATTCTAAGACCATCGCCTCGAATCTGGCCTTCATCGGCTCCATCAAGGATGACATTCTGGATGTGGAAGAGCTGGCCATGAACCTGCTGGATGAGGTGCGCCGCAATTACCCCGATCTCGTGGCCCAGCGCTACAAGCTGGATGCAGAGACGCTGGCTCTGCCGCCCTACGAGCTGATGGAAGCCATCGGCCGCAAGCGCGGTCTGCTGGTGCGCGGCGGCGAGGTGAACACCGAGCGCTGCGCCATTATGCTGGTGGACGAGTTCCGCGCCTGCAAGTGGGGCCGCATCTCGCTGGAGCGTCCGCCGCAGCGGGATGATCTGGCTGATTTTGCCGAGGAGGATGACGAATGAAGCGCCGTTCCGACGAGGAGATCTCGGCTCCGCTGTATGAGTACGATGCCGCTGTACGCAGTCAGTATGGCTGCTTTGCAGGCGTGGACGAAGCCGGGCGCGGCCCTCTGTGCGGCCCGGTGTGCGTAGCGGCCTGTATTCTGGACCCGGAGAATCCGGTCTTTGGCATCAACGACTCCAAAAAGCTTACCGAGAAAAAGCGGGATGCCCTGTTCGATGAGATCAAGGAAAAAGCTCTGGCCTACCGGATCGTATTCGTGGGGCCGGACATCATCGACCGCGACAATATCCTCAACGCCACCATGGGCGGCATGAAGCAGGCTGTGGAAGAGCTGGACATCGTGCCGAACCTTGTTCTCGTGGATGGAAACCGCACCCCGGCAGGGCTGCTGGTCCCGGCACAGCCGGTGGTCAAGGGCGATGCCACCAGTGCCAGCATCGGCGCAGCATCCGTCCTTGCCAAGGTCAGCCGTGACCGCTATATGCTGGAACTGGACAGACAGTATCCGCAGTATCAGCTGGCAAAGCACAAGGGCTACCCGACCAAGCTCCACTATGAGCTGATCGCCCAGTACGGCATCCAGCCGTTCTACCGCCGCAGCTTCCTCAAAAAGCAGGGCTACTGGCCGGAGAACGGAAAGTGAACCGCGCCGAGACAGGGCGCAGGGGAGAAGCTGCTGCGGCCCGCTGGTATCAGAAGCAGGGCTGCAGGCTGCTGGCACACAACTTCCACACCCGGATGGGTGAGCTGGATGTTGTGGTGCAGGAGCCGGATGGGACCATTGTCATCTGTGAGGTCAAGACCCGTGCGGAAGGCTCTCTGGCCAGCCCGGCAGAAGCGGTGGACCGGCCCAAACAGCGCCGCCTGATCCGTGCAGCACAGTATTATCTGCAGCAGAACGGCCTGAGCGATGCACCGGTGCGATTTGACGTGGCAGAAGTGTTCCCTCTTGACAGCGGGCGCTGGATGGTACATATTATAAGGGGCGCTTTTCTCACGTAAAGCAACGGCCCCGGTGGGAAAATGTACGGGCAGAGGGCTTCTCTGCTACAGCAGAAGAGCGTGCTTTGCACGTTCTACGGCGAAAAAGGAGCAACAACAATGCAGTTTTTTAGTACCAGAGACCAAAACCGCAAAGTGACTTCCTCGGAAGCGATCGCGCAGGGCCTGTCCAACGAGGGCGGTCTGTTTGTACCGAAAAGCTTTCCACAGGTGGATGTGAAGGCACTGTGCGAGCTGGACTACCCGGCCATGGCAGCTGCCGTCATCAAAGAGTATCTGACCGACTACTCGCAGGATTTCCTGACCGAAGCTGCCCACAAGACCTACGGAGAGGCCTTTGGCGGCAAGGCAGGCTATCTTGCCCCGGTGGAAGGGGACACCTATGCCTTAGAGCTGTGGCATGGCCCTACCTGTGCATTCAAGGATTATGCTCTGCAGCTGATGCCGAAGCTTCTGGTGGAAGCCAAAAAGAATCTGGGCCGCACCGAAAAGACCCTGATCCTGGTGGCGACCAGCGGCGACACCGGCAAGGCAGCTCTGGACGGCTACCACGATATCCCCGGTGTGGAAATCGCGGTGTTCTACCCCACGGGCGGCACCAGCGAGATCCAGCGTCTGCAGATGGCCACGCAGGAGGGCGCAAATGTCGCCGTTTATGCCGTGCGCGGCAACTTCGACGACGCCCAGACCGGCGTGAAGAAGGTCTTCGGTGATAAAGCCATTGCGGCCAGACTGGCCGAGCGGAACATCCGTCTTTCCAGCGCCAATTCCATCAACTGGGGCCGCCTCGTGCCGCAGATCGTCTATTACTTCGCCGCTTATGCCCAGCTGCTCAAGGCGGGAAAGATCACCTTCGGCGACAAGGTCGATTTCTGCGTCCCCACCGGCAACTTCGGCGACATTCTGGCCGGCTATTACGCCAAGCAGATGGGCCTGCCCGTCGGCAAGCTGGTCTGCGCCTCCAACCAGAACAACGTCCTGACTGACTTCCTCTCCACCGGCACTTACACTGCAAAGCGGGAGTTCTATAAGACTACTTCGCCCAGCATGGACATCCTCGTGTCCTCGAACCTTGAGCGCCTGCTCTACCACGTCACCGGCAGCGATGCCGAAGTGGCCGGCCTGATGAAGAGCCTGAACGAGACGGGCCGCTACACCGTCCGTCCCGAGACGCTGAAGGCCATTCAGGAGAGCTTCGACTGCGGCTGGAGCAGTGAGGAACAGGTGGCAGGGGAAATCCGCGCCCGCTACGAGAAGGACGGCTACCTCTGCGATACCCATACGGCGGTGGCTTTCCATGTTGCCGCTCAGAAGAAACGGGACGGCGTGCCGATGGTGGTGCTTTCTACCGCCTCGCCCTTCAAGTTCCCGCGCAGCGTGCTGGAAGCTCTGGGCCACACTGCCCCGGAGAACGACTTCGAGGCCATGCAGGCGCTGGAAGAGGCTACCGGCCGCACCGCTCCCGCAAGTCTCGCCGTCCTGCGGCAGAAGGCCGAGCGGTTCAGCACCGTCATCGACC
>OHAO01002637.1_pt1 | contig 10805 bp, 8 predicted proteins | sample 1577151 | NCBI WGS metagenome assembly OHAO01 (sample SAMEA3541585, study PRJEB24748) | human gut metagenome | biome: human gut; feature: human-associated habitat; material: faeces | place: China | collected 2012 | reverse complement strand
CACCGAGTCGCACGTATTCTCGGAGGAGATCATCCGCGATGCCGTCGAGGCGGAACTCGCCCGCGGCGGCCAGGTCTATTTCGTCCACAACCGCGTCGAGGACCTGCCGGCCCTCCAGGGGCTGATCACGCGCCTCTGCCCGAAGGCCCGTGTGGCCGTCGGGCACGGCAAGATGCCGGCCGAGCAGTTGGAGAAACTCATCATGGACTTCATCTACGGGGAATTCGACGTGCTGGTGTCGACGACCATCGTCGAGAACGGCATCGACATTCCCAACGCCAATACGATCATCGTCGACAACGCCCAGAACTTCGGTTTGAGCGACCTGCACCAGCTGCGCGGCCGCGTGGGGCGTTCGAACCAGAAGGGCTACTGCTACCTGCTTTCGCCGCCCGACGAGCTGCTGTCGTCCGACGCGCGGCGGCGTCTGCGGGCCATCGAGGAGTTCTCCGACCTGGGTTCGGGGTTCAACATCGCCATGCAGGACCTCGACATCCGCGGCGCGGGCAACCTGCTGGGCGCCGAGCAGAGCGGGTTCATCGCCGACGTCGGTTTCGAGACCTACCAAAAGATTATGAACGAGGCGGTTGCCGAACTGCGTGCCGAGGGGCTTCATGTCCCGGGCTTGAGCGACGGGGAGCAGGAGGTCGTGGAGCAGATGCGTTTCATCGACGACGCGCACATCGACATCGAGGTCGAGGCCGCGCTGCCCGACGCCTACGTTTCGCAGCAGGCCGAACGCCTGAAACTCTACCGCGAACTCGACTCGACGAAGGACGAGGAGGCTTTGCAGGCCTTCGAGAGCCGTCTTGCGGACCGCTTCGGTCCCCTGCCGCGCGCCGCGAAGGAGCTGTTGAACGTCGTGCGCCTGCGCTGGGAGGCCATTCGTCTGGGCATGGAGCGCGTGAAGGTCAAGAACGGGCTGATGATCGTGCATTTCGTGGGCGAGGAGAACTCGCCTTTCTACAAGAGCGAGGCCTTTATGACCCTGTTGCAGCGGGTTACGCAGCGGCCCGACCGATTTGTGCTCAAACAGCACAATAATCGGTTGGCGATGACCGTTAGGAATGTCAAAGACGTGGAAGACGCATACAAAACGCTGCAGCAGCTTTGAATCTGATCGTAGACATAGGCAACACCCTTGTCAAGTTGGCCGTTTTTGACGGCGGACGGATCGTCGCCCAGCGCTGCGTGGAGCGGCTGCATCCGTCGATGCTCGGCGAGTTGCTGGAGGGCCGCAGGGCCGCGAAGGCCGTCGTCGCCTCGACGCGCGGCGAAGCGGACGACGTGATCGAAACGGTCAGACCCTATGCGGATTACCTGCTGGAATTCACCTCGCAGACCCCCGTGCCGGTTGCCAACGCCTACCATACGCCCGAGACGCTGGGCCGCGACCGGCTGGCCGCCGCCGTGGGCGCCACGGTGCTTTACCCGGGGCGCAACGTGCTGATCGTCGATTTCGGCACGGCCGTCACGATCGACCTGGTGACGGCCGACAACACGTTCCGCGGCGGGTGCATTTCGCCGGGGATGAAAACCCGTTTTCGGGCGCTCCACGACTACACGGCCTGCCTGCCGCTGTGCGGTCCGACCGAAAGCGGGGAGTTGCAGGGGCTCACCACCGAAGAGGCCATCCGCCTGGGGGTGATGAACTCGCTGACCTTCGAAATTGAGGGCTATATGGCCCGGATGGAGAAAAAAATCGACGATTTATGCGTAATTTTTACCGGCGGGGACGCGAAATACTTTGCGAAAAGAATTAAAAACACGATATTTGCAAATTGTAATCTGGTCTTTTGCGGATTGGATCGAATTTTAGAGTACAATGCAAGTGAAGAACACCTTGATTAAGCTGGTTGTCGCGGCTGCAGCGATGTTTCCTTTTGCCGTTTCGGCCCAGACAAGCAGTATTAACGCATTCTCGCCCTATACGATGTACGGCATCGGTGAACAGAATACCCCCGGTACGCTGCAGATGCGCTCGATGGGCGGTGCGGGTGTGGCCATGCGTTCGGTGAGTACGGTCAACCTGCTCAACCCCGCGGCTTACAGCGCGGCTCCGCAGAAGACTTTCCTTTTCAACTTCGGGTTGGAGGGGCAGAACTACTACAACGCCCAGACGGTCGGAGGCGTCGGGAAACGGACGGCCTACAACACGTTCAACTTTCACGACATCGCTTTCCAGATGCCGGTGGCGAAGCGGCTGGGACTCGGTTTCAGCCTCACGCCTTACAGTTCGGTGGGTTACAGGACCAAGTATTATCACGAATACGATCCCGAAGACCCCATTTACGCCAACGTCGGCAATATTCAGTACAACTACCAGGGCGAGGGCGACGTGACGGAGGTCAAGGTCGGCCTGGGCTGGGAGCCGTTCAAGAATTTTTCGGTGGGTATCGCCGCACAGTATTACTGGGGCGACATCGACCGTACGTTCGTGATGACCCCGACCGCCATTACGGGCGAGGGAACCTTCACCTCGACGGTGGGGCAGGACAATTACAGCATTTCGAGCATCAAGGGGCAGGTCGGCGTGCAGTGGAACGCGATTCTGAACGCGAAGCGCATCCTGACCTTCGGCGCGACGTACGACTTCGGCGGCGACCTGAACCCGGAGGTGACGAAAAAACTCTATATCGGCGACCTGTACAACACGGTCGTCAAGGGCGATACGACGCACCTGAAGCTGGTGCTGCCCCGGCAGCTGGCCGTGGGGGCCTATTACCAGACCGGCAGGTGGGCCGTCGGCGTGGATTATGTGTTCCAGAACTGGGGCGGCCGCAACTCGGGCTACGAGATGACGGGAACCAGCGGCAGCGGGGAGAACAAGACGGAATACAAGGTGGCCTACACCAATACGAGCACGATCAAGATGGGTGTGGAATACACCCCGAACCGTTACGATGCGCGTCACTTCCTCAAACGCTGGTCCTACCGTGCGGGTTTCCGCTACGGAGCCTACAACCAGACGTTCAACGGGGACAAGCTCGCGCAGTACGCCGTGACGGCGGGCATCGGCATTCCGGTGAGGCGCGGCGCCTTCTCGGCCATCGACATCGGCGTCGAGTACGGTCGCCGCGGTTACAATATCGCCGACCGCCTGGGGCTGGTCCGGCAGCAGTATTTCAAGTTTGCGATCGGCTTCACGCTCTTCGCGGGACAGATGGAGAACGGCGAATATTGGTTCATGCGCTCCAAGTTCGATTGATGTGACAGGCAAGCAAAAATAAAAGATAGAAACACAAAAATTAATCTGACCGATGAAAAACGTTAAATTCCTGCTTTCTGCTGCGTGTGCGCTTTTTGCAGTCGCAGCGATGGCACAGCAAGATTTCAGTGATCCGAAGTACGCGGTCTGGGGTGACACTCCTCAGGAGCGGGAGCAGAACATTCTGAACAGCAACTTCCTCAAGGAGTCGCTCGACAACAAGGATTACAACGCTGCCGCGCATTACCTCAAGGAGCTGCTCGACAAATGTCCGAAGGCTTCGCAGAATACCTTCGTGCGCGGCATCACGCTTTATAAGAACAAGATCGCGCGCGCCAAGAGCATCGCCGAGAAAAACACCTACACCGACTCGCTGATGATCGTTTACGACCTGCGCAACGAGTATTTCGGCGACCATCCCAAGTACGGCACGCCCTATATCCTCGACCGCAAGGCCCGTGAGTATCTGATGTACAAACCCGCCGACCGCAAGGGTATCCGCGAAGCGTTCCGCGCAGCCATCGAGGCCGGCGGCGACAACACCGATCCCGAGACCGTCGTGGCCTATTTCTCGAACCTCTGCGACGATTACAGAAATACCGACGAGGTGATGCCCGACGAGATCATCGCCGAGTACGACCTTCTGACGCCGTTCTTCGAGAAGAACCCCGCTGCCGCCGAGTACAAGAGCCAGTTCGACGCTGCGTTCGGATTGAGCGGCGCCGCAAGCTGCGAGAATCTCGAAAGACTCTTCAAGGGCAAGCTGGCCGCCGCTCCCGACGACGAGGCGCTGCTTTCGCAGGCCGTGGCTCTGATGTCGCGCGCCAAGTGCGACGGTGATTTCTACTTCTCGATCGCCGAGAAATACTATCAGGTGAAGCCTTCGTCGGAGACGGCCATGTTCCTGGCCCAGGCTTTCCAGAACAAGAAGGACTATGCAAAGGCGAAGACCTACCTGAACGAGGCGCTGGATGTCGAGAAAGACCCCGCCGAGCGTCAGAAACTGCTCGTGCGCATCGCGCTGGTGGGCCTCGTGTCCAACGACATTCCGGGCGCTGCCGCCGCTGCGCGCCAGGCCCGCGACCTGGACCCCGAGGACGGCGTTCCGTACTTCATCCTGGCGCAGTGCTATGCTTCGTCGGCAGGTTCGTGCGGCGGTTTCGCCGGTCTGGCGACCTATTGGGCCGCTTACGATACGATGGCCAAGGCGGTCGAACTGCTCCCGGCCGATTCGGAGTACATGGAGCACGCCAAGAGTTCCCTCGGCAAGTTCCGTTCGGTTTTCCCCAGCTCGGAGGAGTGCTTCTTCAACGAGTTGCAGGAGGGTGCGCGCTATACGGTAACCTGCGGAACGGCCGCCGGTATCACCACCACCGTCCGTGCCCGCTAAAAAACACGCTCCCGACAGGCTTCGATGGGAAAACGCATGACAAGAACGATCAGGGTAGCACTCTCCGTGACGGGGAGTGCTATCTTGCTATTCTCGTGTGCGGACAAGGATGCGGGCCGCGCGTCGGCTTCCGAGGAGACGATGATGACCGAATACAGCGAGGACCTTTCGGTCGTGATGTCGCAGAACGGCCGCCGGTCGTACCATTTCGTCACGCCGCTGCTCGAAGGTTATTCGCTGGCCCGCGAACCTTACCGCGAATTCCGCAAGGGCGTGAAGATCACTACCTACCAGAACGATTCGCTGACCACGGTGGACGCCGTGCTGACGGCCAACTACGCCATCTATTACGAGAACCGCGAACTGTGGGAGGCCAAGGGCAACGTCGTCGTCGAGAAATCCGACGGCAAGACCCTCTACACCCAGCAGTTGTTCTGGAATGCGCGGACCAAGAAAATCTATTCGAACGTCGATTCGAAGATCGTGCAGAACAACGGCCGCGATGTCTTCATCGGCGAAGGTTTCGAATCGGACGAGGAGTTCAAGGACTGGCGTTTTCGCCGCATGAAGGGCCGTATGGAGGTCGAGATGAAGCAGAGCGCCGACTCTGCGGCCACGGATTCCACGTCCGTGCGCCCGGTTCCGAAACCCTCCGACAGCCGGCCCTCCGACAGCCGGCCCTCCGACAGTCGGTCCGCCGTCCGGACGTCCGAATCCGGGAGGGCCGCTCCGGCCCGGGAGATTCCCGCCGGGCCGGCTGAAAGGCAGGTCGGAAGACCCGAAGCGGAGGTTGAGCGCCGGCCGCTGAAAATGCGGGACGGCTCCCGGGAGGAGGCGCGTCCGGTCCTGCGGGAGGAGCAGGTTTCCGTCGAACCCAAACTCAAAAACTGAAAGCGATGCTCACCACCGTCGTCCTGATCGTCGTAATGCTGTTGCTGTCGGCTTTTTTCTCGGGGATGGAGATTGCCTTTACGAGCAAGAACCGTCTCAAGCTGGAGATCGACCGCAAGCAGAACCGCATGTTCGACCAGATTGCCGAGGTTTTCGCCCGCCATCCGGGGCAGTATATCACCACGATCCTTGTGGGCAACAACATCGCGCTGGTCGTCTATTCGCTGTCGATGTCGCTGCTTCTGCGCAGTATTTACGCCTCGCTGGGGTGGGAGCAGCTCGCCCGGAGCGGCTCGGTCGCCGTGGACACCGCCGTTTCGACGGTCATCATCATCTTCTTCGCCGAGTTTCTCCCCAAGTCGATTTTCAGGAACAATCCCAATTTCTATTACCGCGCGCTGGCGCCGGTGATCTATTTTTTCTACATCGTCCTCTATCCGGTGGCGCGTTTCACGACGCTGCTTTCCCACGGCATTCTGCACCTTCTGGGCCGCCGCGTCGAGGAGCGGAACATCACTCCGAGTTTCGACCGCGAGGACCTCGCGGCGCTGCTCGACTCGAACAGCCCGGAGCAGCATTCGGAACCGGACAACGAGCTGAAACTCTTCCAGAACGCGCTGGATTTCGCCGACCTGCGCGTCAGGGACTGCATGGTTCCGCGTGTGGACGTCGAGGCCGTGGACATCGACGACACCTCGATCGAACAGCTCACGGCGCGTTTCGTCGACTCGAAATATTCGCGTATCTTCGTCTGGCGCAAGTCGATCGACAACATCGTGGGCTACGTCAATTCGAAAAGCCTTTTCACGCGGCCCCGGCAGATCGCCGACGTGATGATGGAGGTCAATTTCGTGCCCGAGACCATGCCTTTGCAGCTGATGCTGGAGAATTTTATCAAGCACCGTTCGAACATCGCCGTCGTGATCGACGAATTCGGCGGCACGGCGGGCGTCATTTCGCTCGAAGACGTGCTGGAGCAGATTTTCGGCGAGATCGAGGACGAGCACGACATTCCGGACCTCACCGAAAAGCAGGTCGGCCCCGACGAGTATGTTCTCTCGTGCCGCCTGGAGGTGAAATACCTGAATGAAAAATACAACCTCGGCATCGAGGAGAGCAAGGAATACGACACGCTGGCCGGTTTCATCATCTTCAATTACGAGGGTATTCCCACCGCCGGGGAGACGGTTTTCATCGGCGGCCTGCAATTGCGGATTCTCCGTACGACGCGTTCGCGCATCGAACTGGCGCGGGTGAAGAAATTGTAGCGTGGGCCGGATTCCGCCGCCTTTCCGGTAAATTCCCGTCCCGGCGGGGATTAGGGGGGGCGAAGCGTGCGTATATTTTTACTTTTATTCTGTTCTTTTTACAATTAATTTTACTACCTTTGGCTGATAATTCGAAACAATACGAATAATTAACAATTTATATGGCAAGTTTAAACACTTTACGAACCAAGTTCGGCATCGTGCTTTCGATCATCATCGCACTGGCCCTCTTGGCATTCATCCTCTCTCTGAAGACTGAAATGGGCTTCTCGGGCAACGACCCGCGTGTCGGTGTGATCGACGGCGAGAAGATCAACTATTCGGAGTACTACGACCAGTACGAGACGATCAAGTCGCAGAACAACATGCCGGAGAGCGACGAGCAGCAGTCGGCCATGCTGGCCAATGCCGCCTGGCAGGCGCTGATCGCCAAGCACGTGCTGACGCCCGGTTTCGACCGGATGGGACTTCGCGTCACCGAGCCGGAGCGTCTGGCGATGGTCAGCGGACAGCATCCTTCGCAGGCTTTCTACAATGCTTTCGCCGATCCCCGCACGGGCGAGTACAGCGTGGCTGCCATCAGCCAGTTCCTCGCGCAGGCCGAGACCAACCCCGAGGCGGCCAATGCCTGGGCGCAGCTCAACGAGCAGGCCCGTCTGGAGCGCGAGGTGCAGAAGTACTTCGGACTGGTGAAGGGCGGCGTTTACGTCAATTCGCTGGAGGTCGCCCGCGGTGTCGAGGCCGCCAACAAGTCTTTCTCGGGCAAGTGGGCCGGCAAGAAGTTCTCGGCCGTTCCCGATTCGCTCGTCAAGGTGTCGTCGGGTGATGTGAAGGCTTACTACAACAGCCATAAGAACCAGTTCAAGCAGACCCCGTCGCGTACGATTTCGTATGTCGTATTCGAGGTCTCCCCCACGGACGACGACCTGCTGGCGCTTGAGAAGAGCGTGACGGAGGTGGGCCGGGAGTTCGCCGCCGCCGAGGAGGTGAAGACCTTCGTCCGCGCCAACCGCAACGGCAAGATCGCCGACAGCTACGTTTCCGCCGCACAGCTCTCCGACGAGGAGGCCAAGGCGCTGATGGCGGGCGAGATGTACGGTCCCGTGCTGAAGAACAACGAGTGGACGATGTCCCGCGCGCTCGATTCGAAGATGGTTCCCGACTCGGTGGGCGTACGCCACATCGTGCTGCCCTATGCGCAGGAGGCGCTTGCCGACAGCCTGCTGACGGTGCTGAAGAAGGGGGGCGATTTCGCGCAGACCGCTGCCCGTTATTCGGTTTACGACGCTACGGCCGCCAACGGCGGTGAAGTGGGACGAACTCCACCGTGCGGCTGACGATGCGCGCCTTGCCGAACGAAAGCCCTTCGGCGGCCAGCACGTCGAGCGCGTGGTCGAACATCAGCACATGGCGCGGGGTCTTCTGCGTGAATCCGTCGCCCGAGCCGAGGATCGTGCGGATGACGCCGTTCATGCGGTCCGACCAGGCTTTTTCCTGCTCCTTGTCGCCCAGCGCACCGTAGGCGAACGACATGAGGTTGAGGATTTTGGGGCTGAACGGATCGCGTTTCAGGGCGTCGTTTCCCACCGAGACCATCGTTTCCAGCGTGGCCCTGTCGGGTTTGTCGGGGTCGATGCCCGAGGCCAGCATCAGCATTTTGTCCAGATCGGGGTTCACGGCCAGCGGCTTGTATTCGTCGCGGTAGGCGTATCCGTAGTAGAGGTAGTGGTAATCCTCGTCGGTCAGCGTCTCGTCGCCCGCGTTGTAGCGCATCATCAGCGCGGGGTAGTAGAACGCGGACTGGGCGTCCATCGTCCGGTCGAGGATCATGTCCTCGTCGGGGACTCCGGCGGCGGCCAGCGCCGGAACCAGCAGTGAGAGAAGCAGCAATCGTTTCATAGCGGTCGTTTCCGGTACAAACGCAAAATCAGCGCAAATCGTATCTGGCGATCAGTTCTTCGAACTTCGCGCGGAGTTTTCCCGATCCGGCGACCAGCGGCAGGCGCATCGTGTCGCCGATGCGTCCCATCACCGAGAGGGCGCATTTCACGCCCACGGGGTTGCCCTCCTCGAAGAGCGCGTGCACGGCTTCGTCCAGCGCGGCATAAGCCTTTTCCGCCGCGTCGAAGTCGCCCGCCTTGGCATGGTTCACGCACTCCATGAACCGCTGCGGAAAGGCGTTCGCCGCCACGGAGATCACGCCGTCGCCTCCGCGGCGCATCAGCTCGATGGCCATGCCGTCGTCGCCCGACAGCACGAGAAATCCCTCGGGACGGTTGTCCAGGATGCGCTGCATCTGCCCGATGTCGCCCGACGCCTCCTTGATGCCGATGACGTTGCGGAAGTCGGCGGCGCAGCGGAGCGTGGTCTCGGCGGTCATGTTGACGCCCGAGCGGCCCGGGATGTTGTAGAGGATCACCGGCAGGGGCGAATGCTCCGAGACGGTGCGGAAATGCTGGTAGAGCCCCTCCTGCGAAGGTTTGTTGTAATAGGGCGTCACGCTCAAAATGGCGTCGGCGCCCCGCAGGTCAAATTCGCGCAGCTGGTCCAGCACCTCCGAGGTGGAGTTGCCGCCGCAGCCCATCACTAGCGGCACGCGGCCTGCGATCTGGTTGGTGATGAACATGGCGATCACGGCGCGTTCGGGCATGTAGAGCGTGGGGGTCTCGGCCGTGGTGCCGAGTGCGACGATGTAGTCCACGCCGCCGTCGATCACGTAGTCGATCATGCGGGCCAGCGCCTTGTAGTCGACGCGGCCGTCTGCCGTGAAAGGGGTGATCATCGCGGCGCCCACGCCGGAAAGTTTGTGTCGTAGCATAATGTCTCTGATTGTCGTTTTATCTGTTGTCGTTTTGCGTCAGTCCTCAAAGCAGGCGTCTTGCGCCTGTCAGAATAATTCCTGTTGTGCGGCCTTTTCCACCGGGCCTCCGCCTTCGATCATGGCGATGAACTCCTCCTCGGAGATGATCCTTACACCCAGCTTCTCGGCCTTCTTCAGCTTCGCCGGGCCCATCTTGTCGCCCGCCACGAGGTAGTCGACGCTGCCCGACACCGCCGCGAGGTTCCGGCCTCCGTGCAGTTCGATCAGCTCCTTTATTTCGTCGCGGCTCCGCGTGAACTTGCCCGAGACCACGAAACTCCGGCCCGCCAGCGCCTCCGACGCCAGGCGGCGCGCCTCGGCTTCGAATTGCAGCCCCGCGGCGCGCAGGCGGCGGATGATCCGCAGGTTGTCCTCCTCGGCGAAGTATTCGATGATGGCGTCGGCGATGCGTCCGCCCACCTCGTCGGCCTCGACCAGCTCCTCGCGCGTGGCCCGCATCACGGCGTCCAGCGAGCGGAAATGCTCGGCGAGGTATTTGGCCGTGGTCTCGCCCACGAAGCGGATTCCCAGCCCGAACAGCACGCGCTGGAAGGGAACCGCCTTCGAGCGTTCCACCGAGCGGATGATGTTGTCGGCCGACTTCTCGCCCAGCCGGGGCAGGGGGGCCAGTTGTTCGGCCCGCAGGTCGTAGAGGTCCGCCACGTCGCGCACGAGTCCGTTTTCGTAGAGCAGTTCGACGGTCTCCTCGCCCAGCCCCTCGATGTCGAGGGCCTTGCGGCGGATGAAGTGGATGATGCGCCCGATGATCTGGGGCCGGCATCCGCTCTGGTTGGGGCAGTAGTGCTTGGCCTCGCCTTCGTAGCGCACCAGCGGCGTCCCGCACTCGGGGCATACGGTGATGTACTCGAACGGACGGCTGTCGGCCGGGCGCTGCGCGAGGTCCACGCCGATGATCTTCGGGATGATCTCGCCGCCCTTCTCGACGTAGACCGTGTCGCCCGGGCGGATGTCCAGCTGGGCCATCTGCTCGGCGTTGTGCAGCGTCGCGCGCCGCACGGTGGTTCCGGCCAGCAGCACCGGTTCGAGGTTGGCGACGGGCGTGATAGCCCCGGTGCGTCCTACCTGGAACGACACGCTGTCGAGCCGCGTGGCGGCCCGTTCGGCCTTGAACTTGTAGGCCACGGCCCACTTGGGGGCCTTGGCCGTGAATCCCAACTGGCGCCGGAC
>OHAO01002633.1_pt1 | contig 10814 bp, 10 predicted proteins | sample 1577151 | NCBI WGS metagenome assembly OHAO01 (sample SAMEA3541585, study PRJEB24748) | human gut metagenome | biome: human gut; feature: human-associated habitat; material: faeces | place: China | collected 2012 | reverse complement strand
TAATTCATTTATTAACATTCTTCCAATGCCTTTGCCTTGATATTCCGGTCTGACAACAACATCCTTGATATAGTAATTAAGCCCCATATCACCATTCATTCTTGCCATAGCAACAATACAATCCCCATCCCATATAGATACTCTGAATAAGGTATGTTTCATCGCCAACTCTGTTTGTTCAAGAGTTGGTCCATCTCCCCATACTGTTTCCCACAATTCAATAAACTGCTCTGCTGTTAGTTCATTGTATTTGACACTTAAATCAAACATGGATAACCTCCTAACATTAAAAATCTAAATCAACAAAATTCACAAATCCAAATTTGTCTCTCGGTTAAACACACCAGCTTACTGAAATTTGGGCGCGTTTTTAACAACCAAGTATTATTATCAAATACCATTCAACTGCCCTATCAAATAGCAGTTGTTGTTTACTTTTTCTTTTTCTAAATCAGAATACCATTCTTCAATATCTTTTATGGCACTTTTCGCATTGTCCGAATACACAAGACCTAATGTTTTCATCTCATCATTCCAGAATATTACACTATTATTTTCTATCCAAATATATGTAAATTTCTCTTCTGCAACTATAATGTCTTTGCTCAAACTATTCTCTGTAATATCACTCAATTTAATGGATACTCTACTTCCATCTGAAGAAGCATAATTTTGTAATGCATATTCAGCAATTGCCTCATATGAGGATATTCTTTCCTCATAGTATTTCGTTCTATCATTTCCACACGAACAAAGCATTATGCAAAGTACACATACTAAAACAATAACCAATATCTTCTTCATTTTTTCCTCCGACAACTTCCGATTTGTTTCTTTACAGTTCCAAGGAATTCTGATTTAACAAAAAATCATACAATCCAATATGCACAATACCGTCTTCATCTATCCATGGTTTTGCATTTGACTTTGATATAATAATCTTCTTGAAAAAATCTTTTGTATTTTTCAAAGGTCTTAACTCAGTTGTCATCTTATCAGGATCACTTACGGATAATGCAGACTGAATATAATATCTTCTTGCTCCCATATTTACAACAAAATCAATCTCACACTGTTTTCTTCTTTTTTTGCCTTCAGCATTTTCAATAATTTCAACAACGCCAACATCTACAGAATACCCACGAATTATCAGTTCATTATAAATGATATTTTCCATTATGTGTGTTTCTTCCTGTTGTCTAAAATTAAGCCTGGCATTACGAAGTCCTACATCCGTGCAATAATATTTCAAAGGATACTCAAAATACTTTTTACCCTTTACATCATATCTTTTTGCCTCGCTGAACATAAACGACTCTATCAGATATTCCAAATATTTTGCGATTGTACTGGTAGACACCTTAATGTTTTTTACACTTTCCAATGTATCTGCAATCTTCTTTGCATTTGTAAGTGAACCTACCGAAGAACACAAATCATCGGTTAGTTCAGTCAAAACATCGGGAAGTTTTACAATATATCGCTCACTTATATCTTTAAAATATACTTCCGAAAACAAGTTTTTCAGATACTTAACCTTTTCCTCATCACGTTTGAATGATAAAAGCTGCGGCATTCCCCCATAAAGAGCATACAATTCATACACTTCCGATTTATCTCCACCGACAAAATCATAATATTCTTTAAATGACAACGGGAATACCTGAACTTGATCGCCTCTGCCCCTGAATGCCGTCATTACATCTTGAGAAAGTAATTTTGAATTACTTCCCGTCACATAAATATCCACATTTCGAAGACGCATCAATCCATTCAAAACATTATATAGCTTAACATCTTCCGGATTTTCAAGTTCTTTTTTTGTAATAGCATATTGCACTTCATCTATAAGAATATAATACATTTCTTTATTTACAATTCTTGAACGGATGTATTTTGATAATTCATCCGGATTACGATACTGTTCACAAATATCATCATCAAGTGCAATGGAAATAATCTGTTCTTCCTTTACTCCACTCGATATTAGATAGTCACGAAACAAATAAAACAGAAGATAGCTTTTTCCGCACCTTCTGATTCCTGTAATAACCTTAATCAGACCATTTTCCTTTTTGTCTATCAATCTACCTAAATAGATATCTCTATTTATAATTTTTTCCACAGATTTGCCTCCTCAAATTAAAACTTACTGCACTTTTCTCGTAAATTTTAAATTTATTATACTATCCTTATTATGTACAATCAATATTGTAATTAAAACTTACTGCACTTTTTCACTAAGTTTTAATTTCCCATGTTTTCATATCAAACTCCGAAAAAATAAAGACGACCAGTCTTATCATAAGACCAATCGTCTTTAATCTCCGCATCTGGTTGTTGTGTAGCTGGTAATTCTTCAAACAACTTATTGATTAAACAATTACTATGTGCCGAAGCATTTCTTATATCACGCACAGTATTCATAAACTTATTGCTTATAATAGGTTCATTATATAATACTGAATAAAAATCGACCAGATATGCCAAATCTCCAAAAGAAATTTTTTCCTTCTTTTTTGCCTGTTTGATATTTGGGATAATTTTTTCTATACGAAGCTAATTTCATATATCGATTTATCTCTCTATACATCATAAATAATATAGCCTCTATAACATTCATAACGTTTCCTCCTAAATTCCTCCCCTAACGATTTATGCTTTTTCATTTTCCCGTGTTTCCAGCACTTCCGTTGTAATTGCATCCACATCATATTCTGGTGCATACTTCTTCACAATATCGTACATTGGCTGGATTATTTCAATGGATTCTTCAAGTTCATCTGCGATCTGGTCAAGTGTTTTGTTCTTCTGCATCTTAAATTAAATGAATTGAATTTAAAAGCATGAATGTTCAAGAATAAATAATTTGACTATTCGTAGAAAGTAACTATCTAGCAGCTACTATATGAAACTTATGCTTTGCTAGTAGGCTAACATAATCAAACTATGCCGTCAAGTATTTTTATATTTTTTGCAATTTTTAGTATATTTTCTAAATATTGTTCGTTGGATAAACCAGGAATTATCAATTAATCACTTGCTATCTAACAATGCTATCGGATGCCGGATAACCGTTTTCCATTTTTCAGGAGCAACTTTTCTTGCATCTGAAAGATAAATTTCATGATGCAATTATCTTTTGACAGATCATTTTTATATCCATTTTCCTGTAAATATGTATCCATCATTTCAACAGTCGCCGGTTCATCATCAAATGCTCCGAAATGCATAATCTGAACGCATAAGCCTTCTTCTATCGTGATAAACTCTGCCGACGAGCAATCCAGTTTCTTCTTTTTTGTAGCGGTTTCTACCGCCCAGTCAAAATCCTTCTTCGTAATAAAATCTGGAAGTCTTATCACGGAAATCCAATTAAATGCATCCTTATTCGAGTAATCAATCCCATCAACATCATCCTGCCACCAAAAGCCTTCGAGCGGTGGCACAACATATTCGAAGAATCCATCTATTTTGTAATCCGTCTTGTAACTCATCTTAAGTGTATATGCAACTGCATATAAAACGCCAATCGCCTGCCGATACGCACCATCCTTTTCATTCGGATTGCCTTTTCCTCTTACTGCAATATAGTTTGCCTTTGGAACATTCACTATCTCCGGCTTGTTCTTCGGCATATAAAATTCCTTGTATTCCTTCTTAAAATCAAACGCCATTTGTTCTCCCTTTTACATTCTTTCGCTTCAACACCTCATACACGCCAAGCAATATACACCCAACGGCATAACACAGGATATCTTTCCAATCAAATACGGAACCGACCAGAATACTTAAGAAACGATTTTTCTGCCAGCCTAATGCTTCCACAATATGGAGCATCTGCAAAGCCTCGACCAGTGCCGCAAATATAAATATATACAATGATAACAGTTTGCATCGCTCCGGTACAAATATTCTTATAAACGTATATATCACAACCACAACCAGCACGTCACCAATATATGGTCTTACAAATGCATCATGCACATATATCGCAATCAACACTTCAATCAATAGCAAAATCACAGTTGCTATTGCATATCCGATTCGCTTCATGTTCTTCTCCATTCAACAACATGCACTATAATCTTCCTCTGTTTTCTTCTATCCATTTAACCGCATAGTCAACGATCTGTCTCTGACTCATTAATTTGACTGTTGCATTTCCAATCTGAACGGTATGTACTGTATGGAATTTCTCGAAATCTTCTCCAATCTGTGTAAAATCTTCTCCCCATATGTCTCATTATGTTTCATTTTCTGTCGAAAATACCCGACTAATTCCCTTAAAATTCATACTTTCTCAACTCACAATTCTTTATCCCAAATGCTGCAAATTCCTCATTCGTCATATCGTGGAAATATGATTCAATAATACGGGAGATTCCGTTATGCGCCACCAATAGGTACACCGTTCCTTCGCTTTCCGCTTCTTTCTTAATATCATCCAGCAGATTATAGATTCTCTGGGAAAGCTTCAGCATGGACTCTCCACCATCATAGCTGTTGACAAACTGCGCCTTGGCAACAGAAAATTCCGCACCATTTCGCGGGGTGGACTCATACCGTCCAAAATTCTGCTCTTTTAAGCGCATTTCTTCCTCTGCCGGAACGCCTGTCACTTCCGCAATATGCTTTGCGGTATCTGCCGCACGCATCAGCGGTGAATACAGAATCTTATCAATATGGATTCCTTCTGCCTTGATCCGTTCGCCCAATTCCTTTGCCTGTGTATGTCCAAGTTCTGTGAGTGCAATATCCGTCGCGCCACAGATTTTATTCTCCACATTCCAAATTGTCTGTCCATGTCTTGTAAAATAGAAGTATGCCATCATATCTGTTCCTCCTGTATTTTCTACTAAGATACTACCATATCTAATCTTTGAATTCCACCGCATGTTTTCGTTTCCAGATTGGGAAGAGGTTCCGCTGGCAGATATAATTCTCACGCTCTTTGATTCCAACCGCATGGAAAAACGTCTTCCACATATCGGTATATTCATCCTCATACTCTTCCGTCTTCCGAAGCGTGTCAAATTCCGCATCGGTCAGATAACGCAGATAATTCGTCCCGTCCTTCGGATGCACGCACGCAGTCTTCCTTGTATCATCAATGATCATCCAGTGTTCGGACGGCATACGATCTGCAAAATGTCTGCCGACCAGCATGATCACATCGCTTTTCGGTTCCAGATGGCACACATAGACCTTCCCGTTTAACGATTGAAACCGCGCAAATTCCCGGAAATGGTGGCTTTCATTTCCCACCTTCCGCCGCAGTTCCAATATCCGCATCACATGCGGATTCGTATAATAATCAAGCACGCGGCAGCCAACCGCGAATCCAACCCGCAAGAAATTATAGATTGCCTGCAATGCATCTTCCTCCGCGGAGAGTGTCGCATAATAGACATCCATATACGCCTCATCCGAGATATCTCTCCGAATCGAACGGATCACCTTCTCTGCCTTTTCGGCATCACCGTCCACATGGATGTACTCATCAAACATCGTCTGTTGAAATATCGGTTCTTTCTTCACTTGTATCTGATTGTGACCGATCCGCACGGCTTCCACCCACGCATCATAGATGCAGGTCATGATATCCTCCAACCGGTCTTTACATGTATATATCTTCATAGCTACAATCTACCCAATTCCGAAATCCGCCAGAGACATCTGCGTGAACGATTCATTCGCGTGCTCCGCCTTCCATATATCCTTCTGATCGACACCGGTCAACTGCCTTGTGATATACCCTTCCTCGATCGGTGTGTGATACATCTGCCTGCCGCCGCAGGTAATGAAATATTGTGCCCGTTTCAGCACGACACCCATCTTCTTCAGGGAAGCGAAATCAAGCCTGCCGTAACGTCTTGCGTATGTGATCCTCCCTGCCGATTTCGGTCCGATGCCCGGCACACGGAGTAACATCGCATAGCTTGCAGTCTGCACTTCCACCGGAAATTGATCCAGATGCCGCAGTGCCCAGTCGCACTTCGGATCAACCAGTTCATTGAAATTCGGCTTCTCTTCCGATAACAATTCTCCCGCCTGGAATCCATAGAACCGGAGCAGCCAGTCCGCCTGATACAACCGGTGTTCCCGCAGAAGCGGTGGCGGTGTTCCAATCTGAGGCAATACCTTATCCTCATTCAGCGGAATATACGCCGAATAAAAGACCCGCTTCAAGTCGAAGCCCTGATACAACTGCTGTGTCGTCTGCAGCAACGTATAATCGCTCTCGCCGGTTGCTCCGATAATCATCTGCGTGCTCTGTCCCGCCGGTGCAAACCGCCGCTTTAATTTCGACATATCGAACGGTGCGAGCTGATATGCGTTGTCCCATGTCAGAGCGCTATCCAGAACCGTTCCATTCATCTTCGCAGCCAGATTCGCAATCGTATTCTGCACATCTGTCTCTCCAGTTACCGAACCACCTGAACCTGCGCCATAATTTTCCTCTTCAGCCTTGTTTCCATAAGAACTCCTAGACTCCTGAACTACTGCTCCATCCGCAACGATTTTCCCGGCTTTCTTCTCCTTCATCAATCCATCCGCAAACTGCTTCTTCGACTCTGTCCCGAAGATACTCTGCTTCAGGAACTGATTGCCTTTGCTTCGCTCCATGTGTGCGGATTTCCCGATTGCCATCCGATGCGACGCGATCGTGTTCCGCACCTTTCCCATCGGATCTAAGATTGTCTGCATCGTCTTATTCGGTGCCAGTGTCCGCAATCCTTCCTCCGTCGGAAGCTCCATATTCACGCTGATACGGTCTGCCAGATATCCTGCTGCCGCAAGCAGTTCATCCGATGCGCCGGGAATCGTCTTCACATGGATGTAGCCGTTAAAATGATATTTCGTCCGAAGCAGAAGCAATGTCTCGCACATCTTCTCCATCGTGTATGTCGGATTCTTCAGAACGCCGGAGCTTAAGAACAATCCTTCAATATAATTCCGCTTGTAGAATTCGACCGTCAGCTCGCAGATCTCCTGCGGTGTGAAGGTCGCCCGCTTCACATCATTGCTTGCACGGTTGATGCAGTATTTGCAATCATAGACGCAGTGATTCGTCATCAATATCTTAAGCAGAGAGATACACCTGCCATCCGACGCAAAGCTGTGGCAGATGCCACACGCCGCAGCATTGCCGAGTTCTCCTTTCTTTCCCCGGCGATCCGATCCGCTCGACGTACATGCCACATCGTATTTGGCGGCATCCGCAAGAATCTGCAACTTCTCCTGTGTTGTATATTCTTCTATGTAATTGTTTGTAATCTCTGTACTCATATCCTCATTATACGAACAAACGTTCTTAGATGCAAGGATTTTTTGCGAACATCCGTTTGTTTTTTGTTCATAAATTTTCTAAAAACATCAAAACAGGCGAAGCAGAATTTTCACTTCACCTGTTTCAAGATTACGCCACTACCCGTTTCTTCGCCGACACAATATTTGCCACAATAATATAGAACACGCCATATAAAGCCATCGCCAGCATATTGATAAATACCGGTTTCAGCCCCGAGACACTTACCGTCTCCAGTGTCTTCAGATATTCATTCGTCTGAATATACCAGTACGCCGGGAAGATACGACCCACGGCAAGCACACCATCCGGCAGCCATTCAACCGGGATAAATGCACCGCACAGAAATGCCGAGCCGAGTGCCACGACATTCACGATTCCATTGACCGCTTCCTTGTTGTTGAAGATGCTTGATATCAGAAATGCCATCGTCAATGCACACAAGGTAAATACGAACGAATTCACCAGATACATGGCTCCCTGCGCACTGAACATTGCCTTTCCAACAATCACAAAACTGATCAGACCATAGAACAGCCATAATGCCATCGCGAATAACAGATTCGATGCAAGCAGGATCGCATTGTGCTTCTTATAATTCATACTGCTGATCGTAATACGCTTGCGGATCGGCAACCCCTGAAAGCTCGTAAGCACCAGACAGATCACGAAGATCGCACCGGCAAGCAGACTGTAGCTTGCAAAATTATAATAACCCGCTGCCTTCGACATACTGTTTGTATCAAGTGTCGTTGTCACATGAACCGTTGACGTCTGCTCCAGCGTCTGCGTGATATCCTCGCAGACTTCCGCCTCATTCAGGGATATGTTCATTTCATCCGGATTCGCCTGCAGCGCGGCATCCACGTAGTTTTGCTGTATGGCAAGATAGCTTTCGACCATCATCTGTGCGAAGCTCGCATCCGCCGACTGGCAGCTCTTATATCGAAGTTCCGGGGTTTCGCCGTTCAGTACCGCCTGCCGGTAGCCCTGCGGAATATAGATCACAAATGCCACCTGCCGGTAGAAGATTGCATCGTCTATGTCCTCTTCGCTTTTCAGTTCTTTCAATTCACTGTGTGCCGCAATATAATCCGTAAAATTCTTCGTGATTCCGACATTTTCATCCTGATTTACAATGACGATTTCCGGCTTGTCTGCAGTAAACTGGCTCGCGGTATCCCCGCTTTTCGAGTTGATACCACCGAACAATAGAAGCAACGCCGTATACAGGATCACCATGCCTTTACATTTGTTCAATACATGCAGAAATGCTTTAAATACTGTCATACTTCTGCCTCCTTAATCCCTGTGCGGACACAAGCAGCATGAAGGCAGAGAAGATTCCAAGACTCGCTACATCCATCCAGAAACGCTTGTCCACGCCATAATAATACAGTGCATAATATCCATCCGTGATCATCGACGCCGGGTTGATCTTATCTAAGAACGGCACATGTTTCTCGATGATATATTTCATGGTAATTCCCATCATGCCAGACAGGAAACAGCACGCCATCGTGATGCCGATCAGGATTCCAAGTTTTCCATTCTCGCCGGTCTTGACAACCGTCGTCACCATAATCGCAAGCGTCAGCCCCGCCAGACTCCCCGCAAGTGCCAGCAGGATCACATATGGCAGATTCTCCCCGTAATCGACTTTCATCACGAAGATTGTATACACAAACAGAATCGCAAGCCCGATCAACTGCGTGCAATATGCAGCAAGCAGCGAGGAAAACATTGTCTTTGCCTTGCTGATTGGAACGATGGCTGTACGCTTTCCGAGATTCCCCATGTTCGGAAGATTCCGACTCAGCGCCGTCATTCCAAGGATACCGCCATACAGACACGCCATCGCAATCAATGTGTAATACTCAATCATCGTATAGCTTAGGTTCTTGCGGGATGCATCGACCAGGTTCGACTCTCTGCCTGCAACCTGTTCCATTACGTCTTTGTAGAGTGCCTCGATATCCGGCATAGTGCCCTGCTCAATCTCATTTTGTACACGTTTTTCCATGATTGCAGAGGTATGTACGATCTCGTCTACCACATATTGAAGCACTGTCTGGTTGATACCATTTTCGTGAATCCAGATCTCCGGCTCCGCGCCATTCATGTACAGCACGCCGTCGACATCCCCATCCGAAAGCAGCGTATCTGCTTCATCCTTCGACACATACACCGTGTCAAACATCTGCTCATCGCTTGATTCATCGCTCAAAGTCTCAAATGTCCGGCGGAATGCTTCGTTTCCCTGAAAATCCTCGTTATCGACAATCGCAATCGGGATCACGTTCAGCTTCTCGCTGTTCTCGATATTGGAGAATGCCAGCTTGAACATCGTGCCAAGCACGAGCGGAAACACAAATGTCCAGAACAAAAGCATCCGGTTCCGCATCAGGACTTTGAATGTATACTTAAAGTTATGTCCAAACATCAGTCTCTAAGCTCCTTTCCGGTCAGCTCCAGGAACACATCGTTGAGCGTCGGACGCTCGGAGAAGATCTTGTTGCAGGTGATTCCCGCCGCACTCAGTTCCTCGATCAGCTTCGCCACGTTATTTTTGCCGCTCTTATAGGTGATTACAAGCTGATGGCCGGCATATTCTGCCTTGTCAACATTCGGTGCCGCCTGCAGCTTCTCTAAGAATTCCGGTTTGAAATGCTTCGTCTCGATCGTAACCTTCTCCTCGATCTTCGCAAGTGCCTTTAACTCGTCGGACGTTCCCTGCGCAATGATTTTTCCCCTATCCAATATGATGATCCGGTCACACAGAATCTCGACTTCTTCCATATAATGTGTCGTGTAACAGATTGTCGCGCCATCATCCCGCAGCTTCCTGATACCATCCAAAATGTTGTTCCGGCTCTGCGGATCGACTGCAACGGTCGGCTCATCTAAGAAGATCAGCTTCGGCTTGTGCGCGATACCACATGCGATATTCAATCTCCGGAGTAATCCGCCCGACAACTGCTTCGGATAATATTTGCGGAATTCATCCAGTCCGACTAATGCAATTGCATCCTCGATATCTTTCTTGCGTTCCTGCTTGTCCTTCACGTACAAGCCACAGAAATAGTCAATATTCTCATACACCGTAAGCTCCTCAAACACCGCTACCTCCTGGAAGATGACTCCGATATCCCGCTTGATCTTATAGGCATCCGGTGTCATTTCCTCGCCGAAGATCTTGATACTTCCCGCGCTGTATTTTAACAGCGAGAGGATGCAGTTGATCGTGGTTGATTTTCCACTTCCGTTTGGACCAAGCAGCCCAAGGATTTCTCCCTGCCGGATCTCAAACGACAGGTCATCGACTGCCTTTTTCTGTTTATATTCCTTTGTCAGATTCTTTACTTCTACAACTGCGCTCATTTCGCTTTTCCACTCTCCTTTTTATTCCCAGCAATTGCGATATTGTTTCTATATATTTCAATATTGATTTATACGATATACAATGTATTGAATCTGAGAAGTTCTAAATGTTCTGATCTAT
>OHAO01002632.1_pt1 | contig 10820 bp, 6 predicted proteins | sample 1577151 | NCBI WGS metagenome assembly OHAO01 (sample SAMEA3541585, study PRJEB24748) | human gut metagenome | biome: human gut; feature: human-associated habitat; material: faeces | place: China | collected 2012 | reverse complement strand
TAGAAAAATGAAATAAAAAATTGGACATACCACACCTTTCAACGGCGAAATATGTCCAATTCACTTTGCCTACTCAACACTTCAATTATATAAATGTCTCCATCTGCTCCATACTTCAGTTATACCGATGTCTCCATCTGCTCCATACTTCAATACTTCAACACTTCAATGTCCTTGAAGGTTTAATCTTATAGAGGCATGTAAACGCTTAAGCTGATCGATGCCTCGGAATATTTAAACAAATCAGCATTTCTTAATGGGCAGATGACCTTATTGCCGCCTAAAACAACCTGCATACCTCTTATCACACCTCGGAAAGCACCGACACCAGCGCGCCGATCATAATGGCAAAGTCCCCAATATTAAACACGATCTTCCGAAAGGCTTCCCATGGTACATTGAAGCTCACATAATCCACCACATATTTGCGTTTGAGACGGTCATAGGTGTTACTGAACGCTCCCCCAAGCAGCATCGTCAGACCCCAGCGCAGCATTCCCTTCCCAAGAAATGAAAAGGTTGAGATAAAGAGCAGTAAAGCAAAAACCGTCATTCCAACAGAAATTGCCGCAACAAGCTGTGGATTCTTCTCTCCAAGATTCAGAAATGCTCCCCTATTATGATATCTGCGAAGCAGCAGCTTTCCCCTACAGATCGGTTCGCAGCAGTTCATCTCCTTCTTTTCCTCAATCTGCTTCTTAATATAAAGATCTGTTCCTGCAATTCCCGTGATTGCAAACAGATGGACAAATAATTTTCCTACCGGTCGTTTCATTGCATACCTCCCATAATGTTCACTCTGACTATTTTCATTATAAAGGTGATCAACATATCCTGCAACTATAACACGGGATGAATACAATGCAGAGTATCTACAGCACAGGACATCTACATTGTAGGACAACCACAACACAGGACATTTACATTGTAGGACAACCACAACACTGAATAATACAACACGCCCTACCATGCAGGACACTCCCACCACCAGATAATGTAACAGCCCGGGGCGTTGCCCCGGGCCTTATAAAAGGAAGATTTATATCAACCGCCTATACACAACAATTTGATTAAGGTAACATATCGGAGCTTCCGAAGGTTGCTTCCCACTTTGCTGCACGCTCATCCATGATAGCCTGACCGCCTGCACCCAAGTATTCTTCAATACCGGAATCCCATACCTTATCGAAGTCAGCTTCTGCCGCAGATACTGCGGTATCATATACGATATCTCTCTTGCTGGAGAGGGAATCGCCCATACCTTCTTCTGCGGAGATTGCGCCAACATTTACATTCTTACCGGGTCTGTTGTCTGTCTTTGCAATTGCATCTGCTGTTTCTACATCAGCAGGATCTACGTTAGAGTAGCTGTATGCAATAGACTTTGTAGTAATTTCAGGGTCTACCAGCTTCAGACCGTTACAGGTAATGGTCATATCAATGTTGAAACCGGAGTTCTGGATGGTATCACCTGTGGATGCCTTGGTAACGATGGTTCCATCGTCTAAGGTATCATGAGTTACACCTTCTTCACCGATCTGGAGATACTGGATGTGCTCCGGATCAGAGATCCAGTCAAGGTAAAGCATGGATGCTAAAGGTTCATCGTTGGTAGAAGGGAAGAACAACTTACGGTCGATCGGACCTGCAGTAAACTTGGTATGAGTTCCTTTGCTGTCTTCGAAACAGTCAACTGCTACAAACTTTGCATCTTCTCCAACCAGTCTCTGTAAGTTTGCCTGAATGGAATCTTCACCATTACGGAAAGGATAATCCCAGTTATGAGTAAATGCACCAACATAACCAGCCTTTAAGTTATCATCTTCTGTGGTGTCACCGCTTCCATACAGAGCGAAATCCTTCCACATCAAGCCTTCGTTGTACCACTTATTCAAGAGACGGACACCTTCCTTTGTGCCATTCTGGGTAAGCTTTCTGTCATCAAATCCATTTACATAGTATTCCTTATCGGAGATATCCGGATCAATAAAGGATTCAATTAAGGTAGCTGCTCTCCAGCCTACATCATAGCTTACGCTGTAAGGAATCATCTTGTCAGCATCTGCGCCAAGAAGTTCATCTGCGTTATCACGGAATGCAATCAGCATATCTTCAAATTCCTGCTTGGTAGCAGGCTCCTTTAAACCGAGCTTATCTAACCAGTCTTTACGAACGAAGGTGTTGATACGGTTGCTGTTTGCAAGCTTTGCTTCAATTCCCCAGATTGTACCGGTTTCAGGATCCTTATCCCAGTAAAGGTTGGTCTCGCCAAGCCAATCCCAGAGGTTCGGGAATACCGATTTGTATTCTTCGGTTAAGTACTCGCTCAAATCCAGAACACCACCCATGTTTGCATAGGTCTGAATGGTCGGATAGTCATAAGTTACACAGATGTCCGGAGCATCACCTGCTGCCAGAAGGTTATTGATTTCTTCCACCTCTGTCCAACGGGGAACTGCCTTGAATTCCACCTGTACGTTGTGATCTGCAAGCATTCCTTCCTGGATATACTTGGTATATGCATTGTTTGTAGGATCAGAACCGCCATCATTACCACGATCATAAACCTCCACAACAATGGTTCTGGTTTCGGCGAATTTTCCATCCACAAGCTGACCGCCTGTCGGATCGGATGCATCTGCGCTGTCAGATGCTGCATCAGAAGTATCGGCTGAGTCCGATGCTTCCGTTGTTGCCGCTGCTGTATCACTGGATGTATCAGCAGGAGCTGCTTCTTTGCTTCCACAGGCTGCAAGGGAAAGTACCATAGCACCTGCAAGTAACACGGAAAGTAATTTCTTCTTCATTCTTTGCCTCCCTAATAGAATATTTGATTTATTGAATGCACGGATTGAACTCCAATCCGGTTATTCCTTAACGGCTCCAACGGTAACTCCGTGGATGAAATACTTCTGCAGCCATGGATAGATACACAGAATCGGAACGGTAGAGAACATAACGATCGCCGCCTTAAGTGATTCGGTAAGTCCCGGGGTAGAGAACCCTTCCTGCGTAGCTACTTCCACGCTGTTAATGTTGTTAATGATATTGTAAAGAAGGAGCTGTAACGGATAGTAATCCTTTTCCTTCATATACATCAGTGCATCGGAATATCCATTCCAGCGGCCTACGGCATAAAACAGAGCCAGTGTCGCAAATACCGGTTTGGATAACGGAACGTAAATGGAGCACAGGATCTTAATATAGGTTGCTCCGTCAATCTCTGCCGATTCCCTTAAGCTGTCCGGAATTCCATAAAAGAAACTCCTTAAGATAATCATGTTGAAGACACTTAAACAGCTCGGCACAATCAGTACCAGCGGATTGCTTAACAAATTCAGTGACTTCATCAGCAGGTAGTTCGGGATCGTACCTGCGTTAAAAAACATGGTAATCGTAATAATGATGTTAAAAACGCTTCTTCCTTTCAGATCCTCGAAGATCAGAGGATAAGCACATAAGGTTGTCATGACCAGTGATACAATCGTGCAGATGATGGTAAGAAATACGGTCCAGAAGAACGCCCGGATGTATTTTGCATCACCAAGTACGGTTGTGTAAGCATCAAAGTTCAATCCCTTCGGCCACAGATAAACCTCATGCTTTACCAGTGCGTCCGTACTGCTTATGGACTTCACCAGCAGGTTTACCATCGGAAGCAGACAGATGATGGCAACCACGACACAGATCAGAACAAAGATCCAGTCTCCGGCTTTTGCAGATTTTGATTTAATCATCGTTCATACCTCCTACCAGATTCCACGTTCGCCAAGCCGTCTGGAAATCCAGTTTGCCAGCAACAGGAAGATTACACAGATCACGGACTGGAACAATCCAACCGCTGTCGTCAGTGAGAACTGAAGACTCTTAATACCATTGGTATAAACAAAAGTGGAAATGACATTTGCCACATTCATAACCATGTTATTCTGGAAAGCGAACGGTCTGTCGAAACCGCTTCCTAAAATATTGCCAAGGTTCATAATCAGAAGTACCACGATGGTGGAACGGATACCCGGAAGGGTAATGTGCCACATCTTCTTAAATCTTCCGGCGCCATCTACCGATGCTGCCTCGTAAAGCTCCGGATTGATTCCGGCGATCGCTGCCAGATATACGATGGAACCCCATCCAAAGTTCTGCCATACACCAATTAATATGTAGGATACAATCCAGTTGCCCGGTTTATCGAGGAAGTGAACTGCCTCAAACCCCAGATTCTGCAGCACCATGTTTACAAGACCGTTGGTCGGTGCAAACATCTGAAGTGCCAGGCTGTAAATAATGACCCATGATAAGAAATGGGGCATATAAGCAATAGTCTGCACCACTCTCTTAAACCTGGTAAATACCAGTTCGTTTAAGATCAGTGCGAAGATGATCGGAGCAGGGAATCCAACTACCAGATCAAGGAGATTCAGTACCAGAGTATTCCGCAGGGCATTTAAGAAATCCTTGTTCTTAAACGCTTTGATGAAATATTCAAAACCGTGCTGTGCCGCCAGCGGCATCTCCCAGACGCTCTGCACAATACTGTATTTCTTGAATGCAATCTGGATATAAACCATCGGAACGTATTTAAAGATAATCAGATAAAGCATTGGCAGAAAGAGTAACAGATACAGCTGCCAGTACCGTTTCATGTACACGCCAATGGATTTCCCGTTCTTCACGGCGGGTACTTTTTTAGATGTTTTACTCATCTTAACTCCTCCCATAAAAATCGTTTATCAACTCTTTTGATAAATTGATTATAATATTTCGCTTTCCTCTTATCTTGTCATATATTGCTTTTCGTTTCATAAATCTTGCTTTCTTTATGCAATTTATATATATAAAAACTTTTGTTGTAGTTTTTATTGTGCGTTTTGCTACAAGTTTTTCAATGTATAGCAATTTTTGTATAGTTATGGGATAAAAAAAGCCGGAAGCAGAATTACCTGCTTCCGACCATAAATATTCTCTTCTGAGTTAACCTTCTAGTAGATCTTTCTTCCTTTTTCATCCGGGATTCCGCTCTTACGGTAAAAGTAAGAGTTCACCTGGTCGCGCCACTCCCTGGCGTTGGCTAACTGTCGTTCAAACCGCTCCCACACCAGTGTATAGCTTTCTTCCGGGATCTTTTCCTTCAGGGATTCCCACATGGTTATCATTTCCCGAACTTCTTCCACGCCTTCAAAGTGGGTATCATAGATGTGCTGCAGCAGAGTCTTTCCGCTTGCAAGCTTCCACGCATACGGCATGTGATGGAAGAACAGCAACAGTTCTTCCGGACACGTTGCCGGATCGTCATACATCGAAGCATTCGGCTCGTAATACTGCTGTGCATATCCTGTTCCGTTATGCGACCGGTCAACGCCAAGTCCCAGATGATCAGCACGATGGTAGGTTCCCCAACGGGAGTACTCATACCCGTCAATGCTCGGACCATAGTGCTCATGCGGTGTCACCATCCAGCCAATGCCAAGCGGTGAGGTATATTTCTCATAGGTTTCCCTGGATCCCAGAAGAAGCTTCACAATGGAATCAACAACCTCGCAGTCACAGCCAAAGGTCAGTTTCACCCATTCCTTTGCAATTTCTTCTGCAGAAAGTGACGTCTGGAATGCCAGTCTTCCGAATCCGTAGAAGTTTGCTGCTGCCAGATCATTTCCGGTCCAGTTTGCATCATTACCGGTATTGATTACGGCTGCGATTCCGGCATTCCGGTTTCCAAGTGTCCGGCCGCTTACCACATCCGCAACCGTGTCAAGCTCCGGCAGGCAATAGGTCTTGAAATCCAGTACTTCCTTAAATAAAGGAATCAGATAACAGACATCAATCTGATGTCCCGTATACTCCTGCGCCACCTGAACCTCCAGCATCTGATTGGTTTTTTTCAATCCCCCAAGCAGAGGCGAAACTGCCTCCCGGATCTGGAAGTCCATCGGACCGTTTTTAATCTGCAGAATCACATTCTCGTGATAGTCACCATCCATCTGGATGAAATTGTCGTATCCGGCACGCGCCCGGTCCGTCTTATAATCCCTCCAGTCCTGCGTGCAGTTATAAACAAAGCACCGCCAGATGATGATGGCACCATATTCCTTCACAATATCGGCAAGCATATTGGCTCCATCTGCCTGCGTCCTTCCGTAGGTAAAAGGCCCGGGTCTTCCTTCCGAATCTGCCTTTACAAGGAAACCTCCAAGATTCGGGATTTTTGCAAAGACCTCCTTCATCTTCTCTTTCCACCATGCAATGACCTCTTCGTTTAACGGATCCGCACTGTCCGGTCCGCCAAGTTCCATCGGGGAAGCAAAGTTAAGGCTTAAATACAGCCTGATTCCATAATCGGCAAATACATTGGAAAGCTCTGCCACACGGTCAAAATAACGTTCCGTAATCAGATACGTTGCCGCGTCCTTTACATTCACATTGTTGATGACAACACCATTTAATCCGATGCTTGCCACGAAACGCGCGTAATCCCTCGTCCGTTCATTCACCAGAATTTCATTTTCTGCAAAGAAGAAGGATTCCCCGGAATAGCCGCGTTCAATGCTGCCATCCATGTTATCCCAGTGGTTCAGCATACGGTTCGGATTGTCCGGATTACAAAGCACATCCACACCCTTCAGGGATTCCTCCATGGCAATTCTGCGAAGCAGGTCAAACACGCCATATAAGACGCCCTTTTCTTCAACTGCCATCAGAAACAGCCGTCCATCCTGCTCTTTCAGATGGTATCCTTCTGTTTTCACACCGCTTCCTGCTTCGGAAATCCTGCGGATAACGAAGGTCCCCTTTTCTGCCTGTGCCAAAGAGGAATGTACCGGGGGCGGAAGTACCAGCATGCCCCGTATTCCACGCTCCAGTTCCATAAGTGCAGACCGGATCACACAGTGCTCCTTCTCAAATCCATCCAGCCGGTATTTTTCAAAATAGGCTTCATTTCCTTTCGCTGCCCTTGGAAAGTAATTCAGCCACATCTGTGTCCACGGATTCATTCCCAATTCCCCTCCACATGGGTATTTCGAAGCATTTCTCTTCCCCATACCCTTCATTTTCATTTCTTCTGGGTATTTTGAAACAAATCTTCTCTCCATACCCTCTGCTTTCTTTTCCTCTGGGTATTTTGAGACTATTCTCTTCTATATACCCTCTGGCCTCATTCGAAACAATTTTCAGACAAGTATCAATTGTGATCTATCGGCATCAACAGTCAGCCGGCACCTTAATGGTGATCTCAGCCGGCTTCTTTCCGGTCAGTTCCACGCTCCGGTGATCCGGTCCGTTTGTTCCCACATAGCAGATCGCTTCTCCTTCCTGGTAGCAAAGCTTTCCTTCCTCATCGTAGAGTCCGAATGCTTCCTTCGGAAGATGGATTTCCACGCTCTTTTTCTCCCCCTTCTTAAGAGAAACCTTCTTAAGACCCTTAAGCTGTGCATTCGGTGTGTCCTCTGCACAAATCTTCACATAAACCTGAACGGTTTCTGCACTGTCGTATTCTCCAAGATTGGAAATCTCTGCGGTTACGGTAATGCCATCCTCTGTAAGCGCTTCACGGTCTGCCTTTACATTGGAAAGCTCATATTCATTATAGGAAAGTCCGTAGCCAAACGGATACATTGCATCCTGCTTCATATAGCGGTAGGTTCTTCCCTTCATGGAATAATCGGTAAACTCCGGTAATTCATCGATGCTGTGATAGAACGTAAGCGGAAGCTTTCCTTCCGGGCTCACATCACCAAACAGAATGTTCGCAATCGCCTTGCCACCGACAGCACCCGGATACCAGCCCTGAATGATTGCCGGAATATGTTCATCGGCCCAGTTAAAGGAAAGCGCGCTTCCGGAAAGCACCACAAGCACGACCGGCTTACCGCTTTCATAGGCCATTTTCAGGATTTCAAGCTGTAAGCCCGGAAGCTCCAGGTCACGCTTATCTCCGCTTCCGTACTGGTTACCGGTATCGCCCTCTTCTCCTTCCAGGGTTGCATCAAGTCCAAGGCACATTACGACAACATCACTTGCTGCACAAATGCCGCGTACTTCGGAATGACGATCCTTTCCCTGACTTAAATTGCTCATTCCTTCTTTATATAAATGACAGCCATCGGATACGAGCACACGCACCTCGTCGCCGACATACTCCTGAATTCCTTCAGAAATTGTGTAATACCGGGATGCAGTTCCTTCATAGTTTCCAACCAGTGCCGCACGGCTGTTGGCATTCGGTCCGATCACACCGATGGTTTTGATCTTCGACTTATCTAACGGAAGCATATGGTTCTCGTTCTTTAAAAGCGTGATGCACTTTTCGGAAGCCTTGAGATTCAACTCCTGCATCGGCTTGGAATCCACCACCTCATAGGAAATCTGATCGTAAGGATTCTCCCCCTTCTGATCGAAAACACCCAGCATCATACGGGTGGTAAACAGGTGAACCAGCGCCTCATCAAGACGTTCTTCCTTCACCATTCCCTTTTCTACCGCTTCCTTTAAATAGGCAAATAACGTACCGCAGTTTAAGTCACAGCCGTTGTTCATGGCAAGAGCCGCAGACTCTAACGGGGTATCTGTTACCATATGTCCTTCATGGAAATCCTTGATTGCCCAGCAGTCCGATACCACGTGACCCTCAAAGCCCCATTCTTTTCTTAAAATATCCTGTAATAAGGTCTTGCTTCCGCAGCAGGGCTCGCCGTTTGTACGGTTATAGGCGCCCATCACGGCCTCTACCTTTCCTTTCTGCACACAGGTCTTGAAAGCCGGAAGGTAGGTTTCATACATATCCTGCTTTGTTGCCACGGCATTAAAATGGTGGCGCAGATCCTCCGGTCCACTGTGTACCGCGAAATGCTTGGCACAGGCTGCTGCCTTTAAGTATTTTTCATCATGTCCCTGAAGTCCTTCGACATAACGCACGCCCATACGGGAGGTCAGATAGGGATCCTCTCCGAAGGTTTCATGTCCGCGTCCCCATCTGGGATCACGGAAAATATTGACATTGGGTGACCAGAAGGTCAGTCCCTTATAAATATCCGTATCGTCATATTCCTGCTGCATATTGAATTTTGCACGTCCTTCCGTGGATACTGCTTCTGCCACTTCCTCTGCCAGATCCTCATCGAACGTAGCGGCAAGTCCGATCGCCTGTGGAAATACAGTAGCCACTCCGGCTCTTGCCACACCATGAAGCGCTTCATTCCACCAGTTATAAGCCTTGATTCCAAGACGTTCAATTGCAGGTGCCTGATAAAGTGTCTGTTGCACTTTTTCTTCCAGCGTCATCTTCGACACAAGTTCTTCCGCACGCTTCGTATATTCCGCACGCTTTTCTTCATTTCTAACTAATTCCATAAGCTTTCTCCTTGTATTTTCTATCTGTCTGCTGCCATACAGCTTTCTTTTTGCTTATGCTCCAAGTATAGGGCATGAGCCCCTTATGTGCATTATATTTCTTGCGTAGTTATGGTCAGATATTGCTATTTCGCCGGAGCTGTGTTTCCAACTGTGTTGACTCATCTTCAGAATTAGCGTATTCTTATCTTAACTGGTTTTACGAACCTGCTTACAGGGGGGATCTGACATGATCGCAATTTTAAACGGAACACACGAAACCGTTACCTATAAAGACTTACAGGGCATTCGTCTCTGGCACAACCGGGAATACGAGGATTACCCGCTTCACTGGCATACCGCGCTTGAAATCATCATGCCTTTTGAAAATAAATATACGGTGATGATTGACGGCAAGCCTCATATCCTGAATGAGGGAGACATCTGGATTACTGCCCCCGGCACGCTCCATGAGCTGAGAGCACCGGAAACAGGGGAACGCCTGATTCTTCTTTTCGACTACAGCCTGATCTGTAATGTCAAGGGCATGGACTCCCTGTTGCAGACCATCCATCCGTTTCTGCTGGTACGCCGTGATTCCCATGGTGATCTGAATGGGAAGCTGCGGTTTTATCTGGAAGAAATCATCCGTGAATACAACTACTCAGCGCCCTATGCAGAGGCGGCCATCTATTCCCTGATGATCCGCTTTTTTGTAACGCTTGGACGCGCCAACATCAATCCCCAGGAAATGTTCCCCGGCATTACGTCGAGCAAGCAGCACGAATATGTGGATAAATTCATGAACGTCTGCAACTACATTACCGAGCACTGCACCGAAAGCATTACCGTAGACGAACTGGCTTCGCTTGCCGGCTTCTCCAAGTTTCATTTTGCCCGGCTCTTTAAGCAGTTTACAAATACCTCCTGCTACGACTATATTATCCAGAAACGCATTGCTTACGCAGAAAAGCTGCTGATCGAACCGGATCTGTCCATTACGGAGGTTTCCATGCGTTCGGGATTCAACAGCCTCTCTACTTTTAACCGTATTTTTAAATCTGCCAAAAACTGTACTCCATCTGAATATAAAAAACTGAACCGTCCAGGCTCTAAGCCCTATGCTCCCCATGGAGAATCCTAATTTGCCGCTCCGGCAGGCAGAAATTGAACACTTTGAAGATCGAAGCAGCTTCCCGGAAGGAACACGAAGCTGACATCCCATTTGCCCTTTACGGGTGTTAAGGAGAACTCTTTCTCTATATACTCCCCACACATTGGGAACTCCACAAGCTGCTTACTTTCTTCCTCTCCCTGTAAAAACCGGATATGCAGACTGTTGCTGCTTTCAGGTGCCCGTCCGCAGATCCGGATGCCTGCGGTTCCTTCTTCTCCAAAATCCATTTCCGTATAAGTAATCGTCACATTGTTTCCGATTCCGGTAATTGCACGTTCTTCCTTCGTAAAGGTATCCCCGTAAACTGAATCCGCTTCTG
>OHAO01002627.1_pt1 | contig 10832 bp, 10 predicted proteins | sample 1577151 | NCBI WGS metagenome assembly OHAO01 (sample SAMEA3541585, study PRJEB24748) | human gut metagenome | biome: human gut; feature: human-associated habitat; material: faeces | place: China | collected 2012 | reverse complement strand
TTGCCGGAGTGACCATCGGCGGGAATGTGCTGCTCACCTGCATCCTGACCGGCGGGGCGTTTCTTTATCTCGTCTTACAGCGGAGCTTCCGTCTTGCCGCATCCTATGGCTGCTTTTATCTGCTGCTGGCGCTGCTGCTCTACGGTATCCGCTTCCACGGGCTGCACATGCCGGTCTTTTCGGAGTTTTATGTTCTGATGTTCTGGAATCTGTCACCGATCTTTCTGGTGTCATGGGATCTGATCACCACGCCGCCGGGAATGCTCTCCGCATTTTTATCCCGCCTCCGTATGCCCACCCCGTTCATTCTCGGGCTGCTTGTGGTCTTTCGCTTCTTCCCCACCATGCGGGCGGAGCTGAAAGGCGTAGGCAGGTCCATGAAAAACCGAGGGCTTACCGCGGCGGGGCAGCTGCTCGCGCATCCCGTGCAGAGCATAGAGTATGTGCTGGTTCCGTTTCTTCTTCGGGTATTGCAGCTTGCGGATCAGCTTTCCGTTTCCGCCGTTGCAAGAGGTGCGGAGCGCCCGGGCGTGCGCGGCAGCTATTATGAGAAAAGGGCCGGGGCGCGGGATTATATCGCAGCAGCCGTATGTGCGATAGTCACGGCTTCCTATTTGGTTTTGGAAAGGAGCATGGCATGATCGAGCTTACACGCGCTTCTTTTCAATACGAAAACTCAGGCAGAGGCGTACAGGACATTTCCCTCTCGGTAAAAGGCGGCGAATGCGTCGTGCTGACGGGACTTTCCGGCTGCGGCAAGACCACCGTGACAAGGCTTGTCAACGGGCTTGCGCCGTCCTATTACCCCGGAGCCTTCAGCGGAAGCGTGAGGATAGACGGCAAGGACATATCAAGGCTTTCCACATGGGAGATCGGGCGTTTGGTGGGAAGCGTTTTTCAGGACCCCAAAAGCCAGTTCTTTTCCTCCGAGCTTGCCGGAGAGGTGGCCTTTCCCTGCGAGAATTATGGCCTGTCTGCCCGGGAGATACGGGAGAGGACGGACGCCGCCATAGAGGCATTGAAGCTGTCGCCTTTGAGGAATAGGGCAGTTGACATCCTCTCAAGCGGAGAAAAGCAGCGGGCGGCCATTGCGTCCGTATATGCCATGAAGCCAAAGGTCTTTGTGTGTGATGAGCCCACGGCCAACCTCGATGCCGCCGGGACGAGGCAGCTTGCGCAGACCCTTCGGCAGCTCAAGGAGCAGGGCATTACCCTGCTCATCGCGGAGCATCGGATCGACTGGCTGATGGGGATCGCAGACCGGTTTTTGTACCTGCGAGACGGCAGGATAGCGGGTGAGTATACACCACAGGACTTACTTCTTCTGCCGGAAGCAGGTATCGTGAGTATGGGTCTGCGCGCTCCCTGCTTGAACAAGGGCTTTTCCGTTTCTTCTGTGCCGGATGGACGACCTGCCGTTTTGGAAGCAAAAGGACTTTCAAAGCATTTCCGCAGGGAGACTTTATTTGAGGATATTTCGCTGTCCGTTCCAAAGGGCGGCGTGACCGCCGTAACGGGGCGAAACGGCGCGGGGAAAACCACCCTTGCGCAGGTTCTCTGCGGGCTGGCGAAGCAGACAAGGGGGCGTATCCTGATAGACGGGAAAAAAGCAAGAGCGGCAGTCCGGCGCAGGGAGATTTACTACTGCGGCAACGACACATCAACGCAGTTTTTTACGGCGAGTGTGGCGGAGGAGCTGCTGCTGAATACCGGATTGACGGAAGAAAACAAGAGCCATGCAAGGAACCTGCTCAAAGAGTTTGGCCTTTACGAGTACAGGGACGCGCACCCGTCTGCCCTGTCCGGCGGACAGAAGCAGCGGCTTGCCATTGCCTGCGCCATCTTTTCCGGCCGCAGGATATTGATACTCGATGAGCCCACCAGCGGCCTTGACGGGAAGAATATGCGTCTGATCGCAGAAAAACTGAAAAGCGAAGCGCGGCGCGGCAGAACCATTCTTGTGATCACCCATGATAAGGAGCTGATCGAGAGCTGCTGCGATAATGTTGTGGAGGTCTCTACAAAACTTGGCGAGGTGCTGTGAGCACCTTTTGATATTGAGCCAAAACGGAGCAAATGCATGAATGTTACTCCAACACATATTATTTCAAGCTTTTTAATAACGATCAGCACCAGGAAACTTTTCCGGGAAGATCAGCGCATAAAGTTTTATAAGAACCGTTTGGTAAAGAGTGAGCGCGGAAGATGTATTCCGCGCTCACTCTTGTTATTCGATTGTATTCCGCGCAGAACCATTGGGTGGGAAGACCTTTCTCGTTTCCTGTATCGGGGTGTTGAATATATCGCTAAAAGTAGGCAAACCCTCTAATAAGATTCCGCCTCCTGCTGTTCGATTTCCAAATGCACTCCACCCAAACAGTTTTATTAACAAACCTATCTCTACAAAAAATGAGAACAGCTGCTTGCTGTGATTCAGCCCTCACCTCCGTGTAATAGGGTATCTGAAAAGGTCTACCTTTTCGGCGCTACCAACAGGCGTACAATCGGGATATGATTTTGTATCCGAAAAAGTTATTTTGTCATTTTGGGATATGTCCGAAAAAGGCATGAGCTTTTGAAACGGGAAAGGAGATGAAAACAAGTTGAAAAAGACATACGGTTATGCCCGTGTATCTACGAGAGAACAACATTTGGATCGGCAACTCAAGGCCCTCATGGATGCCGGCGTGGAGGAGCGGGATATCATTACGGACAAGGTAAGCGGCAAGGATTTGGAGCGTGAGGGGTACCGGTCGCTGAAGAATCACTTTCTCCGCGACGGAGATACCCTGATTGTTAAATCGCTGGATCGACTCAGTCGGAGAAAGATTGACATCAAGAAAGAACTGGAATACTTCCGGGAGCACCACATTCGGATCAAAATCCTTGACATCCCGACTACCATGGTGGAACTTCCTGATGAGCAGGACTGGATTTTTGAAATGATAAACAACATTCTGATTGAAGTGCTTGCGAGTATTGCTGAACAGGGGCGTATCACAACAAAGCGGCGACAGTCTGAAGGGATCGCCATTGCAAAAGAGGCGGGGAAGCATTTGGGGCGTCCAATGATAGACTTTCCGCCAAACTGGAATCAATTCTATTCAGACTGGAAGGCCGGTACGATTACGGCAGTTGCTGCAATGCGCCAGCTCGGCCTAAAGAGGAGCACATTTTACAGATTAGTGAAGCAGCAGGAGGAAAAACATGAAACTGAAGAATAAATTGTTATTAGGCAGCCTCACAGCCGTTCTTCTCGCAGTCATGTCGTTTTCTGCATGGAAGATATGGGTGATTAGATCTGAGTATCACGCTGGTGAAGCTGCTTACGAGGATATCAGTCACATGATTTCGCTTCCACAGAAAACTGCCGAACCACAGCCACCTGTTATCAACAAGCCAGCCGGGGCAGAAACACTTCCTGACGAGGACGACACGATTTGGCCTGAGGTGGATTTTGCTGTACTGCGTGAGATCAACCCTGACATCGTTGCTTGGATCTACATTGAAGGAACGAAGATCAACTATCCGATTGTACAGGGAGGAGATAACAGCTATTATTTGAAGCACCTGTTCAGCGGCGAGTGGAATGGGTCCGGCTGTATATTCCTGGACTTCCGAAACGATGCAAGCTTTGCCGACCGGCACTCCATAATTTATGGACATCATATGAAGAACGGCACAATGTTTACAGACATTGATAAATATAAAAAGCAGGATTTCTTTGACGAGCATCCAGTCGCGCTGCTGATAACACCGGACAAAAACTATAAAGTGGAGTTCTTCGCGGGGTATGTTGCCGCGCCACGGGACGATGCGTGGGAAATTGGTTTTACGGAAGCGGAATTTGAAGTCTGGCTTCAGAATGCGGCTGACCGTTCCTGCTTCACCAGCGAGATTGCGCCTGATATCTCTGATCACATTCTAACGCTCTCTACCTGTAGCTATGAGTTTGATGGTGCCCGTTTTGTGCTGGCAGGAGTGCTTCGATGAAAAACCATTAGCTCGTGTGAGTTAAAAAAGCAATAGAAGTGATAGAATTTTCCATTCCCATCCGGAACCCATAGGCTGTACCAGACATGTCGGTCATTATTCGGGCAAGTCCACCTCGCCGACGAAAGAATATGTCCACAAGGAACTCTAGCGCAGCGGTGTTACGCTGAACCTGCTGTGGCTGGAATACTGCGACCAGTGCCGGGCGGCGGGCGAGATTCCATACCAATCAACCCAGTTCAACAAGTACTATGCCGACTATCTGGCAAAGGTCAACGCTACCATGCACCTGAATCACAAGCCCGGTGAGGTTATGCAGGTGGACTGGGCTGGCAACACTGCCGCTGTTATTGACACAGACACCGGTGAAATTTATGTGTTCGTGGCAACCCTGCCATACAGCGGCTACAGCCATGTAGAAGCCTTTTTCTCCATGAACCAGGAGTCATGGACCGCTGCCCATGTGAATGCTTACAAATACTTCGGCGGCGTCACCCGAATCATCCAGTGCGACAACCTGAAAACCGGTGTGCAGAAACACGGGAAAGACGAGGCTGTTCTCAACAAATCGTATCAGGATCTGGCGCTGCTGATAAAGCATACCGCCACCTACAAAGAGCTAAAACCGCTGTATAGCGAATACAAAAAATCCCGTGATAAGGAAAAGTATCTGCGCGGACGTGAGCGTGAAATCATTCTCTTTGAAGCGTCGGCGCGGGCGCTGAAAGCGGCGGGCGTCGGTGATAAACTCCCCGACCTTGCCAAGCTGCGTGAGGAATATTCCAGACTGTCCGAAGAAAAGGATCGGCTGTACGCTGAGTACGGAAGCCTGAAAAAACGTATGCGAGAATACGATGCCGTCAAGCAGAACATCGACAGCATCCTGTCCACCAATCACGGGCAGGATCAGGACAAATCCTTGTAGCTTCTTTGACACTCACACATTATTTTCAAGTAATCTAATGTGTGTTCGTCGTTTCGCGGCTGACAATCGCACATTATTTCCGTATAATATAATGTGTGACTGTCAAAGCGAGGTGAGAAGCATGAACGCCAAGGAAAAAATCGAAGAACTACTGGAAGCATCGGAGGACGGCACGATTACCGCAGCGCAGGTGACGGAAGCCGGACTGCACCGCAGCGTTTTACAGGAATTTGTCAAGAGCGGCGAGATGTACCGCTTTGGGCGCGGTCTGTATGTACGGAGCAGCGCATGGGAGGACGATTTTTACCTCTTGCAGCGCAAGTACGGACGCGGGATCTATTCGCACGATACCGCTCTGTACCTGCTGGGCTATTCAGACCGTACCCCGGCGAAATATACGATGACCTTTCCCAAGGGCTACAATGCCCCATCCTTGAAGCAGAAAAATTTAATTGTCAAGCGCGTTGTGCCGGAGAACTACGAGTTCGGACAAACTCAAATTGAATCCCCCTCCGGCAATCCAATTCGTGTTTACGATTTGGAACGGACGCTGTGTGACATCCTGCGTGGCAGCGGCAGCGATGTTCAGATTGTCGGAGAAGCTATGAAACGCTATGCAGCGTCCAAGGATAAGAACATTCACAAACTGATGCAGTACGCAGACCAACTTCGCGTAAAGCCCAAGGTACTGCGATACATGGAGGTTTTGCTATGATTACAAAAAATCCGATGTAACTGAAAGCCTTTATCAAGAACAAAGCGGCAGACAAGCATATCAGCGAAGCTATAAACGCGGGCATTGACAATGCCTAAAGCAGAAAACGCAGGGTGCAGCAGCCATCGTCGGTTGCCACATCCTGCGTTGGCGTTTGCTTTACATTATTCTGCAATAATCTGCCCTGACTGTATTCGATAGGTGTGATCGCAGAGAGATTCAATGTCTTCCTTATTATGAGATGTAAGGATAATCAACTTCTCCTGTTTCTTGTATTCGATCAAAAGCTCTCGAAATAGCTTTACCGATTTTTCATCTAAAGCATTAAAGGGTTCATCTAAGATCAATAGCTTTTGGCCTTCCATAATGGCTTAAATAATCCCAAGTTTCTTCTTCATTTCCTGTGAGTATTTGCGGACAGGCTTTTTTCCCTCTGGGTCTAAATCGAAATAATTCATCGTGCTCTGCCGCCCGACAGCGAAAACTGCCGAGCGGCAGTCTTGCAATATGGAAGGATACGTAGTCAACTCTAATTTTTTGAACCAACACTCCCGTTGTTTGTTGAATGGGATTTATAATTCCGGGCTTGCTTAGTGAAGGCATAATATGCTATACTGTGCTACATAAGAGAGGTGGAGCAAATGACCTTTGCAGATGCGATTCTGAAACTGCGCAGTGAACGGAGGCTGTCCCAAACTCAGCTTGCCAAAGAATTGGGTGTCAGCTATACCTCCGTAAACCGATGGGAAAACGGAAGGTCACTTCCGACAAAAATGATGCTTCTCGTGATCCGCAGATACTGCGAAGAGCATCATTTGGAATTCTCTTGTGAAGAGGCTGGCCGCCTGTCGTAAAAGAAATGATGCTCAAATACAGGCATAGTGCTGATGCGGAATGTCAAGTACGGTGAAAAGCCGAACATGTACCTGAACTGCCACAATGCTACCAACCAAATATCATAACGAAAGGTCTGATAAAACCAATGAACCAAAAAGAGCTCAACGAGCTGCGCCGCCGCTGGAAGCCGGATAAAAATGCCATCAGTCGTATTTACGGCTGTTTTGTCAATAGCAATAAGGAGATTATGACCGATTTGGACGAGTCGCTTGGCATGATGACGCAGGAGGAAGCTGAAAAATACCTCAGCCTGCTGAAAAAGGCACTGTCAGGAGCACTCGGAAAAAACCTGATCGATATTGTGTTTTCCACCCAGCAGGTCATGACGGGGGAAGAACACAGAATGTTGATGGAACTGCGCACATCCGGTGCGAAGGATGCTCGGGTGCGGCAGGCATTTTATCAGAAAGTCATTCAATCGTTGGACATGGGCGAGAGCAATTATCTGTTGCTGCTGGCAAACGACAGCTACGATGTACCCCGCCGAAATCGGGATGCCATGCGAGATGAGGAATCGGATGAGGTCTTTTCCTATATTCTGTGTGCGGTCTGCCCGGTTAAAACGGGAAAAACGGAATTGGGCTACTTCTCCGGAGACAATGAGTTTCATTGTGCCGCCAGTCAAACTGTTGCTGCGCCGGAGCTGGGCTTCCTGTTCCCGGCCTTTGATAACCGCAGCGCCAACATCTACAATGCACTGTTTTATTCCCGCAAAGAGGGAGAACTGCATCAGGAGTTTATCGACGCAGTATTCCATACCGATTTGCCCATGTCGGCCGCAGAACAGCGGGAGGCCTTTGAGGCCGCTCTTTCCGAGTCGTTGGGCAGCGCCTGCAGTCTTGAGATTATGCAGGCAATCCACGGTCAGCTTGCCGCAATGATTGAAGCGCATCGGGAGACGAAGGACCCGGAACCGCTGACTGTCAGCCCCTGTGAAGTGAGCAAGATTATTTTGGATTGCGGTGCTTCGGAGGAACAGGCGGAGGCTTTTCAAACTGCCTGTGGGGAACGGTTCGGCGTAGGCGCCGTTCTCAATCCGGCCAACCTGATTGATGCAAAGAAAGTGGAGCTGAAAACGGAGAAGGTATCACTTTCCATCGCCCCTGAATACAGCCATCTTGTGGAAGCGAAGGTCATCGACGGTCAAAAGGTGTTGATCGTTCCGGTAGAAGATCATTTGGAATTCAACGGAGTTGCCGTAAATGTCAATAGGGACAAAGAATAACCGACAATGCGCGCTGCGAAGCTTTGCGGTATGCCGAAGGGGGTATTTTTACGGCTCGGCGATATAGATTGGCAAGAAAACAGAAAAAGATTACGCTAACGGCGGCGGCCAAAATGCTTGGCGTTTCGCAGCCGACCTTGAGCGCGTGGGAGGGCGAAAGGAAGAATCCTTCTGTGGAATCCCTGATTCAGATGTCCGAGCTTTACGGCGTGAGCGTGGACTTTCTTCTGGGCCTTCCGGAAGCTCGATATCATCGGGCAGATATGCTTCAGCCGATTCCACCGGAAGCTCTGCCGGCTTTTCATGATACACCCGTCTTCTCAAGCCGATATGGCTGGGCAATGGTGAATGCGATAGAAGGAGAGCTTCTCTTTGCAAGCGGGATGCGTCTGTCGCTGGCAGATGCGACCGAAGTGTATGTTCTGCCTCCGGCTTTTGCAACACCCGGCACGGCAGTAACCATGCCGTTGAAAAGGGACGAGCTTACCGGGTACGACTGCGTATGGGTAGAGCCAATCTCCATGGACGTCGCCCTGCGGGATGAGCTTCGCGGCTGGTATCATATTAAAAGACGCTTTGTGGAAAACGAGGTGGAGCAGCGCTTCTACTTTGATTTTTACGGTGCAAAATGGCTTGCCTTTCCAAACGGACCGGGAAATATATGAATGAGGTCCATCTTGATGCGCGAAGTGAAATCAGAATAAGAACGTCCGCCCGTTTCTGCCCTTGAGGCGTGGAGCGGGCTTTCGTTCATTTTCCGGGCTGGTCTCGTTGCACTTTTGTGACACTTTCCCCGCACTTTCGCGGGGGAAGTCAAAGGCCTCTTCTGATATGATACAGACAAGGTTGATACACGACCTGAATACTTCAAAAAGGAGCGTAACATACCATGAAAAAGAAAACGATTTGGAGCCTTGCGCTGGCCCTGGCGTTGGTGGTATCGGCTATCGGTACGGCAACCTCCGCCTTTGCCGCCACACCCGCACCAATGGAGCCTGTTACTAAAATTGCAACCGGGAACGAAGACGCCATCTGGGAGCAGATCGAGACCCTGGAGGAAAAAAGTGATGCCGTATTCCAGAGAAATGAAGCACTGTGGGACAAGGTGGACGATGCCTGCAATGCCCTGCCTGACGACTACGACTTCACAAACTTTGACGAAGCAGCGCTTATCCGCAGCACCAACGCCCTGACGGAAGCGGAGAAGGAAACGCTTCTGGCGGACATCAAGGAGCTGAACGAGCTGGATGCCCAGATGGAGAAGCTGTATGGGCAGCTGCCCGAGTGCGACAATATGCCGCTTTACGAGAAGGCACTGGAAAAGGCCGACCCCAAGGTGCTGGATGAGATCGACACCCTGGAGCAGGAGTATGACCGCCTCTGCGAGAAGAACGCCGATCTGTGGGACAAGGTAGATGAAGCGTACTTCAATCTGCCGGATGACTATGACTTCGACAACTATGACGAGGCCACCTTTATCCGCAGCCTGAGCTTCCTGTCCGATGCAGAAAAGGACGAGTTGATCGCCGACTATAACCGTCTGGTAGAGTTTGATAACCAGCTGTGCAAGCTGTACGATACCATTTGGGGCGATACCGGCTGCGAAAGCGGCATTTGCCCCTTTTGACGGCAAAGAGGTTTTCTGATATGATTAACTAAATACGACGCCGATGCTGCGCCTGTGCGCAGCATTTGGCGCTGCTTTCAAGGAGGTCACCATGGGACATTCCATCTATTTGGCAGACGATGAAAAGAGCATCCGGGAACTGCTGCACAGCTTCCTCGCAAGCGACGGATATACCGTGCGCTCCTTTGAAAGCGGTGACGCACTGCTGGAGGCATTCCGTCAGGAGCCTGCGGAGCTGGTGATACTGGACATTATGATGCCCGGCACGGACGGCCTTACCGTGTGCCGGGAGATTCGCGCTGTTTCCGACATTCCCATCATCCTGCTTACGGCCAAGGACAGCGAGCTGGACTACGTCATGGGCATCAGCCAGGGCAGCGACGATTATCTCACCAAGCCCTTCCGCCCGACTATACTGCTCATGAAAGTTAAAGCGCTGCTGCGCCGGGTGGAGATGGACCGAGGAAAAACAGCGGCGGCAGAGGATGAGCTGCATTACGGGGATATCCGCTATTCCGCTACGGAAAACGCCGTCTTTTGCGGAAGCACGATCGTGGCGCTGACCCAGACCGAGCTGCGGCTGCTCAGCTATATGCTGAGGCAGCCGGAAAAGGCCTATTCCCGTGAGGAGCTGCTCAGCGCGGTGTGGGGCTTTGACTCGGAGGTGGAGACCCGCGTGACCGATGAAACGCTGCGCCGTATCCGAAAAAAGCTGCTGCAAGCGGGCAGCTCCGTCAGCGTAAGCACCATATGGGGCTTTGGCTATAAGCTGAAAGGAGCGGAGCGCACATGAAAAACATCAAGCTGCGGATCGTGTATCTGATCCTCGGTGCGGCACTGCTGCTCTTTGCACTGTTCATGCTGGCGGTGAACGTTGTGATCCCCGCTCACTTTGTAAGCGAGGCGGAAAAGGCGCTCATCAGCGAGGCGCAGTACCGGAACCACACCATCCCCTATACCGACGAAGAGCCGATCTATGACGAGGGCGAGGAGGAGGGGAATTTCTTTACCCCCAGCATCGTCTTTTTGGAACTGGATGACGGATACCGACCTAACACATGGAGCCAGGACACCTATCGGCTGGAGAAAAAGCTGCTGGCGTATTGCAGTGAACGGTCTGTTGCGCCCAACCGATGCCACGACTTCAAGGCAGACAAGCACCACCTGATCTTTATGCCCGTGCAGGGGGACTACGGCAATTCGGAAAAACCGTACTCCTATATCATGTACATAGACATCGGCCCCATCACCCGCTATATCGTGACGCTGAACTGGGTGTTCTTTGGGGTGCTGCTGGCGATCTCCTCCGTCATGTGCCTGCTGGGGTTCCGCTTCGGCAGGGATATTGAGAAGGAGGCGGAGCGGCAGCAAACCTTCTTCCAGAATGCCTCCCATGAGCTGAAAACGCCGCTGATGGCGATACAGGGCTATGCGGAGGGGATACAGGCGG
>OHAO01002619.1_pt1 | contig 10866 bp, 10 predicted proteins | sample 1577151 | NCBI WGS metagenome assembly OHAO01 (sample SAMEA3541585, study PRJEB24748) | human gut metagenome | biome: human gut; feature: human-associated habitat; material: faeces | place: China | collected 2012 | reverse complement strand
ACTCCAGCTACTCGTGATACCCGGACTTTTGCACCCATTTCCAGCATGGAGGCCAGTGGCGGCTGCCTGGGGTGGTCAACGGCCTGCTCGCGCCGGATCAGGGCCTGTTTCCCCCATACGCCGGAGGGCGGTATGAGCTGGAGGGCGGCACGCTGATCGTCAGCCGGGGACTGGCCAGGGAGTCCACCCGGGTGCCCCGGGTCTTCAACCGGCCGGAACTGGTCATCATTGACGTGACGCCTGCCTGCTGAGGCGCGGGCATTTGTCCAAAACCACGTTTTTTCGTTTTCGGGCCGAAAAGAGAAGGGTCGGAACTTGTAAACGGGTGATCTTTGGGATAAAATTGGACAGATCACATTCAGAATACGAAAGGCGGGATTCCAGACGATGAAAGCGACCCTCATTCTGGGCAACGGCGCGGTCTTTCACGGGCAGAGCATCGGCGCTACGGGAGACCGGGTGTGCGAGATGGTGTTCAACACCTCCATGACCGGCTACCAGGAGATCTTGACCGACCCGTCCTATGCGGGACAGGGCATCGTGATGTCTTATCCTCTCATCGGCAATTACGGCGTGAACGGCGCGGACAATGAGTCCGCCCGGCCTTGGGCGGAGGCCTTTGTGGTCCGTCATCTGGCCCGGCGCGGGAGCAATTTCCGCTGTGAGGGCGATCTGGATACCTATTTGAAACAACATAATATCACGGGGATCGAGGGGGTGGACACCCGCGCGATCACCCGCATTCTCCGCAATCAGGGCACCATGAACGGTATGATCACCTGTGCGGAGGATTTTTGTATAGAGGACTGTTTGAGCAAAATCCGCGCCTACCGGGTGGAGGGCACGGTGGAGCGGGTGACCCGCAAGGCCCCCCAGGTCTGCCCCGCCCACGGCGTGCAGAAGCTGCGGGTGGCTTTGATGGATTACGGCGTCAAGGAGAACATGATCCGCTGCCTCCAGGAGCGGGGCTGCCAGGTGACGGTCTACCCTGCCCATACCCCCGCCGAGACCGTGCTGGAGGGGAACTTCGACGGCGTGATGCTCTCCAACGGCCCCGGCGACCCGGCGGACAACGTGGCCATCATCGCCGAGGTGAGGAAGCTCTACGACTCCGGCCTGCCCATCTTTGCCGTCTGTCTGGGCCACCAGCTCATGGCCCTGGCCACCGGAGCCGCGACCCGGAAGATGCGCTTCGGCCACCGGGGGGCCAACCACCCGGTGAAGGACCTGGCCGCCGGACGGGTGTTCATCACCTCCCAGAACCACGGCTATGTGGTCACGGCGGAGAGCGTGGACCCTGCGGTGGCCCAGGTCTCCCACGTCAACGTCAACGAGGGCTCAGTGGAGGGCCTGCGCTATCAAAACGGCAACGTGTGCACCGTCCAGTTCCACCCCGAGGCCTCCCCGGGCCCCCAGGATACGGAGTACCTGTTTGACCGCTTTGTGAGCAAGATGGAAGGAGGCGCCTGGTAATGCCGAAAAACCCTAAGATCCAAAAGGTGCTGGTGCTGGGCTCCGGCCCCATCGTCATCGGCCAGGCCGCCGAATTCGACTACGCGGGCACCCAGGCCTGCCGCGCCCTGAAGGAAGAGGGCGTGGAGGTGGTGCTGGTCAACTCCAACCCCGCCACCATCATGACCGACAAGGACATCGCCGACCACGTGTATATTGAGCCCCTCAACATCGCCAGCGTGACCCAGGTCATCCAGAAAGAGCGGCCCGACTCCATCCTGCCCACCCTGGGCGGCCAGACCGGGCTGAACCTGGCCATGAACCTCCATGAACAGGGCATTCTGGACCAGTACGGCGTGCGACTGCTGGGCACCTCCCCCGAGTCCATCCGCAAGGCGGAGGACCGCCAGGGCTTTAAGGACGCCATGGAGGAGATCGGGCAGCCCTGCGTCACCTCCGACGTGGTGGAGTCCGTGGAGGATGCCGTGGCCTTCGCCGGGCGCATCGGCTATCCGGTCATCGTCCGCCCCGCCTATACGCTGGGCGGCACCGGCGGCGGCATCGCCTACGATGAGCCCGGTCTGCGGGAGATCGCCGACCGGGGCATCCACCTCAGCCGGGTGGGCCAGGTCCTCATCGAGCGCTCCATCGCCGGCTGGAAGGAGATCGAGTTCGAGGTCATGCGGGACTCGGCGGGCAATGTCATCCAGATCTGCTCCATGGAGAACATCGACCCTGTGGGCGTCCACACCGGCGACTCCATCGTGGTGGCCCCCACCCAGACCCTGGCCAACAGGGAATATCAGATGCTGCGCTCCGCCTCGCTGGACATTATCTCCGCCCTGAGGATCGAGGGCGGCTGCAACGTGCAACTGGCGCTGAACCCCGATTCCTTTGAATATGCCGTCATCGAGGTCAACCCCCGGGTGAGCCGCTCCTCCGCTCTGGCCTCCAAGGCCACCGGCTATCCCATCGCCAAGGTGGCCGCCAAGATCGCCCTGGGCTACACCCTGGACGAGATCCCCAACGCCGTCACCGGAAAGACCACCGCCTGCTTCGAGCCCACCCTGGATTACTGTGTGCTTAAGATCCCTCGCCTGCCCTTCGACAAGTTCACCACCGCCAGCCGTACTCTGGGCACTCAGATGAAGGCTACCGGCGAGGTCATGGCCATCGGCAACTCCTTCGAGGGGGCCCTGATGAAGGCCATCCGCTCGCTGGAGCTGCCCGTCAAGTCCCTGCGCCTGCCGGGATTGGACGAGCTGTATACCGAGGACATCGAGGACCGGCTGGTCAACATCGACGACCAGCGGCTGTTCGTTGTGGCCGAGGCGCTGCGCCGGGGCTTCTCGCCGGAGAAGATCAACAAAATCACCCAATACGACCTATGGTTCCTGGACCGGTTCCAAAATATCGTGGATATGGAGGACCGGCTGGAGCGCGGCCGGCTGGACCCGGATACCCTCCGGCAGGCCAAGGAGATGGGCTTCTCCGACGCCTGGATCGCCGCCCTGGCGGGGAAGGAGCGGGCGGAGATCAAGGCCCTGCGGGAGCGGCAGGGCATTGTGCCCGCCTTCAAGATGGTGGACACCTGCGCCGCTGAGTTTGAGGCCCAGACCCCCTATTACTACTCCACCTACGACGCGGAAAACGAGGCCGCCGAACCGCTCCATCTCCCCGACGTGGGCGAGCTGGCGCCCGATATTCCCAGGGCACCCTATCTCTCCGCCAGCCAGGGCGAGGCCCATCGCACCCAGGCGGCCAGGGAGAAGAGGAAGGTGCTGGTGCTGGGCTCCGGGCCCATCCGCATTGGCCAGGGCATCGAGTTTGACTACTGCTCGGTCCATTCGGTCTGGGCCTTCAAGCGCCTGGGCTATGAGACCATCATCATCAACAATAACCCCGAGACCGTCTCCACCGACTTTGACGTGGCCGACAAGCTGTACTTTGAGCCCCTGACGCCCGAGGACGTGGAGGCTGTGGTGGAGCTGGAGAAGCCCTGGGGGGCGGTGGTCCAGTTCGGCGGCCAGACCGCCATCAAGCTGGCCAAGGCCCTCACCGACATGGGCGTGCCCATCCTGGGCACCTCCTCCGACGGCGTGGACGCCGCCGAGGACCGGGAGCGGTTCGACGAGATCCTCCAGCAGTGCAGGATTCCCCGGGCCGCGGGCAAGACGGTCTTTACCACCGAAGAGGCGCTGGCCGCCGCCCACGAGGTGGGCTATCCCGTGCTGGTGCGTCCCTCCTATGTGCTGGGCGGACAGGGGATGGAGATCGCCTATAACGACCGCAACATCGTAGAGTTTATGAAGATCATCAACATGACTGAGCAGGAACACCCCATCCTGGTGGACAAATACCTGATGGGCCGGGAGGTGGAGGTGGACGGCGTGTTCGACGGGGAGGACATCCTCATCCCCGGCGTCATGGAGCATGTGGAGCGGGCCGGCGTCCACTCCGGCGACTCCATCTCGGTCTATCCGCCGCTCCACATCGAGGAGAAGCATAAACAGACCATTTTGCAGTACACCTACGATCTGGCCAAGGCCCTGGGGGTCATCGGCCTCATCAACATCCAGTTCATCCTGTACGACGACCAGGTGTACGTCATCGAGGTCAACCCCCGCTCCAGCCGCACCATCCCCTATATCTCCAAGGTCACCGGCGTGCCCATCATCGACCTGGCCACCAAGGTTATGCTGGGCCAGAAGCTAAAGGACTTGGGCTATGGTACCGGCATCTACCCCGAGGCCCCCTATTACGCCGTGAAGATGCCAGTGTTCTCCTTTGAGAAGCTCACCGACGTGGACACCGGCCTTGGGCCCGAGATGAAATCCACCGGCGAGGTGCTGGGCATCGCGGAGTCCTTCCCCCAGGCCATGCTGAAGGCCTTCAAGGGGGCCAATATGAAGGTGCCCAAGCGGGGCGGCCGGGTCATCATTACCGTCAAGGACGAGGACAAGGGCGAGATCGTGGGGATCGCCCGGGGCCTGGCCGAGATGGGTATCGAGATTCTGGCCACCTCCGGTACCTGCGATGCCTTGAACGCCGCCGGCGTGGAGGCCAGGAAGGTGGCCAGGGTCACCCAGGCCCACCCCAATATCCTGGACATGATCGCCTCCGGCTCGGTGGACCTGGTCATCAATACCCCCACCAAGGGCCGTAAGCACGACACGGACGGCTTCAAGATTCGCCGGGCCGCCGTGGAGCACTCGGTGGGCTGCGTCACCGCCATTGACACCGCACATGCCGTTCTGACCGTCCGGGAGCAGGGGAGAAGCGTGGACCTGCGTCCCATCGACATTACCCGGATCTGAGGCCCCGGAGAGGAGTAGGAGTATGAAGCATCAATTGATTATCGTACTGGATTTCGGCGGGCAGTACAACCAGCTCATCGCCCGGCGGGTCCGGGAGTGCGGCGTCTACTGCGAGGTGCGCCCCTATACCACCCCGCTGGCGGAGCTTGAGGCCATGAAGCCCATCGGCTTCATTTTCACCGGTGGACCCAACAGCGTCTATGATGAACGCGCGCCCCATGTGGACCCGGCTGTCTTCGAACTGGGAGTCCCCGTGCTGGGTATCTGCTACGGCTGCCAGCTCATGGCCCACACTCTGGGGGGACAGGTTACCGCCGCCCAGGCGGACACCGCCCGGGAGTACGGCAAGACGGAGACCTACTACGATACCTCCTGCCGGCTCTTCCGGGGCCTGCCGGCGCAGGGCGTGTCCTGGATGAGCCATGGGGACTATATGGCCCGGGTGCCCGAGGGCTTTGCGCTCACTGCCCACACAGACGCCTGCCCCAATGTGGCCATTGCTGACGAGGCCCGGGGCTTTTATGGGGTGCAGTACCACCCTGAGGTCAACCACACCGCGCACGGCATGGATATGATCCGCAATTTCCTCTATGAGGTCTGCGGAGCCGTGGGGGACTGGACCATGGGGGACTATCTGAAAACCTCCGTGGCCGCCATCCGGGAGAAGGTGGGGGACGGGAAGGTGCTGCTGGCTCTGTCCGGCGGCGTGGATTCCTCCGTATGTGCCGCCCTGCTGGCCGAGGCCGTCGGCAAGCAGCTTACCTGTGTCTTCGTCGATCACGGGCTTATGCGAAAGAACGAGGGGGACGAGGTAGAGCAGGCTTTTGCCAAATGGGACTTGAACTTTGTCCGGGTGGATGCCGAGAGCCGGTTTTTGCTGAAGCTGGCCGGGGTGGACGAGCCCGAGCATAAGCGGAAGATCATCGGGGAGGAGTTCATCCGGGTTTTTGAGGAAGAGGCCCAAAAGATCGGCAAGGTGGACTTCCTGGCGCAGGGCACCATTTATCCCGACGTGATCGAATCGGGCGCCGGGGACGCCGCTGTCATCAAGAGCCACCACAACGTGGGCGGACTGCCCGACTATGTGGACTTCCAGGAGATCATTGAGCCTCTGCGGCTTCTGTTCAAGGACGAGGTGCGGCAGTTGGGCCGTGAGCTGGGACTGCCTGAGTATCTGGTCATGCGCCAGCCCTTCCCGGGCCCGGGACTGGCCATCCGGGTCATCGGAGACCTGACCAAGGCCAAGCTGGACATGCTCCGGGAGGCCGACGCCATCTACCGGGAGGAGATCGCGGCCGCCGGTGAGGATAAGAATATCAGCCAGTATTTTGTGGTGCTCACCAATACCCGCTCTGTGGGCGTCATGGGCGACTACCGGACCTACGACTACACCCTGGCCCTCCGTGCCGTCACCACCAGCGACTTTATGACCGCCGACTGGGCCCGCATCCCCTATGAGGTGCTGGACCGGGTGTCTGCCCGAATTGTCAATGAGGTCAAGGGCATTAACCGAATCGTGTATGACATCACCTCCAAGCCCCCCGCCACGATTGAATGGGAATGACGCTTGAAACGGCGCAAATCCGCATGAATACAGGCTTTTTTGCCCGTCCACATGGCTCTTGATACTGGATTGATACTATTCGTGTCTGCCCGGTACTCTCAAGAGAATAATCCCAAAAGGACAAGCAAAACCGCCCTGCTGAACGACAAATTCAGCAGGGCGGTTTTTTGCTTGTCTTATTTATTTTTCCGCCACGGGATATAGTATTGGCTTTCCCTGCCATCATCACAGGTATGGGGCCAGTTGAGTTTCCATTCAAAATATTCGTCCCTGGTGATCTCCCCGGCGTGTAACTCCTGCTGACGCAAGAGCCATTCATGCATGAACTCGTCTACAAGCCCATAGTTGAAGTAAATACCAACGGGAGGTTGTGCAGGCCAGTCGTAACTGTCGTTATACTGGACAACGGTTTCCTCTTTGATTTTACTGGGGACACGGACAAGCGGAAACAGGCAGATAGAGCCGGGGCTGTCCTCGTCCAGCCAGAAGAATGTCCGCATGAAGTCCTCGGCAGAGCCGGGAGCGATGGTGTAGAAATTCTGGCGGTCTACCCGCAGCACCTCCGCTATCTTGTCCAGCAACTCCCGCTTGGGGACACGGTAATTCGTTTCGTACTGTGCGATACGGTTGTCCGCCCCCTTTTCCTCAAAGCCGACGGCAAGCCCCAATTCCTTTTGTGTCATGCCTCGAAAGGTGCGGATTTTCTTTATCTTATCTCCGACTGTCATAATATCCCACCGCCTTTGCCAATAGTATAGCGCAAAAAAGCGAAATATGCAAGATAGAGTTTAACAAAAAAGCGAAATAAATTCTTGACATTAACTCTGCTGTTAATGTATAATGAAAATGCAAACATTAACATATTTGCGAAACTAAAATAGGGAGGTGAAACGCATGAGCAAGGAACTGTTTGTCAAGGCGGAGGAGGTAGCCAGGGAACTGGGTATCTCCAAGCCCTACGCCTACAAACTGGTGCGGGAGATGAACGAGGAACTGAAAGAGAAAGGTTTTATTACCATCCCCGGACGGGTGAGCAGGCGCTACTTCGAGGAAAAATTCTATGGACTGCGGGACAATCAGTAAGGAGGGAAACACAATGCCAGCATACAAAGACTTGTCTGTGCTGGATTACAAGAAGGAGCAGAGGGCGAAAGAGATCGCCGCCCTGGAAACAGTCAAGGCGGAGAAAGAAAGCCAGGTGGAGAGCCAGGAGCGGCGGCTGAAAGAACTGGCCCCGGCGGTGAAGGACATGGAGCGGCTGGCGGCAGACTTCTCCGCCGACCCGGAGGAAATTCTGCCGGAGGCCGGGACGCTGGAGAGCGCCAAGTCCTACCGGGAGAAAAAGGCAAAGCCCCTGCTGGCAAAAATCGTAAAGGTGCTGCGTTCCCTGTTGCTCAAGTACCTTGACCTAAAAGGGAAGTTTGACCGTCTGCAAGGGGACTATGACCGGGTGCGGAAGGGCAACGCCCATCTGTCTGACCGCTTGATGGAGGTGAAGTTGGAGAACAAGAAACTGCGGCAGATCTCAGCCGATTATACACGGATCAAGCGAGTCTTTGGCCCGGAGCAGGTAGCAGCGGCGGTGGAGGCTGACAAGCAGTGGGAACAGGCGGAGAAAAGCCGCAAGCGGCCCCGACGTTCTCTTGACCGTGGCGGGCGTTGACTTCAAAAAATTTTGATTGAACTGTTGACAAACGCATAATTGCCGCATATACTAATCATATCAAAATAATTTGATGTGAGGCGAAAACATGGGGACAGCGTATCAAGAGCAGGCAAAGGTATTCAAGGCCCTCTGTGACCCTAAGCGGCTTGCAATCCTGGAACAGTTAAGGAGCGGTGAAAAGTGTGCTTGCGTCCTGCAAGAGCCATTGGATTTAACGCAGTCCGGCCTTTCCTACCACATGAAAATCCTCTGCGATTCTGGCATTGTTGTCAGTCGCCAGGAGGGTAAATGGACGCACTACCGCCTGAGTCCTGCTGGCAGAGACTATGCGGTGGAATTGCTGAAGAAGTTGACAACTCCAGACACGGAGCATGAGGGTACCTGTCCTCGTTGTGGATAGAAACGCCATCTAAGTAGATGGCGTTTCTATCGCTACGATACATCAAAAATTTTTGATATATTTTCTATCTATGGAAAGTGAGGTTTTTGTATGGGCGTGTGGGATTTCATTCAAGACCAGGTGCTGGGCATGAAATGGCTGAACGAACTTCTTGGCGTTGGGCTGTCGGCGCTGGGCTTGGATGTAAATGGACGCATAGGCGGCAGTATTCAGTTTTTCATCTATGATGTTTTGAAAATCACGGTGCTGCTCTGTGTGCTGATTTTTACGATTTCCTATATCCAAAGTTATTTCCCTCCAGAACGGAGCAAACACATTTTAGGACGTTTCCGTGGAATTTGGGCAAATATCATTTCCGCTCTGTTGGGAACCGTAACGCCTTTTTGTTCATGCTCGTCTATTCCGCTGTTTATTGGTTTCACAAGTGCGGGGCTTCCTTTGGGCGTGACATTTTCTTTTCTGATTTCGTCTCCAATGGTCGATTTAGGAAGTCTTGTCCTGCTAATGAGCATTTTCGGCGCAAAAGTGGCTGTTGTCTATGTGATCCTTGGGCTCGTGATTGCGGTAATCGGCGGTAGCATGATTGAAAAGTTGCGTATGGAAAAGTATGTTGAAAGTTTTGTACTTTCGGCTGGCAGCGTTGACATTGAGTCTCCAGACCTGGCGATCCGGGAACGGCTCACCTACGCAAAGGAACAAATGCTTGGCACATTCAAGAAAGTGTTTCCCTATATTTTAATCGGTGTCGGGATTGGCGCTGTGATCCACAACTGGATACCGGAAAGTTGGATTGAAACGGTGCTTGGCAGCAGTAATCCCTTTGGTGTGATCCTGGCTACTATCGTTGGTATTCCGATGTATGCGGATATTTTCGGCACAATTCCTGTTGCGGAGGCGTTGCTTTCTAAGGGGGCACAACTCGGCACCGTCTTATCCTTTATGATGGCTGTTACTACCTTGTCTCTGCCGTCCCTTATCATGCTCCGCAAGGCTGTGAAACTCAAACTGCTGGCGCTATTCATTGGCATTTGTGCGGTTGGCATTATTTTGGTCGGCTATCTGTTCAATGCGTTTCAATTCATTTTGATTTAATCTAAGGAGGTCATTCACAATGGGATTGTTTGGTAAGAAGAAAGAGGAAAAAAGTTGTTGCTGTGGCGGTAGTTGCACACCCGAAAAAATGGTGGAGGCAGAGGCCGCAAAAACAACTGCGGGGGTAAAAGTGCTGGGGTCTGGATGTGCGAAGTGCCATGCGCTGGAAGATGCCACCAGAGCAGCGCTTGCGGAACTGCACATGGACACAACCATAGACCATGTAACAGACTTCTCGCAGATCGCTACCTATGGTGTAATGACTACTCCTGCCCTTGTGGTAGATGGCAAGGTCGTGTCCTATGGTAAAGTTTTGAAAAAAGACGAGGCCAAAGCCCTCATTCAGAAGGTAAGAGGATGATTTGTAGCAATCCCAGCCGGGGCCGTCAATGGTCAAGATGAACGGCGCACAAGCGCGCCGCCATTGACCGCCCCGTCCGGTCTTGCTCTGCGGTTATCAAGGCGGGCAAGCCCCAAAGGTGCTTGCCCGCCTCCTTTGATTTTGGGCGGGGCCGGTGGTCGAATTGCGTCCCATGGTGGGATTGATTTCCGCCGGGGCGGAAATCAATCCCCTATTGCCTGGGAGCGTTTACGCTCCCAGGCGGTGGTCGAAATGGGTCTCGATTTGAGACCCATTTCGACAGAAACTTACATCAAATTGAGGGAAGTTTTAAGTATGGCCGTTTATGGCCTGAAACCCTTGCAATATCTCGTTTTTTGTGATACTATTTTGATACTAAGAAAACGAACTGCCCCAAATAAGCAGGCAAAACATTAACATATTCGCGAATGTTTTGCCTGTAAAATCACCCTAAATACACTCCCATATACTTGAATTTGCCGAGTGGGAATGATTTCAGAGGCTCGGAAAAGCCTGATATGACTGGGTTTTCTAAGGCTTGATGACCTCTGTGGCAACGATTTGGCAACATTTTTTCATTATTCATAAAGAGAGAGCTAACTGATTTTGATTAGTCAGTTAGCTCTCTTTTTTGTATTTTATAGCAATTTTCAATAATATCGCACAGCACTTTAACTTTTTGTCAAAAGCTACATATCGCTTGCTCCGACTTTTTTTAAAAGTCAAAGCGTGCTTATGCCGCTGCTCCTCCTTTCCAAATCGAACCGGCTGCGCCGGGCTTCGGTTTCGTTTTGGTTACGGACCTGAAAGGGTCAGCATCTATACTGTTTGGGCTCCGCTGTGCGGCGCCGGGGTCTGCTGCCGCCTAAAGTGACCGGTAGCGCCCCAATGGTTTGGCATCCGGAGCATCGGAATATCACACACCAGAACACATTGCCCTTCAGCAGTAGAGAACCGATTTAGGGCAACACCGCGCAATGACATGAAAAAACCGCACCATCTGCCAATATCGGC
>OHAO01002612.1_pt1 | contig 10880 bp, 2 predicted proteins | sample 1577151 | NCBI WGS metagenome assembly OHAO01 (sample SAMEA3541585, study PRJEB24748) | human gut metagenome | biome: human gut; feature: human-associated habitat; material: faeces | place: China | collected 2012 | reverse complement strand
ATATATAAAATATTAATCTTTATTGGGAGGTTTTTATGAAAAAAATTACAAAAAAATTATTAGCATCAGTTCTTACATTTATAATATTTTTTGCAGAGCTATCAACATTAGGAATGTATGGAATAGCATATGCAACAGAAGCAAGAGATACTGCAACAAGTAATCAAAATGTAGAATTTGATGTTTACTTTGCAAATGAAAAAAGAGAAATAGTATCAGATGTAAATACAGAAGATGCAAAAATGTATTTAAATATTAAAGTAAAAGAAGCTGGCTATCTAAAAAATGGAATAGTTAGTTTTTCTAGTGCAAACTTTAATGTGAAAACTGGATTTGAAAATGAATACATTCAAGAGATTAAGGAAGACAAAATATATTTAAAACAACTAGATACAAATTCAAATATATTAATAGAACTTCCAATAATTCCAAAAAAAGATGATATTGTATCAGCAGACAATTTTATACAAGAAAGCAAAGTTAGAATAGATGGTACATATGTAAATGCAAAAGGAAAAGAAATAGCAATAGAAAAAGAACATACTGTTAAATTAATATTAAATGGAGAAGCAAAAATAGTTGCAGAAGCAACTATTAATAAGTATGTTCCTTACAAATTAGGCGAGGAATATGGAGTAATTTTACAATATAAAATTAAAACAGGATTAGAAAACAATAATCTACCAATAAAAACAACAGAATTACAAGTAAAAGTTCCAACAATAAATGAAAATACTCCAAATGATATAAAAGTAATGGCAAACAATACAAAAGCAACAAATGGAAAAGAAGATGGAATAGATTTTGTACAAACTAACTGGAACTATAATGAAGAAACAAAATTAGTTGATATAAAGGTAGAAAACATTTTAGAAAATAACAACATAACATGGAAAAAGAATTGTACAGATGAATATTTAGTAACTTTTAAATATGAAGGAAAAGAAATATATGACTATGTAAATTCAACAGAAAAATTTAATGTATCAACAGATTTTACAGCAAAAATAGAAGCATATAATAATATAGAAACAATAAAGGAACAAGAATTTACAGGAAAAGCAGAAATTACAAAGAAAATAAATGAAATTGTGGATTTTAATATAGAAGCTACAAAGGAAATTAGTAAAGGACATATATATGCAAACTATAATGCAAAAGAAAAAGTTGAAACATCATATACAGTAAAATATACAGCTAACATTGCATACGCAAATTTAATTAATGCAATAGAATTTACTCAAGAGGCAGATAATTACAAAGATGGAACAACAGAATATAGCACAGTAGTTTCTAATAAAAATGAAATTTATACAACTAAGATAAGCGTTTCAGAAAATGTATTTAACAAAATTTTGGGAACAGAAGGATATATAGATATATTTAATCCAAACCTAGAAAAAGTTGGAACAATAAATAAACAAAGTTTAAAAGATGGTTTATATACATTTGATTGCAAAGACTTAGATTTAAACAAATTGACATTAAAAACAAGTGCTCCAACAACAGAAGGTACATTGAATATATATGTAGACAAATCAATAAAAGGCGAAAATGGATATAGCAAAGAAGAAATTAAATCATTTAAAGAAATAAATGCAAGCGTAATAGGAAAAACAGAATTGGCAGAACAAACAAAACAGGGAAAAATTGCTTTAAAAGAACCTATATCAAAAGCAGAATTAACAATAAGCAAAAATAACTTATCTACAATAACTGTAAATGAAAATGTAGAAATAAGAGCAACACTAGATACTTCAAATATTAATAACAGCTTATATAAAAACCCAACAATAAAATTGGTATTTCCAAAATACTTTGAAAAAATAGAAATATCAGATGCAAAATTGTTGTTTGAAAATGAATTGAAATTAAAAAACAATAATTGGTCAACTGAAAATGGAAATAAAGTATTAACTTTATCATTTGAAGGTACACAAACAAAATATAATTCAGAAGCAACAACAAAAGGTGCAACAATATCTATATTAGCTGATATAACATTAGAAAAACTAACACCAAGTATGCAAGAAAAAATAAAAATGTATTATACAAATGAAGATACAAACCTTTATGATAAAACAGAAAATAAAATAGGAATAACAGAAACAAATATTAATCTTGTAGCTCCAACAGGAGTAGTAACAGCTAATGGAGTTAAAGACTATGCAGATGGAGAAAAAGCTATTTTATCAATGTCAGGAGATACACAAGTTGGAAAAATAGCAGTAGGTGCAGATGAAAAAGTAGCAACAATTAACGGACTTATACTTAACAACAATAACAACAGTATTTCAAATGTTAAAATATTAGGAAGACTACCATTTAAAGGTAACAAACAAATAGATACAGATACAGAATTAAAAAGTACATTTAGTGCTACATTGCAAGATAAAATACAAATAAATGCTAACAGCGAAACAGTAAAAGTATATTATTCAGAAAATGCAAATGCAACAAAGGATTTAGAAAATGCAGAAAATGCATGGACATTAGAAATGGATAACATGGAAAAAGCTAAGTCATATTTAATAATATTAGATACAGATTTAAACACAGGCGATAAAGTGGAATTCAATTATAAAGTAAAAATTCCATCAGAGTTACCATACAATAATACTTCATACACTACATATAAAGTATATTATGATAATAACGAACAAGCTGGAACATCAGCAGAAACAAAGCTTTCTCCAATAATAGGTATATCAACAGGAGAAGGACCAAGATTAAAAGTTACATTAACATCAAATATGCCAGAAGGAGCAGAAGTTAGAGAAAGACAAATTGTAAGATTCACAGCAATAGTAGAAAACGTGGGAGAAACAACAGCAGAAAATGTTGAATTAAGCATAGATGCACCAGAGCATACAACACATGTTGAATATGATGTTTCAACAAGAAGTTTTATAGAAGCAAATGAGAAGAACAAAAAAGTATTATTAGGAAGTATTGCACCAGGAAAGTCTGTAGAAAAAATATATGAGCTTAAAATGAATAATATAGAAGATTCATCAGAAACTGTAGAAATATTAAATAAGGTAAAAGCATCAGGTACAACATCTAATGAATACAAATTATCACTTAAAAAAGCATCATTAAAGGTTGAAATAACAACACCAATTGAACCACAAACCTTATTAATAAAAGGAAATAAAATAGAATTTATGACATCAATAAAAAATGTTTCTGAACAAGATATGAATGATGTAATCTGGGAAATGAGTATTCCAACAGGATTAGAAGTAATGAAATCTATAGGTCATAATGATTTTATATCAACAAAAGACAACAGCAATGATGGCGAAACAAAATCTGGAGCTACAAAAATCTTGTTAGGAGACCTTAAAGCAGGGGAAACTAAATATGTAACAATAGAATTAGGAGTACAAGAACCAGCAGAAGAAATAAATATTGTTTCAAAAGTAAGTGCAAAAAATGTACCAGAGCATTATTCTAATGAATTTATATTCTATGGAAAGAAAATAGAATTACAAATAGAACAAAATGTAAAACAAGGACAAAAACAAACTGTAAAAGAAGGAGAAAATATAGAATACATTGTTACTGTAGAAAATATTGGAGAATTAGTTTCAACAGAAAATGTAGTAGAGATAAAAATTCCAACAGAAACAAGATTGGTAGAAGCTAAATATATATACAATGGAACAGAATATGTAGAGGATTCAACATATGACAACATATTGTCTATAGATATAAATAGTTTACAACCAAACGAAAAAATTGATATAAATGTAAAACTTGTTGCAAAACAATTAGGAGAACAACAAGAAAAAGAAGTAATAATTGAACCTGCAACATTAACAGCAACAGCAATAGACAAAATACAAGCTACAAATAAATTGAAATTTTATATTCAACCTTCATTAGAAAACAGAAAATACAAAATATCTGGTACTGCATGGTTAGATGCAAACAAAAATGGACAAAGAGAAGAAACAGAAACATTATTGCCAAATATGCAAGTAATGTTAGTATATAAAGAAAATGGCGAATTAGTAAAAGATTCAGAAACAGATATGCCTAAAAAAATAACAACAGATGAAAATGGAAAATATGAATTCTTAAATCTAGACAAAGGCGAATATTTAGTAGTATTTATATATGATACAGAAAAATATAGTGTTACAGAATTTAATGCGAAAGGTGTAGAACCAAGCATAAACTCAGATGCAATAGAATTTGAAATGGAAATAGAAGGAAGTAATAAAAAAGTAGCAGTATCTGATGTGTTAAAAATAGAGGATACAGATATTAGAGACATAGACATAGGATTATATATAGCAGAAAAATTTGACTTAAAATTAGATAAACATATAAGTAAAATAACATTAACAACACCAACAATAGGAACACAAGTATATAACAAAAATAATGAAAAGCTATCAAAAGTAGAAGTTCTAAACAAGAATGTTGGACAAAGTAGCTTTATAGTAGAATACAAAATAATTGTAACTAACGAAGGAACAGCAGCAGGATATGTTAAAAAGGTAGTAGACTACTTACCAAAAGAAGCAAAATTTAACTCTGAATTAAACAAAGATTGGTTTTTAGCAAAAGACGGAAATGCATATAATTCTATATTAGCAGATGTAAAATTAGAGCCAGGACAAAGCAAAGAACTAACATTAGTATTAAGCTATAATATTACAGAAGATTTAATAGGAAATATAGTAAATAACAATGCCGAAATATATGAAAGCTATAATGAACAAGGTTTACAAGATATAGACTCAAAGGCAGGAAATAAAATACCAACAGAAGATGATATGTCAAATGCAGATATAGCTGTATCAATAGTAACAGGTAAAATAGTAGGATATACAACACTTACATTATTTATATTAGCAATATTGGTATTTGGTATATATGAGATAAAAAAACAAGTTTTGGACAAAAAAATATAGGAAAGGAGGTTAGTAGAAATGATAAAAAACAAATGGACAGTTAAAATAATACTATTAGTAACAGTTATATTGGCTGGATTGATTTTATGCATTAATTCAATTAATGGTATTCCAGATGCAGAAACAAATTATAAAGAAATATATTCTGCAATGCTTAATGCTAATCAAGAAGATAATTTGAATTGGGGAAATGAAACAGGCTTTGAAGTTGACCCTGATAACATGCAGAGCAATGGTTTTGAAGTTCCTAAAGTAGAAGGAAGAGCTATATATTGTACTCAAAGAGACGTCACTTTAGCTATGACTTCTGCAATGTGGAGAGGAGAGAGCAGTGCATATACCTACTACTGGTCAACGCCTAAAGTAGAAGATATATTTAACCCAGCAAATGGAAATTTATGGTCAAGAAAATTAACAGATACTGAAATAAGTGCAATTAATAATGTAAAGGACTTTGGATTGCTAGCTACAATAAGAACTAGGGGATATTATAAATGTAGTAATAATCATACAACTATTTCAGCAGATAAAGCATATGTTATTACTGCAGATCCTTGTAATCAATGGACACCAAGAAAGCAAATTGTTATGTGGATGTTACAAATAACTGGTGGAATAAATGTTGATAATGCCGAAACTATTATTGCAAAACTGAAACTTGATGGTAGCAAAGCGGAGTTTGTAAGGAGCGACATAGAAGCCATTAAGCAACTTTACAATGAAGCAAAGGCTTATAGAAGATTTAAAAATGGAGTTAACAAAGCACTTTCTAATGGTGGGAGCTATGCAACTAATCTTACAGATGTAGATAATATAACATCAGAATATTATACAAGTAATTCAAATGAATATATAAAAGTCGGACCATACACTATGAAATATGTAAACGGAAAATACAAAGATGAAAAAATCATATTTGGTGGAATTGGTGGAAAAGTAGATAACGAAACACTTGGATTATATATTCAAAACGGAAATCAGAAAATAAAAGTAGAAAAGATAATAACAAATGATAACGAAAGGAATACAAAAAACTTTAAACCATGTGAGGAAAGTGATCCGGTTTCAGGACTTTATGTGGAACACACAACTGATTTTATGAGACCTTCATCAGAAAAAGAATTTTACATTTTAATTCCAAAAACAGAATTAGAAGATGATGCAAAACTATATGCACATTTTACATGGATGGAAGCTAAAGGAGAAAAATGTGTAAAAAATGGAATAAGTTATCAAATTTCAGAAGACAGTTTAAAGAAAAGTAATGGAAAAACAAAATTAAAACCTGATGCTAACAAAAAAATAGAATTTGAAGCTACGTTTACTCAACAATTAACAGAATTTAATGGAGAAAGAAAACTAAAAGAATTTACTTTAGACTTAGGCACAGTTCAACCACCTTCAAAAGAGGGTTCATATTCTATTAACATGAGAAAAATTGATGAAAAAGGAGATGGACTAGAAGGAGCAGAATTTTTAATTAATGGTCTTCTAACGTATGTATCAGATAAAGATGGATATATATTAAGAAGTCATCAAGTTATAAATGCTTCAGGAACTGAAACATGGACAGTTGAAGAGAAAAGTGTACCAGAAGGATATATTACGCAACCATTAAAAATAGTATTTAATGTATATAAAGTATATAACTCAACGACAAATACCTATGAAGTAGATAGAATTGAAATAGTTTCATCAAATAGTAATGCAAAAGTTACATTTAATAAAGAAAATCAAACTATTACAGTACAAATAAAAAATATTAAGGCAAATCCAGAAAATCCAGATGACCTACTTGATACATATGAGATAAAAGCAAAGAAAGTAAATGAACAAGGAAATGGACTAGCAGGTGCTAAGTTTAATATAACATGGCCAACAGGAAAAACAAGTGAAGCAACATCAAATGAAAACGGAGATCTTGTTATATCAGGTCAAACACCTATATTAGGACTTAATTCAGAAGGAGAAGATCATTTCAAAATAGAAGAAATAGAAGCCCCTGCTGGATATAAAATGATAAATGGAGCAATAGAATTTGATGTTAAAAAGGAAAAATTAATAACAATAGATGGAACAGATAAGTATGGAATAACAGGAATAATAAATGTAAATGCTCCAGAAGGTGTTACAATTGAACTAAATGGAAGAGGAGAAATATCTATTGTTATACCAAACCAAAAAGATATAAAACTAATTTCAATTGGTGGAAATGTTTGGGAAGATGCAAAAACTGGAAAAGCAAGTTTAGGAGATGGTATAAACAGTACGACAAATAATGTTGACAAAAACTTAGAAAACATAAAAGTAAGTTTATATACAGAAGATATGAAACTTGCAGAGCTAATGCCAGATGATAGTGTAACAAACATATACAATAGAATAAACCCTACTTTAACAGATGCAAATGGAAATTACAAATTTGAGGGTGTAGACGAAAGCAAAAAATATTATGTTGTATTTGAATATGATGGTCAAGTATATATGCCAACAGAATACCTGGCAAAAGGAATTTCTGGCGATACAATTCAAAACTATAATTCAGTAGAAGAAATGTTGGGAGAACTAACTAATATTGGTACAGGAAGAGATAATGGAAATAGTGGAAGCACAGGAGGAAAAAACACTGGAACAGGAACCAATACGGGTTCAGGTAAAAATACCCAAACAAATACAGAATGGTTTGAAAAATGGAAAGCAAATTCAAAAGCAAGTGAATATGAAACAAATACTGGAAGAATTACAATAGAAGGAAGACAAACATTTAATAATAGATTTGCAGAAATTGGAGCATCTCCAAAGAACTATATAAGCAAAAACACTTTAGGAATAAGTACATATTTAGTTGAAGAAGAAGGAATATATTATAATAAGTCTTACACAAGATTAGAACTAATGGGATATACTTTAAAGAAAACATCAAAAGGTGTAGCATATGTACAAGATAAAATACAATTAGTGGATGGTTATAAATATAATAAATATGGAACTTTAGATTATGACGACAATGGAGCTATAACAAGCGAATGGTCAGAAGGTTTAATTAGCCAGAAAATAAAAGAGTTTATTGTTGCAAATGGACATTATCCAAATGAAGCTGAAAAAGTAAGAATATATAGAAGTATAGTTGGAGATATGAATGATAATGAGGCATGGAATAAATTACAATTTATAGAAGATTGCAAAATGTCAGCATTAACAAAATCACCATTTAATAGTGGTATAGAATATTACCCTACTAATAAAAACGCAACATTTGGAACAGATTTATTGACAAACTATGTTAACTTAGGACTATGGAGAAGACAAGAATTTAATGCACAGTTAACTAAAGATGTAGTAGAAGTAACAACTACAAGCAATGGAAATTCACTTACAACACCATTTAATAGTAAAGAAAAAGCCTTATATAATATTAAAGACTATATGAATGACTATACAAATGCAATAAAAGATAACAATGGCAAAATAAATCTTGCAAAACAATATGCAGATTCACAACAAGGTATATATATAAATAGATTAAATGCACAATATTACTATAATAAATATTATGATAGACCTATAAAGCAATCAGAATATATGGGTCAGAGAAACTTAGAAGTAGAGATTAAATATAGAATAACAGTATATAATTTATCACAAAGTCTAGAAACACAAATTACAGAAGTTGTAGATTATTATGATGATTCTTTACAGCTAACATCAGCTGTTGTAAATACTAATGGAAAAAATATTTCTAAAGATAAATCTTCAGCGGTATCTGAAAGTATATATGGTCAAGTGACGGAAAAATCATTTCCAGGATTTAATAAAGTATATATAAGACTACAAAATAAACAATTAGCAACAGGAGAAGGAATAACAATTGATTTAACTTATAAAGTTAAAAGGATGGCTTTACAAGGATTTGAAGGCTATATAAATATTGGAGAAAAAACTAATATAGCAGAAATAAATGGATATAAAACATATTATTCAGCAAATACATCAACTCCAAATAGACATGGAGCAATTATAGGAAATAATACTACAGTAGCTGGATTGGTAGATGTAAATTCAACACCAGGTAACTTAGAAACAATAGAAGAGATTACAAATGGAGTAATAAACTTTGAGGACGATAGTGACAAAACAACAGCTACATTAACCATAACTGATGACCCAACACCACCAGATCCAGATACACCACCAGATTCCAATACACCAATAGATTCTACAAATATAATAAGTGGATGTGTATGGGAAGATAATAATAAAAATGGTATAAGAGATTCAGGTGAAGATAGAATAGCAGGTGTAAAAGTTGCATTATGTAAAAAGTATGAGAGAAATGATAGCACTCAACAAGCTGCAGGAGATGAGAAGTTAGGATGGATAAAAAAATATAATGATAAACTTAAACTTTATAACAAAGAATATATATATAAGTCAGTAGGAGAATACACAACAGGGGAAGATGGTACATATTCTTTTGAGGTTAAGGAACCAGGTGATTATTATGTATTATTTGGATATGGACTTGACGATGCTACAGTTTTAACAAACGACGAAGACAATGAAACATACAAAGTATTGGTGGAGAGAAGAGGAAAAAACGAAAAATCATATAATGGTCAAGATTACAAGTCTACAATATTCCAAGCAGGTTTTGAAAACGGTTACGATATAGAAAATGTTGATTATGATAAGAGCTTAAATGAAGCACATGTATCAAAAGCAATAGATGACTGGGATAGAGTAAAAGAGGTAAATAAATATTCTAAAATTCAAACTAACCATATAGCAGAAGTATTAGCATCTCCAACAAAAGTACCTACATATTTGGGCGAACAGTATGGAAGCGATTTAATGGGAAGATTAGTTGATGAATTAACCACTAATACATGGAAAATAGCAAAAACTCAAAAAATAAAAATAGAAGGCAGAAGAGGTGGCGAAAAAATTGAAAATGTTGACTTAGGATTAGTGGAAAGACCAATAACACAATTACAAATTACCAATAATGTAGAAAATGTTAAGGTTACATTATCAGATGGAAGCATTGTATTTGACGCTACACAAACAGCAGAAGCAACAAAAGGAAATGAAATAAAAAACGTAATATGGAAATCAAATAGAAGTACAACAAAAGGAATTACAGGAGGATTTATACAATTGTATTTGGATGAAGAGCTAATGTATGGTGCAACAATACAGATTACGTATAAAATGCAAATCAATGAGCTAAATGATTATGTGGAATATGAGGGATTAGAATATTATGCAAAAGGTCGTACAAATTCTGAAAATAAAGTAGAATCAAAAGCTAAAAAATTAGTATGTTATATTCCTAATAAAATGCAATTTAATAAAACTCAAAGTGGGGATTGGAACTCAATTACAGACATTAATGAAATAATACCAGCAGAAGAAAAAGATGGTGAAAATATTAATAATAACTTAGTAAATTATAGACTAAAAGACACTATATCAAGTCAATCTAACACTATAAGCAAAATAGAAGCAAATAATATAAACAATGAATATTTAAACCACAACATGCTAACAATTTCTCAGTTAATTACAAAAGAAGGTGCACAAGGCGGATATGAATGTAAAGTAGAAATAGTAGAACTAGAAAATGCAGTAGGTAGAAGAATGGAAACAAGTATAGTTGGTAACTTTAACCCTGCTAATGATCCAGTAGAAAATGATGAAGCAAAAGCTGAAAATGTTGCAGTAATGCCACCATTTGGTATAGGTCAAGTATTTTATTATGTACTTACTATTGTAATAGCTGGAATGCTAGTTGTAGGAATAATCTTTATTAAGAAGAAAGTTCTTGTAAAATAAAAAATTGTACTTAAGATAAAAAGAAAAAAGGATGAGTTTTCGTCCTTTTTTCTTTACATTGTTGTGTTTTACTACAGAATACGATAAAATTATAAAAAGAAAATGTTTTATAAAAAA
>OHAO01002608.1_pt1 | contig 10891 bp, 9 predicted proteins | sample 1577151 | NCBI WGS metagenome assembly OHAO01 (sample SAMEA3541585, study PRJEB24748) | human gut metagenome | biome: human gut; feature: human-associated habitat; material: faeces | place: China | collected 2012 | reverse complement strand
TATAAAATATGATTTAATTCAAACTATTATAGATTATGATTATTCTGAAAGGATAAAAGAGTTAAATCTTAATGAAAAATTAAAATGCCATATAAAAATAAATACTGGTATGAATAGATTAGGAGAAAAATATAATCATTTAGATAAACTATATAAAATTTACGAAAATGAAAAATTAAATATTTTAGGAACATTTAGTCATTTATGCGTTGCAGATTCTAACACAAAAGAAGATATTGATTTTACTAACCGACAAATAGAACTATTTAGCGAAACTATAAAAAGAATTAAAACAAAAGGATATGATACTGGAAAAGTACATTTACAGAGTAGTTATGGTGTAATAAATTATACTGGACTAGATTATGATTATGTGCGAGTTGGTATTCTTATGTATGGAATAAATAGTTCATACGAGTCATATCAATTAACACATTTGAACTTAAAACCTGTTTTGTCATTGAAAGCCAGAATTACAGGTGTAAAAGAAATAGATAAAAACGATTCTGTTAGTTATGGAAGAACATATATTGCAACAGAAAATAGAAAAATTGCTTCTGTATCAATAGGATATGCAGATGGAATACCGAGAAATTTATCTAACAAAAATATGCAAGTCAAAATAAATGAAAGTTATGGTACTGTAATAGGTAGAATTTGTATGGATCAATTACTAATTGATATTTCTAGTATATCAAATGTAAAAGTTGGCGATATTATAACAATTATAGGAGAAGATGAAAATATTACTGCTGAACAAGTCGCTGATAAAGCCGATACTATTACAAATGAATTGCTATGTAGACTTGGAGACAGATTAGCAAGAATTATTGCCTGATTTTTTAAAAGAATTTATAATTATTGTATAATAATTGAGAGGAGGGGTATGTTATGCACAGAATAGAAGCATATATAAGATTAGGTTTAATTTTTGTTGTTATCATAAGTATTTTATATTTACCAATATTATTTAAGTTGAAGAAAAAAGGGATAAGTCCAACAAGACAAGTGAGTTATATAGGTCTAGTTTGTTCTATATTTCTCATAGTATTTGCAACAATGTTATTTATGCCGATTTCATTTGATTCGACACATACATTAAATATTATTCCTTTTAATTGGAATGAAATTGGACTATATCAGTTTGTTGTTGAGAAAATTCCAAATATCCTATTATTTATTCCGTTTGGCTTTTTTGTTCCAGCAGTTTATAAAAGTAAACGAAATATATGGAAAACTATGCTAATTGTATTTCTAACAACTTTTGGAATAGAGTTTTTACAGTATTTTATGGGTAGATCAGCAGACATTGATGATGTTATTACTAACTTTCTAGGAGGTGAACCCGTTACCCCTGTGCGCACTGCACCGCGACAAAAGGTTCCGCATATTGCTGTGCAAGATCGCGAAAAGAACTTCTGCGAAGTTGATCTTACGTTTACGGACGAACAGGCCCGGCTCGAGGCTCAGCGCTGTATGCGCTGCTACCGCATCTATGCTGTCGTGACACCGCGTCCGATTCCCGGCAACTATAACAACAAGCGCACCGTAAGCTCGGTGTTCTAAAAAGGCAAGGGGACAAAAAAATGAAAGCCTGGATCAACAACAAAGAATTTGAATTCCAAGAAGGCGAAACCATTTTGCATGCCGCCAAGCGTCTGGGTATTTTTATTCCAACGCTGTGCGCCTATCTGCCTTTGAACCACACGCCCGGAACGTGCCGCGTCTGCCTTGTGGAAGTCACCGATGACCGCGGCCGCGGTCAGATCGTGACAGCCTGCACGACACCGCTCACCAACGGTATGCGAGTGCAGACTCGCACCAAACGCATTCGCGAAATGCAACGCTGGCAGGTTGCTTGGATCTTCTCCGATCACGATCAGGACTGCGCAAGCTGTTCGCGTCACGGCAATTGTGAACTGCAGGACGTGGCACTCTACGTGGGCCTGCAACACAACAGCTGCAACGGCCGCTTTACCGAAAAACGCCCTTTGGACTGGTCGGCCAATGGCCTGGTGCGCGATGCCAACAAGTGCATTCGTTGTTACCGCTGTGTGGAAGTCTGCCGTCAGGTTCAGGGAGTTTCGGCTCTTACGATGGACAACATCGGCAACGAATGCGGCGTGGGTATTGCCGGCGCCAAACTCTGGGCCGACAGCGCCAAGTGCGTGCAGTGCGGCCAGTGCTCGCTTGTTTGCCCGACGGGCGCTCTGAGCGAAAAGGATCAGACCGAAGTCGCCCTGGATTGGTTCTCCGACCCCGAAATTAAAACTGTCGTGGCATTTGCTCCGGCCGTGCGTGTAACCTTGGGCGACGCCTTCCAGGCAGCTCCTGGCACCAACCTTGAAAAGCGCATCGTAACGGCTTTAAAGCAGCTCGGCGCCGACTACGTCTGTGACATCAACTGGGCCGCCGACGTAACAATCATGGAAGAGGGTACAGAACTGCTCGAACGCCTCAACGACGGCGGCACGCTGCCGATGATGACGAGCTGTTGCCCTGGCTGGGTGAACTTTGTCGAAAAGGTGCATCCGGAAATCATTCCGAACCTCTCGACCACGCGCTCTCCGCAGGCGATCTTCGGGTCCCTTGCCAAGACTTGGTTTGCCCGCGAGCACGGCATCAATCCTGACAAGCTTCGTTTTATCTCGATCATGCCCTGCACGGCCAAGAAGGACGAAGCTGCCCGCAGTCAGCTCAAGACCGAAGGCATGCCCGACACCGACCTTGTGCTCACTGTCCGAGAATTCGCCCGTGTGCTGCGTCGACACGGCATCAATCTGCCGCAGATCCCGGAAAGCGAATTCGACAGCCCCTTCATGTCTCAGAACACGGGCGCCGGCGCCATCTTCGGCGTCACGGGCGGTGTGATGGAAGCGGCTGTGCGTACGGTGTATCACGTGGTCACGGGCAAAGAGCTCGGCCATGTTGTCTACGAACCGGCCCGCGGCAGGGAGTGGGTCAAAGAAGGAACGGTTGATCTCGGAGAAAAGGGTAAGGTCAAAATCGCCGTGGTGCACGGTCTGGCACATGTCGAACAAATCCTTGAAGACATTCGCGAAGGCAAGTGCGATTACCACTTCATAGAGGTTATGGCTTGCCCGGGCGGCTGTGTGGACGGCGGCGGTACGATCCGCGAAAAGAACAGCTATCTCGACAAACTTGATGCTCGCACGCAATCAATCTACAAGATTGATGCCGAACGCCCGATCCGTCAGAGCCACCGTAATCCGGACGTTATTCGCCTGTATCAGGAATTCCTGGAAAAGCCGTTGAGCCATCGCGCTGAAACGCTTCTGCATACGAACTACAAAGATCGTCAACAGAAGCGCCGCAATCCCGGTATCGCAGAGATATGGGAAAAGGTCCGCTTAGGCTAGACCGGAAGGATAGCCGGTAATCAAAAGGACGCCGAATCCGCATATCGGACGGCGTCCTTTGTTATGTGAGAACAGTTTCGAAACTCAGAGCTGCTCAACGTGAATGCCTGCCGCGCGCAGAAACTTGAGCCCTGAATCGTCGCGATAAATTTCATGGTAATAGACCGCTTCGATTCCGCACTTTTGAATCAGCAAAGAGCAATGCATGCAGGGGGAGTGGGTGATGTAAATGCTCGCTCCGTGGCTCGAATAACCGTTGTAGGCCAATTTGCTGATCGCGTTCAGTTCAGCATGCTGCACCTCCGGCCGCGTCACCAATTTCCCGTCTACCTCGATCTCACAACAGTTGTCATACCCTGTGGGCATCCCGTTCCAACCGAAGCTGATAATCGAATTGTTTTTGACAATGACACAGCCGACTTTCAGACGCTGAGCATAGCTGCGGTTGGCAGCAATCTGCGCAATCTGCATATACATCGCATTGTCTTTTTTGATGTCCATAATCCTAGACCTGAAAGAGTTATTTAGTATTATTTAAGGTAGTAACTATAACAATACTGTCTACAACAGCTACCCAAAGGCCCCTTGCATTTGGCGAATTTCAAGGAGGTCGGCACCGGCTGTTTCGGCGATGCGACGCCACTCGGAAAGTACCTGCATGAATTCTAGCCGCATCGCTTTGGCGTCTTTGATCGAGACACCAAAATATCGAGAAAGCACAATAGCGGTTTCAGGATCCGCGACATTGGCGCCGGGTTTTAGCGGTGTCGACAAAAACCGAGCCGATAGGAACGGCAACTGCGCACAGGGAGCATACATAGGCAAAAGTTTCCATCCCATTTCGGTCGGAGTGAACCAAAACTGATCGAGCCGATCACGGTTGTTTCCCGTAAGGGTATTGAAAAGCAATCGTGCAAACAGAGCACGCAAATCAGCTGTCGGATCTGCGCCGCAACGATTGAGAATATCGGCGATGTCAAGATAGGTCTTGGGTGTCGGGTGAAGGATCCGCTCGCGCGTCATCTGCCGTCGAACAAGCGTCGCGGCCGACAAACAAAGCAGGGGAGATCCGTCCTCGGCGCGGTCAAAGCGGCGTTCCGCATAAAGTCTCGGTGCAATCAGCTTACCCTCGACAACCTTGATGCCGCAGGCCTGAGCGAGTTCCCGCGTCACAGCCATCCATAAGGCAGAGTTAACGGGTTCACGTGCGGAAGCGTGGCGTACGACCCACTCATCGTCGGACTTGCCCAGACGCACCACGCATTTGGGATTGGTGCCGCCAAGCTCCATAGCACTTGAAAGCAGCATCTCCACAAGCTCTTTACCTCGAATTGAGGCTCCGGCGTTCAGTGCCTGCATGGCCAAACCCAGATTTTTGACCGATTTTAAGTTTTTGCCGAAACCCTCAATTTCAAGAACGGGGGGCAAAAATTTCGTGTGAAATCCGTGAGTTAGAGGAAGGGACAGGGCAGAAAATCGACCGAAAACGTGTCCTGAGCGCGTCCATATTTCGGTTGACGCGGGTGCACCCTCAAGAAAATCAATTTTAAGGTCATTTAAATGCGCCTGCCGAATCAACTTCTCAACCCACTTTCCGGGAGCATGGTCAGCAAAGAACCCGAAGACATCGCTACGAGCCCCCAGCACCGGATCTGTTTCCATGGAATCTGAAGAGGGGTAATGAATCGTCGGACTCAATGGAAGGTCGCTACCGAGAAGGAACCCGTGCGCGAGCCATCCTTCGTCGTAGCGGAAAGCCATCGAGGCTCCCTGGCCAGAGTCGTCACTAAGCACCAACTGACCGATGGGAACGGTCTGGTTCTTTTTGAGCCAAGCAATGGGAACAACCTGAGGCATGACTATTTTCCGGATTTGCGGATGCGTTTCGGAAGGGTCTCAGTTTCGAGCGCCAGGGACAAAGGGTCGCTTCGTCCGATTTCGGCGAAAGGGGTGCCCAGGTCGAGAGCGAGGAGAACGGCTGCGTAACTTGCAATCGCGACTCCGCCATTGCCGTTTTCTATTTTGCACAGAGTCGACAGAGAGACACCCGCGCGTTCGGCTAGGATGTTTTGGGGGAGGCGACGCTTCAAACGAGCCACTTTCATATTGTGACCAAGCGCTACCAAAGATTCTTCAACAGCAAAGGACGGTCTCATATCTATTTGATTCAACTAGTTATACCAGATAACTCTTTTCATTATGATAATTATCTCACATTTTCAAGATTTCTAAAAATCGTGGTAAGACCTTGATTAATCGTTCTGATTTTATGGATTTCTTTTGCTTTTCTTGTAGGATTTCAGTTTTTATCATAGTTTACTAGTTTGATCTAACGTGTTATTAAGTTTTCAAGCCGACAAAAACTTGTTCAAACAACGTCGTTCTTAGTCAGGCGGCGTTGTTTCGAATTAACAAAGTGGCCTGTTTCCCTTTTCTGAGGGTCCAGTGGGTCTACCTCTTCGTTTCCATAGCGAGGAACTATTAAGTATCCATAAATTAAGTAGGGTTAAATGACATTAGATCTTGTATGGTTTTTCGTGTGTTTTGACCTCAAGACACAAGCGCGTTTAAATGCCCTCAAAATTTTCGTCTCGAGCATCCGACCATTCGATTGTCTTTAAACACGTTCCGTTTTCCCGCTCTGTTCGGCACGCATAAGCGACACTAAAGACGGTCATGGCAGAATCGAGGTCACATCAACATCAAACAAAGAGAGAACCATGCTTCGCAGGACTTTCCTTCTCGGTGCAGCTCTGGCCTTGACCGGCTGCGCAGCCACCGGCCCGGTTTCCGAAGGTGCTCTGAGCGCCAGCTATGCAGAAGGCTCGGTGACATCCGTCGTCGTCCTTCCGCTTCTGTATTCGTCCAGAGTGGCGGCTTACCAGCCAACAGTTCAGTTCGAACTCGCAGCCGCTCTGCAGGAAAAGAACCCCAAGCTTCGCTTCATGGCCACGAATGAAGCACTGACCCGTCTGTCCACAGGCAACGGCGTGCTCGCTAGTCGTGATCTCTCGTATGCTGTCTTTAGTAAGCAAGAAGTAAAGGCTGAGGACCTCAAGAAAGTCCAGACAGTGCTCGGCGTTGACGCCGCCATGATCGGCGGCTACGTGAACGCAGAGGGTAACCGTGTTGAAATGCCTCTGAGTATCATTGACCTGCGTAACGGCAAGATTATCTGGACTGGGGTTTCCGCCGGCTGGTTCAAGGCCTCCGTCACCGACAAGCGCTTTTCGTCCGATCTAGACATCACGATGAAAGAGGGACTTTCCAAACTCCACTCGATGATGCCAAAGTTCTGATTTAGTATTTTTAAAGATACAGTCTTAACAAATACTATTTCATACAAACAGCCGGCCGAGTCGCTATGAAGAGCATTTCGAGCTAGACTCGGCCAATCTTTGCATCATTTCCAATCAAACAAATGTCCGCTCTGAAGAACATCAACCAAGAGAAAGCCGCCCAGGTTCTTTTCGTGCTGTTTCTGGCAGCTGCGCTGTGGGAACAATTCGCGCCGCAACCCGAACCGGGCATGATGGAATACAACCAGGCCAAGTTGGTGATGAAGTCCGATCCGTCGCCTGAGGATGAGAAAAAAGCCTGCAATTTGTTTGCCACGGCCGTGCGTGCCGGCAACAAGGATGCTGCGTTCGGGTTGGCTGATTGCATCGGCAAGAGCCACATTGGAGATGAGATACAACGCAATTCCATCCGGTACGCGTTGCTCACGATCGCAATGGACGCTCGTCATGAAACGCGCAGCGCCCGCAATGAACGTGACGCACTTGGTCTGACCGATGCACAAAAGAAAGAAGCTCTCAAGCTTGACGTAATGAAGATTCTTTCCGGTGACATTTCTGCACTCGATTTGAGCAGTGTTGGCGTTGTAAGGTAAGCTGCTCAGGCTCTCAACTGAACATAAACAAGAAAAGAGGCGGAGTCGCAAAAATGCGCTCTGCCTCGTTTTTTTAGTCGTTATTCAACATAACTACTATTATGTTGAGTTGAATTTTTGAGATTTTTGATGTTTTTTGGGCCGATTTTGAAACATTCGCTCTCGACCCATTTTGTTTTAAAGGTTATTTGACCGGCGTCATTGCCGCGGCGATGTGAGCTCTCACACCGGCCGGCATTGCTGATTCATCCGGACTGAACTTGTCAGAATGGTTGTTGGGTGCGTTCTTCGCATCTTTGGGGTCGCCGCCCAGGAACATGAACACAGATGGAACTTTCTGCGCGTAAAACGAAAAGTCCTCGCTCGCACCCGGATTCCAATCTGAAATCTGAGCTTCCACACCGTAATCCTTCAGTTCTTTTGTAATACTGCCAGCCAGCGCCGGATCGTTGACGGTAACCGGATAGATTTCAATGAGTTTTGTCTTTGCCACAGCGCCGGCTGCTTTTGCCGTACCGTCAGCAACCTGAGGAATGCGCTCCAGAAGTTTGCTGCGGATGGCATTGTGGTTTGCTCGAATCGTGCCAAGCATAGAAGCGGAGCCCGCCATCACGTTCCCCGTCTCCCCTGCCTGAAGCTTACCGACAGTGATGACTCCCATACCTTGTGTGAGGTTCACGTTACGAGCAACGATTTGCTGAAGAGCGACAACTGTATGAGCGGCTGTGAGGGTTGCATCAACACCAGTCCACGGCATCGCGCCGTGCGCCTGGCGACCTTCAATGTCAATTTGGAAGGCGTCGGCTGAATTCAGAGCCGTTCCTTGCGCCACCAACATTTTGCCGGCGGGGACTCGCGCCATCACATGGATACCGTACATCTGCTTGATGCCAAATTGTTCAAGCAGTCCGTCTTCAACCAACGCACGAGCGCCTGAGAGTTTCGGCTTATCCGTCACGAACGGATTTGTAATCGAATCCCCCTCTTCGGCCGGCTGAAAGACCAGCACAACCTTGCGCGGGACGTCTTCCTTGTGTGCGGCCAGAATACGGGCGGCCGACAGAAGCATCGCCATGTGCATGTCGTGACCGCACATGTGAGACACGTCGGACGTTTTGCCCCACATCTTTCCTTTAGCTTTGCTTTCGAATGCGAGGCCCGTGTTTTCCTTTATCGGCAAGGCGTCTATATCCGCTCGCAGGCCGATGGCGTTTCCTTTCTTGGGATTAATGACACCGATAACAGCGGTGGGCGAGTTTTTGTAACCCACCAGAACTTCGTCCACACCGAATTCCTTGAGCTTCTGAACGATGTAGGCCTGGGTCTGCTTTTCCTGGTTGCCGAGTTCCGGATTGGCATGCAGGTGGCGACGCATTTCCACAGTATTAGCGGACTCGGCACTGACAGCCACATCAAGCCACGCAGGAGCGGCGGCAAAGGTGCTTGCTGTCAAAAGCGACAAGCAGGAAAAGGCAAAAATGCCCAATGTTTCTTTCATCGTTCGCTCCCTATTTTCCGAGTGTGAATTTGCTAACCGCCGGTTAGCTAACCGGCCATGAGCAAACGCAACCTTCAATATGCACATGTAATTATGGCGCGGCTGACCTCTTTGCATCAGACCGCGTTAAGCTACGTCTGACAAAGCTATCCGAAGGAGTGTATTCCATGTTCGACCTGCTTCTGAAAAACGCCCAGGTCGTTGATCCCCTAAACGGCATCAACGATGTTTGTGATGTCGCCGTTGAAAACGGCCTGATTGCGGCCGTGGGACCCGATCTCGGTTCCTCCGCACGCGAAGTGATCAATTTCACCGGTCTGGTGCTGCAGCCCGGCATCATCGACAGTCACGTTCACCTCGGCACGATGTGGGGATCGCCGTTCGGCCCGAAAATGCTCGCGATGAACGGTGTCACGACTTGTCTGGATATGGCCGGCCCACTGGACGACATTCTCGACAACGTTCCGCAGTATGGCGCAGGCATCAACATGGCTATCCTGCAGTTTGCTTCACCGCCGTTTACGTTCAAGTCGACGACGCCCAGCAAGCAAGAAATGGAAACGCTCATCGATGCATCACTTGAACAAGGTGCTTTAGGCGTCAAGCTCCTCGGCGGCCACTATCCGCTGACACCGGCCGTATCGTCCGAACTCATCAAAACTGCTCTTGAGCGTCGTGCTTACGTCGCGTGGCACGCCGGTACGACCGAGCACGGCTCCAACATTGAGGGCATGATCGAGGCAGTTGAGATGGCCGACGGCTATCCGCTGCATTTGGCGCACATCAACGCCTACTGCCGCGGCGCCATTAAGAGTGATATAGAAGAAGCCAGCATCGCCATTGATCTGCTTAAAAAGAACCCGAACATCTTCTGCGAAAGCTACATCTCGCCCAAGAATGGCACTCGTCTGACATGCGGCCCAGACGGCAAGATTCAGTCGAAAGTCACGGGCAACTGTCTGCGTCACTTCGGCTTCTCGGAAGATCGAGACGGCGTACGCGCGGCCTTGTTGGCCAAGAAAGCCTTTGTTGTTTACGACGCGGGCGGCTATTCGGATCTGGTCACCGGACAGGAAGCTCTCAAGCTCTGGGAAAATGCCGACAGCGACGTCGGCGGCAGCTTCAATATCAATCCTCCGCTTCCGCGCATTGCGCTCGCACAAGCCAAACGAGACGATGGATCGTTCGTTGTTGACGCAATCTCCACGGACGGCGGCTGCATTCCGCGCAATGTGATTCTGTCTCAGGGGCTGTCGCTTGTGAAGCTTGACGTGCTGAGTCTGCCGGAATTCGTACAGAAAACGTCCCTCAATCCCGCCCGCATGCTGCGTCTCAAGAACAAGGGTCACCTGTCCGTCGGTGCCGACGCCGACATCACCGTCTACGACTACGCCACGCAGACACCCAAGGCGTCCTTCGTGGCCGGTCAAAAGGTTCTTTTCGACGGAAAACTCTGCGCAAAAGGCGCCACGGTCATTTGCACCGAGCGCGGCCAAAAGGCCATTGAAGCCCGAGGCATGAAGGCGATCGTCGTAGATCCGGGAACGCAGATCGAGCGTATGCCTGCGCTTTGATAAACAAGGTGCGTTCATACGACGGCCGGATGCTTGACGAAGTGTCCGGCTGCGTTTTATCTGATCGGTTCAAATACAGGAGGTGCTTTGACACCGCAGTTCTTGGCCTGTTGGAGCCACTGATCCAGGCTGTCATCCACTTCTTCTAGAGCGGCTTGCGCCTTACGGCGAGACAAGCCGAAGTCTTCACCCAGACGAACAAAGAGCGATCGCGCTGGAGACTTTCCTACACCACTCAGGGCAGTCATGTGTTCGAAACCTCCGATGTTCGGAACCAAGTCATAAGCAGGCGACAAGCACCAACGGCCTTTGCCGTCCATCAGGAAACTAAAGTTTTTCGCATGATCGTCCCGATTGTCGATGACGAAGTTGAAGTATGCACGCTTGAGCATTTGCTCCAAATCACCGGCACCTGCTAAACGCTGTGTCAACGCCATCAGTGTCTGATAGTCAAGACAAGGCTGCCGAAAATCGCAATGCAACAACCCGGCTGCCGTTGCCATGTGCATCTTTCCGGAAGAAGTACGATCGAACCGGCGGATACCGA
>OHAO01002607.1_pt1 | contig 10893 bp, 7 predicted proteins | sample 1577151 | NCBI WGS metagenome assembly OHAO01 (sample SAMEA3541585, study PRJEB24748) | human gut metagenome | biome: human gut; feature: human-associated habitat; material: faeces | place: China | collected 2012 | reverse complement strand
AGGATCTGGACGAGCGCGGCATCATCCGCATCGGTGCCGAGGTCAAGAGCGGCGATATTCTGGTCGGCAAGGTCACCCCGAAGGGCGAGACCGAGCTGACCGCCGAGGAGCGCCTGCTGCGCGCCATCTTCGGCGAGAAGGCCCGCGAGGTCCGCGACACCTCCCTGCGTGTGCCCCACGGCGCCTACGGCATCGTTGTCGACGTCAAGGTCTTTACCCCCGAGAACAGCGACGAGCTGCAGCCCGGCGTGCGTATGTGCGTGCGCTGCTACATCGCCCAGAAGCGTAAGATCAGCGTCGGCGATAAGATGGCAGGCCGTCACGGCAACAAGGGTGTTGTTTCCCGCATTCTGCCGCAGGAGGATATGCCCTTCCTGCCCGACGGCACCCCGCTGGACATCGTGCTGAACCCCCTGGGCGTTCCCTCCCGTATGAACATCGGTCAGGTGCTGGAGGTCCATCTGGGCTACGCCGCCAAGACGCTGGGCTGGAAGGTGGCTACCCCCATTTTCGACGGCGCCACCGATAAGGATATTTCCGAGGCCCTGCAGCTGGCGGGTCTGGACCCGGAGGGCAAGAGCTGGCTGTACGACGGCCGCACCGGCGAGCGCTTTGACAACAAGGTCACGGTGGGCTATGTGTACTTCCTGAAGCTGCACCATCTGGTGGATGATAAGATCCACGCCCGTTCCACCGGCCCCTACTCTCTGGTGACCCAGCAGCCTCTGGGCGGCAAGGCCCAGTTCGGCGGCCAGCGCTTCGGTGAGATGGAGGTCTGGGCGCTGGAGGCCTACGGCGCCAGCTACACCCTGCAGGAGATCCTCACCGTCAAGTCCGACGATGTGACGGGCCGTGTCCGCACCTACGAGGCCATCGTCAAGGGCCACAACGTGCCGACCCCCGGCGTGCCGGAGTCCTTCAAGGTGCTGGTGAAGGAGCTGCAGTCCCTGTGCCTGGATATTCAGGTGCTGGACGAGGACGGCAACCAGATCGAGCTGAAGGAGGACGAGGACGCTCTGGATACCTTCAATCTGGCCCGGATGGATGCCGACGACGAGCGCCAGAACCGCTATGCCGACGACAACGAGCTGGCGGATGCGGGCTTTGACTACGTGGCCGACGAGGAAGTGGACGCTTCCTACGACGGCGACGGGGAAGAATTTTAAGGACAGGAGGAGCAGCATACTATGAGTTACGCAACATTTGACGCCATTAAAATCGGAATCGCTTCTCCGGAAATGATCCGTGAGTGGTCCTACGGTGAGGTGAAGAAGCCGGAGACCATCAACTACCGCACCCTGAAGCCGGAGCGGGACGGCCTGTTCTGTGAGCGCATCTTCGGGCCCACCAAGGACTGGGAGTGCCACTGCGGCAAGTATAAGAAGATCCGCTATAAGGGCAAGATCTGCGACCGCTGCGGCGTGGAGGTCACACGGGCCAAGGTGCGCCGTGAGCGCATGGGCCACATCGAGCTGGCCACCCCCGTCAGCCACATCTGGTACTTCAAGGGTATCCCCTCCCGGATGGGCCTGCTGCTGGACATCAGCCCCCGCATTCTGGAGAAGGTGCTGTACTTCGCCGCCTATATTGTCACCGATCCCGGCGAGACGCCGCTGGTGAAGAACCAGATCCTCTCCGAGAAGGAATACCGGGATATGCGGGAGAAGTATGAGGATGACTTCGATGCCGGTATGGGTGCCGAGGCCGTGAAGAAGCTTTTGCAGCAGGTGGATCTGGAGGGCCTGAGCCAGCAGCTCCACGCCGAGCTGAAAACCGTCTCCGGCCAGAAGAAGGCCCGTGTGGTGAAGCGGCTGGAGGTGGTGGACGCCTTCCGCCTGTCCGGCAACAAGCCGGAGTGGATGGTCATCGACGTGCTGCCGGTGATTCCCCCGGAGCTGCGCCCCATGGTGCAGCTGGACGGCGGCCGGTTCGCTACCTCTGACCTCAACGACCTGTATCGCCGGGTCATCAACCGCAATAACCGCCTCAAGCGCCTGATGGAGCTCAACGCCCCCGACATCATTGTCCGCAACGAAAAGCGGATGCTGCAGGAGGCCGTGGATGCCCTCATCGACAACGGCCGCCGTGGCCGTCCCGTCACCGGCGCCAATAACCGTGCCCTCAAGTCTCTGAGCGATATGCTCAAGGGCAAGCAGGGCCGCTTCCGCCAGAATCTGCTGGGCAAGCGTGTGGACTACTCCGGGCGCAGCGTTATCGTGGTGGGCCCTGAGCTGAAGATCTACCAGTGCGGCGTACCCAAGGAGATGGCCGTGGAGCTGTTCCGCCCCTTCATCATGAAGAAGCTGGTGGAGGACGGCACCGCCAACAACATCAAGTCCGCCAAGAAGATGGTGGATAAGGGCCGCACCGAGGTGTGGGACGCTCTGGACGAGATCATCAAGGATCACCCCGTGATGCTCAACCGTGCGCCTACGCTGCACCGTCTGGGCATTCAGGCCTTCGAGCCGGTGCTGGTGGAAGGCCGTGCTCTGAAGCTGCACCCCCTGAACTGCACCGCCTTCAACGCCGACTTCGACGGCGACCAGATGGCGATCCACGTCCCCCTGTCCGCCGAGGCTCAGGCCGAGGCCCGACTGCTGATGCTGTCGGCCAACAACCTGCTGCGTCCCCAGGACGGCGGCCCCGTCACCGTGCCTACGCAGGATATGGTGCTGGGCTCCTACTACCTGACCTTCGAGCGGTTTGAAAACGGTATGTGCCAGATGACCAACGACGAGTTCTGGCCCGATGGCATCGACTTTGCGCTGGCCGGCAAGAGCTACGACGAGCTCACCGACGAGGAGAAGGAGCAGAACCACCTCAACATCTACCGGGACGAGGACGAGGTGCTGATGGCCTACAACGAGCACATCATCGGCATCCACCAGCCTGTGTGGGTGCGGGTGGAGAAGAAACTGGGCGACGAGACGCTGCGCCATGTGGTGCGGGCGACTCCCGGCCGGATCATCTTCAACCGCAACATCCCCCAGGATCTGGGCTTTGTCAAGCGCTTCAACGAGGACGGTACGCCCTCCGATAAGTTCTTCGACTACGAGATCACCGAGACCTGCGGCAAGAAGCTGCTGGGCAAGATCGTGGACCGCACCATCAAGCAGTATGGCTTTACCATTGCCGCCGAGGTGCTGGACAACATTAAGGCCACCGGCTATAAGTACTCCACCCGTGGCTCCATCACCATCTCCATTGCGGATATGACGGTGCCTGAGAAGAAGTATTCCCTCATTGCCGAGACGGAGCAGCGAGTGGTGGATATCGAGGACCAGTACAACATGGGCTTCATCACCGACGAGGAGCGCTACAAGCTGGTGGTGCGTGAGTGGGAAAAGACCACCAACGATGTTACCGACGCCCTGACCGCCAGTCTGGATAAGTATAATCCCATCTTCATGATGGCTGACTCCGGCGCCCGTGGCTCCATGAAGCAGATCCGTCAGCTGACCGGTATGCGTGGCCTGATGGCCAACACCGCCGGTAAGACCATCGAGATCCCCATCAAGGCAAACTTCCGTGAGGGTATGTCCGTGCTGGACTACTTCACCTCCTCCCGTGGCGCCCGTAAGGGTCTGGCCGATACGGCTCTGCGTACCGCAGACTCCGGTTATCTGACCCGCCGCATGGTGGACGTGTGCCAGGATGTCATCATCCGTGAGGATGACTGCGGCGTGGACAAGGGCATCGTGGTGTCCGAGATCAGCGAGAACGGTCAGGTCATCGAGAAGTTCTCCGAGCGTGTCAAGGGCCGCTTCCCGGTGCGGGATATCCTGAAGCCCGGCACCGACGAGGTGCTGATCTCCAAGGATCACATGATGACCGAGGACGACGCCGCCCTGCTGGAGAAGTTCGATATCCACTCCGCCGAGATCCGCACCGTGCTGACCTGCAAGGCCCACAGCGGTATCTGCGCCAAGTGCTACGGCATGAACCTGGCCACCTCCAAGCCGGTGGGACCCGGCGAGGCCGTCGGCATCATCGCCGCACAGTCCATCGGTGAGCCCGGTACCCAGCTGACCATGCGTACCTTCCATACCGGCGGCGTGGCCGGCGGCGATATCACCCAGGGTCTTCCCCGAGTGGAGGAGCTGTTCGAGGCCCGCAAGCCCAAGAAGATGGCCACCCTGTCGGAGATCGCCGGTAAGGTCCGCTTCGAGGATGCCACCAAGGGCAGCCTGCTGAACATCATCGTCACCGCCGATGACGGCGATACCCGGACCTACTCCATGCCCCACACCGGTCTGCAGGTACGGGACGGCGAGGTCATCGAGAAGGGCCGCCAGCTGCAGGACGGCGCACTGAATCCCCACGATGTGCTGCGGATCCGTGGCGCTTCGGCGGTGCATAACTACCTCATTCAGGAGGTCCTGAAGGTGTACCGTCAGCAGGGCGTGGACATCAACGATAAGCACATCGAGGTCATTGTCCGCCAGATGATGCGCAAGGTCCGTGTGGAGGACGCTAATGACGCCACCGGCCTGCTGTCCGGCGCCATGGCCGACGTGCTGGAGGTGGAGGACGAGAACGCCAAGGTGCGGGCCCGCATCGCCGCCGGTGAGGTCAACGCCGAGACCGGTGAGCCGCTGCAGGAGGCCACCTATACTCAACTGCTGATGGGTATCACCAAGGCATCTCTGGCCACCGATTCCTTCCTGTCCGCTGCCTCCTTCCAAGAGACTACCAAGGTTCTGACCGAGGCCGCCATCAAGGGCAAGGTGGACCATCTGGTGGGCCTGAAGGAGAACGTCATCATCGGTAAGCTGATCCCCGCCGGCGCCGGCCTGAACGCCTACCGCCATTTCGCTGAGGAGCTGGTGCCTGAGGAGGGCGCTGCCGACAGCGTATCCATGGAGGAGAACATGCCTGCGGAAGAACCTGCCGCCGAGACGGAGGAGTAAGCGATCCCTATCATAACGTACTGAAAAGAGCGCCCTGCGGGGCGCTCTTTTTTCTGCCCGGAAACGGAGGCTTTTCCCGATGGGCCGCGCTGGCCCATTTCCGGGGAATTGGTCATTTCGACGGCATAGGGGAATCTGAGGCCGGAAAAACGCAGAAAAATTCCGCCATACGGAATGAACGCTTGACGCAGACCGGCGGAGACGGTATGATAGAGAAAAATATCCGCCGGAGAAGGGAGAGCACCATGATCTACTATACCGCCGATCTGCACTTTCACTATGCACTGCTGCTTCCCTCCCGGCCCTTTGCCACCGTGGAGGAGATGGATGAGACGCTGGTGAAAAACTGGAACGACACCGTGGGTCCGGAGGACACCGTCTATCTGGTGGGAGACATCGGCTGGAACGGCGGCCGGGTGCCGGGAGAGCTGCTGGAGCGGCTGTCGGGCCATAAGCACCTGATCCGTGGCAACCACGACACCGGCTATGAGGACGCCGGGCGGCTGTACCGCTGGTTCGAGACGGTGACGGACTTCAACGAGATCGACGACGGGGAGACCCACATCCTCCTGTGCCACTATCCCATGCTGTACCACAAGCGGGGCTACATGATCCACGGACACCTCCACCACGGGCGGGGCCGGGACTATGAGCTGCTGCGGCAGCTGCCCCGTGTGCTGAATGCCGGGGTGGACGTGAACCGCTATCGTCCGGTGACGCTGGCGGAGCTGGTGGAGAACAACCGGGCCTTCTATGCCGGGGAGCGGGACGATGAGGTGCCACCACCGCCGCCTATGGAGCGAGGGCTGCCCGACAGCTTGCCGGGAAAGCCGGACTTTCGGCCCATCCCCCGGCGGAAGGAGGACGTATGATGCCGCAGGAAAAGGGAAGCGTGCGGTCGCTGGGCAAGGCGCTGGAGCTGCTGGAGCTGCTGAACCGGAGCCGGGTCCCCATGACCCTTCAGGCGCTGAGTCAGGCCTCCGGCTACCCCAAGAGCACCATCCACTCGCTGCTGGCCACCCTGCGGAGCTACGGCTGCATCCGGCAGGAGTCGGATGGCCGGTACTACCTGGGGACAAAGCTGTTCGAGTGGGGCTGCGGCGTGTCCGCTGCGTGGGAGATCACCCGCTGCGCCCGCCCCCATTTGGAGCGGCTGGCCCAACAGACCCAGTATACGGCCCTGCTCTCCTGCGTGGAGGGCAGCAACATCGTGGTCATCGACCAGCGGGTCAGCGGCACGGGGATCCAGGTGGCCTCGGAGATCGGCGGCCGTACACCTCTTCACGCCACGTCGCAGGGGAAACTGCTGCTGTCCCAGCTGCCGGATGCCACGGTGCGCTATCTGATGAATGGCCAGGGCATGGATCCCTTTACCCCCCATACCATCGTGGATCTGGCGACGCTGACGGAGGAACTGGAGCGTATCCGCCAGTGGGGATATGCCATCGAAAACGGCGAGTACAAGATCGGCTTGCGGTCCGTGTCGGCTCCGGTGTTCGACCGGGAGGGGCAGATGCGCTACACCCTGACGGTGGTGGGCCTGTTTCGCCATGTTACCTCCGGGGAGTTCGAGGAGGCGGTGGACATGGTCTGCGCCGCCGCCGGGAGTCTCAGCCGGGAGCTGGGCTATAATGCGTAGGGCGTTCCGCCATACGGAATTATGTTCTGCTTTGCGAAAAGGATATTTTCTTTTGCCGGGGCAGATGGTAAAATAGACTTACGATAGAAAAGACTGCCGCCATGGTGCGGCGCTCTTTTCGACGAGCGTGATATGCAAATGAGGATAACGGAGGAAAAAACGGTGAAGAGAACGAGTGGAAAGCGGTGGATATCGCTGGTACTGACGCTGTGCCTGTGCCTGCTGGTTGGCTGCGGCGGCAAGCAGACGGGCTACGACCCCTTGAAAGGGGTGGAGACCCGGATGATCACCGACTCCGCCGGACGGCAGGTGGAGATCCCCGCCGAGATCACACGCATTGCACCCAGCGGCTCCACAGCCCAGATGATCCTGATGCCGGTGGCCTATGACCTGCTTGTGGGGCTCAGCAGCAGCCCCAGCACGGCACAGATGCCCTATTTCCCGGAGGAGATGCGGTATCTGCCCACCTTCGGCCAATTCTACGGCAGCAAGGCCAACCTGAATATGGAGTCCCTCATCGCCGCCCAGCCCCAGCTCATTATCGACTTGGGCGACGCCAAGGACAGCATCGCCAAGGACATGGACACCATTCAGAAGCAGACGGGCATCCCCACCATCTTCATCGAAGCGGATCTGGATGATATGGCGGCGGCCTACCGGATGCTGGGGGACATTCTGGGGCGGCAGGAGCAGGCGGAGGAACTGGCGCAGTTCATTGACCGCACTGTCACCATGGCCCAGACCAACGCCGCAAAAATCCCGGAGTCTCAGCGACTCAAGGTGCTCTTCGGCACCGGCTCCACGGGCCTTGCCTGCAACGCAGCCGGGTCCGTACAGGCGGATGTCATCGACCTTGTGGGAGCGGTGAACGCCATCATCCCGGAAGAAGTTACCAACCGGGGCGGCGGTACCACCGTCAGTCTGGAGGAGGTATACGCCGTGGAGCCGGATGTTATTCTGCTGTCCTCCGGCGGCCCCTACGATACCCTGACGGAAGGGGACTGGGCGGGTCTCACCGCCGTGCAGCAGGGGCGGTACTACGAGATACCGGGCCTGCCCTACGACTGGATGAGTTCCCCGCCGTCGGTGAACCGGGTGCTGGGCATCTGGTGGCTGGGGAATCTGCTGTATCCCCAACTGTATGACTACGATATGACGGCTGTGGCACAGGAGTACTACCGGCTGTTCTGGCACTATGACCTGTCGGCGGAGGAGGCGGCCGGGATGCTGAGCCGATCCACCCTGCGGACGTGACCCCATACGGGGAGGAGAACCTGCGAGGAAGAAGTGCAATATCCGCCTGCGGCGGCTGACCCTGTGGATGCTGGCCTGTCTGACGGCGGTATGCCTACTGCCGGGAAGGGCGGAGGAGCCGACGCAGCCGGATCAGCCGGAGAATCCCACAGAGCATGAAAAGCCCGGCGCCGGCGGCAAGCCCTCCGCCGGAGGGACAGATCCCTCTGCCCCGGCGGCAGTCAATCCGATGGACAGACCGGCCAGCAGGGCCGCATTACCGGCGAACCCGGCGGCGCACGGGTGCTGTATTTCAAAAAAGAGAGGGACGAATAAATGAGCACCTTGTTTCACAATATCCTGCGGGCAGCAGCCAGCGCCATGGAGATCCCGGTGGTGATCTGCCTGCTGCTGCTGTTGGCGTTTTCCGTGTTTTCACTGGGCTGGTGGCTGGCGGAGCTGCTGGGAGAGCGGCGGCATATGAACGCCAGTCTGCCCCGGCTGCTGGAGGCCATGCGAAGCGGCGAAAGGCCCCTGCCGGATTGCATCGCCGCTCTGCGGGAGAGTCTGGCGGCCAACCTGCTGGAAAAGCGGGGTGAGGTGTACTATGATGCCAAGCCCGGCACCTATTACATCGTCCCCAATGCGGCGGGGAACTGACCCATGGAGAAGTTGATGACCGGGAGGACCTACCGGCGACGCTTTCTCCTGCTGGGCGGGGTGTGCCTGCTGCTTCTGCTGGGCTCCATGCTGGTGGGGCGCTATGGTCTGTCCGTAGACAAACTCCTGCATATGCTGTGGACAAGGCTCACCGGCGGCGCTGCGGACTGGTCCGTCAGCGACGAGAAGGTGGTGTTTGCCATCCGCCTGCCCCGCATTGCGGCGGCGGCGCTGGTGGGCGCAGCGCTGGCCGTCTCTGGTACGGCCTATCAGGGGATGTTCCGCAACCCCATGGTGTCGCCGGATATTCTGGGGGCCTCCACCGGCGCAGGCTTCGGCGCAGCGTTGGCTATCCTGCTGGGGGCCGGGTATTTCGGCATCTCCCTGTCCGCCTTCTGCTTCGGTCTGCTGGCCGTGGCAGCGGCGTGGCTGGTGAGCCGTCTGTCCCGCTCAGACCCCACGGTGGCGCTGATCCTGGCGGGTATGATGATCTCCTCCCTGTTTTCCGCCGGGACGTCCTTTATCAAGCTGGTGGCGGATACCCAGCAGCAGCTGCCCGCCATCACCTATTGGCTCATGGGCAGCCTCAGCTCCATCAAGGCCGAGGATGTGCGCTTTCTGGTGCTGCCGGTGGCGGTGGGACTGCTGCCGCTGTTTCTCCTGCGCTGGCGGATGAACCTGCTGACGGTGGGGGAGGAGGAGGCCCAGTCCATGGGCGTGCGGACGGGAACACTGCGTCTGGTGGTGATCCTGTGCGCCACGCTGCTGACCACCGCCAGTGTGGCGGTGTCCGGCATGATCGGCTGGGTGGGTCTGGTGATCCCCCACTTCTGTCGTATGCTGTTCGGCTACGACTACCGGCGGCTGATCCCGGCGGCGGCCCTGTTTGGAGCGGCTTTCCTGCTGGCGGTGGATGACATCGCTCGGCTGGTGACCACCGGTGAGCTGCCTCTGGGTATCCTGACGGCCTTCGTGGGAGCGCCGCTGTTTCTGTATCTCATCATCACGGGAGGGCGACGGCATGAGTATTGACGTGGAGAGACTCTCCTTTTCCTACGGCGCTCACCCGGTGCTGCGGGATGTCAGCTTCCGGGCCGAGCCCGGACAGCTGGTGGCAGTGCTGGGGCCAAACGGAGCGGGGAAGAGTACCCTGTTCCGCTGTATGCTGGGCTTTCTGCCCCACTATCAGGGGAGCATCTCCCTGTGCGGGCGGGACGTGCGGCATCTGCCCCGGCGGGAACTGGCCCGCCTGGCAGCGTATATCCCTCAGTCCAGCCAGCCGTTGTTCGACTACACCGTCCGGGACACGGTGCTTATGGGTGCCGCCGGAGGGCTGGAGCCTCTGCGGCAGCCGGGACGGCAGCAGCTGGAGACGGCGCAGCGCATGATGGAGCTGGTGGGCATCGCCCCGCTGGCAGACCGGGGCATCCGCCGCATTTCCGGCGGCGAGCGGCAGCTGACCCTCATTGCACGGGCCTTGGCCCAGCAGGCGAGGATCCTTCTGATGGACGAGCCTGCCGCCAATCTGGATTACGGCAACCAGTTTAGGCTCCTGCAGCAGGTGCGCCGCCTGACGGAGCAGGGCTACACGGTGCTGCTGTCCACCCATGATCCGGAGCACGCCCTTCGCTTCGCCACCCATGTGCTGGCCCTCCACGGCGGCACGGTGGCGGCCTGCGGCCCGGTGGAGGGGACCCTGACAGAGGAGCTGCTGCACACCCTGTACCGCATCCCTCTGACGGTGGCGCAGGTGCCGGTCACCGGTGCCACGGTCCGCAGCTGCGTCTATGACCCGGCCAAGCCGTGAAGCTGTATATCATGCCCTGTGGGGCTGCATATCAAAGTTTTCAGAGAGGAAGGGACCTGCACATAAAGCAGCACAGGAAGCGTGTATCGGCGCTGCTGCTGACTTTGTGCATGGTGCTGAGTTTGGTGATGCCGGTCTCGGCTCTGGACGGACAGGTGCAGGCAGAGCGGCGGGAAGGCTATGACGTTGCCACCATCCACTATACGGACGGCGAAGGCAATGAGCGGCCTTTACCGAGACGGCTTCCGGCTACGTCGATACCCTGCCGGAGGGCGTAACGGAGGAGCAGGTCATGGTGGAATACTTCTCCGCCACCCGCTGGGACGGGGCAGTGGATCTCTCGTGGTATAACGGGACGGATACCGAGTTCACCATCATCACCGCCCGGCAGCTGGCGGGTGTGGCAGAGCCGGTGAACAGCAATGCCGCCGACTTCGCCGGCAAGACCATCCGCCTGGGGGCGGACATCTCCCTGCTGCGGTATGAGGAGACGGGCAAGCCCTGGTGAGCCTTCCCAGCCCACTCAGCCGGAGAAACCCACCACGCCCGATACCCCCGCCACCGGCGACAGCAGCAACGTGACCGCCCTGTGGGTGGTGCTGCTTGTCACTAAGCGCAACTAAGCTTCATCGGGAGAAAGCCCT
>OHAO01002592.1_pt1 | contig 10947 bp, 8 predicted proteins | sample 1577151 | NCBI WGS metagenome assembly OHAO01 (sample SAMEA3541585, study PRJEB24748) | human gut metagenome | biome: human gut; feature: human-associated habitat; material: faeces | place: China | collected 2012 | reverse complement strand
AAACGACTATTCTGTAATTAAAGAATAAAAATAACCCATTTTCTGGAACAGGTTGTGACTTGGCGAATCTGAAAGGAAAATATGTGCTGTTGGATTTCTGGGGGTCTTGGTGTGGCCCTTGCAGGGCTTCCCATCCCCATCTGAAAGCGTTACAGGCTCATTATGGGCCGCAAGGGCTTGAAGTGATCAATATTGCCCAGGAAAACGGAGCCGATGCCCGGAAAATTTGGCTGAAGGCTGTTGAGGAGGATCAGATGACCTGGACACAGATTTTGAATAACGAGGACCGGGAGGTTTGTGATGTGGTAAAACTTTATGGGATTACCGCTTTCCCGACAAAGGTACTTATCGATCCGGAAGGAAAAATTATCGTGAAGACGGTAGGAGAGTCTGCCCCGATCGATGAAAAGTTGAAAGAGGTATTTGGAAATTAAAGTTATAATAAACATTCATTATATCCGGTTGTTGAAATTTTTATCAGCCGGATATATGATTGTTTTTCTGGTGGAATATATTATTTTTGTCAGTGAGGAAAGCTAATTTGGGAGTTTCCTTTGAGGCAAATGAAAAAAGAAATCTTTGGTTATAAGAGTTTTGAGGATCTTTTTAATCAGTATTTCGAGGATTTGATGAGGTTCGTATACGGTTATGTCGGCAATGAGGAAGTTGCCCGCGATATTGTACACGATGTGTTTCTTACGTTTTGGAATCATCGGGAACATTTGGATTTCTCCTGGTCATTAAAATCTTATCTGTTTACTTTGTCACGTAATTATGCATTGAATTATCTCCGCCATCAGAAAGTGGTGGCTCAGAACGAGGAGGCTTTGATGCGTGAGATGGAAAGTATTCAGGACGAATGGGAGGATTACGATCAGAAAATAGAACGTCTGCAAGCCGGACTGGCGGCTTTGCCGGATAAGCAAAGAGAGGTATTGATAAAATGTTTCGTAGAAGGAAAAAAGTACCGGGAGATTGCCGACGAGATGGATATATCCTTGAATACGGTGAAAATTCATCTGAAACGTGCTGTCCATTTTTTGCGGGAAGAATTACCCGACGGGCTGACCTTGCTTTTTATGCTGAAATATAATTAGTTTTTCAATACTTTTCTTTATTCTCTCCATACTGACGGTACTTTCCCATTGCTGAAAATTTAAGGGTAAGTTCTAAAAAAAATCAATGATTTGCAATAAAAGTGACAAATTGTTGTCACCCGTTATGAATAGGTGCGTGTGTTATTACAAAAGCAAATAAAATGCACACAGATTTTAGTGACGACCAAATCGAATATGCCGGGCGGCTTTTGAATCATCGTGAACAGTTAGACGATCGGGAAGTTCAGGAATGGCTGGAGCATCCGGAGAACCGGGCTGTCTTGGACCAATTGGCCCGAACGAGACAAGAACTGGATAAACGGGATTTTTCTGCTTTAAAAGCGAATGAATGGAAAGTTTTGAAAAATCAGCTCCATCTCTCCAAAACACGGGTGTTGAGATTATGGATGTCTGTGGCGGCAACCGTCGTTTTGGGAGTGGGGATCGGGGTTTGGTTCGGATTGCAGCAGGAAAAAAATTTACCTTTAGCAGGAAATAGCCTGTCGGAGACGGAAATCTTACCGGGAAAGCGGGTGGCCTTCCTGACATTAGCCGATGGACAGAAAGTGGAGTTAGGAAAGGGGAATATCCGGCTCGATGATGGTAAGGTGGTAACAATTCTCAACGATTCGGTAGATGGATTACATTATACTACGATAGAAACGCATGATGAACCTTTAAAGGAGGAATACAATTCCCTGAAAATTCCGGTCGGAGGTTTTTATAAGCTGGTATTGTCGGATGGAACAAAAGTATGGTTGAACGCTGATTCGGAATTGAAATATCCGGTTCGGTTTGTCGGAGGAAAACGGGAGGTATATTTGAAAGGGGAAGGTTATTTCCAGGTAAGTAAAGATTCCTGCCGGCAATTTATCGTGCATCTGCAGAATTCCGAGATTACTGTATTGGGTACGGCTTTTAACGTCAGTGCTTATGAGGATGAAGCCCATGTGTATACCACGCTCGAAGAAGGTCGTGTAGCTTTTTACTCCCGTCAGAATAAACAACGGATCCTGTTAAAACCGGGTATGCAGAGTGATATGGAAGTGGCTACCGGAAAAACGGTTGTTTCGGAGGTCGATCCCTCTCTTTATTCGGCTTGGATCGAAGGGCGCTTTGTGTTCCAATCTTTGGATCTGGAATCTATATTACGTCAATTGCAACGCTGGTATGATTTCGAAGTGTTCTTTCAACAGCAGGAAGTGAAAAATTATCGGTTCAGAGGAGTATTGAGCCGTGACATGGATATCCGTCAGGCCTTGGATATTATCGAAGAAACGACCGATCTGAAATTCGATATCAAGGGGAAAACGATTCTGGTAAGGAAATAAAAAAGCAGGAATTGCTACCAACAATTCCCGCTTAGCGTCCCGAAAGGGATGATTTTAAAACTTTAAAACATAACAAATTTATGAAAAAAATTGGAAAAACAATAGGGGTTATCGCTGGGTTGGTGTAATTATTTTCCTTTTTATGCTCGGGATGCCCGAAAGAGCTTTGACTCAGGAGGTGGGAATCGAATTTTCGAAGGGCTCCTGGAAAAAACAATTGAATCAGGCCAAACGTCAGAAGAAGCTGATCTTTTTGGATTGTCATACCAAATGGTGTGGCTTCTGTAAGGTCTTGGCCCAATATGTATTTACGGATCCCGAAGTGGCCCGGTTCTATAATCAGCATTTTGTGAATGTAGAGATGGATATGGAAGAGGGAGTAGGAGTAGAACTGGTAAAAAGATACGGCATTCATGCTTATCCAACCTTGTTGTTTATCAATGCACAAGGCGAATTGGAAGATTATCATGCCGGTTATCTGGCACCCAAGGAACTGATCGCGTTGGGAGAACGGGCTCTGAAGCCGGAAAATAACCTGGCGGGTATGCAAAAAAGATATGCTGCCGGTGAACGGGAGCCGGAGATGTTGCGGGAGTATTTGCGGATATTATCCAAGGCTTATCAGGATAGCCTCATGAGGGAAATTATTTCGACGGATTTGGGCGGATTGGACGACAACCGGTTTTATACTCCGGAGGTCTGGAACATTATCGAAGAAAACGGTCAGGCGGCAATATCCCTGTTGATATCGAGAGTTATTCCCAACCGGGATAAGTTTTACCGGGTGGTGGAAAAAGAAAGAGTGGATCAGGGGATCGACAAAGCCTTGTCGACAAAAGCTATAAGCTTTATTCATAATGCCGGACGGAAAAGCTTTCAGCCGGAAGAGTGCCGGCAGCTGAAAGAATTTTTCCTGAGCCAGAAAGCTTTACCTTATGCCGGAGAGTATCTGGCGACGATATATGCCGGGGAATATCTTCATCAGAAGGAATATGCTCAAGTGTTGAACGTGTTGGAAGATATCGTGAAATATCATTATTTCCGGCTGGATTCCCGGGATGAGGTGCTGAATTTTACTTTACGCTATGTGGCTGAGTGCGAGGATATGGAAATCAGAAAACAGGGGATGGAGCTGTTGGAGGCTCTGCCCCGGACGACAATCCGGGAAAAGAAAAAGCCGATGTACGAGGCCACCCGGAAGATGTTGGCGGGGAAAGAATAATAATTGACTATTATGATAATCGCTTATCGGGAAGGACTACCAACTATCCCGGTAAAGAACCGAAAGATGATTTTTTAACTTTAAAACATTACATTTTTTTATGATGTTGCTGAGTCTGACCCACCTTTCTGCCAGCGTAAAAAGTCAGAATAGTGTGGTCAATCTTACCTTGAAGAATGTGTCGGTGGAACAAGCTTTGACAAAGGTAGAAAAGCAGTTGAAACAGAATTTTTTCTTCAATCGCGAGAATGTGGATTTGGAACGGAAGGTCGATTTGCAGTTGTCTGATGCTGATTTGGATGAATTGGTGTTACAACTTTTCGGTCGGGATTACAAATACCGCGTAGTAGATAATATTATTGTCGTTTCGCGTAAAGACGAAGAGCAGGAACAACCTCAGCAGATTAAAGTCGAGGGGGTGGTCAAGGATAAGCGGGGAGATGCTCTGCCCGGAGTGACGGTTTTGATCAAAGGGACAAAAATCGGGGTGGCTACGGATCTGGACGGAAAATATTCCCTTTCGGTTCCGGTTGGTGCCCAGGTATTGGTATGCTCTATGGTGGGTATGCAGGATAAGGAGGAGACGGTCGGTAAACGCACCCGGATCGATGTCGTACTGGAAGAGGCGGTGAGTGAATTGGAAGATGTTGTGGTAACCGGATATTATACTCAGGCAAAAAATAGCTTTACCGGTGCTGCCAGAACCATTACGGCAGAAGAGTTACAGATGGGGGGAAACCAAAATATTCTGACGGCTTTGCAGAATGTCGATCCGTCGTTTATGAAAATAGATAACAATCTGGCGGGGAGTAATCCGAATGTGGTGCCCGAATTCCAGATTCGTGGTGCAGGGAGTATTTCCGGTATAGAGAGTGAATACGAAGGAAATCCGAACTCGCCGGTATTCATTGTCGATGGTTTCGAGATGACTGCCGAGAAGGTTTACGATATGGATCCTTACCGGGTGGCCTCCATTACTTTGCTGAAAGATGCAGCGGCAACGGCTATTTATGGTTCACGGGCTTCCAACGGCGTGGTTGTTATTACAACCAATGCTCCGGCCAATGGAAAAATGCAGGTGAGCTATAATGTGGACGCTTCATTTTATATTGCGGACTTGAGTGATTATAATGTGTGTAATGCTGAAGAAAAACTGGCGATCGAAAAGGCTGCGGGTATGTATACCTCTACTGCCGTGAATTCACAGGTGACGCTCGATAAATGGTATAATGAGAAACTGGCCAATATCAAGCGGGGATACGATACGTATTGGCTTGACAAGCCGTTAGACGCGGTGGCCGTAGCGAACAAACACACCCTGCGTCTGGATGGCGGTAACGATAATATCCGTTACGGTTTGGAAGTGAACTATAGTAATACGCCGGGAGTAATGAAAGAGTCGGGGCGGCGGCGTTTGGCCTTGGGGATGGAGTTACAGTATATCTATAAGAATTTGACATTCCGTAATACCCTGACCTATTCTAACGTGAAGGCGGTTAATTCCCCTTACGGCTCGTTCAGTACTTATACCCAACGGAATCCGTATGTACGGTATAAAGATGATGATGGGAATTATATTTACGAGGTGGACCGGTATATTCCTGTCGGCGGTGGCGGATTAGGAAAGACGTTTTATAATCCGTTGTATAATACCACGCTGAATACGGTAGATGAGGAAAAATACAATGATGTGACTAATAATTTCGGAGTGGATTGGACTATTATAGAGGGCTTGCGGTTGAAAGGCAGTTTTTCTTTCACCCATCAGAATACCTATGTAGACAATTTCAAACCTGCCCGACATACGGATTTCGCAGATTATAGCGATGAGGATTTTGACCGGAGAGGAGCTTACATCGGATCGCGCGGAGAGAATTTCAGCTATGATGCCAGTGCAGTGCTGACCTATTTCTGGCAGCTTGACAAACACGTGGTTAATGCCAATCTCGGATGGAACTTACAAGAAAACGTAACCCGGGAGTTTACGGTAAAAACCGAAGGTTTCCCCAATGAGAACCTGGATTATATCAGTTTTGCAATCCAGTATGAAAAAGACGGTGCGCCTTCGGGGGATGAGTATACATCCCGTCTGGTGGGTTTTTTAGGAAATTTGAATTACAGCTATGACGAACGGTATTTGTTGGATCTTTCTTTCCGTGAGGATGCTTCTTCGCGTTTCGGTGCCGATAAACGGTGGGCGCCCTTCTGGTCGGCAGGTTTGGGTTGGAATCTGCACAATGAGGGTTTTCTGAAAGATGTAGCTTTTATCAATCGTTTAAAAATACGTGGTTCGTACGGATTGACAGGTAGTCAGAATTATAATCCCTATCAGGCGATGACGACTTATAAATATCTCACCGGAGAACGTTATCATCATACGGTGGGGGCTGAAGTAATGGCATTGGGGAACGAAAAGCTGGGATGGCAGCGTACGTTGCAGCAGAACTACGGCTTGGATATCGATCTTTGGGATGAACGCATTAATATCACCGGAAACTATTATATAAAACTGTCAAAAGATGTATTGACCTCTGTAACCTTGCCCCCTTCTTTGGGTTTTGATTCTTATATGGACAATTTAGGAGAGGTAAAGAACTATGGGTATGAATTAAGCCTGCGCGTGGCGATTTTGAAGAATCCGGCCAAGCGGCTCTTTTGGAGCGTAAATGCCAATGCTTTACACAACAAAAATAAGTTGATGAAGATATCGAATGCCCTGAGGGCTTATAATGATTCGCAGGATGAGGATTCTATGGCGGATTCCAAAAAGAAAGAACCCAACCGTCCGAAAGTACGCTATATTGAAGGGGAGTCCATGAATTCCATTTGGGTGAACCGGTCTCTGGGGATCGATCCGGCTACCGGTAATGAACTGTTTTTGGCCAAGAACGGGGATATCGTCACGGAATGGAATACAGACAACTATGTGATCGGCGGCTGTACAGATTCGGAATTGGAAGGGACTTTCGGAACAAACTTTCAGTGGAAAGGATTTCAGTTGAATATGATATTCCGTTACAGCCTGGGGGGACAAATCTATAACCAGACGCTGGTAGATAAGGTGCAGGATGCCGATTTGCGTGGTAATGTGGACCGGCGTGTATTCGAGGAACGTTGGCAGAAACCCGGAGACAAAGTGATGTTCACTAAATTCGGACCTGGGATAAATGCCAATGCGACTAGTCTGACCAAACCGACTTCCCGCTTTATCGAGGATAACAATTATCTGGAATTGTCCACATTGAATCTGTCGTACGAATTCGGTATGCCCTGGATGAAGAAGGTGGGGTTAAAACGGCTGAAAGTCCTCTTTTATATGAACGACGTGTTCCGTGCTTCCACTGTGAAGCAGGAGAGGGGAATCGATTATCCGTTTGCCCGCAATTTTAGTGTAGGATTGCAGGCGCGTTTCTAAATGTTTACGATTAATTGATAGAAGGTTATGAAATATACAATATTGAAATACGGCATGTTGGCAGGCACACTGTTGTTAGGTGGCTGTAATAATTGGTTGGATGTGGATCCTAAATCGCAGGTAAAACAGGAGGTGCTGTTTGAATCGGAGGCCGGTTTCCAGGATGCACTGACAGGTATTTATACAATAATGGCACGTACGGACATGTACGGAGGGCATGAGACGATGGGATTTTTGGAGATGGTGGCACAGACCTATACGGAGGTGATTTATACTTACGAGGATGTGTTGAAATACAATTATGAGGAGACAAATTCGGAAGCCTGCATTGATGGTTTTTGGAAAGGAAATTATAATGCGATAGCCAATTGTAATCAGATTCTGGCTCATGTAGACGAACAGAAAGGTGTATTCAGCAGCGGAGTGTATGAGGCGGTAAAGGCGGAGGCGATGGCTTTGCGTGCTTTCTTGCATTTCGATCTGTTGAGGGGCTTTGCTCCTTCCTATGGGATTGGTAAGGATGAACTTGCCATTCCATACGTAGATAAGGTGACGAACAAGCCTGTGGCGCAGTCGACGGTGGCAGAAGTTGTGGATAAGGTGATTGCCGAAACGGAGGAGGCGCGGAAACTGATCCGGGAAGTCGATCCATTGGGACCGTCTTATGAATCCTATACAGAGAAAGGGTATGATACGGATGATTATATCCAGGGTGGAGGATTTTGGCTTTACCGCAAATCGAAGTTGAATTACTATGGAATGACAGCTTTTTTGGCCCGGGTATATTTGTATAAGGGGGACAAAGTGAATGCGCTGGCATGTGCAAAGGAGGTCATCGAAAGTGGAAAGTTTTCATTGCTGGAAGAAAAACAGTTGCAGGGCGACAATACCTGGGGCTATTTGTGCAGTGAGAGTGAGTATATTTCTTCCCTTTATGTGTATGATATGGAAGAGGGGCGGTCGGATGTGTTTTTCGGAGAAGAGAGTACAATGAAATGCTATATCTCGGATGGCCGGCGTTCGATTATATTCGGCACGCCCGGTGTGGATATCGATTGGCGTAATCAAAACATGTTTGTCTTGAAAACCGGCGAGACGAAATATTATGTCGGGAAATATCAGGGTGTGAATCGTATTCCTTTACTGAAGTTGTCGGAAATGTATCTGATTGCTGCGGAGGCTTCGGGTGATAAGAGTTGGTTGCAGACTTTACGCGATCACCGGGGATATGTAAATTATCCGTTGGCGGACGATTGTGACCTGACAGCTGAAATAGAGGCTGAATACCGCAAAGAGTTTATTGCTGAAGGTCAGCTTTTCTATTATTACAAACGGTTGAACTATGACAAATTACCGGGGATGTCGGAACCGATGGCAAAACATTATGTTTTCCCGATGCCGGACAACGAACTTGAATTTGGTAATATTAAATAAAAAAGACAGACGATGAAAAAATTAGGATATATATTTTTATGCCTGGCAGCGCTATGGAGTTGCCAGGACAATGCAGACTACCCGTTCAAGGGAAAAGATGCCGTATATTTTCAGCTACAGACGGATGATTATTATTGGACACAAACTCTGGACAGCATGGTGTATACTTTTGCCGGTAAAGGGGTTGAGGAAGATACGTTATGGGTTCGGGTAAATCTGCAGGGGGATGCCGTCCCGTATGCCCGTGATATTCTTGTCGTGACGGACGATGAGAAGACGACTGCAGAGGAGGGCCTTCATTACGAGGCTTTGAAACCGGTATACGAATTGCCTGCCGATGCCGTTTATACGAGGATTCCCGTAATTATTTACAACAAGGACGAGGAATTGGAAAAGAAACAGGTGACGATAGCCCTTGCCTTGAAATCTTCTGATGAATTGGACCTGGGCATTACTGACCGGCGGACTTGTCGTCTTTTGGTGTCGAACATGTTAGGAAAACCGCTTTATTGGGAAGAAACGATTTCCTGGGATTTCGGGGAATATTCCCGGAAAAAGCATGAGCTTTGTATTTTGGAACTGGGACGGGATTTCCCTGCCGAGGCAAGCGAGTACAGTGCAGAAAGCCGGATGTGGGATGTTTATGGGGCATATATGAGTGACTATTTCGAGGAAAATTATCCGGTTTATGATGAGAATGGTAAAATTATCGAGCCTTGGTAAGAAGGAGTGTAATCTGTAAAATGAATGCGATATGAAGAAGATATATTTATTGCTGTGTTTTGTAGCCTGTCTTTTGGCTTCTTGTCTGGAAGACAAGGGGAATGACCTCTACATCGAATTGAATGACGTAACCATCGGGAAAATACGTGATACGACAGTGGAACAGTTTACCCGCCTGAAAATCGAACCGGAGATTACAACTCGTTCCGGTGAGTTCAAAGCTGAGGATTATACCTATTTGTGGTATATGTATACAACTTATGGGATGAGTAGTCTGACTTCTGCGGATACATTGAGTCTGGAGAAAAATCTGGATACGGAGATCACTTGTATCCCGGGTGACTATAGTTTGGTATTTAAAGTAATGGACAAAGAGACGGGGATAACGTATACTACGGAGTATGCCACTTCTGTCACAGTTATCAATTCCTATTCCAAGGGCATGATGGCATTGAGCAGCGAAGATGGAGAGGCGAGTGTGACTTTTGTGAATACCGTCGGTACGGTGACCGAGAATGCCTATAAGAAAGTGAATGGGGAAGCGGCCGGTAAGAACCCTACGGGTATCCGTTATGTTTCAGGCATGTTATCGCAGGCGGAAGAAATGATCGTTATCATGACGGACGATGAGAAAGGCGGTACGGTGGTAAAGCCTCTCGATATGTCGTATGTGATGGATTTCAAGGATATGTTTTATATACAACCGGAAGTCATCAAGCCCCAATCCTTTGGAACTGCCGAAGTAACCTTGTATGAATATGTGAATAATGACGGAATTATCTATCGCCGGGAAAATAGGGAGAGTGGTTATCCGAAATACGGAGTGGCGGTTAAAGGGGAATACGACCGGATCGCTCCTTTTGACTTTTTTGATGCGACAGGTAGCTATGTGGCCTGGTTCTATGACCAGGGACGGGAACGTTTCATTTATTTGAACTGCCCACTGCAAGGTGATGTGATGATTGAATTGCAGGATATGTCAGGTGCGTTTAATCCCAACAATGTGGGGATGCAGATGTTGTGGGGAGGTGCATTCGGCAGTAATAATAAGTTGAATAACGGGCGTATGGTGATGGAGGATGATGCCGGGGAACGCTGGATGCTTTCCTTTACTTCGAGCAAGGTTGACAAACAAGTTGTATTTACCCCTTTGGCGAAGCTTCAACTGACCTATGAGGGGGCTCGTGAGGCTCATACCTTTACTACGGCTCAGAATGCCAATTTCCTGTATTACGGTTACGATAACAAGATTGCGTGCGTCAGTTTTTCTACCGGCAATCTGCTGAATGTGTATGAGATGGAAGGAGGAAACGTGGATTATATCGAATGTGACCAGGTGGGGAATATCAATCAGATGTGGGTAGGCATCAGCGATGGTTCCGGTACGGCCAAGTCCGGTTCTATCGTAGTACTGGAAATGAGTACGGACGGTTCGCTGAAAGAAGTGACGCGGTATAAGAATGTGTGTGGAAAAGTAGTCGATTTTGAATACAAGCAATAAAACTGTAAAAATGAAGAAAATATTGATATTAGGGACCGCACTGTTGTGCGGTTTCCTTGGCCGGGTGGCTGCACAGGGGGTGGAGTTCCGTGATCTGACCTTCGGACAGGCGTTGGAACAGGCCCGGACAGAAAACAAGCTGGTATTTATGGATTGCTATACCAGCTGGTGCGGACCTTGTAAGAATATGCTGAAAAACGTCTTCACTTTGCCTGAAGCCGGTG
>OHAO01002591.1_pt1 | contig 10951 bp, 7 predicted proteins | sample 1577151 | NCBI WGS metagenome assembly OHAO01 (sample SAMEA3541585, study PRJEB24748) | human gut metagenome | biome: human gut; feature: human-associated habitat; material: faeces | place: China | collected 2012 | reverse complement strand
TGTTGTGTCACCACACTAATCTCCTTCGTCGAGAAGTCCGCACAGAGCAGGCAGCAAAGCTGCTTTTCTTTGTCAATGAGCACATCGCCAAAACGGCTGTCCATCTTTGTGTAGAAGTTATCATAAATCCGGTCTATGATAGGATACAAGTCCTCCCATACCAGCAAACTCTCTACCGGCAGTTCATGGCTGGTAATACCCGAAATGCGGCGAAGCAGCTCCTGATTCTGTGAGGTAGGTTGTTTAGCCACCAGCCGTATCATGCCTAATTGCTGCAACAGTATTTTCCGAAAAAACTGCCCGTCTTCCCCTTTCGACTGGTTCCTGATCGCATCTTCCAGCAACCGGGTCAGTGTTTCCGCCCGTTCTTCCGCTTCAATCAACCGGTTACGCCGGTTACGGATATAAAGGGACACACCGCCACCTGCAAGCACCAGTACCAACAGTGCCAGCAACAAATTCAGTTGTGCCTGCTTCCGTTCCACCGTCAGAATCAAGTTGGCTTGCGAAAGCGTCTCCTTCGACTCGTCCTTACGCCGGACAGTACTCTGCAACGCAGTAAGAGCATTGGCTACAGAATCATTATAGCGCGCCACGTCCAGCACATCAAACGTACGGTGACGTGTATAATCTATCAATGCCCTATATACCGCCACCATATTCTCTTCCGTCAGAAACCGGTTCCGGCCCTCGCCACGTTTCCTCTCCTTATTCAAATAGTATTCCGCCGAATCAAGCAGCCCTTCTTTCAAGAACACTTCCACTTTCACCAGATCTCCCATACGCAACTGCACCGGGTCGACGACATACTGCTCCATACGACGAATAGTAGCTATTGCACCGGAAGGTTCATCAAAAGAGTAAGCCTGCATCTGGGCATAGTTACGCAAATAATGCACTATCTTACTGGTATCTTCTGCCTCCACTGCCAGTTCTATGCTGCGCTCCATGTAATAGGATGCAGAATCATTCTTGTTCAGCCCCATGGCAATTCCCATAGAGAAGAAGCTTCCGGCTCTTGCGTCCAAAGCTATGGCGGTACGGAAAGTTTCTATCGCTTTCTCATAATCTTTCCAGACATACACATACCAGTATGCCTTATCAATCAGCATATCAGCCATTCTTCCCGTGTCCTGCAGCGCCTTGGCCAAAGCTACGCCGCTGTCAATGGCAGCTATACACCGTTCGTGCTCTTTCAGCCAATACCAGTACCAGGCTTTCAACTGATAGGAAAACAGATTCTTCGCCGTGTCGTTGCGGAAGACGTAATAATCGGAAGCAGGCAATATCAAGGAATCTTCCGCCATCGAGTTGTGCCGCTTATAGTGCACATAAGCATTCAGCCATCCATACAACAGCCTCTCCTCATCCGAAAGTTGCGATGGCCTCTCTATCTGTACCAGCAAGGCATACACGCTGTCCACATTCATATTCACCTGCTTTTCTGCCAGATGTAACAGATGTGCCTCATTCATCTGCCGGCAGGCAACAAGGCACAGCAACGCAAACAATAGTCCAAGGAAAGGTAATCTATTCATAATATAGGAGATATAGTTTTTTCTATCATTTGTCTGCAACCGCAGTTTCCAGTTGCTTCAGCGCCTGCTCCAACACCGAACGCGGGCAGCCGATATTCAGCCGCATAAATCCCTTACCCGGTTCACCGAACATGGTGCCGTCATTCAGTGCCAGGTGTGCCTTGTCCACAAATAATCTCACCAGTTCCTCCTGAGTCAGCCCCAATCCCCGGCAGTCCAGATAAATCAGGTAAGAAGCCTGCGGACGTATCATGCCGATGCCCGGAATATGCTCGCGCAGGTAGTTCTCCGTGAAATCGATATTGCCCTTTATATAGTCCAGCAGCTGTTCCAACCATTCCTCACCATGCATATAGGCAGCAGCCGCACCGATATAGGCCAACATGTGCCCTTCGCTGAACTCGCCCGCTTCCATGAACTCCTGAAAACGGTGGCGGATGTCCTCATTGAGGATAATGGCGTACGAACTTCCCAATCCCGGCATATTGAATGTTTTGCTGGGTGCCATGAAGGTGAGGGAATTCTGCGCGGCAGCCCCCGAAACAGTAGCAAAAGGATGGTGTTTGTAAGGTGGCAGAGTCAAGTCGGCATGAATTTCATCGGAGATGACAAACGTATGGCTTTCCGTACAAATATCAGCAATCCGGCGTAATTCGTCCACCGTCCATACACGCCCGCCCGGGTTATGGGGATTGCAGAGAATCAATACTTTGCATCCTTGTATATCCTTACGGAAACGCTCAAAGTCAATCTGATACTGTCCGTCTTTCAGGTCGAGCGGAGAGTAAACCACTTCGCGCTTCATGCGTTGCGTCACCAGGAAGAAGGGATGATAAACGGGAGTCATCACCATTACCCGGTCGCCGGGATTGGTGAAGCATTGCAATGCGAAGGCTTGACCGCGGACAATGCCGGGTACAAAAGTCAGCATCTCGCGAGTGACGTCCCAACCGTGGCGACGACTGAGCCAGCTACAAATGGAAGTATACCATTCCTCACACGCAGACGTATAGCCCAGCACTTCATGTTCAAGACGCTTCCGCAAGGCTTCCATCACAAACGGGGGCGTGCGGAAATCCATATCCGCCACCCACATGGGGAGGAGGTCATCGCGTCCCCATACACTCTTCACACCGTCCCATTTCACGGAGTCGGTACCACGGCGCTCTATTACTTCATCAAAATTGTAAGTCATATGCTTGCTTTTTTATAATTCAACGCATCAATTTGTCTTGTTTTTATACGACCCATTACCGCCACCTTATTTTTGTAAACAATAATCATATCGGGAAAAATATAAATACCGCCACATCCCACACTGCATGAGACAAGATAATAGCGGCAAAGCGGTTCGGAAAGAAACGGTAAAGCGCCCCCCATGCCACCCCCACCACCAGAGCCGCCATGACCAGCATGAAGTTGCAGGAACCGGCATGCACCAGTGCATAAATCAAAGTAGCCACCACAAAACCCGCATTCGGATTCCAGCGTTTGGAAAGCGTGCGTTGCACATAGCCGCGCCAGAAAATCTCTTCCGCCGGCCCTATCAGCAACAGTAGCAATGCCGCCAACAGCCAAGGAGACTCTCCCTCTTTCATCCCATAAATGGAGTCCACCTGCGGACGGGCAAAATCGAACATCCAAGATGACACCTTGTCTCCCAACCAGAAAACGCCCCACAAAGCAACAGCAATGCCAAGTCCCAGCAAGACATTCGGCAAGCTCCACTTCACCTCCCGCCACCAGCCGGGATTGAACAAGGTGGCAAACACGGACAGTGTGAGCGCAGAACCGGTCATCATCCACCAGAAATTCACGAAAGGAGCCGTCCAAGGCGAAAACATGACCGTCCACAGCACGGCAGCCAGCAGAATGGTAAAAATCAGCTTCTTCATGACAGCAGACCGGCTACAACGAACGACAACGTGAACAGCAGACTGAACAACAACTGGAGTTTTGCAGTCATCTCATCCAGACCGGCTATGGCACTTTCTCCCTTTCCGGGAAAACGGGACACCACCCGTACATTGCCTATGGCAGGAACCAGTGCCGGCATCACCAGCAGGGTCCATAAAGGAAGAGTTCCCGCAGCTATCAAGCCGGCTATCCAGCCAAAAGGAAAAAGGACTTCGGCACAATAAACGTACATCGACGCCTTTCCTCCCAGCTTCATGGCCAGTGTCTGAATCTCTGCACGGGCATCGGTACGCATATCCCGTGTATTATTGGCATGCAGAATGGCCACCGTAATCAGTCCCACCGGCAGAGCTATCCACAAGACATTCCAGTCAACTACTCCCGTAGCCACATAGCAGGTGCCCAACGTCGGCAGCAAGGCATACGCCAAAAAGATGACGACATCGCCCAACGCACGATACTTGAGCGGTGGATAAAGCAACGAGCAAGCTGCACCGCCTATACCGATGTACAGCAACGGCAACCCCGTACGCCACAGCAGGCCGACACCCGCAACAAGGGCAACTGCCAGCAATGCCATCGACAAGCGGTATATCTCGCGCGGGGTAAACATCCCATCAGTCAGTGTCTTGGCGCCAAAGGTATCCCTTGCATCGACCTTATGCTTATAGTCAAAATAATCACTCCAGGTATTCCCGGCAGCGTGAAACACAATGATGTTCAGCAATGCCCAGATGCCGTTCACCCAGTTTATGTCCTGCTGCATCCAATACAGATATGCCAACGTCACCACCACCGGCATCGAAGAGGCGGGGAATGACCACGGACGCACCGCTATCATCCAATCTTTCAAAGAATGTTTCTTCATTTGTTATTTATCATTTATTTGTGCGCAAAAGTACGAAATATCTTCGCTTTTTTAAGTAATTTCGCGCACAAGATAAAAGAACCCCTTATGATAAAAGCTCTGTTTTTTGACATCGACGGAACCTTGGTCAGCTTCAAGACCCACGAAATTCCTGTTTCCACTATTGAAGCGTTGACTGCCGCCAAGGCCAAAGGCATACATATCTTCATTTCTACCGGACGTCCGCGCGTCATCATCAACAACTTGTCCGCCTTGCAGGAACGGAATCTGATAGACGGCTACATCACGATGAACGGCGCCTATTGCTTTGTAGAAGACACCGTTATCTACAAAAGCCCCATACCGACAGCGGAAGTGGATGCCTTGACAGCTTTCTGCCACGAACGCAACATCCCATGCATCCTGGTGGGAGAGCACGACATCTGCGTGAACCAGCCCGGCGAAGTAGTGGAGGAAATCTTCCATCGCCAACTGAAAGTGGACCCCATCGAAGCAAAGCCCTATACCGACAGCCATGCCGACAAAGCCTTCTTCCAGCTGACTCCCTTTATCAACGCCGAGGAAGAAGCAATCATCCTGCCCGCCGTCCCCCACTGCGAGATGGGCCGCTGGCATCCCGCCTTCGTAGACGTGACAGCCAAAGGAAACACCAAGCAGAACGGTATCGACCAGATTATCCGCCACTTCGGCATCAAGCTGGAAGAAACCATGGCCTTCGGCGACGGAGGAAATGACATCAGCATGTTGCGCCATGCCGGTATCGGTGTAGCCATGGGCAATGCCAATGATGACGTGAAAGCTGCCAGTAACTACACAACCACTTCTGTTGATGAAGACGGTATCGCCAACGCCCTGAAATATTTCGGCATAGTCGGGAATCCATCATAAATCTGAAATCTTTTGAGCTTCGTTCCCGATACCCAAAACAAAGAGTTTCAAGACGCCTTGAACCTCATCCAGTATACCCGTCAGTCCGTATTCCTGACGGGCAAAGCAGGTACGGGCAAATCGACCTTCCTGAAGTACATCTGCGCGAATACAAAGAAAAAGCACGTGGTGCTTGCACCGACCGGCATAGCCGCCATCAATGCCGGAGGCAGTACCCTGCACAGCTTCTTCAAACTGCCTTTCTACCCCCTGCTGCCCGACGACCCGAACTTCAGTCTGCAACGGGGACGCATCCACGAATTTTTCAAATACACCAAACCCCACCGCAAACTACTAGAAGAACTGGAACTGGTCATCATCGACGAGATTTCCATGGTACGCGCCGACATCATCGACGCCGTAGACCGCATCCTGCGCGTCTATTCCCGCAACCTGCGCGAACCCTTCGGCGGCAAACAGATACTATTGGTGGGCGATGTGTTCCAGTTGGAACCCGTCGTCAAAGGAGATGAACGGGAGATACTGAACCGATTCTACCCTACCCCTTATTTCTTCTCTGCCAGGGTATTCGGCCAGATAGACCTTGTCTCCATCGAACTGCAGAAAGTATACCGGCAAACAGACAGCAAGTTCATCCATGTGCTGGACCACATCCGCAACAATACCGTCGGCTCTACCGAACTTCAGCTGCTCAACACCCGCTATGGCACCCAAATAGAGCAATCGGAAGCCGACATGTACATCACCCTCGCCACCCGCCGTGATAATGTGGACTACATCAACGACAAGAAACTGGCGGAACTTCCCGGTGACCCGGTCACCTTCTACGGCGAAATCATGGGAGACTTTCCCGAAAGCAGCCTCCCCACCTCGCAGGAACTGGTACTGAAACCGGGCGCACAAATCATCTTCATCAAGAATGACTTCGACCGCCGCTGGGTGAACGGCACCATCGGCGTCATCAGCGGTTTCGACCCTATTGAAGAGACCCTCTACGTCATCACCGACGACGGCAAGGAATGTGACGTCAAACGAGAGTCGTGGCGAAACATCCGCTACAAATACAACGAAGAAAAGAAACAGATTGAAGAGGAAGAGCTGGGTACCTTTACACAATATCCCGTGCGCCTGGCATGGGCCATCACCGTCCACAAGAGCCAAGGGCTGACCTTCAGCCGGGTAGTCATCGACTTTACCGGCGGCGTGTTTGCCGGTGGGCAGGCATACGTAGCCCTCAGCCGCTGCACCTCGCTGGAAGGCATCCAGCTGAAAAAGCCCATCAGCCGTGCCGATGTATTCGTGCGTCCGGAGATTGTCAGCTTCTCCGAACGCTTCAACAACCGCACCGCCATCGACCGTGCCTTGAAGCAAGCACAGGCAGACGTTCAATACGTTGCCGCCGCCAAAGCCTTCGACAAAGGGGATTTCGGCACTTTCCTGGATGAGTTTTTCAAAGCCATCCATTCCCGCTACGACATCGAGAAGCCCAACGTGCAGCGCCTCATCCGCCGGAAGCTGAACATCATCAACCGTCTGAAAGAGGAAAACCGTGCACTGAAACAAGCAGCATTGGAGAAAGAGAAAGCCCTTGTAAAGTATGCCCGCGAATACATCCTTATGGGTGACGAATGCCTGAAGCATGACATGAAGGAGGCAGCCATGAAAAACTATGAGAAAGCCGTCACCCTCTGTCCCAAATTCAAAGAGGCCTGGAAGAAGATAAAGAAACTGGAGAAAGAGATGCTAAAAAGGTGAATCGCTTGTTTATAAGCCGATTATTATCTATTTTTGCATGTAATATAAAACTCAAATCCATTTCCGCCATGCTTCTGAAACTTTATGAAAAAAATAACAATCCCGCCGACCTGCAGCAGGTGATCGACCTACTGAATGACGGAGGTATCCTTATCTACCCTACCGACACCATGTATGCCATCGGCTGCCACGGACTGAAGGAGCGCGCCATCGAGCGCATCTGCCGCCTCAAGGACATCGACCCCAAGAAGAACAATCTTTCCATCATCTGCTACGACTTGAGCAAGGTTAGCGAATACGCCAAAGTGGACAACAGCACCTTCAAGTTGATGAAGCGTAATCTGCCCGGAGCTTTCACCTTCATTCTGAACGGCACCACCCGCCTGCCCAAGATATTCCGTAACCGTAAGGAGGTCGGCATCCGTATGCCGGACAATTCCATCATTCAGGAAATAGCCCGCCTGCTGGATACTCCCATCATGACAACTACATTGCCGCATGATGACAATGAGGACATTGAATACTGCACAGACCCGGAACTGATTGACGAGAAATTCGGTGATATTGTCGATTTGGTAATAGACGGCGGTATCGGCGGTACGGAAGGCTCTACCGTAGTGGATTGCACCAATGGGGAGCCGGAAATCATACGCCAGGGGTTAGGCTGGCTGGACGAAGGATAAATATTGAATTCCGGCCACAATTTCCAAACCTTTTCAACTTCTTTTATGTTTCTTTACTAAGAAATACAGGAACTTTATGAGCACAAAAGAACAATACTGGAAATATTCATTGATAGCTATCATTATCGGGCTGGGAATCATTCTTTTCAGACAAATAGCCCCATTCATGGGCGGTCTGCTGGGAGCCTTGACTATCTATATCCTGGTAAGAAAGCAGATGATGTATCTTTCCGACAAGCGGAAAATGAAGCGCAGCATAGCTGCCACCCTCATTACAGCAGAGGCAATTCTCTGCTTTCTGGTTCCGCTTGGGCTGGTGGTATGGCTGGCTGTGGTCAATCTTCAAAACATCAATCTGGACCCGCAAGCCATTATAGCTCCTTTCGAAGAAGCGGCCAACATCATTAAAGCCAAAACCGGCTACTATATCTTGGGGAAAGACACGGTGGCATACGTCATTTCAATTCTTCCCCGCATCGGGCAAGCCATCATGGGAGGTATCAGCAGTTTTGCCGTCAACATCTTCGTACTGGTCTTTGTACTCTACTTCATGCTGATAGGGGGCAAAAAGATGGAACAGTACGTCAACGACCTACTGCCGTTCAATGATGACAATACACAAAACGTCATCCACGAAATCAACATGATTGTCCGCTCCAATGCCATCGGCATCCCCTTACTCGCCGTCATACAAGGAGGAGTAGCCATGATAGGCTACTGGATTTTCGGTGCTCCCAACATCTTGTTCACCGGTTTCCTGACCTGCTTCGCCAGCATCATCCCAATGGTAGGAACAGCGCTGGTATGGTTTCCGATAGCTGTCTACATGGCATTGATAGGCAACTGGGTTCAAGCTATCGGGCTGGCCATCTATGGCGGTGCAGTCATTTCACAGCTCGACAACCTGATACGCTTCATCATCCAGAAGAAAATGGCAGACATTCATCCGCTTATCACTGTCTTCGGAGTTGTAATTGGCTTGTCCCTTTTCGGATTCATGGGTGTCATCTTCGGGCCACTGCTCTTATCACTATTCTTTCTGTTCGTGGATATGTTTAAAAGAGGGTATTTGGATGCAAGGGGGAAGACGACGGAATAAGTACTTAATAAAGCATGACCATAATAGGGTTACCTTCCTCTTCTACTCCCATTCTCCGTTGATTATCATCACTGAGTTCATCCGGTTGTAACAAAGCAAAAAAATGTCCATCCGAAGTGACTCCCCTGATTTGGATATGCTGATTATTCATTTTATCAAATAAGCTATCACCCTTTTGGCAAACAACAGTTTTCTTTTCCTTATGGTAAAATCCACAATATGACTGGCTTTCTTCTAAATATAAGCTTGTATGAAAATGGAAATAGATGTATTCTGCATTCTCCAGAATATAGTCTATGGCTATTTTCTTATCACATCCTTCTACATCCAATTGCTGCTGCTCACTCCAGTGCCACTCACCCAGTTCAAAAACCAGATATGGAGTAAGTCCCTGCTCTGAAATAGTATAGATAGTATCATTAAAAGCTTGTTTCACTCGGATGGCATCCTTAGATTTCCATAACGAAGGGCTATTGATTGCCGTATAATATTTCCGGTCACCAACAAATTCTGCCATTGCCAAGTCACCTCCATAAGCAACATTGCCCCCCAACAAATTTGAAACCGACAAAACCTCATCCATGGGAAGCAGGGCTGAATTCCATGTAGCAATACCGGTCAATGACATCGTATTTCTATCCATATAAAAGACTGATGGCGTCTCCGGAGAGAGTTTCATTTTATTATGTCCCCAAATTCTGTCCGCATCCATCAAATAGTAATTTTGGGACAGAATACAATTGACTGTATCTTGCAATCGAATTCTATCCTTATATTTCCCATCAAATCCATATAGTAGGAAATCATTATTCCATCCCAATAGATAAACGGTTCTCCGAACCGCATCAGCCCAAAAGCTCACTTTCCCCCATGAATCCTTTGCATATCCTTCCGGATCAGTACCTACGTGTCCAATATCCCGAATATACTTCCCGTTAGTACGGTCAAAAAGTTTCAGATTCTGATGGACAGAAGATACCAATATCGCACTATCCATAATTATGCACTCCGGATATTTTCCTATAATAGCCTGCTCATTAGTCTCCAAAGGAATATAACTTATGCTGGAAAACAAATTTTGTACAGATTGTCCTTCTGACAATCTACTCATTGCTTCCGCAACATTAATTACATTGCCATCAATCTGCTTTTCGGAACACGAAGTTACAACCAACATCAATAATAAAAAGAATTTCCACATATATCTCATACCATTTCTATTCATTACTCTGAAAGTAGTAAAATATCACTTATCATCATTAATTACATTATTTAATCGATTCCGGCTCCATCACAAGGCGAAAACCTCCATACTCGTCACTATAATTCTCAATGTCGTAATCAATGTACGACACCCGACACCCCTTTGCTGTTCCTCCCCAACTTCCACCTCGCAATATTCGGCGGAAAAAAAGATAAGTACCCTCAAAAGGCCATCCCGGATGGATAGACTTACCACCTTGCTTGTATTCTTTAGTGTACAAATCACCGCACCACTCCCAAACATTGCCACTCATATCATACAATCCCAATTCATTGCTTTTTTTCAGACCTACCGGACGGGTAGTTCCAGCTTCTCCATATTGTCCGCCAGAGGAATTCCCAACATACCAAGCCACCTCACTTACCTGATTGCTGCCACTGTATTTATAGTGCTTACTTTTGTGTCCACCACGCGCTGCGTATTCCCATTCGGCCTCAGTCGGAAGACAAAATGTTTTACCGGTCATAGCATTTAATCTACCGATAAACTCCTGCGCATTTTTCCAGCTTACATTTTCCATCGGGCAATCTTCGCATCCCCCATTAAACGGCAAAATGGAATCAGTATCCATAACCGCCCTCCACAGCCTTTGAGTAACTTCATATTTTCCTATGTAAAAATCAGATACCGACTCCTTACGTGCTGGTTTCTCGTTATCCTCACAGTCACATCCCTGCTCATCTGTACATCCCATCATAAATGTACCTCCTTTCACAAAAACCATCTCAATAGAATCCCCATTCACAACAACTATAAGTTGCTGAATAGGAGTTTCATTCGACTGACATCGAATAAAAACAGTTATAAGACATATTGCCAAAACAACAGTCAATGCTTTAACTCTTCTTTTCATACTTTCATTAAGAACATTCTCTTCCTTAGTATTTCATACTATATATACGAATAGCACAAACATACTAAAAACAAATGAATTACGAA
>OHAO01002583.1_pt1 | contig 10983 bp, 10 predicted proteins | sample 1577151 | NCBI WGS metagenome assembly OHAO01 (sample SAMEA3541585, study PRJEB24748) | human gut metagenome | biome: human gut; feature: human-associated habitat; material: faeces | place: China | collected 2012 | reverse complement strand
ATATAGAGGATCGCCTCGGAATCCATTTGTCCCACCGTCGCGCCGTGCGAGCATTTCACGTCATCGGCATAGATCTCCAGCTGGGGCTGGGTCGTGATACGCGCCGTCTCGCTCAGCAGGATGTTGCGGTTCTGCTGCTGCGCATCGGTGCGCTGGGCGTCGGGCGCCACATAGACCAGCCCGCAGAACTCCCCTACGGCCGTACCGCCCGCGACACCTTTTATATAAGAGTTGCTGCGGCAGTCGGGCACGTTGTGGTTCGTCCGCAGCCTGACGACGCAATGCTCCTGCCCGGCGGCGAGGAACGCTCCGCCCAACAGGCTTTCGGCACCCGGCCCGTCGAGATCGACCGTATAGGAGGCATTGGCGCTCGAAAGCTGCACCGCCGTGATATGGCAAAGACTGCGGGCAGCCTGTTTCACGGTCACCTCCGCAAAGGCTTCGGAAACGAATAACTCGGTCAATACGAAGCGTGCGCCCTTCTCCAGCACGATCTCCAGGGCCGACACCTCGGGCGAAGTATGGAGCACGGCCAGCCGCAGCGAAGCCCCCGCCGCAACCTCGACACGCATACGCCGGGGATCGACCGCAGCGAAAGGCTCGCTTTCCGTCCCGGCAACCCGAAACACTTCGCCCTCGGCCGTGCGGAACCCGCGGATAATATCGTAAAGCGCCGTCATTCCCTGTAATCGTTAATCAGCCAGTCGTAGCCCTCCTTTTCGAGCTTGAGGGCCAGCGACTTATCGCCCGAATGGATGATGCGGCCCTTGTAGAGCACATGCACCACATCGGGCACGATGTAATCCAGCAGACGCTGGTAGTGGGTGATGACCACCGTGGCGTTGTCCGCCCGGTGGAGTTTGGTGACGCCCGTGGCGACGATGCGCAGGGCGTCGATGTCGAGCCCCGAGTCGGTCTCGTCCAGGATCGCCAGCTTCGGATCGAGCATCGCCATCTGGAAAATCTCGTTCTTCTTCTTCTCGCCGCCCGAGAAGCCTTCGTTCACGGCCCGCGAGGTGAGTTTCGACGAGAGTTCCACCACGGCGCTCTTCTCGCGCATGAGTTTCAGGAATTCGGCGGCCGAAAGCGGCTCCTCGCCGCGGAACTTGCGCTGCTCGTTGACGGCCAGCTTCATAAAATTGGCCATCGTGACGCCCGGGATCTCCACCGGATACTGGAAGCCCAGGAACAGCCCCAGCCGTGCCCGGTCCTCGATGGGCATCGACAGCAGGTCGCGGCCCAGAAACTCGGCCGACCCTTCGGTGACGGTGAACTTTTCATTGCCCGCCAGCACCGACGCCAGCGTCGACTTGCCCGAACCGTTAGGTCCCATGATGGCATGCACCTCACCGGCCTTCACTTCGAGGTCGATGCCCCGGAGAATCTCCTTGCCGTCGACCGAGGCGTGCAGATTTTTTACCTTTAACATATCATCAACTTACTATTATTCTCGTTTCCTTTTTTCGCTCTCGCAGGTCGTTTCCACGGCGTTCCGCCGTGTTTGCAAGCCTGACCCCACCCTAAACCCCTCCCTCGGGAGGGGCTTATCGCATGCGACCGGATTGCAGACGCAAACAGCAAACTACCCTACGCTGCCTTCCAACTGGAGAGCCAGCAGTTTTTGCGCCTCGACGGCGAATTCCATCGGCAGTTTGGCCAGCACCTCGCGGGCATAGCCGTTGACGATCAGCCCCACGGCGTCTTCCGTCGAGAGTCCGCGCTGGTTGCAGTAGAACAGCTGGTCGTCGGAGATTTTCGAGGTCGTGGCCTCGTGCTCCACCACACCCGTCGGGTTGCGCACGTCGATCACCGGGAAGGTGTGCGCCCCGCACTTGTCGCCGATCAGCAGCGAATCGCACTGCGAGTAGTTGCGGGCGTTCTCCGCCCCCTTCGCCACGCGGACCATGCCGCGGTAGGAGTTCTCGCTCCGGCCCGCCGAAATGCCCTTCGAGACGATGCGGCTGCGGGTGTTGCGGCCGATGTGGATCATCTTCGTCCCCGTGTCGGCCTGCTGGAAATTGTTGGTCATGGCCACCGAGTAGAACTCCCCGACGGCGTTGTCGCCGGCGAGGATGCAGCTCGGGTATTTCCACGTGATCGCCGAACCCGTCTCGACCTGCGTCCACGACAGGCGGGCGTTCTCTCGGCAGATGCCGCGCTTGGTGACGAAGTTATAAATGCCGCCCCGGCCCTGCTTGTCGCCGGGATACCAGTTCTGAACGGTGGAATACTTCACCTCGGCGTCCCGCTCGACCACGATCTCGACCACGGCGGCGTGCAGCTGGTTCTCGTCGCGCTGCGGCGCGGTGCACCCTTCGAGGTAGCTCACGTAGGCGCCCTCGTCGGCCACGATCAGCGTGCGTTCGAACTGCCCCGTGCCGGCGGCGTTGATGCGGAAATAGGTCGACAGCTCCATCGGGCAGCGCACTCCCTTGGGGATGTAGCAGAACGAACCGTCGGAGAAGACCGCGGCGTTCAGCGCAGCGTAGAAGTTGTCGGTATAGGGCACGACGCTCCCGAGGTATTTTTTCACCAGCTCGGGAAAGTCGCGCAGCGCCTCGGAGATCGAACAGAAGAGGATGCCCTTCTCGGCCAGCACCTCCCTGAAAGTGGTCTTGACCGACACGGAGTCCATCACGGCGTCGACCGCGACGCCCGCAAGGGCCATCTGCTCTTCGAGCGGGATGCCCAGTTTGTCGAACGTGCGCTTCAGCTCGGGGTCGACCTCGTCCATCGAACCGAGCTGCTTTTTGGGCTTGGGAGCCGCGTAGTAGATAATGTCCTGAAAGTCGATCGGGGGGATCGTCAGGTGGGCCCAGGTCGGAGGCTCCAGCGTCAGCCAATGGCGGTAGGCCGCCACGCGCCGCTCGGTCATCCACTCCGGCTCGCCCTTTTTGGCGGAGATCAGCCGCACGACCTCCTCCGAAAGACCCTTGCCGATGGTTTCGGTTTCGATGTCCGTCGTGAAGCCGTACTTGTATTCCTGCTCTCCGATATTCTCCAGTATGTTTTTCTCGTTTTCTGCCATTACAAGCGAAATATCATGCAAAGATACAAAATTCCATTTACATTTTTACCATCTCCCCTGCAAATCCGGTTCCGCAACGGTCAAACGGCAAAAAAGAGGCGCGGAACGTTCCGCGCCTCTTTTTTGCGAAGCCTTCCGGCTACCTGGCGGCCCCGGTATCGTCGGTCGCCGTCCACACACTGTCGCCGGCAGCCCAGCTGGTCGGCAGACCCGTGATGTTGGGCGAGAGCACACCCGCCGTGGCCGAGAGGGTCATCGCATAGCCGGTTCCCGCGTCGCCGTCGCCCGAGCCGCCGAAATCGGCGACGCTGACCGTATTCGAAGGAATCGCGGGCCGGGCGACCTGCGGCATCTCGAACGGAAGGTTGCAGGCCGGGGCGTGTGCGCGGCATCCTGCGGCGGCTGCCAGGAGCGCCGCGGCTGCGCAAATCGTCACTTGTCTGAAGTTCATAAGAGAGATGGTTTTATTCGTATACGTAAAATTTTCGCAATTTCAGGTATACAAAAGTACACTGCCCCCGCTTATCGGACAGGGATTTTTTGACGCAAACGATGCACTTTTTCTCAAAACTGTCTGATCCGCGAAACGACGACCGGGGTCCGGGCCGCCCCCACCGACTCCATCAGTCCCAGGACGCATTCGGTATCGCTGCGGTCCTTGAGCCATTCGCTCTTGCGCCAGATCATCTCGAACGCGTAGTCGATCCGTCCGCGGGCATCGGGTGTGAGCTGGAAGAGGTAACTGGTCTTGTCGTCGGTCTGCGAAACGATCTGCCTCTGCGGCACGGCGACGGCCAGCCCGACGCTCTCGCGCTCCCACTTCACGGTGTCGTTTTCGGGGAAGTCGCGCCCGAAGGCGGCGATCACGTTATCGTTCTTACAAACCTCGCTTTCGGCCATCTTCATCACGCCGGTCGTGAAGACCAGTCCCCTGAAGTCGCCCTCGATGCGGTTTTCGACCTGCACGTCGCCGTGCCCGGCGTAAAGAATGTAGCGCGAGGTCATCGTGATCTCGCGCCCTCCGTAGCGCCACCCTTCGACCCGCATTTCGACCACCGTGCGGATGGGTCCGTCGGCCAGAATGCGCGCTTCGCGGCGTTTGAAATCGGTGATGTGGACCATCTTTCTCTTTTCGGCGTCCCAGCCCTTGAGCGTCCCCACGCCCACCGACCCGAAGACGCGCAGGTTGTCGTGGCCGTAGCCGCGGGAGAGCTGCTCGTCCGAAGGATACCACATCGTCTCGGCCAGCTCGAGCTGCGGACGCTTCTTGCCGTAGGTGTCGACGGTCTGCTTGTTGTCGAAATAGATGCGGTAGGCGGCGTACTCCGACTCGAAGGCCGGGCCGTGGTGGTGCAGTTTATGGTACATGTCGTTCTTCTCCAAGGAGGCGCAGCCGACGGCTCGCAGGGTCTTGTCGGGGTTCTTGAGCCACATCTGGGCATGTACGCGTTTTTTGAAAACGCGCTTGTCGGGGTCCGAGGAGTAGAGAACCTGGAAATTCTGGCTGCCGGAAATGTCAGAGACGAAGACCAGTTCGTCCAGTTCCCGGTCCAGCTGGGAGGGAATCCGGTGAACGCCGCCGAGCGACACGACGGCGCTCTGCGCCCACTCGGGCACATCGCGGATCACGACCGGACATTCGGCGCGCTTGCCCGTGACCGTCACACGGTAGAGGCATTTCCGGGTTTTGGCATTCAGGCTGCAAACGGCCCCGAGGACCAGCAAAAGCAAGAGAATCCGTTTCATGGCTATTCCAGTTTTTCGATGATTCGTTCCGGTCGTGCACAGCTTGGGAGAGCCGCCGGGGGCAGTCCGCCCGGGAAAGCGCACGGCGCAGCTTCGGGCAGCACCTCGGCGAGCGGCCGCCCGAAACGGTTTTCCGGCGCAGGCTGCGCTGCGGCGGACACCGCGACAAAAGCAGCACACCATATGTAATATGCAACGGGTGCGTTTCAAACCGGGGTCGAGGATTTACGCAAAAATACAAATTTTGACCTCATTTCTTTGTATTTCCCTAAAAAGATTCTATATTTGCACACCCTTTCGGAGTTAACAGCCGGAAGGCGTGTCCGGAGAGGTGGGTGAGTGGCTGAAACCACCGGTTTGCTAAACCGACGTACGGGGCAACCTGTACCACGAGTTCGAATCTCGTCCTCTCCGCAAAAGCCGACACGCAAAGCGGCTATAAAACAGAAAACCCTGCAAGATCAACGACTTGCAGGGTTTTACTTTTCCGGTCTGCGATTGTTGTCGTCGTTGGAGAGCGGGATTACGCGTGATCCGGAAACCGAACGGCTTCCGCCTCCGGACGATATGGCTCCGCCCGGAGGACGGAAGGTTTGGAACGGTTCTTGCCAGACTCAAGCCTGCAATACAAAGTTCCGAGCCTCAAGATGTTAAAGGAAGGGTTTCTGTTCACGTTCATATCCGCCTTCATGGCGCTGTTCCCGGTGGCCAACCCGGTGGGAGCCGGATTCCTGGTCAACGGACTGCTGTCGGGGCTGAACGACGAGGACCGCAGGTCGATCATCCGCAGAATCGTCACCGACTATCTGCTCGTCGGGCTGGGCAGCCTGGCCGTGGGGCATTTCGTGCTGTCGCTTTTCGGGCTTTCGCTCCCGGTCATCCAACTGGGCGGAGGACTGCTGATCTGCCGCACCGCCCTGCAATGGCTCGGCGATTCGGACTCCTCGGTGGGACGGACGCAGGGCAAGGACGTCAACCCCATTCACAAATCGGCCATCGAGTCGCAGATCTTCTACCCGATCACCTTTCCCATCAGCATCGGCCCGGGCAGCGTCTCGGTCATCCTGACGCTGATGGCGTCGGTCAGCATGAAGAACGGCTGGGCGCGGGGCCTGCTCTCCTACGCGATCATCGCGCTGGTCATCGTACTGATGTGCCTGATACTTTATCTGTTCCTGTCGCAGGGCGAACGGATCATCCGCAAAATCGGCAACAGCGGCAGCATCGTCATCAACAAGATGGTCGCCTTCTTCACCTTCTGCGTCGGCGTCCAGATCGTCGTGACGGGCATCGCCAAGCTGTTCAACCTGCATGTCTGACCGAAAACCGGCCTCCCCGTCCCGGCCGGTCACTCCATTTCAGTCAGATGCTTCCAGTAACGACGGGGCATCATACGGCGCTGCTGGCGTTCGTTGATGCGCTGGGGGATCGCCAGCGCCCGGAAATAGTTTTTCCACAGCAGCTGAAACTGCCGCTCGTCCTCGGCGAGCCATTCGTCGGCAAGTTTGTCGGCGATCATTCCCCGGTCGTCCTCCAGCGTGACGCACCGCGCCGTATGCCCGTCGTAATAGTAGCCGCAATCGCGCCGCCTGTCGTAGATCAGCCACCGCTGGTCGGCGAAACGGTCGGTGAAATAGTCCACCGCCAACGGCAGGGCGTCGTGCTCGGGCGTGACGGCGGCGAAATAGGTCCCGTCGGCGGCTTTCTGGAGGCGGACGAACTGTTTGAGACGTTCCCGCTCGTGGGAGACCTTGAGCGCCAACTGGAAAAGGGACTTCATGTCGGGATCGGCCTGGTCGGCCACGACGCCTCCGCCCTCGTCGAAAACGCGGCGCAGACAGCGCAGCATCAGCAGGTCGCCCTGCGGCTGCTCCCCGTGCCAGGCATAGACGAACATCGAACGGGTGCGGGCGGTCAGCCGCCGTTCCAGTCCCCGCCACACACGGCCGGCATGCGCCTCGTCGGTCGCAACGTCGTGGACGCGCTCCGTAAAAAGCGGTTCGGGTTCCCCGGGGCCGATCAGCGCCTCGGGAAACGCCCGCATCGAGTAGGCATCGAACAGGGCCGACAGCAGCCCGTCGAAGGATTTGTCATATCGGAAAACCAGCATCGCGTCAGAAAAGGGTCAGTTGGCCTTCGTTATTACCCGTTTTCCGCCGCTGCGGAGCGGTCAGCAGGCGGCGCACCTGCTCGGGGCGCAGTTCGTTGACGCCCTGCCCCGCAGTAAGTTCCCGGCAGCTGATGAAATACTGCGCCTTCTTCATCACCACGCCGATCTGCCGCAGCGACTGCTGCGTCAGCGTCCGGTAGCGGCGCGAGGAGACGATCAGCCGGGCCGACTTGACCCCGATGCCCGGCACGCGCAGCAGAGCCTCGTAGTCCGCACGGTTGACATCGACAGGAAAAAACGCGGGATTCCGCAAAGCCCAGGCCAGCTTGGGGTCGATGTCGAGATCCAGCCGGGGCGTCTGCTCGTCGGCGATCTCCTCGGCGCGGAACCCGTAGAAACGCATCAGCCAGTCGGCCTGGTAGAGCCGGTTCTCGCGCACGAGCGGCGCCTTGTCGAGCGCCGGAAGCCGCTTGTCGTAGGGATTGACGGGAATGAAGCCCGAGTAGTAGACCCGCTTCATCGTGGGCCGTCCGTAGAGGGCCGACGAGAGCAGCAGGATGTCGCGGTCGCTCTCATCCGTGGCCCCGACGATCATCTGCGTGCTCTGCCCGGCAGGAGCGAAGCGGGGCGCATGGCGGAAGCGCGTACGCTCCTCGGCGCTCTGGAGCACCCCCTGCTGGATGTAGCTCATCGGGCGGTAGATGCTTTCGTAATTCTTGTCGGGAGCCAGCAATTGCAGGTTGCGTTCGGTCGGGATTTCGATGTTGACGCTCATGCGGTCGGCGTAGCGTCCGGCCTCGGCCACCAGTTCGCGGCTGGCACCGGGAATGCTCTTCAGATGGATGTACCCGTTGAAACGGTGCACCGTGCGCAGGTCGCGGGCCACGCGGACCATGCGCTCCATCGTATAGTCGGGATCGCGGACGACGCCCGACGAGAGGAAAAGCCCCTCGATGTAGTTGCGGCGATAGAACTCGATGGTCAGTTCGGCCAGTTCGCCCGGTGTGAAGGCGGCGCGCGGAATGTCGTTGCTGCGGCGGTTGATGCAGTAGGCGCAGTCGTAGATGCAGACGTTGGTGAGCATGATCTTCAGCAGCGAGACGCAGCGTCCGTCGGCCGTAAAGGAGTGGCAGATGCCCCACCCCGCGGCGCTGCCCACCCCGCCCGCACGATGCTTGCGCGTCACGCCGCTCGAAGCGCACGAAACGTCGTATTTGGCCGACTCGGCCAGCACCTTGAGTTTTTCGAGCACCGTCTCCTTCATGGCGGCAAGTTATCGCTTTTTTCGGGAAAAACAGAGGTCCCGCGGGTAATTTTTCGCTCTTTTTCCCGATGTCGCTGGGCGTGTGGAAAATAGGGAAAAACAAAAAACGGGGCGGTAAAAACCGCCCCGCTCCGTATGGTATGGGGAGAAACGCTCTCCCGGAGATCCGTTCTGAAATAAAATCCGGAATTAGTACCGGTTGCGACCGTAACCGCCGCCGTTGCCGCCGTAGCCTCCGCGATTGCCGCATCCGAGGATTTTCGTCAACACATGATAGAGGGTGAAATGCTGTTGGAGACGAGCCACGTTGACCGTGATCGTCTGACCCTCGAAGCTGGTTCCGTTGAGCTGGTCGATGGCCTTCTGACCCTCTTCCTCATTGGGCATCTCGACGAAGCCGAAACCGCGCGAACGGCCCGTCTCCCGGTCGGTAATAACGTTAGCCGACGCTACTTCGCCGAACTGCATGAATAAATTTCCTAAGCCCTCACTGCTCGTGCCCCAGCTCAGATGCGAAACATAAATGTTCATTCTCTTGATAAGTTAATTAAAAAAGTGTTATTTGTTACTGATAACTATTCGTACTGCATTCATTCCCCGCGTGCCGCGTTCGAGTTCGAACGTCACCCGGTCCCCTTCGGCAATGCCCGCCGGGGCGTTGGTGATGTGAAAAAAGTATTTCTCGGAACCGGCGGCATCCTTGATGAAGCCGTAGCCTTTGGATGCGGTGAAATATTCCACCCGGCCGCTCATCGGCTCCTCCTCCTCGATTTCCGACTGTCTCGGGACCGAAATTTCGATCTGCGAGGCGTCGATCTCCTCCTTGGGCTTCACATCCTGCGGGGTCGTGTGAAGGACGCCGTTTTCGTCGACATACGCCAGCATGTCCTCGAAACTGCGGCTCCCGCCGCTCAGACGCTCCTCCTTTTTCTTCTGCTTGTCCTGACGTTTGGTCTGCTTTAATTTCTCTCTTTCTCTCTTTCCCGATGTAATTCGTTTGGCCATTTATCAATTATTTTTTTGCAAATACCGAAGCGCACAAGGCGCACCGCTCCCAACAAAAGAGCAAGCTAATGAGGTCGATTTTGAGAATGGGGGAAACCGCGATGGACTGCGGGATCAAACACTTACAAAGAAAGATTCAAAACAAAACTCGATTGTTTGGCAACAAAGATACACATTTTATTCCAGAAATCCTATTTTTCCGGATTTTATCTCTTCCGCCGCATCTTTTTACCCGCCGAAAGCCCTCTGCCGCCCCTGTATTTCAAATTCGTTTCAGATTTACGCTCCAACTTTGCATCGCGGTTCCCCGGACTCTGCATATTTTTTGTACTTTTGTCCGACATGCAACCGAAAGAGAATTAACAGAAAGATACGATGAAAAAATTCCCGATCCTGCTCCTGCTGACCGCCTGCTGGTCGCTGGCCGCGGCACAGGAGAGGCCGCAGGTCCCTGCGGCGCAGAAACGCAACCTCCGCACCGAAATCATCGCGGCCGATTCGACCGGCGAACTGCTGGCACAGCTGCGCAACATGCCCAACATCGAGATCGGCAAGGGCATCACCTTCCGGCCCAAAAACGACTGGTTCGAACTGACGATGCGCTTCCGCATGCAGAACCTTCTGGCGCTGTCGTTCGACGACGACTTCACGCTCACCAAGACCGAAGCCCGCGTCAAACGGCTGCGGCTGCGCTTCGACGGTTACATCTATTCGCCCAAACTGGTCTACTCGGTCCAGCTGGGATTCACCTCCTACGACACAGAGCTGCTGCCCGGCGGCGACATGAACATCGTGCGCGACGCCATCGTCTACTACGTGCCCAACGCCACCTGGAACATCGGCTTCGGGCAGACCAAGATCAAGGCCAACCGCGCGCGGATCAACTCGTCGAGCGCCCTGCAATTCGTCGACCGGAGCATCGTCAACAGCGAATTCAACCTCGACCGCGACTTCGGGTTCTTCGGCGAATACAACATGCGCCACGGCGAGGGCTTCAACCTCTCGGCAAAAGGCTCCGTCACGCTGGGCGAAGGCCGCAACTGGGGCAGTTCGCCGACCGGAGGGCTGGCCTATACGGGGCGTCTGGAACTCTATCCGCTGGGACGCTTCAAGTCGAAGGGCGACGTCATCGAGGGCAACTACGAATTCGAGGAGCGGGTGAAGATTCTGCTCGCCGGAGCCTACTCCTACAACCACAAGGCCTCGCGGCTGAAGGGTCAGCGGGGAGCCGTGATGCCCGGCGACGCCACACGCAACCTGGGGTCCTATTTCGTCGATTTCATCCTCGAATACCGGGGCTTCGCCTTCTACACCGATTTCATGGGCCGTTCGTGCAGCGACCCGCTGTTCAGCCCCGAAACCGGAGCCTTCGTCTACAACGGGCAGGGTCTCAACGTGCAGACCAGCTACCTGTTCAACAAAAAATGGGAAATCGCCCTGCGCAACTCGACGCTGTTCCCGGACAGCGAAGTGCAGCCGCTGGCCGGATACCGCAACTGGAACCAGACCACGCTGGGCATCACGCGCTACATCATCGGCCACAGCCTCAAAGTGCAGGCCGACATGTCGTACAACACCCGGAGCAGGTCCATAGACCCCAATTACAACCGCTGGGAGATCCGCTTCCAGCTGGAGCTGGGGCTTTGACGGAGAGAAAAGGCCGTCCGAAAAGTCCCCCGAAAAAAAATCACCTGAACAGGAAATTCGACGTGAAGCACATCGGGCGGCGCGACGTCTTCCCGCTCACCCGCGATGCCAAGGAACTGCTTGACGGGACGTGGCTGCGGTAGCCCCCTTCAGTTCCCTTTTCCGCGCAGGCGGCACCGACAC
>OHAO01002579.1_pt1 | contig 10999 bp, 8 predicted proteins | sample 1577151 | NCBI WGS metagenome assembly OHAO01 (sample SAMEA3541585, study PRJEB24748) | human gut metagenome | biome: human gut; feature: human-associated habitat; material: faeces | place: China | collected 2012 | reverse complement strand
TTGCAAAGAAGAACCGGGTCAAGCAATGCAGAAGCGGTATCTGCGTGGTCCTCAACTTTATCTGTCGGGGAGGGATCAGCCCTTGTGCCCGGCGGGCTTGCAGCGGAAGGTGTAGCAGCCCTCGGCGCAGCGGACGCCCTGAGCGTCCTCCACCCAGACCTGCATCACCACGATCTGCCGCCCCATGCGGACGCTCTCTGCCCGGCAGCGCAGCAGTCCCGGTTGGGCCGGGGCCAGATAATGCAGGTCGTAGTTCACCGTCCGGCAGGTGCTGCCACGGCTGCAGGCCGCCGTTCCCGCCACATGATCCATCATGGCAGCGTAGACCCCGCCGTGGACGATGCCCAGCGGGTTCAGCATCCCGTCGCCTGCCGTCAGTTCCCCCTCGGCCCAGCCGTCGCCGATGCCGGTGACGTGGAGCCCCAGCCCGTGGGTGAAGGTGCCGGGGCGGTTGGCAAGCTCCATGACGTCCTGCCAGATCTGTTCCTGTTGTGTCATATGATGCTCCTTTTCCTGGAAAGAAACCGGCTCCCTGCCCACAGGCAGGGAGCCGATGCTCTTACGAAAATGCTTACAGATAGTTCCGCATACCCTCGGTGGCCAGAGATTCGTCCGCCGTGATGGTCACGGTGAACTTGACGCTGTTCTTCTCGCTGAAGCGCTCCAGCCAGTTCAGGAACTTCTCCACCGCCATCAGGTCGCTGGTGCCGGCGATCTTGCACAGGTTGTCCACGAAAACGTGGGAAATATCGTAATTGCCCGCATACAGACCGCTGATAAAGCCACGCAGGCACTCAAAAGAATCCACGGAATATTCGCTGGCGTTCACCAGACGAACGTTATAGCTGATGTTATAGGTCATGTCGGCGCTGGGTTCCATGCAGACGACGCTGCCGTTCTCCGCCTCCACGGCGTTGTGGATCAGGTCGATGAGCTGCTTGGTCTTACCGGCCCCGTTTGCGCCCATGATCAATCTAACCATAAGTATCACTCCTCTTGATAAGATCGGGATGGTTATTCCCTGTCATTAAGATACCATATTGCCGACCAAATGGCAATGGAAAAAACGCTATTTTACAGATTTGTAGAAATGGTGTAAAGAGGCGGTCAAGCTCTGTGCAGTTTTTCCGCCAGTTCCTGCCGCAGGGCCTCGTAGCCGGGCTTTCCCAGCAGGGCAAACATATTCTTCTTATACGCCTCCACCCCCGGCTGGTCGAAGGGATTCACGTCCAGCAAGTAGCCGGACAGGCCGCAGGCGTACTCGAAGAAGTAGATGAGCTCACCCAGCGTGAAGGCATTGATCTGGCCGGTGCGGAGGATGATGTTGGGGACGCCGCCCTCCACATGGGCCAGCAGTGTGCCGTCCATGGCTTGCGTGCGGATGAAATCCACGTCCTTCCCGGCCAGAAAGTTCAGGCCGTCGCCGTCGGTCTCATCCAGCGGCACCACCTGCGGCCGGTGGGAAGCACCGAAGCGCACCACCGTCTCGAACAGGGAACGCTCCCCCTGCTGGATATACTGACCCATGGAGTGCAGGTCCGCCGTGAACTCCACACTGGCGGGGAAGAGACCCTTGTGCTCCTTGCCCTCGGACTCGCCGTACAGCTGCTTCCACCACTCCGCCATGAACCGGAAGCTGGGCTCGTAGGCCGCCAGCACCTCGATCTTCTTGCCGGTGCGGTACAGCTCATACCGGGCGGCGGCATACTGCCAGGCGGGGTTTTCCGCCATGTCCGTCTTGGCGCAGACCTCCATCATAGTCTCGGCACCCTCCATCAGCTGGCAGATATCCACCCCCGCCACGGCGATGGGCAGCAGGCCCACGGCGGTGAGGACACTGTACCGGCCGCCGATGTCGTCAGGCACCACGAAGGTCTCGTAGCCCGCTTGATCCGCCAGAGCCTTCAGCGCCCCCTTGCGGCGGTCGGTGGTGGCGTAGATGCGCCGGGCCGCCTCCTCCGAGCCGTACCGCTCCTCCAGCAGCTTCCGGAAGAAGCGGAAGGCCACCGCAGGCTCCGTGGTGGTGCCGGACTTGGAGATGACATTGACGGAGAAGTCCACCCCCTCCAGCAGGTCCATAAGCTCTGCCATCTGGTCGGAGGACAGGCCGTTGCCGGTGAAGTAGATGTTGGGGGTGTCCTTCTTTTTCAGGTTATAGTTGGGGGAGCACAGGCACTCGATGACGCCCCGTGCGCCCAGATAGGAGCCGCCGATGCCGATGACTACCAGCGCCTGAGAGTCCTGCTGAATTTTTCGGGCCGCCGCCTGAATGCGGGCGAACTCCTCCCGGTCATGCTGCCGGGGCAGCTGCACCCAGCCGGTGAACTCGCCGCCTGCGCCGTCACCGTGCTGCAAATGACTGTGGGCCAGCCGCAGCTGGGCGGCACGGGCCTCCTCGTAGGGCAGCGGGATAAACTGCCGGATATGGGACAGATCCATCTGTATCATATCAGATGCCTCCTCTGTACAATTTGGTTTATCATACAACGTTTTCCCGTGGAATACAAGAGGAAACCTACCCAAAAGCGGCTTTCAGCCGGCAAAAAATGCCGCCGACAGCATCCGGCGCAGCATGGTACCGAAGGTAAGGCGCTCCACGCTCTGCGCCGCCCGGATGGGGATGGACTGCACCGTCTCGCCGGCGGCATCCGTCACTGTCAGAGTCCCCAGTTCCTGTCCGGCGGACACCGGGGCCTCCACCTGTTCCGCCAGTGTGACGGACTGGGACAGACCCCCGGCCTGACTTTTCTGCACCAGCGCCACCGCCTCCTGCGGGTCGATGCAGGGCTGCACCGTCTCCGTCTCCCCCAGCACCACCGGGATGGCGGGGAAAGGCTCCTCCGGCGCCGTGTGCAGCAGGGCATAGGTGGAGAAACCGTAGTTCAGCAGAGCCTTGGCATCCTCGAACCGCTGCTGGCCGGTGGGGGACTTCAGCACCACGGCGATGAGCTCCATGCCTTCTCGCTCCGCCGTGGCGGACAGGCAGTATTTGGCGCTGTCGGTGGAGCCGGTTTTCAGACCCGTGGCCCCGTCGTAGAACCGGATCAGCTTGTTGGTGTTGGCCAGCTGGAAGGTGCCGTCCCGCAGGGTGTCCATCCAGATGGTGGTGTAGCGGCGGATGTCCGGGTGCTTTTCTATGAGCTCCCGGCTCATGAGGGCGATGTCCCATGCACTGGTGACGTGGCCCTCCGCCGGAAGGCCGGTGCAGTTGACGAAGTGGGTGTCCGTCATGCCCAGCTCCTTGGCCCGTGTGTTCATCTGCTCCACAAACAGCTCCGTCACCCCGGCCACGCACTCCGCCAGCGCCACGGCGGCGTCGTTGCCGCTGGCCACGCACACCGCCTTCAAAAGATCGTCTACGGTGATCTGCTCACCCTCCGACAGGTAGACATGGCTGCCGCCCATAGAGGCGGCGTAGGCGCTGACCGTCACCACATCGTCGTAGTGGAGGCTGCCCTTTTCGATGGCCTCCATGGTCAAAAGCAGCGTCATCACCTTGGTGACACTGGCCGGCTCCAGTGCCTCGTGCTCATTTTGGGCGTACAGCACCTGTCCCGTCTCTTTCTCCATCAGCAGCGCCGCCTCCGCCCGTATCGGCAGCTCCACCGCTCCGGCCTGTGTCGGCGTCAGCGCCAGCACCAGCAGGAGCGCCGCCCATAAGCCCGCCATCCGTCTCATATGCAGCCCTCCGTTCCGTTTTGTTTCCAGCATATGCGGCGGTGAAATTTTCATGCCGCCGTCGACAAAATTTCCGGTTGCAAAGGCGGGGGATATCTGCTATAATGAGCAGGTATTCAAAATGCAGGGTTAGTACATCGGTAGTACATCGGCTTCCCAAGCCGAGGAGGCGGGTTCGATTCCCGTACCCTGCTCCAAAAAAGGACTTCAAGAGAAATCTTGAAGTCCTTTTCCTTTTGCCTGAAAACCGTTGTGCCACAAGGCTTTGCGGGATTTGCACTATGGGAATTGCTGCGACATTTTCATAAAAATTTTATAAGGGTTGCATACACAAGGGCAACAAACTACTGCCTGACACAGTGATATAAGAGGCTTTTCATGGATGGCCTAATCTGTTATAGTAGAAAGGAAGAAGTTTGTGCGTAGCTTGAAGTATAAATATTGGAAATCCGTCATCGATCTCCGAAGATGTATGGAATGCAAAAAGCATCAAGGGAAAATTTACTTGCTCTATGATATTATTCCAGAAGAACCACCGCTCCATCCTAATTGTCGCTGCTCTGTTCAACGCTTAGTGGCAAAACGGCTGGCACAGCGACAAAGATTGGCCTGCGGGGGGCCGATTGGTGGCTAAAAACTTTTCGTCAGCTACCTGGATACTATATAACTGAGGACGAAGCTACCAAGTTAGGATGGATTCCGATTTTAGCAAATCTTGTCAGTGTTGCACCTGGTAAGATGCTGACAAAGGGCGTTTACAAAAACAGAGACAAGCGGCTCCCCGATGCACTTGGACGAATATGGTACGAGGCTGACATCAATTACTCTTTTGGTTACCGAGGCGGTGAACGAATTCTCTACTCCAACGATGGATTGATTTTTGTTACTTACGACCATTACGCCACATTTGTCGAGATTGTTTGACAGAAAGGAGCTTTGTTATGAATTACTATGGTTATATGCCCATCACAACTGACCCCGTCCTGCTGAATCTGGACGGCTGCAAGGACTGGGGCGGGTTACACCAGCGCATCCGCAAGACATTTGGGCTTCCGGACTATTACGGGGAAAACTGGGATGCCATGTGGGATTGCCTGACGGATGTGTTTTTGCAGCCGGTGCAAAGGCACATTGTGGTGGAGGGCTTTGACGCCATGCCGCAGGGGCTGCGGGCGTACGCCGCTCCGATGCAGGAGATTTTCAGTGACCTTCAGGAGAAATACCCTTGGGTCTCGGTCACATACCGCTGATCGCAGGGACAGCAAAAGCTATGGGCAGCCAGAGGGAGGAAGGACACCCCGCAAGGGTGTCCTTCCTGCTGTTATGCCCTGATAGCGTGCGCTGTCGAAGGACAGCACACGTTTTTCACCGGATATCGTACTTTTTCATCTTATAGGCGAGGTTCTGCTTGCTGACCTGCAGCTCCGCCGCCGTTTTGGTGAGGCTGCCGCCGTTGCGGCGGTAGGCGTCCTCGATGAGCAGCACCTCGTACCGAGCCAGCATCTCATGGAGGGGCAGGCCTCGGACGTCCTCGGCGTGCATGGTGTCCACCGCCAGCCGGGAGAGGATGTAGTTGGGGATATCGTTGCGGGTGAGGATGGCGGTGTGATTGTTGTGGAAGGCGGATTCGATGACGTTTTTCAGCTCCCGGACGTTGCCGGGCCAGTTATAGGCCAGAAAGATATCCTGTACCTCGCTGCTGTATGCCATGATCTGCTTGTGGAATTTCTTGTTGTAGTGCTTGCGGAAATATTCCATCAGCAGGGGGATATCCCCCTTCCGCCGGTACAGCTCCGGGATATCGTACCGCAGCACGCACAGGCGGTAGAAGATATCCTCCCGGATCTTATTCCGCTCTACGCAGCCCTCCGGGTCCTCGTTGACGGCGGCGATGATCCGCACGTTCACCTGCTTTTCCTCCTTGGCACCGATGCGGCGGATGCACTTGTCCTCCAGCACCCGCAGCAGCTTGGCCTGCGCCGTCAGCTCCATGGAGTTGATCTCGTCGAGGAACAGCGTGCCGCCGTCGGCCAGCTCGAACAGGCCCGGCGTATCCTTAGCCCCGGTATAGCTGCCCTTGGTGGTGCCGAAGAGGATGCTCTCCAGCAGAGTGCTGGGGATGGAGGCACAGTTCTGCTTGATGAAGGGGGCATCCTTGCGGCGGCTGGTTTTCTGGATGGCGTTGACGATGAGCTCCTTTCCGGTGCCGGTCTTGCCGTAGACCAGCACATGGGCATCGCTGTCGGCGGTCTGCAAGATCTTCTCCTTGATGCGGATCATCTCGCCATCCTGCGTGACAATGTCCTCCAGCGACTGGTCGGAGGTGTTGTAGCTCTTGGTGAGGGCGCTGATGAGACTGATGTCGAAGCTCAGCCGCCGCTCGGTGACGTGGGCATCCTTGTAGATGACCATATCGATGACGCCCACCACTTCGCCGTGCTCCTTAATGGGGACGGCGCTGCAGTTGGCATCCATGGCGTCCCCCTTGTAGTTGATATAGGTCTGCTCGTAGTTGATGAAGCTCTCTCCTGTTTTCAGCGCCCGGCAGATGTAGCTGTCCTCCCGCTTCAGGGTGGGATAAATTTCAAAGAGACTGCGGTTCAGAGGCTCGTCCTGCCGCAGGTTTACCAGATCGGGATAGGCGGTGTAGTAGTGGCGGATGATGCAGTTTTTGTCCACCACCATCAGGCCGTCCACATAGTCCACCAGACGGAGCATTTGTTCAAAGTTCTTGTTCATAGTTCATACCTCCTGAGAAAAAGAATGGGGAAGGGGCGAGACAAAAAATCTTGACACGGCGCAGAGCAAGGGCGGAAGTGAAAGGTGGCTGCACTGCCGGATCGGGTGACTATTTGGCGAAAACGCCGAGTTTTCCGGAAAAATCTTGTGAAAACCGCTGGACGAGGAGCGGAACTTGCGGAATAACCGTGGAAGCTGTCATGCTGGCACGGGAGTTGCTATTTAGTTTGGCATCAACTAAATATGTGAGGAGATACCATGAGCGATCATAAAATCAAGAATAAAGAGAGCCTGCTGTCCCACGGAGACGCCGGGGCCAAGGCGCAGGTGCTGGAGCTGACGGAACGGGTGCTGCAACGGCTGGATGCCCGGAAGCGACTCCACGAGATGATGCATCGGGAGGGCAGCGAGCTGGTCATCGGCAGCCGCCGCCACGATCTGAGCCGGTACCGTCATGTGTACGCTTTTTCCTCCGGCAAGGCGGGCAATCACATGGCACGAGCCTTCGAGGATCTGCTGGGGGAGTATCTGACGCTGGGCGTTACCATCATCAAGCTTCGGGATGAGGAGGACGTCTATCGAAAGACGGAGGTCTATGTGGGCGGGCATCCCCTGCCCAATGAGGAGGGCATCCGGGGCTGCCAGCGGATGATCGACATCGCAGAGCAGATGGGGCCGGACGACCTGCTGCTGCTGGGCCTCACCGGCGGATGCTCAGCGCTGATGGGCTACCCGGTGGAGGGAACCACGCTGGAGGATCTGCAGGAGGCCACGGATGTGATGCTGAAAGCCGGGATGTGGGTCATGGACATCAACGACATCCGGGGGCATCTGTCCCGCATGAGCCGGGGAAGGCTGGGGCAGCACATCCACGGGGCCAAGATCCTCTGCTTCGAGATCTGGGACGCCGTGGGGCTGGATGATATCACCGATTATACGGAGCCGGTACCCATTATGGGAACCCCTGTGGGCTACGACACCGTGACCTTCCAGGACATCGGTGCCATCCTCCGCAAATACCACATCGAGGACAAGCTGCCCCGCAATGTGGCCCGGTATCTGCTGGACTATGACCCGGCGCAGGAAACGCCTCAGACCATGACCAACGATGTGGATTACTATATCGTCAATACCCTGCCGGACTCCTGCCAGGCGGCGCTGGAGGCGGCGGAGGAGATGGGAATACCCGCCCATGTGCTGACCACCTACGCCGAGGGGGAGAGCCGGGACTACGGCACCTTTATGGCCTCGCTGGCTCATGAGGTGGTGAAGAACGAACGACCCTTCCGGGCGCCCTGCTTCCTGTTCTCCGCCGGGGAGACGACCACCGCCATTCCTGACAGCAGCCTCATCCGGGGTCATGGTGGCCCGTCACAGGAAATGACGGCGGCCTTTGCCGTGGCAGCGGAGGGGTTGAAGAATGTGTGCCTGCTGTCCATGGACAGCGAGGGTACCGACGGCACCACCCCGGTGGCAGGCGGCCTGACCGACGGCACCACCGGGACTGCTGCTGCAGAGCGGGGCATCGATCTGCGGAAGGCGCTGCGGGAGCACGCCGCTTATGAGGCGCTGGAGCCGCTGGGGGATACGGTGCTCACCGGGAACACGGGAACCAATTTGTGCGATTTTAATGTGCTGTACATCGGTACACAGGAGTAAGGAGGAACTATTATGAAAATTCAGGATTTGCGGGCCAGAGAGATCATCGACTGCAAGGGAAAGCCCCTGCTGGAGGTGGATATCATCACCGAGGACGGCACCATGGGCCGGGCAGCGTCCCCCTCCGGTATCTCCGCCGGGGAACACGAGGCTATGGTGCTGCGGGACGGTGACCAGAGCCGTTATGACGGCAACGGCGTCCGCAAGGCCGTGGAGATGGCGGAGAAGGTGGTCCTGCCTGCCATCCAGGGCATGGACGTGCTGGATCAGCAGGCGCTGGACCGCCGTCTCATGGAGCTGGACGGCACCCCCAACAAGTCCCGTCTGGGGGGCAATGTCACGTACAGCACGTCGCTGGCGGTCATGCGGGCCGGATGCCAGCTGCGCCATGTGTCCCAGTACCGCTATCTGAACCCCGGTGACATTCGCACCATCCCCCTGCCCACCTCGGATATGTTCGCCGGAGGCAGCTATGAGGACGACACCATGCCGGTGCAGGAGACCACCATTGTTCCCTATAAGGCATCCTCCATTGCCGAGGCCACGGAGATCCTCTGCAAGGTCTATAAGAAGCTGCCGGAGGTCATCCGGGAGTTTCAGGGGGGTCGCCGTCCGGAGATCGGCGCCATGTCGGAGTATATGGCCCCCAGCACCGATTTCATGGACTGTCTGGATATCCTCTATGAGACGGCCAAGCGCTGCCGCTGCGAGGAGAAGATCGCCTTCCATATGGACTGCGCTTTCAGCGAGATCTACGACGCCAAGCGGGGAACCTATCACTACTGCGGCCGGGAGGTGGATCTGGACGAGATCATCGGCATCCTGAAGCAGGCCACAGAGAAGTATAACTTCCTCTACATCGAGGATCCGGTGGACGAAAACGACTGGGAGGGCTGGGTGAAGGCCGCCAAGGCGCTGGATCGCACCACCCTCTGCGGCGACGACCTCACCGTCACCAACATCGACTATCTTCGCAAGGCGCTGGACATGGGGGCCTGTGGGGCCTTCGTCTTTAAGCCCAATCAGGTGGGGACCGTTACGGAGGCCATGGAGGCCCAGCGGTATGCCGTGGAGCACGGGATGTTCTCCATCCCCTCCATCCGGGCGGGCGGCGTCAGCGACGACCCTGTGGCGGATATGGGCATCGCCGGCGGAGCGGCGGCGGTGAAGCTGGGCCCGCCCAAGTTCGGCCACGCCATTCACATCGTCAACTCTCTGCTGCGGGCGGAGACGGAGCTGCCGGAGGCCAAGCCCTTCGACTTCTCGCCCTTCGTGAAGTTCTGAGGCACTTGCCCCTATTGTAAGAGATACTAAGGGAAAATACAAGATTTTTTACAGGAAAGTCAGTAAAACCGGATACGACGTAAAAATATTTTTACCAATTTGATCTCTACACCCCCTCAAGTAGGAGACCGCAGCGGACGCAGAACACGGCGGCGCTGCGGTCTCCTTGCGAAAAAACGGCTTGCGCCGGGGCGGTGGATGCACTATAATAATAAAAAAGTCCCGTGCAGGGAAATCGGGGAGGGAAGCACAGTGGAACTGGAGCTGAGGCAGGAGCAACAGCTGTCCATGCGGCAGCTGCACAGCCTGCGGCTGCTGCAAATGGGGCGGCTGGAGATGCGGGAGTATCTGGAGACCGTGGCGCAGGAGAACCCCACGGTGGAGCTGGAGCTGCCCCAAGAGGAGGAGCCTCTGACCCGGCAGGCCGAGCGCTGGCTGGACCGCTGGCGCTGGCTGGAGGAAAACGACCGCCAGAACAGCTACTATGAGCGGCCCAATCAGGAGGAAGAGGACTCCCCCATGAACCGTATCGGCACCGACGGCGGTTTGGCGGAGACGCTGGAGAGCTTCCTGTGCCGCCAGATCGCCGGACTGGAGGTGCCGGAGCGGCAGCGGCAGCTGCTTTACTATCTGGTGGGCTGTCTGGAGGACAGCGGGTATCTCACCACACCGCCGGAGGAGCTGGCTGTCGGGGCCGGTGTGCCGGAGGAGGAGCTGCGCCGCGGCATCGCACGGCTGCAGACGCTGGAGCCGGCGGGGGTGGGGGCTGCGGATCTGAGCCAGTGCCTGTACCTGCAGCTGCAGCGCATCGGAGACGACGGCCCCGCCACCCAGATCGTGCTGCATCATCTGGAGGCGCTGGCCAGGAATCGCTATCACCAGATCGCACAGACCCTGCACATCTCGCAGGAGGAGGTGCGCCGGGCCCAGCAGCGCATCCGGCAGCTGGATCCCCGGCCGGGGCGGCAGTTCAGCCCGCCGGAACCGGCCCCCATGGTGTACCCGGATGTGTTCGTGGTGGAGCAGGAGGGGGAGTTCGTCTGCGATGACCACCGGCGTCCGGCCCCCATGCTGCACCTGAACCGGTATTATCAGGATCTGTACCGCCAGACGGATGATCCGGAGGTCAAAAAGTATCTGGCGGAGAAGCTGGTGCAGGCGGAGAACGTGTTGTTTGCCCTGCGGCAGCGGGAGAGCACCATGCTGCGCTGCGCCCGGTTCGTGGCGGCGGGGCAGCAGGCCTTTTTCCGAGACGGCCCCCGTGCCTTGCGGCCCATGTACATGACGGAGGCGGCGCAGGCACTGGACGTGCATCTGTCCACCGTCAGCCGTGCGGTGAAGGACAAGTACCTCCAGTGCCGGCAGGGGGTGTTTCCTTTGAACTACTTTTTCTCTGCCCCGGCCCCAGACGGCAGCGATGTCAGCCGCCGGGCGGTGCTGCTGCAGCTGCGGGAGCTGATCGACGGGGAGGATAAGGCTCACCCCCTGTCGGATGAAAAGCTGCGGTGTCTGCTGGAGCAGAAGGGCTGCGTCCTGTCCCGGCGCACCGTGGCCAAGTACCGAGAGGAGCTGGGCATCCCCGGCATACATGGGGATTCCAACCCTTACGTACATTTCGTTGATTCCAGAAGGATTTGGT